>ENA-OQKC01000343-OQKC01000343.1-human-gut-metagenome-genome-assembly--contig:-NODE-343-length-20243-cov-3.058908_pt1 | contig 20243 bp, 15 predicted proteins | sample MGYA00242774_ERZ504790 | MGnify/ENA primary metagenome ERZ504790 (study PRJEB26092, sample SAMD00036419) | human gut metagenome | host: Homo sapiens | study: EMG produced TPA metagenomics assembly of...
CCGGCTGCACGTGGCCGACATCACCTACGTGCGCATGGCCGACGGGCGCTTCGCGTATACCGCATTCGTCACCGACGTGTTCGCCGGGCGGATCGTGGGCTGGGCGTGCGCCACCACCATGAACACGGAGGAGCTGCCCCTGCAGGCGTTGGAGCAGGCGATCGCCTGGGCCGCGTCGCATGGCGGGGCCGACGGTCTCGCCCGCCACGGCGATCATGGCGTGCAGTACACCGGCACGGTGTACGCCACCAGGGTGATGGAATATGGCATGCCGCCGTCGACCGGCACGGTCGGCGACTCCTACGACAACGCCATGGCCGAATCCGCCGACGGCGCGTACAAGACCGAGCTCGTCTGGCGGCGCAAGCCCTTCCATGATCTGAAGGATCTGGGGCCGGCGACGTTCCGGTGGGTCTCGTGGCGGGGACTCGAAACGGCTGCACCAGTCCATGGGCTACAGGACACCGGAAGCGGTGGAAACCGAGTATTATACGAATCAAGCGGCGCAAGCCGCCTCACTATAAAGGCGGAACAAAAATCAGGCCACTTCACTCGTATGATTATGGCTGTACCGCGTCAATGATGAAAAATGAGGTCTCTATGCTTAGCATGTCCGATACTCCAATTGAAAGGTTTGCGCCGGTCTTTGCCAGACTCAACACTCCTGTAGCGTTTCTGGTTCCTACGCCCACTGGATACAAAAAATCAATCATGGACGCCATTGCGCCGGTTCGGGATCTTCTATACGATTCCCATGTCCACGACTTTCAGATGCAGCCTCAGGGCCCCGACAACAAACACGTCGTCCCAGCGTTCTTCGTCCAATCGAATGGACTGATTGAGACACAGGCTTCCCTGTATCGTCCCATCACTAAGAAGGGTGATCCGCGCATTTGGTTCTACGACCTCAAGAAGCACTGTCACCCTTGCAATTTACTTGCTCTGACGGTTATCGATGAAGCTATTTATGTTTTCAATCTTTCAGACCCCGCTGTTGCTGACTCGCTTCTGCATCAGGACTACGCGTATAGCATTCTGCAATCCGGAGATAAGAGCAGTGTTATCGAGCAACATTTGCTTGAATTGATTCGTGAAATCAACGCGGCCGGTCCGCAGCGTTCCATCACTCCAGGCGATCCCGGTGTAGGAGATACTTTGGAGCATGCTCTAGGCATTCAGCGTAACAACTCCAAGAATCCTGACTATATGGGCATCGAGCTCAAAGCTACTCGCTTGAGTCGGAATGGCAAGTTGCGCACGCCGACTCGTTCGACCCTGTTCTCTCAGGTGCCGGATGTCGGTATGCCGTACCGGGAGATTGTTGAAAAATATGGCAAGATGCAGGTTCCTCGTGGTGCCTCTGAAGCAAGGCTCCAACTTTATGAGACTTTTCGAGTCTCCCGCCCGAATGCGTATGGCTTGGTGCTCGAAGTTAATGAAAACGCTGACCGGCTTGACATGAAATATCAGGATGGTGACAAGCGCAGCTATGTCGCGTCTTGGACCATGAAACTATTGAGGGATCGGTTGCGAACCAAGCACCCCGAGACTTTTTGGGTTGGCGCAACATCGGAAATAATCGACGGTGTTGAATATTTCCGGTACGTGCGCGTAATGCACACGAAGAACCCGAACGTATCGCTGCTGGCTCCGCTAATCGAGGCGGATAAAGTGACGCTGGATCTCGCCGCTCATTTCGACGCGGACGGCAAGTGGCGAGATCACGGCATCCTGTTCAAGATGGACAAGAAGAATTTCCCGCTTCTTTTCTCTGATCCTGAGGAATTCGTCTTCTAGAGCAAAGCCAGTATAGAAGACACAACCTTCCCCAATGCACGCCCAAGCAGCGGCGGTACCGCGTTGCCGATTTGCGTGTATTGGGGAACCTGATAGCGTCTACGCTCACCGCCAGTAGTGGCTATACCTCGAAACTCAAAAGAGTCCGGGAACGATTGAATGCGCGCCATCTCCCTTACCGAAAGAGTGCGTGGCTCACAATAATGCGCTACATCATCGGGAATAGACAAAGCAGCAGGTGCCGGAAGTGTGCTGATTAGAGCCCTTTGAGAGAACTTGCGTGTTGCCATGCCCTCCAAATAGTGGACCATTTGTTCCGGAGTCTCAGGGATGCCATTCCCATATCCAAGAAGGTCAGAACGTAACAGTGTCTCATAAGTCTCTTCAGAAATATCAGTCTTCTGCTTGCGCATAATCTTTTTGATTTCATCCCCAACCGATTTGGGTGAGTTGGCGATGACCTGATAAATGCGAAAACGAGCTTGAACCTTCGGCGTGCTATTCGGATGCTTGAGGTTCTGCATCTTTTTGCTTCCACCATCTAGATAGGCACCGAGCGTCGAGTTGATTTCCCTAACGTACTTGCTGCGAGTAGGCGGGGTCTCATCTTGAAGATCCCGAATGGCATCGTAAACCGTGCGCTGTCTTCCTGAATCCCGGAACGCGACCAAAGGATCGAAAACCGTGCCTTCCGCCTTGTCCGCATCGGAATCGGTTAGATTCCAATAGCGCCACTTTTCTTTGTCGAAAACAGGATTGCCGGCTTTAATTGCGTCTATTAAACGATGGCCTTGTGCAAACCATGCTGCTACAGAGTCAGGAATGTTGTCCGCCAAATCTTCGCGTATTGCCAACATAATGAACCGAGGGCGATTCTGCGCAACGCCAGCCAGACGAGCATTCACAAGCATCGGACACGTTACGTAGCCGATATTTGCAAACGCCTTGCACACCTCGAACCACGCATAATAAGTTTCGCCATCCTGCTTAAACGGACGTAGAATGCCTTCAACGTTCTCCAGTAGTACCATACGAGGGCGCTGCGAATCGACGAACTTAGCAAATTCCCAAGGTAGCTGGTTGCGTTGATTGCCCAGCTCACGCCGACCGGCCAAAGAAAAACTCTGGCACGGCGGACCTCCGGAAACCAGATCCACCTCGCCATGTATCAAAGCGCTTCCACGTTTCTCAATGAAAGTATTCAGTCTACGGATGTCTCCTACGACAAGCTTCCCCTCAAAATCGTCAATGCCGGACAATTCTGGCATGTCGGTTTCCGGGCGCTCGAATGGGTTGTCCACCAGACGTTCTGATACATCATCGGAAGATGGGTCGATCCATAAGACTTTACGATTTTCAGGTTTGGTTGCCTGAAACTCAGGTGAACGCATATCGACATTCATTAAGTTCAGAGCAAAAGTTTCAGCGGGCATGGAAGAAAGCTCATTCGCCATGACTTCTTGGAAGCCAGATGACCGAAGGCCCAAACTGAGCCCACCGCAACCCGCGAATAGCTCGATGAAAGTGGGGGTGTTGCCGTGAGTCACCTTAGCCTCTCCTTTACCTGAACTTGCACGCTGAGACATCATACCGTTTCCGCATCTACTTCGTGGACTTTTCGACAAGAAGGCGTTGAAGCGCCTCTTCAAGCACGCTCTGCATTGTCTTGTCGCGTTCGACGGCATAGAGCTTCACTGCACGCTTAGTGCTTCGTCGCATTTTCACGGACGTGACTTCCCAAGGGTCGTCGTCAACACCCGCCCTGCCGCCGTTAGAGACTTCACCCATCTTCCACCCTTCTTGCGCGTATATGATAATACTACTATACTACTAAATGGCGACAAGATTCTCTTGACCGATATGTAAGGAGAGGATTTGAACATTCGGTGGCGTCCGATGGATTATGACGGAAAAAGCGATTATGCGCCAGTTGAGGGCATACCTGATTTCATGCAATCAAGCATTATAGATTGGATTGAAGATGCTGAATTTACTCTCTGCCCGCAAGTAGGATACCTCTATTCGTATTCCAAACACGTAGTTGAGGAACGGCAGCGCAAATCGCTGATACAGAAATACGAAAGACTTTCAGGACACTGCTATGGGCTTGAAGAGAATAGTTCAAAAGAAATATTCTCCCATGATGCGAATATCAACCAATTTGGTCTAGAATATGTAGACTTTCTGCTCGCATCACTTAGCAGATATGTTCCAAGTACTCAGGTGCTAAAAGAAGAACCAGAGCATGTCGATAAAGCATCTGCTTGCATTGAAAAGCTTGAAGGAATCTTAAACGAAAGTCGATCTATCTGGCAAATTGGCGAAAGAAAAGGATTTGTGGGAACTTGAAAAAGAGTAAACCCAAATATGCAGCAGATGGCAGATCCAATAATACGCAGCGATACAAGCGCTGGGAAACATCTCTCAAAAGCATGGAACTGCGCATTCGGTCGCATACCTGATTACTCGCAAGCATATTCTGAAGCAATTAAAGCAGTTGAAGCTGCAACAACTCCAGTCCTCTCGCCAAAAGACGCAGATGCAACTTTATCAAAAAAAAACACAAAATCTGTGGCAGCAATCTGGATGGCATTTTGAAATTGAACCGACAAGGTGTGATGTACCAGGTGGTCCCATTCGATTACTGATGACGGGGATGATGAATAGCCAGCCCGACAGACATGGAAAGACTCAATTTGAAGAAGTTACAAAAGCTAAAGCTGAAGCAGCTGTGTTCACGGCCGTATTTTTAGTTCAAATTTTTAACGAAAAACTTATGTCGCGTAATTAGTTGAATATTTGACTCGTTGGGGTCCGGGGTTATTGCGTTTGGGGGCCATTATGAGTTTTGGTGGTTATTGCGTTTCGAGGCCGGGGTTATTGCGTTTGGGAGCCGTGGTTGGTTAGGCTCCTTTCACCATGCGAGGGACGTGTGGTGAAAGGAGCTGCCGGCAATGGTACGGAAAATACAGGCGAAACTGGTGCTGCGTTTGCATGCCCAGGGTTTGTCGGGACGTGCGATCGCGAGGTCGCAGGGCATGTCGCGCCGGAGCGTTTCCGATGTGCTCGATGCGGCGAGGGCCGTCGGCGTCGGCTGGGATGATGTCGCCGGCAAGACCGACGGCGAGGTGTACGCCCTGTTGTTTCCCGGTCGGGGTGAGCGCGAAATGTATTTCGTCAAGTCGGTGTTTCGTGTTTAGTCATGTATTTTTTTCGGGTTTAGGCAGTTGCATGCATTTTCCTTATTTTTCCGGTTGCGCGGAGGTGTTCCTGCCGAACATGAGGGCCTCACTGACGCGGCGGCTCTGGCCGGTGAACTCGAGGAGCCGCCCGTGGTGCACGATGCGGTCGATGATCGCTGCGGCGAGTTTGTCGTCCGCGAAGACCGTGCCCCATTTACTGAACTCGATGTTCGTGGTGAATATGATGCTCCGTCTTTCGTAGCTGCCCGCGATGATCCGGTAGAGCAGGCGCGCCCCGTCGATGTCGAAGGGTACGTAGCCGAACTCGTCCAGTATGATCAGGTCGGCACGGCCGATGTCCCGGAGCATCGTCTCGAGCGTGCCGTCGCGTTTGGCCTTGCCCAGCTGGAGGACGAGCTCGGCGGTCTGATGGAACCGCACGCCCAGCCCCATGTCGATCGCCTTCATGCCCAGCCCGATCGCGAGATGTGTCTTTCCGCGCCCGGTCTTGCCGTAGAACACCAGGTCCTGCGCGCGCGGGATGAAACCGAGCCCTAGGAGCTCATCGAGCATGTAGCCGTCGGGGAGCCTGACGTTCGTGAAGTCGTAGCCGTCGAGACCCTTGACGACGGGGAACCGGGCGCGGCGCAGGAGCCTGTCGTGCTTCGCGCGTTCCCTGTTCGCCAGTTCCGTGTCGAGCAGGCGGTGGACGGCGTCGACCTGGCGGGGCGTGGCCCAGCCGGCGAATTCGTCGATGCTCGCCTTGGAGATGAACAGCTTGCGGGCCTTCTCGTAGAGCCCTTCGTCCGTCTTCGTGTTCATCGCCCGCCTTCCTGCACGCCGACGTCCGCGGTGAACGCGATGTCGTATTCACTCAGATCCGGCCTGTCATCGTCGTATTCGATACCCGCCACGCCCTCGGCGAGCCTGGCCGCGAGCAGTGTGACACCGGCGCGGTCCGCCCCGCCGGTCGATTCGAGGATGGAAAGCATCGCCTCGACCGCGTTCGCCCACCCGGATTCCCTGTCAACGCGTTTGAGGGTCTGCAGCGCCTCGTTGCGTGTCTGTCTGTCCTGCCGATCCAGCCATTCCCGCAACGGGTCCGGCAACGCGTCACGTACCCGGCTGTTGGGCCAGGACGCGGGCTTGTTGCACAGCAGCGCCAACTGCATGGACGGGTCCTCGCTGTTCGTGCTGGCCTGGCCGTACGCCCGAGGATGGGTCGCCAGATGCTTGCCCGACGAGTCGAGGACCTCGACCTCGAGCGCGCGGAGGCCCACGATCACCCCTCTGCCCGCGTTCGCCCGGTCCGCGGAATAACGATGCCGTCCCTCGAGCGTGACCACGCCGTACCGGTCGGCCTTCATATGCCGCCACGTGACCACGTCGAAACGCTTCCCGGGCAACGGCAGCAGCGCCGCACGGTCCTCGGAGAACAGGCCACGTTCCTCCGTGTCCTTGCGGTAATGCGGTTTCGTGGCCAGCTCCAGGCACCGGTCCGGCAGCCCGGCGTTAAAGTTCTCCAGGCTCCATACGCTCGGCCGGGGCACGAACAGCTTGCGCCGCACCATGCCGACCTTGGACTCCACCGCGCCCTTCTCATGACCGGAATACGGGTTGCAGAACGAACAATCGAACCCGTAATGCGCCTGGAAGGCCTGGAACAGGTGCGTCAGGCGCGGCTCGCGCTCCCCGTACCCCTTATGGCCCACGCCGGCGGCGTTATCGAACACGATCCGCTCCGGCACACCGCCCAGCCACTCGAACAGGTTGCGCAACGCCAGGCACGTGCACTCAGCGTTCTCGCCCGGCATCAACTGCACCAGACCGACGTTCGAATACGGGAAATCAAGCACGAAATGATGCATCCGCTGCACCACGCCGCGCAACAGCACGTCGACCTCGCCGAAATCGGCCTGCGCCTCGCCTGGATGCCATACCAGATCCATGAACGCCTCATCACGCTCCGCCGCGAACTCACGCCTGAGCCGCGCCACCGCCCGCGTCACCGTGGACAGGGAGACCTCCGCGCCATGCTCGTCCCTCAACCGCTCCCAGATCCTGGTCGCGGTATGCCGCTGCTTGCGCCAGTTCGCGCGATCCTCCGCGAGCCACTGCTCGATCACGGGCAGATACGGGTCGATCACCGACGCGCGCGGCTTTCTCACCGACGGCACGGCCGACAGATCCTCCTTCGCGAGGTACTTACGCACCGTCGGCTCGCTGACATGTGTTTTCCGCGCGATCGACGCGACGGATTCCCCGTTCCGCCGCAAACGACGGATAGACTGTACTTGGGGCATGCTGATCATAATCCTTTCCGGTCCTTTCTGGCGGAGATACAAGCACCATCCAGTTAAGACCATTCCGTGGTCGGCATGCTCTGCCTAAACCCGAAAAATCATCGTGACTAAACCCGCAACAACTAATTGAACACAAACACGCCCTCCCTCATGCCGGCGGCGAACGCAAGCTCGAACAGCAGCATCCAGGATTCATCCACGTCCACGGTCAGGGCCGGGCCGCGGCGTTTCGCCCCTCGGTTGGGCACTGCCTCGATCAGCTGTTTCGGCTGGTCGGGCGAGAGGATCCTCGTCTCGGTGGGCTCCACCCTTGGCGGCCTGACCCTGCGGCATGGATCCACGGGGATGAGTTCTTCGAGTTCGGCCTGGTCGAGCATCATCTTCAGGCTCACGAAATGGTCCTTGAGCGTGGAGGGCGCGAGCCGCTTGGAGAGCACGCGCATGCATTGGCGCACATGGTCAGGTGTCAGATCCGTGAGGCGAACGCAGCCGATGACCTCCATGCACGCGTGGATCCTGCCGGCGCGTGTCCGGTATGTGGTGGGCTTGACGTTGAGCCGGTACTCCTCCAGCCACCGTTCCGCGTAATCCTTCAGATACGGCGACTTGGCTCCGGGCAGCAGACCGGTGCGCTCCATCTCCGCGATCCTCGCGTCGAACCGTTCGCGCGCGCCCGCCTTCGTGCGACCCTTGGCCGAGACGTAGCGACGTTTGCCCGTGGCGGGGTCGCGGCCGACCTCACGCCGGAACTCCCACGAGCCATCCTTGCGGTGGATGATGCTTCCCGCACCCTTCGTGCGTCGTCTGCCGTTCGTCGCCATGATGTTCCTCCCTTGTCGGGAGCGCCTTCGAGCATCCGCTACAAGCGCCCTCAAAAAGGGCACTCTATTGGCACACTATCCGGGCCACAAACGGCCAGATACGGGGCATAATCGGCCATTCTTCAATAATCGAAAAACGGCACGATTCCACAGTTCCGAAGACTCGAAAACGTTGGAATCACGCCGTTCTCTAGGGTGTTCACACCCTACTTCGAGACGTTGAACTTGAACTCCACAATATCTCCGTCGGCCATGACGTAGTCGCGGCCCTCCTGACGGAGCTTGCCTTCCTCCTTGATCTTGGCCATGGAGCCGTCGGCGGCCACGAAATCGTCGTAGGAGACGATGTCGGCCTTGATGAAGCCCTTTTCGAAGTCGGTATGGATCACGCCGGCGGCCTGCGGGGCGGTCCGAACCCTTGTCGGATCTGCCAGGCGCGCACTCCTTGACGCCTGCAGTCAGGAAGGTCTGCAGTCCAAGGATGTCGAAGCCGACGCGGGCCGAACTGGTCAAGGCCGGATTCGCTTAAGCCCGCGTCCTCGAGCATTTCGCGGGCATCCGCCTCGTCGAGCTCGGTCAGGTCTGCCTCGAACTGAGCGTTGAGGAACACGGCCGGAGCCGGGGCCACGGATGCGGCGAGCTTAGCCTGCAGGTCCTTGTTGGCCAGCTCGTTGTCGTCCACGTTGAACACGTAGATGAACGGCTTGGCGGTCATCAGATGCAGGTCGTAGACGGAATCCTTGTCGAAGCGGCCTTCGCGTGCGGCCTTGTCGAGCGTCTCGCCGGCTTCAAGGATGGTCTTTGCCTGCTTGACTGCGTCCATGTAGGCCGGCTCGATCTTCTTGCCGCGCAGATCCTTCTCCAGCTTGGGCAGCGCGTTTTCGATGGTCTGCAGGTCGGCGAGGATCAGCTCAGTGTTGATGGTGTCGATGTCGTCGGCCGGATCCACCTTGCCGTTGACGTGGACGATGTCGTCGTCCTCGAAGGCGCGCACGACCTCGCAGATCGCGTCCGCCTCGCGGATGTTGGCCAGGAACTTGTTGCCCAAGCCTTCGCCTTCGGAGGCGCCCTTGACGATGCCGGCGATGTCCACGAAGGTCACCGTGGCCGGCACGATCTTCTCCGTGTTGACCAGCTTGGCCAGCACAGGCAGACGATCATCCGGAAGCGGCACGATACCGGTGTTCGGCTCGATGGTGGCGAACGGGTAGTTTTCGGCCAGCACGTTGTTGCGGGTCAGTGCGTTGAACATGGTGGACTTGCCGACGTTGGGCAGTCCGACGATTCCGATAGTAAGAGACATGATTCCAAGTCTAGGGAGAAGCTGGACACCTTGAACCTGCATGTGGTGAACCGGCCATATGCAAAGGCCTCCGAGCATACGGCTCGAAGGCTTTGACTGTGATATGCGAATATACGCGAACTCTGATTGGCAGTCAGCCGACGATGGCATCGACGGCGTCGATGACCGAGCCGCGGAAACCGTCCTTTTCGAGCTGGGCGACGCCCTTGATGGTGGTGCCGCCGGGCGAGCACACGGCGTCCTTCATGGCCCCGGGATGGGTTTCGGTGGCCATGTAGAGCGCGCCGACACCTTCGACCATCTTGGCGGCGAGCCGGTAGGCGGTGGCTCGCTGCAGACCGTACTGCACGCCGGCGTCGCCCAAGGCCTCGATGTACATGTCAGTGAAGGCGGGCGCGCAGCCGGCCACCACCATGGCGATGTTCATATGCGCGGTGTCCACGCGCTCGATGAGGCTGATCGGCCCGAACAGCTGCTCGAAGGTTTCGGTTTCGTCGTCGGTCAGGGTGTTGACGGATTCGGTGACGAGCACGCCCTTGCCCACAGCCATCGGAGTGTTCGGAATGGTGCACTGGATATGGATGTCCGAAGAGTCAACGGATTCGCCGTCTTCGGTGGCGAACAGGTCCTGGTACTTCTTGAGATTCCAGCCGGCGGCGATGGAGACGACGATCTTGCCCGGCTTAGCAAGTTCGTCGGCCAGCGGCTTGACAACGGCGGCAATCTGGTAGGGCTTGATGGCGATGATGACCACGTCAGCGGCCGTCACCACTTCCAGCGCATTGTGCAGCGGGCGCACGCCAAGTTCGGCGGTGGTCTTCTCAAGCTTGTCGTAGTGGGCAGCACAAGCGACCATCTGGCCGCCGGTGACCACGCCCGCGTCAACGAAGCCCTGGGCGATGGCCTGGGCCATGTTGCCATATCCGATAAAACCGATGGTGAGGTTCTGAGTCATACGTTTTCCTTTCGTGCATGTATACAGAGCTCCCTCATCAGAGGGAGCTTGCTTCCTTGAGTCAGAACAGTTCTTCGAGGTCGCCTCGGTTGAGGGCTTCGGTGTAGAGGTGCTTGAAGACGAGCGAGCCGTGCAGACCGTCATGCTCGAATTCGTTGGTGGTCCAGTAGTGGCTGTTACCCACGCGGCTCAAGGTGTCGAGCTGCATACCGGAATCGACATACATGTCGTCGAAGTAAACGGCGGCCTGCAGCGGCACCTCATTGCGGGCCAGCTGTTCTTCGTCATAGATCACGCCGAAGTGCGTGTCTTCCATGAGCAGGTCCATGGCCGGCCTGAACGGGCGTAACGCAGACTCCTGTTCGAACATCCACGGGAACATGGCCTCGCCGGTGAAGTTGAGCGGGCGTTCATCAGCACCGAATTCGGGCTTGCCATCGCGCACGCGCTGGGCGGCCCAGCGAATCGGCTGTTCCATCTCACCGTTGGCGTAGATGAACTCCTGCAGCGGCCAGTACAGCGGGCGCGACGAAGTGGCGTTCATCACCTTGGTCAAAAATTCGTCAGACAACGGCGAGTCGGCAGAAGCGGAACCATCGCCATCAAGGAAGGCGTCGTCAAGAATCCAATGGACACGCTCGAAGCTCGGCTTCATGCCAAAGTCGGATCCCAAGCACTGGAAGCGTTCGACGGTGAGCGGGTCGCCGTTCGGCATCAGCGGGAAGCCGTGGGCGGCCATGCCGGCGATCACGCCAAGTCGATGCTCCACATCGGTACCAGCCATCGGATTCAGTACCGAATCGGTGAGTTTGCCAATGAATTCGGCGACTTCCGCAGTAGTCGGCAGCTTGTCGGCGATGGCGGCCACGCGCTCCTTGTCCTGTGGGTAGCGCTCGTAGAACTGAGTCGTCTTGCGCACCATGCGCGGGAAGGTATGCTCGTACACTTCAGCGGCGTCGGCCGGCACGTGCGGGATGCCGCCGGTGGTGAAGCTGGCGATTACGCCGGCCGGGAACAGGGACAGTGTGGTCAGGGTCAGGAAGCCGCCGTAGCTTTGGCCCATCGTCACCCACTTGCGGCCACCGAATTCGGTCAGGCGCAGATGTTCGAAGTCACGCACGATGGAATCGGCAAGGAACTTCTTCAGATAGTCGGCTTGGGCTCGTGCGCCGGCCGCGGCATCATCGTCGTGCGCGGCGGCGATGCGGGCCATGGCGTGCGTGTCCACACGCGAGGAGCGGCCGGTGCCGCGCTGATCGGGCAGAATCACGCGGAAATGCTTGGTTGCCTCCTCAATCCAGCCATCAGAAGTCGGGCTGTCGAGGCGAGGGCCGGCACCGCCGGGACCGCCTTGCAGGAAGATCAGCAGGGGCAGGTCGTCATGCACGTGTTCGGGCGTGGTGACCACGCGATAGAACAGTTTGATGGTTTCCCCGTCGAACGCCCGCCCGGGCTCGTGGCCGGTCCAGTCGAGCGGAACATCGATGGAATGGTCCTCTATGGCCAGTCCGGGCACATAGTATTTGCTCAGCATTGTCATGGTTCAAGACTCTAGTCCATAAATCCTCCTGAAGAGTGATACCGGTTCGTCGCCGGACACGCTAGCATTGTGCGTTATGGAGATGATGGCGCGCGTGAGGGCATGGTGCGCACGGGAGTCGACCCGCACACTGCTATGGGACACGTTGCTCGCCGCGGTGCTGATCGCCGGTTGTGTGCCGTTCAACGGCGTCACCAACCCTGATTCGACGGGCGGCATATTGTTTCCCGCAACTCAGGCGTCGATGACGCTGTGGTCGCTGCCGGTCTTCGTGCCGCTGATGCTGCGCAGGTATTGCCCGGAGCCGGCGGCCTGGCTGTTCGTGGCGCTGACCATCACGCATCTTGTGTTCGGCCCGGCGATCACGTATTTCGATTTCTACGCCCTGATCATGGTGTATTCGGTGATTCTGTACGGCAGTCCCCGACATTCCTGGCGGTTCATCGTCACGGCGTTCGTCATGGGACTGATCACGGCGACGGTCTGGTCGGTGTCTTTCAACGTGGGTCCGCTGTTTGCCGAACCTTCCTCCGGTTCGCGCACCATCCGCGACGGCTGGCTGGCCGATGCCATCACGATGCCCACATGCCCGGCGGTCACCGGCGTCGTGGGGGCAAGCGCCGCCGTCAACTGCGGGGCCAAGATGCTCGCTGACGTCGGCATGGAGGCGGCGCTCATCGAATCGAGCGTGCTGAGCATTATCATCATGGCCTTGTGGCAGCGTGCGCGCAAGGCCACGCTCACGGCCATGCGCGAACGCAATGCTTCCATCGTGGCCCGGGAAGCAGAGGAGACGCATATCGCGGCGCTGGACCGAGCGTGCGCGCATTGCCCGCGATATGCATGATGTGGTGGCCCATACGCTCTCCACGATTATTGTGCAGTCGGATGGCGGCCGATATGCGGGCGCGCATGATCTTGCCGTCGCCAGGCATACGATGAGCACGATTCGCCATGAAGCGGAACGCGCGCAGCGTGATATGCAGCGTCTGTTCAATGTGTTCGGTGCGAGTGGCAGTACCGGATATGCCGACATCGATTCGCTGTTTGATGGCCATCTGGTGGTGTCCCGGCATATGACCGGCAAAGCGCAACCTGACCGGCTGTCCGCCGACGCGGAAACCGCCGTGTTCCGTCTTGTGCAGGAAGCGCTGACCAATACGCGCAAACATGCGGGCGAGGGTGCTAAAGCCACCATCGATGAATTCTGGTCAAACGATGTGCTGTCGATTACCGTATCCGATAACGGCCGTGGCGCGGCGTCTGCAGCAGACGGTCATAAGCCCGGATACGGATTGGTTGGTATGCACGAACGCATTGAGTCGTTGGGCGGCAGCGTGCAGGCCGGCCCAGGGCCGAATGGTGGCTTTATTGTGGAGGCTACGATTCCGCTCTCCTCTGCCGCCCCACAGTCTGGCACCGATGCGGAGGATCCGGTGCTAACCATTATCTCGCGTATACGAGGATTGATGAATCGGGCGCGCCCCAAAGTACTCGACCAAGGAGATACGCGTGAGTCGAACTGGGTGGGTCGATTTGCGCAGTGGACCGAGCGGCACTATCTTCTGATGGACGTTATCGCCACTATCGTGCTGATTGCGCTATTTGATTCCGCCACGTATGGCGATTTGCAAATGATCGGCAATGCCCCGTATTCGCCGAACCGCGTGCTTGACTATAGCGCTTGACGATTATTATGCTTTCGCCTTTGGCGTTCCGCCGCCGCTTCCCAGAGGGCAGCGCACTGGTCATGGCGATTCTGTCCGCCGTGCAGCTGCTGTTTCTGCCATCCATCCTGACCGTCAACATGTTCGCATTGGTGTCCGTGCATGCCGCCGTGCTGTATGGCCGCGAACATGCGTGGCGCTGGGTCAGCGTGGCACTGGTTGCGGATTCGTGGCTGGCCGGCATCAAGATAATGTCCGGCTGGAACGGCTATGGGATGCTGATTCAGATGCTGCTGCCCTTCAACGGCGAATCGGCGATGTCCCGCTGGCTGCTGGTGCTTTCCGGTCTGATGCCGGGTGGCGTGGTGATGCTGTTTGGCTTTGCCTGCATTGCGATGGCCCGGTGGAGCCGTTCACGCGGTTCGAACGCGCTGGTGCTCATGCAACGCGAGGAAGCGCTCAAGGCCGAGCAGGATCGGCAGAAGGTGCTGGCCGCCAATCTGGAGCGCAATCGCATCGGCACGGCCATGCAGGCCGAGGTATTGAATACGTTGGAATCGGTGATCACGCAAGCCGATGATGGGCTGGCCATGCTGAACTCCGAACCGGCTCCCGATAGCGAGCAGATCATCGCCGCGTTCACGGTCATCGGGGAACGCGGGCGTGCGGCTCTGGCGCACATGCGGCAATTGCTGACGGTGCTGCGTGAAACCGGATTCAGCGACGAGATGCATGAAGGCGCACAACCCGACATGCAACTGCGACCGGCTGCTCCTCTGTCCAGCCAGATGAGGCAGGCGGAATCCACATCTCAGACGGATTCGTCCACGAACATGAACTCAGGGAACAATCAGGGTGTCCATGGAGCGGCGCTCCGATAGGAAACGGATACAGTGGAGAGCATGAACGAGAGCAGAAGCATTCGCGTGATTATTGCGGACGACCAGGAGCTGGTGCGTGCCGGTTTTGCCATGGTCATTGGTTCGCAGCCGGATATGGAGGTGGTCGGGCAGGCACCCGACGGCGCCCAAGCCGTGGCGTTGGCGGAATCCCTGCATCCCGACGTGGTGCTGATGGATGTGCGCATGCCCAGCATGGATGGCATTGAGGCCACGAGCCGTATTACCTCGCTCTCCGCCGCGCCGGGCGACGCGGCCGATTCGGCCAGTCTGGCCGCCGACGCGACCGTCTCGGCCGAATCGGCTGACGACCGGCCGACGCGCGTAATCATTCTGACGACGTTCGATTTGGACGAGTATGTGATGGCGGCCATCAATGCCGGCGCCTCGGGCTTCCTGCTCAAGGACACCGAACCGGAAACGTTGCTCAATTCGATTCGTACTGTATTCCAAGGCAATGCGATTATCGCGCCTTCCGCCACGAAGCGACTCATCGAAAAGATGATGCAGGACGGTTACGCGCAGCATGGTTCGTTGGGTGGAGAAACCACACACTCCGGTGCCGTGTACGGTTCCGCCGGCGGCGTCTCTGGCGGTGCGGCCGGCAACGGTGCTGGCTCGATGACCGGCTTCCCCTCCCCTGCCGGAGCCGCTTCCGACGGTTCCAATACGTCACGCCCGGCATACACCGATCCCGAACTGGATCTGCTTACCGACCGCGAACGCGAGGTGCTGGTGGAGATCGCCCATGGTCTGAGCAATCAGGAGATCGCGGACAAGCTCTTCATTTCTCTGCCCACCGTCAAAACCCATGTGGCACATATTCTGGCCAAAATCAACGCCCGCGACCGCGTACAAGCCGTAGTCTTCGCGTACGATAACGGGCTGGTGTAACAAAGCTCCCTCTGATGAGGGAGCTTATTGCTCTACGCCTCGGCCAAAGCCTCGACGGGTGGCGTCTTGACGGCTCGGCGGGCGGGAGCCACGCTGGCCAGCAGAGCGGCGAGCGCGGCGACGCCGAGCACCACACCGTTGGTAGCCCATTCGAACGGGAACACGGTGTCGCCGTACAAACTAAACACCATGTAGGATCCGAGCCAGCCGAACAGGGTACCCAGTACCACTCCCACCACGCCGGAGACGAGCGAAAGCAGCAACGCTTCCACCGCCAGCGAGCGCCGCAGTTGGCCGCGCGTCATGCCGATGGCACGCAAGGTGGCGGATTCGCGTGTGCGTTCGATCACCGACAGACTCAGCGTGTTCGCCACACCGACCAAGGCGATGAGCACAGCCACCGCAATCAAACCGACCAACAATGCCATCATGCCGTTGATCATGGTCTCCCATTGAGTACGTTCGGCCACCGGACCGGTCACGGTAACACCCGCACTGGCGGAGAACACATTCTGCACGTTGGTGAATACGTCGTTCAACGCAACACCCGCGCCTTCGGCGTCAATGCGCATAAGCATGATATGCCCGTCGGCCTTGATCCCACCGTTGGTGAAGTGGCTGGCGTCCACGAAGGCGACCGCGGCGTAGTTGGAGGCGATGCGGCGATAGTCCACCTTCCGCGGTTTGAGCGTCAGCGTCTGTGTGCCGCCGGATTGTCCATTGCCGTTTTCGGCGCTGCCGTTCGCATCATTGCCGGACGGACCATTGGCGGCATCGGCTTGTGCTTCGGCCGCTCCAGCCGTGAACGTAACGCTCTTGTCCAGCGGAATATCCTTGCCTGTAGCGGCGGAATACTTGGGCATCAGTACGGAATCGCCATCAATGGTCACACCGGACAAATCGGAGCGCACCACCTTGCGCAGCGCGTCGACGCCATCCACGCCCACGACCAGCACACTCAGGCTCTTGCCGTCGGCATCCTTCATGGTCATCATGCGGGTCGGCGCGTAGATACCGCGCTGAACGCCCTTGACTTTGGCTGCCTCGCTGGCCTGTTTACCAGTCATATCGGTGCCAGCGGCAATCATGTCGACGCTGTAGCGCGTGGTCAGCGCCTCGTTCATGGTTTGCTTGGCGCTGGCGGCACCGGTGGCGATGGTGGAGACCAGCGTCACGCCGATAAGCAGTGCGGCACCGGTGGCGGCCACGCGGCGCGGGTTCTTCTGAATGTTCGCATGTGCCACTTTGGCGGACGGACCGGCCAGTGCAACCATCGCGCCCACGCCGCGCATGAGCACCGGTAGCCAGAACGTGGCGGAAAGCACCAGTCCAAGGAAGATCAATGCACATCCGATGATGGCGGCGAGCAGCACCAGCGGATACTGCTTGTCGGCCATTGAATCACGTCCGGCGATGTTCTCGGACATCTGCCATACAGAGAATGCGCACAGTGCCACGCCGGCCACAATCAGCAGCACGGAAATCACGGCGCGGACCACACCGGCCCGTCGCGTGTCGGTCAGTTCGATGGGTCGCAACGCTTCCAGCGGGGTGACGGCGGTAGCGGAACGCGCAGAGCCTAGCGAGGCAATCACCGTCATAATGATGCCGAATGCCATAGGCACCGTGAACACCGGACCGGATAGCACCAGTCGCATGGTCATGCCGGTGGCTTTCATCAGGCCCGACTGGCATAGTGCGGCCATGAGTCCGATGCCCAGGCCCACTCCCAGTGCGGAGGCGATCAGTCCCAGCACACCGGCTTCAAACAGCACGGAGACATACAGCTGGCTTTTGTTCGCGCCGATGGTGCGCAGCAGGGCGAGTGTGCGGCGGCGCTGTGCCACGAGCACTTGGAAGGTGTTGGCGATGACGAGTGCCGCGACCAGCATGGCAAGTATGCCGAAGCTCAGCAGGAAGATGGTGGTGATGCTGGTTTCGCCCGAGCTCATGCTTTTGACGGATTCCTCGACGAGCGCGGCACGGGATTGCACGCTGAAATGCTTAGGGAGCAGTGTGCTGACCTGTTTCACGGTGGATGCCGCAGCCGTGTCACTGGCATCGTCGATATCGAGATAGACGAGGTAGACAGGCAGGTTGCCGAAATCGTTGCTGCCGGCCATCGCGGTAATAACGTTGTCGGAAAGCACGGAAGCGCCACCGTAGTAGGCGTAGGCACCGTTCGGGTCGTCGGTAAGGCCTACCACGCGCACGGTCATGCCGGAGTCGGCAGTGTTGGCGCCATCGGATGAGACGGACGCACCGGACGCGGCATCGGAATCACCGTCGTGCGAGCTCGTGCCATCGGCGTTCTGGGCCGACTCATCACCAGCGTCACCGGTATTACCGGCCGAATCGCCGGTCTTGCCCGCATACTGCGCCGCCTGCGAGTTGACGGTCACACGGTCCCCTACCTTGACGCCAAGCTGGTCGGCTACGGACTTGGTCAGGGCAATCTCGTTGCTGTCCGCCGGCTGGTCTCCTTGCGTGATGGTGACCGGCAGCAGCGTACGTTTTGCGGCGGTGGTGATGACGTAGCTGCTGGCATGCTTGTTGCCACGGGTTACGGTCACGGAACCCGCGTAGCTGGCGCGCGCGTCCTTGACGCCTTCGGTGGCGCGGATGCGGTCAAGCTGGAAGTCGTTAACCGTGCGCGTGTAGATGTAGTCCTGGTCCTTATCGGTCAGGTCCTTGCCGCTATCCGGGCTGATCACGTAGTTCGCGCCGCCGAGCTGGGCGGTGTTCTGAGCGGCAAGCGCATCGTTCATCGCGTTGCCGAACAGGAAGGTAGCGGCGATGAACGCAGTGCCGATCAGGATGGCGATGCCTGCCGGAATCAGCATCCTGGCGCTTTTCTTCATGAGTTTCAGAGTGATGGAAAACATCGGGGGTGTCCTGTCTCTCGCTTTCCGGCTCAGCGAGCGTGCTGGGCGGCGGCGCGGGCATGGCGCATGGTGCCGGTTCTCCCAGCTGGGGGCAATGGAGCGTCGGTGATGGGCAGGTTGGGCACATCCTTTACACCGGCAAGACGGGCGAGCGTGTCGGCGCGTGTGCTGGTGACGGCAGTGCGCGTGGCGCGTTCGCGTTCGGCCATAAGCAGCTCGTTCATCGTTTCGGCAGTGGGATTCGCCTCGTCGGCCACGATCTGTCCGTCGGCGAATACGATGGCACGGTCGGCGTAGGAGGCGGCCACCGCATCGTGCGTGACCATGACGATGGTTTGGCCAAGCTCGTTGACCGAACGCTTCAGGAAGCCAAGCACTTCGGCGCTGGAAACGGAGTCGAGGTTGCCGGTCGGCTCGTCAGCGAACACCAGCTTCGGCTTGGTAATCAGCGCGCGGGCGATGGCCACGCGCTGCTGCTGGCCACCGGACAGTTCATTCGGTCGGTGGTTCAGGCGCTGCTTCAGTCCCAGGGTATCGACGAGCAGGTCGAACCAGGCGTGGTCGGGCTTGTCTCCGGCGAGAGTCAGTGGCATGAGGATGTTCTGTTCGGCGGTGAACATGGGCAACAGGTTGAAGCTTTGGAAGATGAAGCCGATCTTGTGGCGACGTAGCAAGGTGAGCTGCTTGTACGTCCATGCGGGTCAGGTACTGCCCCGCCGAAAAGAATATGCCCGGATGTGGCGGAGTCGAGGCCGGCGAGCGTGTGCATAAGCGTGGATTTGCCGGAGCCGGACGGGCCCATGATGGCGGTGAATTTGCCGCGTTCGAAACTCACGTTCACGCCGCGCAGGGCATGGACCATATTGCTGCCAGCGCCGTAGTTCTTGACCAAGTCGACGGCCTGAATAGCGATGCCGCGCGATGCGGCCGGGTTCTGCACGTTCATAATGTCTCTCCATATTTGGCCGGGCCTTATGCCCGGATGATGATTCCAACTTATGAAGAAATAACGGCGCGCCCCATCGTGCGCCAGACTGAATTGGGCGGTCGGCCACGCGCCGGCCCTCATCCTTGAGGATTATGTCGTCTCAGGTCTCACACTATTCATGCCTCTGCGCAAACAGTGTGAGGCATACAGACGCAAGAAAGCCCGCACTGCATGACATCAGTGCGAGCTTTCTATTCCTTGGGTCAAGCGATCAGGCGGAAGGCACCCCATGCGGCTCGATGATTCGTGATGCACCCCATTAGCATCGCGCCCCTTCTCATCGGGCCGTCAACCTTCCTGTCGACCTCACTTGGCCAAGCCGGAAGCGCGAAGGGCTTCGAAGCCGCCCTTCAGGTCATCGAGGATGTCCTCGATGTTCTCGGTGCCGATGGACAGGCGGATGGTGCCTTGGTGGATGCCCTGATCCTCGAGCTCCTCCACTGTCTCCTGGGAGTGCGTGGTGGAGGCCGGGTGAATCACGAGGCTCTTGGCGTCGGCCACGTTGGCCAACAGGCTGAACAGGTGCAGGTTGTCGATGAACACGCGTGCCGCGTCCTTGCCGCCCTTGATGTCGAAGGTGAAGATGGAGCCGCCGCCATTCGGGAAGTACTTCTTGTACAGCTCGTTGTCCTTGCGGCCTTCGATGGACGGGTGGGAGATGGACTCGACTTCCGGAACGGTCTTCAGGTAATCGATGACCTTCAGCGCGTTCTGGACGTGGCGTTCGACGCGCAGGGACAGGGTTTCGGTGCCCTGCAGCAGCAGGAAGGCCGCGAACGGGGACAGGGTGGCGCCGGTGTCGCGCAGCAGGATGGCGCGCACGCGGGTCACGAAGGCGGCGCCGCCGAGGGCCTCATAGAAGTTCAGGCCATGGTAGGACGGATCCGGCTCGGTCAGGGTCGGGAACTTGCCCGGCACTTCGGCCCAGTTGAACTTGCCGCCTTCCACGATCACGCCGCCGAGGGTGGTGCCGTGGCCGCCGATGAACTTGGTGGCGGATTCCACAACG
>ENA-OQKC01000345-OQKC01000345.1-human-gut-metagenome-genome-assembly--contig:-NODE-345-length-20209-cov-5.782840_pt1 | contig 20209 bp, 13 predicted proteins | sample MGYA00242774_ERZ504790 | MGnify/ENA primary metagenome ERZ504790 (study PRJEB26092, sample SAMD00036419) | human gut metagenome | host: Homo sapiens | study: EMG produced TPA metagenomics assembly of...
TCTCGTTGAGCGGAACCAGCCAGCGGGTGAATTATTATGTGTCATTGGGCGCTTTCGACCAGGGAAGCTTGTATCGTTCCAATGCATTGAATTACAACCGCTATAATCTCCGTAGCAACATCAATACCACGTTTGATGAAATAGGATTGAAAGTGGGTGTCAATATCAATGGCGCCATTGAGAATAAAGAATATCCGTCCACCAGTGCCGGACGTATCTGGGAATTGCTGGCCGATGTGTCTCCCTTGCAGCCGGCTTATAATGAAGACGGTACTTACAGGGCGTTGACGGATCATCCGTTGGTACTGACCGACAAACGCTCGGGCTATGACAAGAACGACGGAAAGTATATCAATGTACAATTGGTAGCCGACTGGACCTTGCCTTGGCTGAAAGACTTGACTTTGGGTACCATGTTCAATTACAGGGCAAACGACTCGCATGTGAAGAACTTTTCAACAAAGGCTCCCCAATACAATGCCGACGGTTCGTTGTACCCCATTGCCAAACCATCTTTGACGGAAAAAGGTTATTGGGGATCAATCTATAACTTTGAGCTGAGTGCAGCCTATATGAAGACTTTTGCCGAGAAGCACACCATAGACGCCAAAGCCGTCTTTACAGTTTCGGAAAGTGACGGCTCCGAGTTCTGGGCTTCTCGTAAGGAATATATGTCGGCAGTCGTTGACCAGTTGTTTGCTGGTTCGCAAGAAGGCCAGCTGAACTCCGGTAACTCCAGTGAAGGAGGAAGAATGGGTTTTGTAGGCCGTTTGAAGTACGATTATGAGAACCGTTATATCATTGAAGGCAGCTTCCGCTATGATGGCTCTGATAATTTTGCACCGGGACACCGTTGGGGCTTCTTCCCTTCGGGCGCAGTAGCCTGGGCGCTTAGCGAAGAACCCTTCTTTAAAAACCTGGACTTGAAGTTTGTCAACTTGTTGAAGTTCCGTGCTTCTTATGGACAAACAGGTACGGAAGCGGGCGTGAACCGTTTCGGCTATCTTTCTACTTATTCCATGGATACGACGGGTGCTGTAGTAGGAGGTGCCTTGGTGTCGGGCTTTAACGAAGGGGCTTTGGTCGCTCCGGAACTGTTGAGCTGGTACACTGTCAATTCCTTGAACTACGGTCTTGACTTCTCGTTGTTCAAACAACGCTTTACAGGTTCGCTGGATTATTTTTATTACGTAACCAAAGGTGGTTTGATGAGTCCGGGCGACCGTTATACCACTCCGTTAGGCAAATCGCTTCCACAGATAAAATCGGATAGCGAACAACGCCGCGAAGGTTTTGAGTTTGCTTTCCGCTGGAAAGATACAACTGCCCGTAAGTTTACTTACGAAGTAGGATTGAACATGACTTATTACAATAATTTATGGAAGGTGAAAGCGGATGAAGGCGAAACCAGCCTGAAGAACCCTTGGAAGCGCCAGACACATCAAACGGACTATTTTGGTATCGCCTATTATGACAGGGGCTTGTATCAGACTCCTCAGCAGATTGTAATGTACCCCCGGCGTACTTCTTCTGCGGACACCCGGCTGGGTGACATTGCCTATACGGACGTAAACGGTGACGGAAAAATAGATGGAGAAGACCAGGTACGCATAGGTATGCCTACCAGTCCTCATTTTACCTTTGGCGTGGACTTCTCCTTCAATTATGAAGGATTTACGCTTTCCGGATTGATTTACGGAACGGGTAAACGCTATCTGGGATTGGGCGACCGCTTGAAAAAGGGTGAAGCCAAATACCTGTATTATAAAGAACAACTGAATTATTGGCGTCCCGATAACACAGATGCCGATTTCCCGCGTGTCTCGACTTCTGCCAATGTCAATGGAAGCAACAACCAGGCTGCGTCTACTTTCTGGTATAAAAACGCTCAGTTCTTGCGCTTGAAGAATCTTTCTTTAAGTTATGACTTGAAATATAAATTATTGAAGAAATGCGATTGGATATCCACGCTCCGCATTAATCTGGCAGGCAGCAACTTGTTCACTATCTCCGGCGTGAATGATTATTTCGACCCGGAAACATCCGATACAAGTGCTAACGGTTATCCTGTACAGCGCGTTTATTCAATTGGTGCAACAATCGGTTTTTAAAGTAAAGGAGGAATAAACAATGAAGAAACTCAAAAATATACTGGCAGTCGTTCTTTTAGCTGCCGCAACCTTTTCTTGTAATGATGTATTGGACAAAGGTCCGCTAGACAGCTATTCGGAGAATGATGTATGGAAAAGCACGGATTTAACGCAGGCTTTCCTCTACACTACACTCAGGATATCTACCGACAAGTTGATACAGAATGACCGTTGGACAGACAATGACATCATTCTGGATGATGGGGAGGCCACGGCCATCAATAAGGATTTGAAAGACAGATATTATGATGCCGGATGGAATGTTTATGAAAACATCCGCCGCTGCAATCTGGTGATAGCCAAAATGGCCGATGCGCCTTTTACGGAAGGTCGAACGCGCAACTTATAGCCCAGGCTAAATCTTTAGGGCAATGACTTATTTTCTCGCGTACGTCTTTTCGGCAAACTGATGTTGGTCAAGGAGTTGGTGGACAAAGACGAGGACATGACTCAGTATGGCAGGACGGCCACCATTAAAGATACGTATGACTTTATTTTGCAGGACTTGAAAGACGCTGCTTCCGGATTGAGAGCCAGTGAACCCACAGGTATGCCGACCAAAGGCGCTGCTTATGCTTTGCTGGCCGAAGCTGCATTGCACGGTGCAGCTTACATTGAAAGCGGACAAAGTGAATATTACGAGATAGCCCGGCAGGCCAGTGAGGATTTGTTTGCGCTGAATGTCTATTCATTGGACACCGATTACAAGAATATGTTCAATGACTTCGACCATTCACAGAACTCGAAAGAGATTATACTTGCCCAGTGGAAGAGCTCGGATAATACCATTTTCCAGAATACGTGGATGCAGGATCTGGTTCCCAACAACGATAACAATAAGAATAAGGAAGGATCGCTCCCCTTGCTGGTTGAAGAGCTGGCAGGCTGGCCCAAGTCTTTCCCTTCCGTTGATTTGGTAAACCAGTATCTGGTAGTGGATGAAGACGGCAAGGCAAAAGAATGGGATGAAACGTCTTATTATCAGAACTTTTTAGCAAAAGGGGGATATGTGTCCAATGCGATTTATAAGAATAGGGACAACCGTTTTTATGCTTCCATTGCCCAGGATTCTTCCAACTATTTTAAGAATACCATCACAATGAGGAAAAAGGGTAACCTGAACTGGGCATCGAAAGCTGCCGAGATATGGGGAACTCCTATTTCAGGATATGTGTATCGCAAAGGAGTGTACGAGGCTGTAAGGTTGTTGAACAGCGAACCTACTTCTTATCACTACGTACTTTTGAGGTTGGGACGTTCTTATCTGAATTATGCCGAGGTCATGTTGCGTCAGAACAAAGTGAATGCCGCTATTGAATATATCAATAAGACCCGTACTGTTCATGGCGGTTTGCCTGAATTACCTTCCGGATTGTCAGCCGAAGAGGCGTGGAAAGAATATAAACGGGAACGCCGCATCGAACTGCTGCACGAAAATGACCGCTACTGGTCTTTGCTTCGTTGGGGTAAGGCCGACGGACTGGAAATTGTGAAGGAGCTGAATACATACCAAAATGCATGTATGGAAATAGCAGAGGATGGCAAGTCGTTTGAAATCATTGATTTACCTTCTAATATTTCGGATAATAATCATGCCTTTACTTCCAGGCGTTATTTATTCCCGGTGCCGCAGTCGGAAAGAGATGTCAACTCCAGTCTGGATCAGAATCCGGAATGGTAATCCGGCAAAAACGTTTTTTAAATATAAGTGGAATTTAAAACAAAATATTGCAGATATGAAGAAAATTATAAATATAGCGATGATATTGGTACTGTTGGTATCAGCCTCTTCGTGCTTGAAATCCGGATTGGATGACCTGCCGACTTACGATGAGGCTAAGATTACCAATATCTATTTTGAATACCGTTGGTATGACGACGCTGCAAAACAATTGCGAGTTCAAACTCTGACACTTGCCAAGACAATAGATGAAGAAAACAATACAGTTACGTGCAAGATTACGGTTCCCGGAACTAATGCTGTCTTTACAGAGCAGATTCGGAATGAAGTTTCATTGAGTAATATTGTATGTTATATTGATATGTCTACGGCCGCACGTCTGAAACCTTTGAATGGTGCTCCGACTTTAGGGGAGGTGCAAGATTTCTCGGCAAAGGATTTCCGTTATCTTATTACTGCCGCCAATGGTGATAAAAGAGAATGGACTATCAAGATACAGGATTTTATAAAATGAGATTTTAACATAGCTGAATAGGTATTAGGATTATCGTGATTGATTAACTGGAGGTGCCGTTGTGCCGTGAGGAAAAGCGGCACCTTCTTCGCTTTTTCTTATAAATATGTATTTTTACGGACCGATTTAACCTATTAATTTTATAAATCAAGATGATGATGAAAAGAAGTTTTACTCTCACAATATTCGTTTGGGTGCTTGTACTGGTTCTGGGAACCTTTCAAGCGGTGGCAAACGGAGCAAATCCTCGCTTGTTTGAGGGCGCACCTCAAATCAATCCTCCTTCTATTATAGGTAATTATCCTTCTACACCTTTCTTGTTTTATATTCCCACTTTAGGAGTAACGTCCTATGCAATAGGAAGGCCGACGGACTACCCCAAGGGCTAGTGCTGGATGAGAAGACAGGGATTCATAAAGGGGCAGGTATCTCGGAAAGGTTGTTTATAAAGTAAAGCTGGTTGCTGAAAATAAATCGGGTAAAGACGTAGAAGGAATTGCTTATAAACATCGGTGATGCACTGGCTTTAACCCCTCCTATGGGCTGGAGTAGCTGGAATACCTTTGGAAGGCATCTCAACCGGAGAACTGATAAAAGAAGTGGCCGACGCGATAGGTGGCCAATGGTATGCGCGATTTGGGATATGCCTATATTAATATAGATGATTTCTGGCAATTGACAGAACGGGGAGCGGATGGACATATGCAAGTGGATAAAGAGAAGTTTCCCGATGGCATAAAACCGATTGCGGATTATCTGCACGAACGGGGATTTAAACTTGGCATATATTCCGATGCGGCAGATAAAACTTGCGGGGGAGTATGCGGCAGTTATGGTCATGAGGTGACAGATGCCAATGATTTTGCTTCGTGGGGAGTGGACTTGTTGAAATATGACTATTGCAATGCACCGGACGGGAGGCAGGATGCAATGGAACGTTACACGGTGATGGGGAAGGCGCTGCGTGCTACAGGCCGTTCCATTGTTTTCAGCATTTGTGAATGGGGACAACGTGAACCGTGGAAATGGGCCAAATCCGTAGGCGGGCATTATTGGAGGACTACAGGAGATATCGGCGACCATTGGTCTAATGCTGTCACAGGTCCGGGTTGGGGTGTCATGGAAATAACAGATATAAATGGGAAATTGGATAACTATGCAGGTCCCGGCGCTTGGAATGATCCGGACATGCTGATCGTGGGAATTTCAGGAAAAAGTATGTCTATTGCTGATGCAAAGAGTGGCTGCTCCGATGAACAGTATCGTTCGCACATGAGTTTGTGGTGTATGATGGCTTCTCCTTTATTGAGCGGAAATGATGTACGCGATATGACGTCGGTTACTTTAGAAACTCTGACTAACCCTGAAATCATAGCCATCAATCAGGATGTGCTGGGCAGACAGGCAGAGAGGGTTATCCGTCATGATAAATACGATGTCTGGGCTAAACCGCTGAGCGACGGTTCGGTGGCAGTGATGTGTCTGAACCGTTTTGACGAGCCTGTGACAGTGCACCTTAATGACAAGACCATTCCCGGAGTTACCACGAATACCGGGATTCGTGATGTATGGTTGCACAAAGAGTTAGGAAAGTTTCCGCAAGGAATGAATGTGGAATTGGGGGCTTATCAGTGCAAAGTATTTATTTTCAAGAAATAAAGTGTGGCGGATAGAAAAAGAGGATGATGAAAGAGAAAACCTGAGAGCTTTCTTTTTACGTCCTAATACATCTTGTTATCTGGATAGTATCCTTTTGCTCCCTGAGCCGCCCATCCAGTTCCATAACGATCAGACATATCCTTATTGTACTTCCAATTAGTCCATCCCGCTTTTACCGGAATCCATGCTCCCTCCCAGTAAAAAGCTCCAAGCCCATTATCATTTGATAACAATGTCTGATACATATCCGTCAATGCATCCACCTGTCCCTGTGGATCATCAGAATATACTTTTGCATTTGCATGTCCTTCACCAATGACATTTGATGTACCATCCGCATCCTTTAAACTGTTAAGCCAGCTTGTTTCCATAACCGCATACATTTTTCCTCTTGACTTGGCAAGATTTTCTATTTTCTGAAGTCCAGCTAATGCATTTTTACTGGAATTTCCTTGCCAGAATTGATAAAATGAGCTACCGAAAACATCATAGTCCACTCCATTTCGTTCCCATGCATTCATAATTTCTGAACATTTTCCATAACCCATACTTTCAAGATGCAGTGTAACTAATGCTTTTGGTGTGCATTCTCTGACTGCTTTGATCCCTGCTTTCAAATATCCACATAAAATCTTGGCATTCTTTGCATTTCCCCATGTATCTTTATAAGTTTCTCCCTTTGAATAATCTGGCATGATATCAAGCATTCCATTTGTAATCTCATTTCCAACTTGTACCATTCCGATATCTGCTCCAACTTCCTGGAATTTCTTTATCGTATCCTTTGTAAAATCGTAAACATTTTGTTTCATCTTTTCTGTATCATTTTTATCTTTTTCCCAAGCTTTTGGTATCTTTTGAAGTGCTGGATCCGCCCAGAAATCAGAATAGTGGAAATCTAGCAGAAGTTTCATATCATACTGTGCAGCTTCTTTTGCAATTTCAAGACCAGCTGCCACATCATTCGCACCACCTCCGTATGTTTCTCCTTTTTCATTTGTTGGATCATTCCAGATACGGATTCGAATATAATTAACTCCATTATCATGCAATACTTTTAACAATGATGTTTCTTTTCCGTCAAAATCATAGTATTTTACGCCTGCTTTCTTTAGTGCTGTATAGGATGAAATATCCATTCCTCGAATGGAACTTTGTGACATATTATTAAGTTTTTTGACAGAAGCTGTTAGATTCTTAAGTCCTGTATCTCCACCATATTCCCATGGATCTTTATAAGTGCTTACATCGACCTGATTTCCCTGCGCATAAGCAAAGATTGCAAGTGAAGACATTGCTTGTCCATTTTCATCAAAGAATGAGTCCCATGCCCCGACAAAATCTGCATCATTATAGATCAATCCACCTGCATTTTTCTCATCGATCGTTGCCTGAAGATAATCATAAATGCTCTTTGTCTGTGTCGTTATACTGGCTTTTCCTTCTGAATCTTTCCATGGACATTTGACACTGGAAATGATCATCTGCTTTCCTGCTGCCTTTTCTTCTACTGTATTCTTTAATTCCTTAACATAACTATCACTGTGTGTATTTGGATAGATGTTTACTCCAATATAATCATATCCTGCACCCTCATATTTTTCACAGGCATATCCAAGCTGTTCTATAATATATTGGATATCAGAAGCCTTTTCTGGTGCTGCAAAACTGAATGCCGTTTTTATTCCAGCATCTTTTACGGTCTTTGAAATCTCTGCCATCGCACAATATCCATCCCAGCTGCTCAGATTCAGAAAGTTATAGTTAACTTCATTTCCGATCGTAACCATAGTTGGAGTCGCGCCTGCCCTCTTTAATTCTTCCAATACCGTTTTCGTATATTTATTTGCTTCTTCCGCGGCCTTATCTACACTCCAGCCACCTGGAAGTTCCTGTGAATTTCCGTAAGTTATCTTATCAGAATATAACAACACCACATTGGTCTTTAATCCTGCTTTTTTTGCTTCTTTTAATGTTTCTTTTGCATATTCCAATGATAAATAACTGTCATCTTTTGCTGGGTTCACTGCAACTTTCACAGAAATCGTATTGATCCCCTGTGATCTTACATATTCAAACACATTGGAAACTTCGATTCCTTTGTAATTTTTCCAGACTTTTTTCCACGCATTTTTTTGCAATTGATAATGGGAAAAATCTGCCCCTAGAACCGTGTTGTCTCCAATTCCATTGATCTTTTTGTATTGCGTCAGATCATTCTCTGCCTGACTGGTTTGTGAAGTAGTATTCGTATCCGCTTTTACGTAATGTGATAATTGTGAAATTGTTGTTCCTTCCATCGCAGTGATCAATGCTGCGATCATTATCGTTGTTACCAGTTTTCTTACCTTTTGCATAAACTACCCTCCTGTTATTTGACAACTTTTGCAGCCTTCGCATTGATATATCCAACAAATTTTCCTGATTTTGTATACAATGCAAGATATTTATTTCCATTCTCATGTTTATATCTATATTTTGCTACATATGTTTTTTTATAAACTTTTGTTTTGGATTTCTTCCATTTGAAATTCTTATATAGTTTATATTTTTTACTCTTGATCTTTACACGTTTTCCATAAGTGTATGCTTTTCCCTGCTCTGGCTGTGTTGCTGATCCTAATCGTTTTACCGCTTTCTTATTAATGTACCCAACAAATTTACCACCTTTTGTATAAAGAGCAAGATATTTATTTCCATTCTTATGGTCATATCTATATTTTGCTACATATGTCTTTTTATAAACTTTTGTTTTTGATTTCTTCCATTTGAAATTCTTGTAAAGTTTATAATTTTTCTTTGTAACTTTCACTCGGTAATTATAACTGATCGCAGGTCCTGCTGCTGTTCTTGTATATACAACTTTCTGTACTGTATTACCTTCCTGTGTTCCCTTTAATGTCATGTTATATTTTTTATTCTTTGGATAATATCCAGAGAATTTTGGTAATGTGATCTTGCGGGTCTTTCCTACTTCAACTTTGACATACTGGGTAGGATATACTTCTTTTCCATTTTTATCAACGATCTTCAATGCTATGATTTGTTCTTTTCCTTTGGATACAGAATCTTTATAGAATTTTAATGACTGTAATGGATATCCATTGGAATCAAATAACGTCTGGTTATCCCAGCTGCTTCCGCCCCATGCTGGTTGTCCATTATAATACATCTTGTTATCTGGATAGTATCCTTTTGCTCCCTGAGCCGCCCATCCAGTTCCATAACGATCAGACATATCCTTATTGTACTTCCAATTAGTCCATCCCGCTTTTACCGGAATCCATGCTCCCTCCCAGTAAAAAGCTCCAAGCCCATTATCATTTGATAACAATGTCTGATACATATCCGTCAATGCATCCACCTGTCCCTGTGGATCATCAGAATATACTTTTGCATTTGCATGTCCTTCACCAATGACATTTGATGTACCATCCGCATCCTTTAAACTGTTAAGCCAGCTTGTTTCCATAACCGCATACATTTTTCCTCTTGACTTGGCAAGATTTTCTATTTTCTGAAGTCCAGCTAATGCATTTTTACTGGAATTTCCTTGCCAGAATTGATAAAATGAGCTACCGAAAACATCATAGTCCACTCCATTTCGTTCCCATGCATTCATAATTTCTGAACATTTTCCATAACCCATACTTTCAAGATGCAGTGTAACTAATGCTTTTGGTGTGCATTCTCTGACTGCTTTGATCCCTGCTTTCAAATATCCACATAAAATCTTGGCATTCTTTGCATTTCCCCATGTATCTTTATAAGTTTCTCCCTTTGAATAATCTGGCATGATATCAAGCATTCCATTTGTAATCTCATTTCCAACTTGTACCATTCCGATATCTGCTCCAACTTCCTGGAATTTCTTTATCGTATCCTTTGTAAAATCGTAAACATTTTGTTTCATCTTTTCTGTATCATTTTTATCTTTTTCCCAAGCTTTTGGTATCTTTTGAAGTGCTGGATCCGCCCAGAAATCAGAATAGTGGAAATCTAGCAGAAGTTTCATATCATACTGTGCAGCTTCTTTTGCAATTTCAAGACCAGCTGCCACATCATTCGCACCACCTCCGTATGTTTCTCCTTTTTCATTTGTTGGATCATTCCAGATACGGATTCGAATATAATTAACTCCATTATCATGCAATACTTTTAACAATGATGTTTCTTTTCCGTCAAAATCATAGTATTTTACGCCTGCTTTCTTTAGTGCTGTATAGGATGAAATATCCATTCCTCGAATGGAACTTTGTGACATATTATTAAGTTTTTTGACAGAAGCTGTTAGATTCTTAAGTCCTGTATCTCCACCATATTCCCATGGATCTTTATAAGTGCTTACATCGACCTGATTTCCCTGCGCATAAGCAAAGATTGCAAGTGAAGACATTGCTTGTCCATTTTCATCAAAGAATGAGTCCCATGCCCCGACAAAATCTGCATCATTATAGATCAATCCACCTGCATTTTTCTCATCGATCGTTGCCTGAAGATAATCATAAATGCTCTTTGTCTGTGTCGTTATACTGGCTTTTCCTTCTGAATCTTTCCATGGACATTTGACACTGGAAATGATCATCTGCTTTCCTGCTGCCTTTTCTTCTACTGTATTCTTTAATTCCTTAACATAACTATCACTGTGTGTATTTGGATAGATGTTTACTCCAATATAATCATATCCTGCACCCTCATATTTTTCACAGGCATATCCAAGCTGTTCTATAATATATTGGATATCAGAAGCCTTTTCTGGTGCTGCAAAACTGAATGCCGTTTTTATTCCAGCATCTTTTACGGTCTTTGAAATCTCTGCCATCGCACAATATCCATCCCAGCTGCTCAGATTCAGAAAGTTATAGTTAACTTCATTTCCGATCGTAACCATAGTTGGAGTCGCGCCTGCCCTCTTTAATTCTTCCAATACCGTTTTCGTATATTTATTTGCTTCTTCCGCGGCCTTATCTACACTCCAGCCACCTGGAAGTTCCTGTGAATTTCCGTAAGTTATCTTATCAGAATATAACAACACCACATTGGTCTTTAATCCTGCTTTTTTTGCTTCTTTTAATGTTTCTTTTGCATATTCCAATGATAAATAACTGTCATCTTTTGCTGGGTTCACTGCAACTTTCACAGAAATCGTATTGATCCCCTGTGATCTTACATATTCAAACACATTGGAAACTTCGATTCCTTTGTAATTTTTCCAGACTTTTTTCCACGCATTTTTTTGCAATTGATAATGGGAAAAATCTGCCCCTAGAACCGTGTTGTCTCCAATTCCATTGATCTTTTTGTATTGCGTCAGATCATTCTCTGCCTGACTGGTTTGTGAAGTAGTATTCGTATCCGCTTTTACGTAATGTGATAATTGTGAAATTGTTGTTCCTTCCATCGCAGTGATCAATGCTGCGATCATTATCGTTGTTACCAGTTTTCTTACCTTTTGCATAAACTACCCTCCTGTTATTTGACAACTTTTGCAGCCTTCGCATTGATATATCCAACAAATTTTCCTGATTTTGTATACAATGCAAGATATTTATTTCCATTCTCATGTTTATATCTATATTTTGCTACATATGTTTTTTTATAAACTTTTGTTTTGGATTTCTTCCATTTGAAATTCTTATATAGTTTATATTTTTTACTCTTGATCTTTACACGTTTTCCATAAGTGTATGCTTTTCCCTGCTCTGGCTGTGTTGCTGATCCTAATCGTTTTACCGCTTTCTTATTAATGTACCCAACAAATTTACCACCTTTTGTATAAAGAGCAAGATATTTATTTCCATTCTTATGGTCATATCTATATTTTGCTACATATGTCTTTTTATAAACTTTTGTTTTTGATTTCTTCCATTTGAAATTCTTGTAAAGTTTATAATTTTTCTTTGTAACTTTCACTCGGTAATTATAACTGATCGCAGGTCCTGCTGCTGTTCTTGTATATACAACATTTTGCGTTGCATTTTCTTCTTTCACACCTTTTACGGTCAGTTGGTAATTCTTATTGCTTGGATAATATCCAGAGAATTTTGGTAATGTGATCTTACGAGTCTTTCCTACTTCAACTTTGACATACTGGGTAGGATATACTTCTTTTCCATTTTTATCAACGATCTTCAATGCTATGATCTGTTCTTTTCCTTTGGATACAGAATCTTTATAGAATTTTAATGACTGTAATGGATATCCGTTAATATCAAACAGTGCCTGATTATCCCAGCTTGTTCCACCCCATGCTGCTTTTCCTTTGTAATACATTTTAGAATCCGGAAAATATCCAAGTGCACCTTTCGATGCCCATCCTGTACCATACTGATCTGCAATCTGCTTATTATATTCCCAGTTTGTCCATCCTGCTTTTACCGGAATCCATGCACCTTCCCAATAGAATGTACCTAATCCATTATCCTGTGATAACACGGTATCATAAAGATCTGTAAGTTCATTTACCTGTCCTTGTGGTCCTACTTCGTATGCACCTGTACTTGTACTATCTCCGATAGAGTTTGGTGTACCGTCTCCATCATTTAAGCTGTTAACCCAGCTTGTCTCAAATACTGCAAACATCTTTCCATAAGAAGCTGCCAGTGTCTGCACATCTTTTAATGTCTTTGGCGTATTTGCTTTTGCTGCAATGGACCAGAATGGATAATACGAAGATCCTAAAACATCATAGTCCACATTATCTCTCTTCCATGTATTCATGATCGTTTTGTATTTCCATACATTTGGTGTTTCAAGATGTAATGCCACCAAAGCCTGTGGTGTACATTCTCTGACCGCTTTGATTCCGGCTTTTAAATATTTATTTACTTCTGTTGATTTCTTTTTATCTCCCCAGATTACATTAAAAGATTCTCCTTTGTCTCTGTTAGAGTATATTCCAAGAAGTCCGTTGGTAATTTCATTTCCTACCTGAACCATTCCAATGTTTGCCCCGCCATCTTTAAATTTCTGAATAGATTCTTTGGTGAAATCATATACATCTGAACACATCTTTTCTGTATTATTTACATCCTTTTTCCATGCTTTTGGAATTAACTGAACCGCTGGTTCTGCCCAGAAATCCGAATAATGAAAATCAAGCAGAACTTTCATATCATATTGGGCTGCCTCTTTTGCGATCTCTACACCTGTGGAAACATCATTTCCACCACCGCCATAGGTTTCCCCATCTGCATTAAACGGATCATTCCAGATCCTGATCCTGATATAGTTGATTCCATTATCATGAAGTACTTTTAATAACGGTGTCTCATTTCCTTCATAATCATGATATTTCACTCCTGCTTTCTTTAATGCAAGATAAGATGAAATATCCATTCCTCGGATAGAACTTTCAGACATTCCTTTGACTTTTTTGATCGTTACTTTTTGATCTTTTAATCCTGTATCTCCACCGTATTCCCATGGATCTTTGTAGCTGCTTACATCAACCTGATTTCCTTGTGCATAAGCAAAGATCGCAAGAGAAGACATTGCTTGTCCATTTTCATCAAAGAATGAATCCCATGCCCCGACAAAATCTGCATCATCGTAGATCAATCCACCTGCATTTTTCTCATCGATCGTTGCCTGAAGATAATCATAAATGCTCTTTGTCTGTGTCTTTATGCTGGCTTTTCCTTCTGAATCTTTCCATGGACATTTGACATTGGAAATGATCATCTGCTTTCCTGCTGCCTTTTCTTCTACTGTATTCTTTAATTCCTTAACATAACTGCCACTTTGTGTATTCGGATAGATATTTACTCCAATATGATCATATCCTGCACCCTCATATTTTTCACAGGCATATCCAAGCTGTTCTATAATATATTGGATATCAGAAGCCTTTTCTGGTGCTGCAAAACTGAATGCAGCTTTTATTCCAGCATCTCTTACAATCTTTGAAATCTCTGCCATCGCGCAATATCCGTCCCAGCTGCTCAGAGTCAAGAAGTTATAGTTTACTTCATTTCCGATCGTGATCATCGTTGGAACTGCATCTGCTGCCTTCAATTCTTTGATGACGTTTTTTGTATACTCCAGTGCTTTTTCTTCTGCTGAATCAGTATCCCAACCATCTGGTAATTTCTGCGCCCCTGCATACGTTATATCATCAGAATATAACAATGTAACATTTGTTTTTAATCCTGCTTTCTTGGCTTCTTTTAATGTCTTCTTAGCGTTTTCTAAAGACAGATAGCTTTCATTACCCTCTTTATCTTTTGTTGGATTCACTGCAACTTTCACAGAAATCGTATTGATTCCCTGTGATCTTACATATTCAAACACATTGGAAACTTCGATTCCTTTGTAATTTTTCCAGACTTTTTTCCACGCATTTTTTTGCAATTGATAATGGGAAAAATCTGCTCCTAAAACCGTCTGACTGCTGATTCCATTTATTTTCTTATACTGTGACATATCATTCGTATCACTGCTTATTGTTTCTGCCTTTGACTCCGCTTTTACGTTATGTGCAAACATTGGCATGGATGTTAATCCTGTTGAAACAGTTAATGTTGCTGCCATCAATGTTGTCAATATCTTTTTAACTTTGTTCATTTAACTTCTCCTTCCCTATCCTTTGTTATTTTTTCTTACATTTTAACGCATGTAAATCATAAATGTGAATAAATCCTTCTGAAATTGTATTCCTTTTGCACTTTCATATTTCCATGCCTGTCCTGGCACTCCATAAATATAATATGCAGATGATGTCAACCCTCCTCTCTCTAATCGTTCTCTCTTAAACCAGTTTCCAAAAGAGCCGGTTGGTCTGCTCTTGATCGGATGAGAATCTAAGACCAGATATTTTTTTGTCTTGGGATTAAAATCAGCAACTGTTACATAATGTCCTGGTACATGCGAGATTGCTACACAACCTTTTTTCAGATATTCTCTTACTTCTGATGTACTGTAAGTTGTCTTAATATAAGTGAACCCATATGTGTCTCCAAATTTCTTCGCTGCCGCCTTAAAAATCCCATCATGTGTTCCGGCACCTATGATCCTGTAATGTTTCTCCACTGCATAATCTGCAAACAACATTGGATCAACAAATTGCCCATTCAATGCATATACTGCATTTGTGATCGCCACAACTCCGCAGCCTGCTGCTGCCATTTTCCCACTGTAATCCGAAACATTTCCATAATCTTTTCTGGCCCATGCAGGATCAAACTGCATAAAATCACGATACGGATATACATTTTTATTGTTAAGACGCATTACCTGCCATTGATAGGACTTCTGTGCTGCTTCTTTCTGTGGTTTTGTGAAACAGTTGTTCATATCTTTTATTTTACCGTCTGTCAAGGTACCATTTTCATCCATTGACAGATATTTTTCATTTTTCATATTTTTGATATAAAAATGATCGTACTCACGTATTAGTTTCCATGTGTAATCTTCTTTGCTTTGATTCAAAATCGAAACTTGATATTTCTGATTTCCCTGAAAAATGATCTGTACACGAATTCCTTCTCCAGAAGCTTTATTTTGTATCCAATAAGTTCCATTTCCTAGCAACTGTTTTTCATTCCCATTATATGGAATAGTTTCCTTATGATACAAACCTCTATCAATCCATCCAATTCCATATGCTTTCTTTTTCTCATAGATCACCTGAACATAATCGGATGTTTTACTAACCACGATCACTCCTGAATATCTTGGCGCTACCCCTATCTTTTTACTTCCTGAAGATGTTTCAAAAACATTCATCTTTTTTTTCAAAAATGCATAACTCTTTTTGAATGAACGATCATAAATCTTCCCAGCAAATTCATCATAGACCGTCTGGGGATTATCAAAATATCCTGGCTGTGCTGCCTGTATTTTGATGCCTGAGATCATGCAAAGAACAAGGCATATCACTACACAGATTCTTCTCTTATTTTTCCTGTATTGTTTTGTCATTTGATTTTCCTTTTATTTTGTTAATTCTATTGACAGTATATCATTTTCATGATAAATTATTAATCAGTTCTGCTGCTGTGGCACAGGAGGTAGCGCACCTCATTGGTAGTGAGGAGGTCACGGGTTCAACTCCCGTCAGCAGCTTTATAAAGAAGACTTAAAACATCTGTTTTAAGTCTTCTTTTTATTTCTCTTATCTTTACTTTAACTTTCCTGATCATTTCTGATCTTCCTGCGAATCCTCTGAATCGCATTATCAATGGATTTATCACTTTTTCCAAGTTTTTTTGCAATCGTTGTATATGTTTCTCCATTCAGATAATGATACATCACCTGTTTTTCGAATTTACTTAAATTCTGGTCAAGCATTTTGTAATAATCATTTAATTCTTCCTTTCGAAGCATCATCTCCTCCGGAGTTTCCTCCGGAGTTTCTAAGATTTCATCCAATGATAATTCTTCTTCCTGATTCTTTTGTTCAAACAGAGAGATTGCTGTATTCAACGGAATATGTTTTTTTCTGTTAAATGCAGTGATCGTTGTATAGATCTGTCTTTGCACACACAGATAAGCAAACGTTGAAAACGAAGTGTTTTTTTCTTCCTGATAGGATGTCACTGCTTTAAAAAGCCCGATCATTCCTTCCTGGATCAGATCTTCTTCATCCCCACCTGCAAGAAAAAAGCTCCTTGCCTCTTTCCTTACCATATCCCTGTATCTCTCTAACAGACATTCCATCGCATCATCATTACCGCTTTGGATCTGTCTGAGCAATTTCTCATCAGAAATTGTTTTTAATTCTTTCATTCTTTATTTTCCCAGTCGTTGTCTTACAACTTCAAACGCCAGAACACCTGCTGCTACAGAAGCATTCAGTGAATCAATATCTCCTTTCATTGGAATAGATGAGATAAAGTCACACTTTTCCTTTACCAAACGACTCACACCGCTTCCTTCATTTCCAATAACAAGCCCGATCGATCCTGTCAGATTCTGACGATAGATCACTTCTCCATCCATATCTGCACATGCAAACCACATACCGCGTTCTTTTAATTCATCCATTGTTTTTCCAATATTTGTTACTTTCACAACTGGTGTATAATTGATCGCACCTGCAGATGTTTTTGCTACAGTTGGTGTAATTCCAACTGCACGATGCTTTGGAATGATCACTCCATGTGCACCTGCAAGATTTGCTGTACGAATGATCGCCCCAAGATTATGAGGGTCTTCAATCCCATCTAACAGGATAAAGAAAGGATCCTCACCCTTTTCTTCTGCTCTTTTAAACAGATCCTCAATCGTTCCATATTCATATGCTGCGACAATTGCAACAACTCCCTGATGATGTTCATTTGTCAGCTGATTCAAGCGTTCTTTATCTACAAATTTAAGAATCGCATCTGTTTTCTTTGCCTCTCTTACGATCGTACGGATCGGTCCATCCTGACATCCATCCAATACAAAAATCTTGTCGATTGGTTTCTTTGCTCTTAAAGCCTCGATCACGGCATTACGCCCTGCGATCAGATCTTCTTTATGATTCATGTTCTTCTCCTATTTCTTCTTTTTTATTCAAATCAAAACCGATCCCGATCAATTCGATGATGCGGTCCATATCTCCTGCCAGATATAAATATCCAACCAAAGCTTCCACTCCAGTTGCTTTTCTGTAATCCATCATAGATGCATTCTTTGCAACAGAACCTGATTTGGAATTTCTTCCACGTTTATAAACAGCCATTTCTTCTTCTGTCAAAAATGGCTCGATCTTTTCAAACACTTCTTTTTGTGCAGAAGCTTTGACCATACTGCTTGATTTTTTGTGATACTTATTCACACTCATATTCCCTGCAGACATAACGATCGTTCGGATCACGATCTCATAGATCGCATCTCCAATGTAAGCGAGAGATAATGGAGAGTAACTTTTGGGATCCAATCCATCAAGATACAATCCTTCTTTGATCTTTTGAATTAAGCTCTGCTCCATTTTACACCTTCTCTTGTATCTTTTAATACGATACCCTGCTCTAATAACTGGTCTCTGATCTCGTCTGCTCTTGCAAAATCTTTGTTCTTTCTTGCCGCCTGACGTTCTTCGATCAGTTTTTCGATTTCTTCATCTAGGATCTCTTCTTCTTTTGTTGTTTCAATTCCAAGAACGCTGCAAAGATCTTCTAATACTTTTAGTACTTTCTTTGCATAGTCTGCACTGAAATCTTTCACTGTTGAGTTTGATTCACGCACGATCTCAAAAATAGCCGAAACTGCATCTGCTGTGTTAAAGTCATCTTCCATTGCATCTTCAAATTTCTTTACAAGTACTTCTATATTAGCAAAATGTTCTGTTTCTTCTTTGCTTAAAGAACCTGTTTCTTCTTTAGCTGCCATCTCTCTGCATAGATCAATTGCTGTCAAGATACGGTCTAATCCTGTTTTTGCACTTTCTACTAAAGTATCACTGAAGTTTAATGGTGTTCTGTAGTGTGCACTTAACATGAAGAAACGAATCACCTGTAATGGATACTTTTCTCCAATTTCACGCACTGTAAAGAAGTTTCCTGCTGATTTAGACATTTTCTTATTGTTGATATTTAAGAAACCATTATGCATCCAGTAATTCGCAAACTTCTCCCCATTGCATGCTTCACTCTGTGCGATCTCATTTTCATGATGAGGGAAGATCAAGTCTTCTCCACCTGCATGAATATCAATTGTATCTCCGATATATTTCTTAGACATCTCAGAACACTCAATATGCCATCCTGGTCTTCCTTCTCCCCATGGAGAATCCCATGCGATTTCTCCTTCTTTCTTTGGTTTCCATAATACAAAATCAAGAGGATCTTCCTTTCCTTCTTCTCCTGTTACCTTGATCTCGCGATGTCCTGCTTCTAGATCATCAATATTTTTCTTGGAGAGTTTTCCATAATCTTTAAAAGATCTTGTCTTAAAGTATACAGTTCCATCTACTTCATATGCATGCCCTTTTTTGATCAATGTCTGAATCATTTTGATCATTCCACCGATTTCTTCTGTCGCTCTTGGCTGGTGGGTTGCAGGTTTGATATTTAACGCTTCCATATCTTGTTTGCATTCCTTAATATATCTTTCTGCGATCTCTGTTGCTGTTACACCTTCTTCATTTGCCTTCTTAATGATCTTGTCATCGACATCTGTGAAGTTTGAAACATAATTTACTTCATATCCTTTATATTCAAAGTAACGACGCACCGTATCAAAAATGATCATTGGTCTTGCATTTCCAATATGAATGTAGTTATACACCGTTGGCCCACAAACATACATTCCAACTTTCCCTGGATGCACCGGTACAAATTCTTCTTTTTGTCTTGTCAGTGTATTGTAGATTTTCATTTTTCTTTTTCCCTTCTGATTGCTTCTGAATTTTGATAATGTATAATAAATGTTTCCAGTGCCTGTCGTAATTCAGCATTCTCTCTTGCTAGCTTTTCGATATCCATATCGACTGGATTTGGAAGATCGATCTGGTCAAGCACAATACTCTGAATGCGATTGACTCTCTCTCCATCCTGTTTAACTACCTTACCTGGAACTCCGACAACAGTGGAATTCGGCGGTACATCAGATACAACAACACTTCCTGCACCAATCTTTGAGTTCTTTCCAATTGTAATAGATCCCAAAACCTTAGCACCTGAACTGATCATAACATTATCTTCGATCGTTGGATGACGTTTTCCAGTTTCATTTCCAGTTCCACCTAATGTAACACCTTGATATAAGGTCACATTATTTCCAATGATCGTCGTCTCGCCAATGACCACTCCATGCCCATGGTCAATAAAGAACCCTTCTCCGATCTGTGCACCTGGATGAATCTCAATTCCAGTTTTTCTCGCCCATTTCTGAGAAATCTTTCTAGCTTTGTAAAACTCTCCTTTCTTATATAATTCGTGTGCAACACGATGCCAATACAGTGCTTTTACATAAGGATACAAAAAAACTTCTTTCTCTTCCCTTAACGCAGGGTCTCTTAGTTTGATCGTATCATATTGGCTTTTCGCAAATTCTCGAAAACCCATCATAATTTCTAAACCTCCAATATATAGTATGTAATTTACAGGACTTTTTATATCATAGAGGATTCCATCAAATTTTCTATAATATAAAAAAGTGTCTTCGACACTTCAACTCCCCTGCCCCTCATTCTTGAGGGTGGGTTTCTTTTTTTGTCTTTTTCCTTCATAATAGAATCATGAATATCCTACAAGAGATCTTTACAGATCATTATGA
>ENA-OQKC01000346-OQKC01000346.1-human-gut-metagenome-genome-assembly--contig:-NODE-346-length-20152-cov-2.938027_pt1 | contig 20152 bp, 23 predicted proteins | sample MGYA00242774_ERZ504790 | MGnify/ENA primary metagenome ERZ504790 (study PRJEB26092, sample SAMD00036419) | human gut metagenome | host: Homo sapiens | study: EMG produced TPA metagenomics assembly of...
GATTTACACATGAAAAGACAGTCCTGAGTATAAATTGTCTCGACTGGCAGAGTTTTACATATAGGGGACAGCACAACAGGGAGAACAGATTACGGATATAAATATTTATTTAGAGAAGATATATGTACTCATTGGTCTGTTCGATGCCCCCTACCAGACAGACCTTGCCGGTGCCGACCGTGAAGTGGAAAAAGAAGAGAACGAAGCCATCGCCTTGCAGGCATCCCGCGAGTCCATCGTTCTGCTGAAGAATGCCGGTGAGCTGTTGCCCTTAGACATCAACTCCACCAAGAAGATTGCCGTCTGTGGTCCCAATGCCAACGAAGAAGGCTACGCGCTGACCCATTACGGCCCCCTTGCCGTAGAGGTGACCACTGTACTGGAAGGCATTCAAGAAAAGACAAAAGGCAAGGCAGAGGTGCTCTACACCAAAGGCTGCGACCTAGTGGATGCCCACTGGCCCGAAAGTGAAATCATAGACTATCCTCTGACCGACGACGAGCAAGCCGAGATAGACAAAGCCGTAGAAAATGCCCGCCAAGCTGATGTTGCCGTCGTAGTATTGGGCGGCGGACAACGCACCTGCGGCGAAAACAAATCGCGCACCAGCCTCGACCTGCCCGGCCGGCAGTTGCAACTGCTTCAAGCCATACAAGCCACGGGCAAGCCCGTCGTACTGATACTCATCAACGGACGCCCGCTCTCCATCAACTGGGCAGACAAGTTCGTCCCCGCCATCCTCGAAGCCTGGTATCCCGGCTCCAAAGGCGGAACGGCCCTGGCCGACATCCTCTTCGGCGACTATAACCCTGGTGGAAAGCTGACAGTGACCTTCCCCAAGACCGTAGGGCAAATCCCCTTCAACTTCCCCTGCAAGCCTTCTTCACAGATAGACGGCGGTAAGAATCCGGGACCTACGGGCAACATGTCACGCATCAACGGAGCACTCTACCCCTTCGGTTACGGCTTGAGCTACACCACCTTCGAGTACTCCGACCTCGACATCACCCCCCGAGTCATCACCCCGAACGAGTCTGCCACCGTCCGCCTGAAGGTGACCAACACCGGCAAACGTGCCGGAGATGAAGTAGTGCAGCTCTATATCCGCGACGTACTGAGCAGCATCACCACCTACGAAAAGAATCTTGCAGGCTTCCAGCGCATCCACCTCGAACCGGGCGAAGCCCAGGAGCTGTCCTTCACCATCGACCGCAAGCACCTGGAGCTTCTGGACGCCGACATGAAATGGGTGGTGGAACCCGGCGACTTCGTGCTCATGGCCGGCGCCTCTTCCGAAGACATCCGCCTGAACGGAACGCTGACCGTAGAAGACTACCAGACCCGTGCCAAAGCCATTGAAGCCCAAAAACCAGCAAAGCGTGTGAGTGCCAGCACCAACCCAGAGGATGCCGAAAACGTGCTCGACGAAAAAATCAATACCGCATGGCAAGGAAATAAGGGAGATTATATTACCTTTGCCTTGAAGAACGGAGCCAAGGTAGATAAAGTTGCCATTGCCTTTACACGTGACAACAACCTGCCGGCAACCTTCGAAATCCAGCTCTCGGGCGGTGGCGGACAGTTCCTCACCGTATATTCGGGCACCGTCAGCGAATACGGCAAACTGATTTCCTATCCGTTCAAAGGCACTACCGCCAGCGACCTCCGCATCGTGCTGAACGATGACCGCGTCAGTATTGCCGAAGTTAAATTTTAATGTGCTAATGTGCCAATATGCTAATGTACCAATGACCATGCAGCATATACAGCGCAGCCAATTAGCACATTAGCATATTGGCACATTAACACATTAAATTAATGAAAACACTTCTTTTCTGTATGCTCGGATTAGGTTTGACAGCATGTGGCTCTTCTCCAAAGGGCACTAACGGTGACCAGGACGAACTCGCCATGCTAATAGGTACTTACACGAATGGCTCAAGCAAGGGTATCTATACCTTCCGCTTTAATCAGGAGACGGGAACAGCCGTTCCGCTCAGTTCAGCGGCATTGCCCAATCCCTCCTACCTCGCCCCCTCGGAAGATGGCGAATTTGTCTATGCCGTCAGTGAAATGAACGACAGCACAGCAGCCCTCAGCTCCCTTGCCTTCGACCGGGAAACGGGAGAACTGCGCCTGCTGAACACCGTTCCCACCTTCGGCGCCGACCCCTGCTACGTGGCCACCAATGGCCGGGAAGTGTTGACTGCCAACTACAGCGGTGGAACCATGTCCGTCTTTCCTTTACAGAAAGACGGCACTTTGGCTCCTGCAGACACGCTCTTTCAAGGCTCTGCCACCGGTCCCGACGCCATACGGCAAGCCACTCCCCACATCCATTGCACGGTCTTTTCACCGGACGGAAAATACATCTTTGCCACCGACTTCAGTGCCGACCGCATCCTGCGCTTTGTGATGCACCCCGACAACCCTATTCCTCATGCTTCTCTGGAAGCCGTTGGCATTGAGGCAGATTCCGGCCCGCGCCATCTGACATTTAGCCCTAACGGGAAGTTTGCCTATCTCATCACCGAACTGTCCGGTAAGGTCATTGCCTTCAGTTACGACGACGGCCGCCTGAAACAGATACAGACCATCACAGCCGACACCGTAGCCGCCCGTGGAAGTGCAGACATCCACCTCAGTCCGGATGGGAAATACCTCTACGCCAGCAACCGTCTGAAAGAAGACGGCATCGCCATCTTTGCCGTGAATCCCGAAAATGGGACCTTGGCAAAGGTAGGTTATCAGCCCACCGGCATCCATCCCCGCAACTTCAACATCACGCCCAACGGTAAATACTTGCTTGCCGCCTGCCGCGACAGCAATGTCATTCAGGTATACAAACGAAACGAAGTTACCGGACTCTTGGAAGATACTCATCAGGACATTGTAGTCGACATGCCGGTTTGCGTACAGTTCGTCAGCTCTGTTAATAATTTATAAAGCAATATTTAGCAAAGATAACTTCATTAACTTTGTCCCTTAGCTAAATCAGTCTAAACGAATGTACATTATGAAGAAGAATATATTGATGCTCTCAGCTCTGTTCTTGTCTACCACTGCCCTGGCGCAAACAGACGTAACCACCGGTGTGATGCGTGGCAAAGACTACGGAGTGACCTATATGTTACCCAAAACAGAAATAGAAATCGTATTGCAAGCCACCAAGCATACCTACACTCCCGGAGAATTTTGCAGATATGCCGACCGCTATCTGCGTCTCAACAACGTGTCTGCCGAACCCGAGGAGTTCTGGACACTGGATAAGATAGAAACCCGCATAGCCGGTGTACCGGATAAGGACAACGTCTATTTCGTGAAGATGAAAGACAAGACCGTAGCACCCCTTATGGAGCTTACCGAAGACGGAATTGTCCGCTCCATCAACATTCCGTTCAGCGGCAAGCCTGCTGCCAAGACGCCCGAAGCCAAAGCCACCGAAAGCAGCATTGACCCACGCAGTTTTCTGACGGAAGAAATACTGATGTCCAACTCCAGTGCCAAGATGGCCGAGCTGGTGGCTAAGGAAATATACAGCATCCGCGAAAGCAAGAATGCCCTCCTGCGCGGCGAAGCAGACAATATGCCCAAGGACGGCGCTCAACTCAAGCTGATGCTTGACAATCTGAACCAGCAGGAAACGGCTATGACGGAAATGTTCTCGGGCAAAATAAAGAAAGAACCCAAGACATTCACCATCCGGCTGACGCCTAAAGAGATGAAAGATGAAGTGGCTTTCCGTTTTTCCCGAAAGCTGGGAGTGGTGGCCAATAATGACCTTGCCGGTGAACCGTATTATATCAGCGTCACCGACCTCAAAAGTCCCGATGTATCTGCCACCGAGGAAGGCAAAAGAAAGTGGACGGTGTAGCCTATAACCTTCCGGGCAAGGCACAAGTGACATTGGTGTATAACAATAAGAAATTGTTTGACGACCAACTTCCCATTACCCAATTCGGCACCGTAGAATACCTCGCACCGGTACTGTTCAACAAGAATTCTACCATCAAAGTGCTGTTTGATACGGCAACGGGAGGATTGATAAAAGTGGATAGGGAATAAAGGAATTCTAATTCCGGATTGTCAACTGGATAAATCCATCCTTACGCAACTGCATTACGTAGGCGGTGACCCGGGGAATATAATTCTCTTCCTCCCCAAAGTGCCTGGCAAGTAGAGAGATGATTTCGCGCACGGTACGATGTCCATCTATCAGATTCCAGACAGCTGTACCGTGTTCTTCCAGCCTCACATGGATGTCAGGAGACATCCCCTTCGGCAATAAAAAACGACGCATCCATTCGTATTTAAACCGTGGGTAGGCGAGTACGGCGCACTCACCTTCCCATTCGGTTGTTATATGTCCACAGCGGACCGGAACAGCGTCCAACAGACTTACTTTTCCTTCGGGTATTTCCATCATACGGTATCCGCTTTTCCTATTATTTCTGAATATTAGGCTCTTCCAGCTTATAACCATACTTCTTGTCTGCCTTCTTCAGCAGTAGAGCCACTATAAGGGACAAGCAGGCAATACTGGTAAAAATGCACATAGGCACCGTATAGTCATACATATTCGTTCCATCTGGTTTCTTGCCGGATATACAATAGGCATCAAGCACCCACCCTATCAATGTAGGAATACCCCAAAGACCGATATTCTGGATAAAGAAAATCAATGCGTATGCCGTACCCAACTGGCTTACCGGGAATATCTTGGCCACAGCCGGCCACATGGCAGAAGGGTACCAGCGAGAAAAGCGATTACCCAAAATTATCATCAGCACAATAGCTACCAGCCAATAGTTTATATCGGGAATAGCATAAATGAAATGCACACATATCAGCATGGCCGAGCCCAGCAGCATGATAGATGCGGACTTACCTCGCTTGTCAATGAAACCACCAAAGACCGGAGTCAGAATCAGCGCTCCCAATGCCGGAAGTCCGGCAAATGTACCGGCCACATTCTCATTGATACCGTATTTGATAATCATCAACTCGGAAGCAAACTTCTGGAATGGGAATACACAAGAGTAGAACAATACACACAGCAATGCTATCAGCCAGAAACCGGGATTGACCAGAATATTCTTCACATCCTTAAAAGAGAACTTCTCTTCCTCATCTTCCGTACCGGCAGCAATGGCAGCAGCTTCCATCTGTTTGTCCAGCTTCTTGTCCATCACTGCAAAAATGAAGAAAGCAATCATACCGCCCAACAACAGAACCAAACCCAACAACACCGGTGTGGAAATACCGAAAGCACGGGCCAAAGGAATGGCTACGGCATAACCGGCTTGCGAACCGATACGTGCTAAAGCAACTTGTACCCCCATAGCCGTGGCAAGCTCTTTCCCCTTAAACCACTTGGCTATGATTTTGGAAACTGTAATACCGGCGACCTCCGCTCCTACTCCAAAAATGGAATAACCGGCAAAAGCAACAAACACACCCGTTTTATAGCCAAATATTTCATTGATTCCGAATAAAGTCGCGTCGGCACCGGCAAGTCCCGTCATTGCATAGTATTCAAGTGCTGTACCACCTACCATCAGGATAGTTGCCAGCTTTCCGGTGAAACGGATACCAAAGCGGTCGAGGATTAATCCTCCCCAAATCAACATCAGGAAAAAAACATTCAGAAAACTATAACCACCGGTAAAGAATCCGAAGTCGGTACTCGACCAAGCCAAGTCCGTTTCCAACATTGTCTTCAACGGTGCTACCACGTCGTTTACATAATAAGCTGCCATCATCGTGAAGGCAACAATCACCAATGCCCCCCAACGGGTAGCCTTGGAATCATTCAATTTAAGTTTGAGTTGTTCTGTCATTGTACTATTTGGATTTCAATTTATTAATCAGATTGCATAAATTACTGACAAAGGTAAATAAATACTTCATCAAAACGAAAAAAGGCTGACACCTTTTCAGTATCAACCTTTCTCTTATTTTTCCAAGCGGGAGTCATCCGCAATATCCTTATCTTATTCTGCTGCAGGGGCTTCTGCTGCAGGAGCAGGAGCTTCAGCCGGAGTTGTAGCTGCAGGGGCCTCCGATTGCGGAGCTTCTGTACCTACGGGCATGTTATAAGGATTAGTTTTTTCTTCTTGTTGCGCCTGTTCCAGAATCACATCACCGCCCTTGCCTGTGGAAGAAGGAATAGTGTAAGCAGAAACAATACTGAAGACTACCATGACAGCTGCCAGAGTCCAGGTTGCTTTTTCCAAAAAGTCCGTAGTCTTGCGCACACCCATAATTTGGTTGGATGATGAAAAGCCTGATGCCAGACCACCTCCTTTAGAATTTTGAATCAATACAATGAAGCACATCAGCACAGATGCAATCAGCATTAAGATAACTAATAATAAATACATTTTGTTATTTTGATTTAGCGTTAATAATCAATTTCTCCAAAAATCTGATTTGGTCTGCAAAGTAAGCATTTTTTTTTTAGGTATAATTTCAAACTTAATTTTTTTAATAATTTTCAAGTCGCCTTTGTCATATTCGGTGTCTGTTTTATATAGATTTTGGCTAAAGTTTCCGTAAACAGCTATCGTCCAACTCTCCGTTACCGGCGATACTGAGGGTTCTTCCTCTTCTTCAGTCTCTTCCTCCTTCTCTACAAGAAACTCCCTTCTCGTATCCGAGGCATCCGAAGACTCACTCTTTTGGATAAAGTCATCTATCAATTCATTGCCCGCGCAGTTTAGGCACTTCCGACTCATCTTCTGCATCCACACCGGGTTCTTCCTGCATTAAATAGGCCGTATAATCCACCGCATAATCCAGCTCCGTATGCTGTGAATGCTCTTCGGGAACAGTAGCCAGAAATGCGTCAATCAAGGAAAGGGTACGGTCCACACTCGGCTCTTTCTCCAAATCGCCGGAAAACAGCGACGAGACCTTCCGGGATTTCAAAGTATAGCGGTCACCCTCTATAAAGTAAAACAGCACACGACGGTCTGCCACATACAACACAGCCTTGCGCAACTCCGCGCCAAAGTTGATGTCGTGCAGCAGATAGAGGTTTTTCAGATAGAGCAAACGGAGCGACTGGAAATAAGGATAGCGTGCCACCAATGTGCGAAGCTCGTACAAAGTATCCCTATTCAGCGTCTCGGGATGCTGAATCCATTGTTGCAAATGGGTAGGCGTCATGAGTTTACCAGTTAGCTACAGTTGCATTGAAAATCTGTTCGGCAATGTCTTTCACCATCAAGGTTATCAGCTGGTCCTGCACTTCGGTCAGCAATTTTGAGGAATCATAGGTCTGGAAAGCCGAGAACTGCTGTTCAAAGTCCTCCTCATGGTTCGTGTTATTGGTGTAGCGCACGTTGACAGTCAGCGTCACCTTCACCTTCGAAGAGTAGCCGCTGGCATCCACCGATTCATTATATTGATTGTAGCCGGTTATTTCTCCGTCTATTTCCAGGTCTCCTCCGGAATTCACCAGTTGCAGGCGAGTCTGCTGAATGAACATATCCTTCATTTTCTGGTTAAATTCTGTTGCCAGCGGTGCATATACATACTCTGCCCGGTTCTGGAAATCGGCAATGGAAATCGTTTTACCTTTGTATAGTCGATAGAGCTTATCGGAGCAAGTCCCAACTTCATACTACATGAATTCACCAGAAATAACAAGCTTACCAACAAGGAAGCAAATGCCGCTTTTTAATCCAATCCATATTCTTTTATCTTTCTGTATAACGTACGCTCAGAGATATTCAAATCCTGAGCCGCACTCTTACGCTTGCCGTGATGTTTTTCAAGCGCCTTACGTATCATTTCTTTCTCCACTTCATCCAGGGAGAGTGACTCCTCCACATATTCTTCCGTATCCTGGAAATCATCGTCCACCGGAGTAACCGGCTTTACCGAAGGATGTATAATGGTGGGGACACTGGATGTTACCGGAGGTACCACCGCCGGAGTAGCCGGCGTATAGTAGGCCGATGTGGCAACCGCCGGATTGGCTACCGTTCCCCTTTCAGCCATAATCTCATGCACCAGCTTTTTCAAGTCCGTTACATCCTGGCGCATATCAAACAGAACCTGGTAGAGAATTTCCCGTTCACTCCCGAAGCTCTTGTCCTCCTTCACTCCAAACAAGGCAGGCAGGCGCTGCATATTGTTCTGCTCAGGCAGATAGCCCTTCAGTATGGATGCATTGATTTCACGATTGGTCTCAATGATGGATATCTGCTCGGTGATATTCTTCAACTGGCGCACATTACCCGGCCATGAGTAGCCCAGCAACACTTGCTTGCCGTCTTCCGTCAGCTGAATGGCAGGCATACGGTACTTTTCTGCAAAGTCCGAAGCAAACTTTCGGAACAGCAGCACCACGTCTTCACCGCGTTCGCGCAATGGAGGGACCTGAATAGGAACTGTGTTCAAACGGTAATACAAGTCTTCACGAAAACGTCCGTCAGCAATGGCTTGTGTCAAGTTTACATTGGTAGCGGCAACAATACGCACATCGGTCTTTTCCACCTTAGAAGAACCTACTTTGATGAATTCACCGCTCTCGAGCACACGCAACAAGCGTGCCTGGGTAGGCAAAGGCAATTCGCCGACTTCATCAAGGAAGATTGTTCCGCCGTTGGCCTCACCGAAATACCCCTTCCGTTCGCCGATAGCCCCGGTAAATGCGCCCTTCTCATGACCGAACAGTTCCGAGTCAATCGTCCCTTCGGGAATGGCTCCACAGTTCACGGCAATGTACTGTCCATGCTTGCGCCGGCTGTACTGGTGTATTATCTGCGGAAAGCTCTCTTTCCCACACCACTCTCTCCGGTAATCAGTACAGACAAGTCGGTGGGCGCTACCTGGATAGCGATATCAATGGCACGCATCAGCGCTTCATTGTTGCCGATAATGCCGAAACGTAATTTTACTTGTTGTATTTCCGCTTTTGTCATTCTACAAATCTTCTTCTACACTATCGAGTTTCAGTTTGTCGCTATCGTCACGTTTCTCGTAATATTGCTTGCGCAGCGGATTTGCATGTGCCTCTTTCTCACGCTGGCGGTTACGGAACACATCTATTGCCACATAGATAGCCTGCCGGAATGAATCTTCAGAGGCGATTCCTTTCCCGGCAATATCGTAGGCCGTGCCATGAGCAGGCGAAGTGCGTATCACCGGCAAGCCGGCAGTATAGTTCACGCCCTCGTCCATAGCCAATGCCTTGAACGGTGCCAGCCCCTGGTCGTGATACATGGCCAGGATACCATCAAAATGGGTAAAGTTATCTGAGCCCATAAACCCGTCTGCCGGATAAGGACCATAGCAAAGCATACCCTTAGCAGCCATTTCGTTGATGGCCGGAATGATAATCTCCTGCTCTTCAGTTCCCAGCAATCCGCCGTCTCCTGCATGCGGATTCAGCGAAAGCACTGCAATACGCGGTGCGCTGATAGCAAAATCCTGCTTCAAGGAGCGGTTGAATATCTTCAGTTTTTCTTGTATCAGTTCTTTGGTGATGCTTCCGGCTATCTCTTTAACGGGAATATGTCCGGTCACCAATGCTACCCGGAAGTCATCTTTCATCAGAATCATAAGGGCCTTCTCGCCATCTCCCAATTTTTGCTCTATATACTCCGTATGTCCGGGGAAGGCAAACTCCTCCGACTGGATGGTATGCTTGTTGATGGGAGCTGTGACAATCACGTCTATCATTCCCTCCTTATATTCCTCAATGGCTTTTTCCAGTGCACCAAGTGCAGCTTTACCAGCTTCAACGTCAGGTTTAGAGAACTCAACCTTTACTTCATCATCCGTACAGTTCACTACACTCAAGCGATTGGGAACCGCTTCGGAGGCGGAGTTGACGATACTGAAGTTGGTAGGCAAGTCCAATGATTTACGATGATAAGCTGCCACTTTAGGCGAACCGTAGATAATCGGCGTGCACAATTCCAGCATCACCGGGTCTGCAAACGTCTTTAAAATCACTTCATACCCTACACCATTAATGTCGCCTTGTGTAATGCCGACTCTTATTTTGTTGTCTTCCATTTTTATTACTTATTATTAGTAGTATCTTTTGAGGTTACGCCTACCGGAATTTCCGCACCTTCCTGCTTGCTGCCGGGCAGTTTCAAGGTATAGAGCGAAGCCTCCATCTGACGTACCAGATTACGTTTCATTTTATCAGGTGAATAAATAAATATTTCAGATACGATAATACGCTGATTGGCCTTGTCCAAACGTACATGCGATACGAACGGACCGCCCATGAAGTCACCCTTTATGCGCCACAAGCCGCGGGCCTCCAGTGCATAGTACTCCCTGCACACTGATGGGGCGTACATCGGTCATCAGAGAATCCGTCGACATATACATGCCTTCACGGGCACCAGGGATATTAATCTTCATCACGGAATCGCGTTTATGAACAAAATATTCTTTAGTAAACGTATCCTTATCCGTATAAGGATAAGAGTAGATTACAAAGTTCTGGTCGCCGGTAGCTGCATTCGTACCTGCCCAGAAGAAGTTCTCACCCTCCTTGGTAGATGTCAGTTCGCCCGGCACCCATACATCGCAATCGAACTGGCTTTTCACCTTCGTTGCTATATAGTCGCTATGCTTGTCCTTCAATACTGAAATCTGACGATTCATTTCCGCATGGGTAAAGAAATCGATGATTACCTGCCTATTCTCCTCCACAAATTTCTCGAACGAAGCCTCGTCCGGTGCCTGAATAGTGAGAATAGACTGAGGAGCAGCATATACATTCCTTGCATACTTGAATTTAGGCTGGGTATAGAGGTCCTTGTTCACATCGACAATAATGATATTGCGAATCAGTTTTAAAGTGGCATCATAATTGGAAGGGGCAGTATACATGATTCGGAATGAACGTTCTGACTGGGGAAGCCCCGGAACATCAGAATCAAGCACATCGAAAAGCGCCCTACCGGCAGGACGTTCCCACAAGCCGGGCTCCACCACTACCAGAACTTCATACGCACGACCGCTGGAGGTCGGAGTAAACACACCCTTTTTACCACCACCGCAAGCGGAAAAAAGCGTCAGTACGAGAACCATACTCAAATAAAACAAGTGCTTTCTCATATCTCTATCATTTTAGTTTTTCACAAAGCTACGAAGAATGCGTAATATCCTCCCTACCTAAGTTAATAATTTATATTAATTCTTCTTTATTCTCCTCCTGCTTGGCAGTGGACAACATGCCACAAGCGGCAAATATATCCTCTCCACGCGATGACCGTATAGTGGTAAACAGACCGTGCGAAGTCAGATAATCACGGAACGCAGTCATGGTTTCCATATCAGCCCCTTCAAGATTCACTCCAGGTATGGCATGAAAACGAATCAGGTTAATCCGGCAGTCCAGCCCACGTAGCAACTTCAGAAGTTCCTTTGCATACGGTAACGAGTCATTCACTCCTTTGAAAACAATATATTCAAAAGATAGTCTGCGCTGTTTGCTAAAATCATAGTTTCTTAACAATTCAACAATCTCCGTGATGGAGAAGGCCTTCTCTGCCGGCATCAGCTCGCGACGTTGCAAAGGTATCGGCGAATGAAGGCTGATAGCCAGATGGCAGTCCGATTCCCCAATAAAACGCTGCAAGCCCTTCTTCAATCCCACTGAAGAAAGGGTGACACGCTTGGGACTCCACGCATATCCATAAGAGGCGGTCATTATTTCCAGCGCTTTCAATACCTCGTCCAGATTATCAAGTGGTTCGCCCATGCCCATCATTACCACATTGGTCAGCTTGTCCCTTTCGGGCAACGAACTGATTTGGTTGATAATCTGGTTGGATGTCAGATTGGCGGTAAAGCCCTGCTTGCCGGTCATACAGAATTTGCAGTTCATCTTACAGCCCACCTGAGAGGAGACACAAAGCGTAGCCCGGTCTTCGTCGGGTATATAGACAGCTTCCACGAAATGTCCCTCGCCTGCCCGGTATAAGTATTTCACCGTACCGTCTACAGAGCGCATGGCATCTACCGGCGCTTCGGCACCTACCTCATAGATTTCTTTCAGCAATTCCCGATGCTTCAACGAAAGATTGCTCATTTCGTCTATAGAAGCCACCTTCTTGTCATACAGCCAGGAAGCTATCTGCTTGGCAGAGAAACCGGGCATTCCCAAATTCTTCACCACATTCTGCAATTCAGCGAGCGTCAAGCCCAATAGAGGTCGTTTCTGCATATCGTTTTTCATTAAAACAAAACTCTTTCAAAAATGCAAAGGTAGGAATAAAGTTGCACAAAGACAACGGAGAGTGTAGAAAATGAAATGTACAGACAATGAAAAAGCCGCCCGGAAGTACCGGACGGCTTTTCAATATGGGTTTTCTATTCTTAGAAGAATAAATAACGTTGGTCTTTTACGTTGGCTTTCATATACAAGTCACTGATGAACTGGCTTGCCATACGTGCATGCATGTTAGCCAAGTTAGCCTCTTCAGTTTCCTTGTTGAATGTTTCGTTCAGCTTCTCTTTTGCATATGGTTGCAGAACGAATACACCACCGTTACCCTTGATAGGAGCACTCAGCTTGTTCACTTCAGCAATAGAAGCGTACGCGCCTACCAGAGGTTCGCTACTACGCAATGCCGGGATATAGGCAGGAGCAGAGAAAGTAACGTGCTTTACAGAATCACTGACAGCATTTGCCATATTCTTGTACTGCTCGAACGAAGTTGCATTGGCAGCCTTCATATCAGCCATAATCTTCTCTGCTTTCTTGTCACGGAGAATTTCAGCTCTCAACTGGTCCTTTACCAAAGCCAGTGGGCGATAACCTTCAGGAACAATACTTGCAACACCTACTACCTAGCATACGGTCGCTCTCGCCACATTCGTACAAACCAGAAACTTCAACCGGCTTTTTGCCTCAAACGCCCATTTCAAAGCATCTTTGGTTCCTCTGATACCACCGATACCATGTTCAGAGCTGTACAAATCGGCTCTATCCAGCAACTTGTAACCAGCATCTTCCGCATTGGCAATCATTTTCTCTAAAGTATTGTTTGCAGCGATGAACTGGCTGAACTCATTGTATGCCTTGCTGTAAGTTTCCTTGCTGAATTCTACCGGACGCTTGATAACGGCTACCCTTATAGTTTATCCTTGACAGCCTTCTTGTTGGTTACTTGCAAAATGACATTTGCTTGTCCCAACGCCAGATTGGTCAGTTCGTTCTGTCCCAAAGTTGTGACAGCGGTAATGTATTTCAAGTTGTCACCGTCAATCTGTGCGCCTTCGTAGTTAGCAGAAGAAATCCAGGTAGGCTCACCGGTCTGACCGTACTTCTTCGCAACTTCAGCAAAGCTGGCACCACCCTTAATAGCATTGTAGATGCTGTCGGCCAAAGTCTTCGTCTTTTCAGCATCTTCGGCAACTACCTGAATCTGACGGAACTCGATAGAGTCCGGCATGGCAGCAGTAGCCAATTTCTTGAAAGAGTTGAGGGTATTGTCAGATACGTTATAATAAGGCCCGAACACACCACCCACCGCAACAGAGTCCAAACGGGCTGTCACATCAGCAGGCAGAGACTTAGTAGTGTAGAACAAGTCTGTATAAGGAGCTTCGGAACCGGTAGAACGGATGAAGGTAGTATAGTCAGAAGGATTGGCAGTAAGTTGTTCGGTGTATTCTTCCATTTCCTTCTGGTAGAGCAGCTCTGTCTTCTGCACTTGCAGTAACTTGCACATCAATGAACTTGATATTGCGAGTTTCCACATATTGCTTGAACTGTTCTTTCTTCTTGTCGTATGCAGCTTTCAAATCGGAATCCTTGATAACGATGGTAGAGTCAACGATAGAAGAATAGGGAACTGCAGCAAGCAGCAGGTCTGACTGCTCTACTCTTGCATCAAAAGCGTCCTGAGCTTCTACCGGGTTGGAGAAAAGAGATTTTGTAATCAAAGCCTGATACTTCTCCTGAAGACGTGCCTGGATAAGGGACTTTTCGAGGAAAGACCAGAACTTGTACATGGATTCATAGTATTCTGCATATTGTGAAGGCATCTGTGCCTTATTCATTTTTGAATAGTCCACCAAGAACTTCTTCAACATATCCTTATCAAACGCACCGGTCTGAGGATTACGGAACGGAGTCTGTTGCAGCATCGGATGCACACCGGCATTAATGATAGCCTGAATCTCAGCCTTCGATACAACCAGACCGAGTTTCTTTGCTTCCTTTTCAATCAGCTTATTATTGACGTATGTTCTCCATACTTCATCTTTGATTTGGTTTGTCTGCTCATCGCTCAATGCACTGTTGCCACTGGAGAACTTGATGACTTCTGTATATTCTTCTACCAATGCTTGAAAATCCTGAGCGGAAATTGATTCCCCGTTCACTTCACCTACGTCTTGTGACTGGTGTGGCTGAAGCACTTTCCACGCGTCACCTGCGATGAAAGCAAACAGCGCCAAACCAATAACAATCACCAATAAAGGTCCTTTAGACCGAATGTTTTGTAATGTTGCCATTTTAGTTAATATGATTTATTTGTTTATTATTATTTTCCTAACATGTTCATTTTAGCGCACGAAGATACAAAAAATGCTAATACGCATCCATTTATTCTTTAAAAAATTACGCCTAAATGAAATTATTCAATGACTTTCAGTCTTACCAACTCAATTTTAGTGGCTGTTACCTTGATTATTTTAAACTGATAATTATCCACTTCAATCACTTCATGCAGTTTCGGGAAACTTTGATAACGGTTCAAAATCAGACCGCCCACTGTCAGATAATCATCCGATTCCGGCAGGTCGAGCCCGAAAGTCTCATTTACCTTTTCTATTTCCAGACGGGCCGAAAGCACATATTCACGTTCACCCAACTGCTTACACACATAGGATGTGTTATCATGCTCATCCTCAATATCGCCAAAAATTTCTTCCACCAAATCCTCTAAAGAGACGATACCCGCCGTACCACCGAATTCGTCCACCACTACAGCAATCGTTTTTTTCTGTTGCATGAACAGTTTCATCAGTTTGTGGGCCGACATCGTTTCGGGTACAATAGGCACTTCCTTCACGTTATTCCTCCAGTCCACCGGATTCCTGAACATCTCCGACGAGTGAATATATCCCACCACATTATCTATATTTCCATCATATACTATGATTTTGGAAATACCCGACTCCACAAAAAGACATTTCAATTCTTCCAATGTAGTGGTCAGATCTACAGCTACCACCTCTGTACGCGGTACAATACAGTCGCGTATCTTTATATTCGAAAAGTCAAGCGCATTTTGGAATATCTTTACCTCTGCATCCAGTTCTTCTTCACTTTCCGCATTCTCTATGCTCGACTGGATGAAGTAATCCAAATCCACTTTGCCAAAAAGCCTTGGCCGACGCCTCCTTGTTTACTTTCATCCCAAATATCCGAAGGAACAGATACGACAATCCCGATGCAAACTTTGAAACAGGAAACAGAATGACATAACATATGAATAAAGGAATGGCACATACCCTCAGCATCAGATTGGGATTGATTTTAAACAAAGTCTTCGGCAAGAACTCACCGGTTACCAAAATAATAAGAGTGGAAATTACAGTCTGCACCAACACCATTACAAAATGATTGGAAATAATTCCGGCAAGAAGATTCACCTCTATGATTTGTGCCATCAAGATACCATAAATGACAAGCGCGATGTTATTACCCACCAGCATGGTCGAGATGAAGTTATTCGGGTTGCGAAGGAAATAGGAAATGATACCGGAAGTGACGCCTGACTTCCTTTCCATCTCAAAGCGCAGTTTATCTACGGAAACAAAGGCAATCTCCATTCCTGAAAAGAAAGCAGAGAAAGCCATGGTTATCAATAAAAAAATAACGGTATCCATTTTATCAATTTATGGTATCAGTCTGCAAGCTGTCTGCTGCGGCAGTCTCCTCGTCAACATAGAAGATACCCTCCGGCTTGCGAATCGTGTAAACAGTCATCTGCTGATTGGATTCAAAGCCATGTCCCGTAATGATACGGTCAGGCTGCTCGATACGGATAAACTCATCCGAATAAATTCTTTGTGCCCGCTGGTCCCAATACAGCAGCTCTGTATCAAACTGCTCACCTTTCAAATTCTGTATATGCACATTCCCCATCAGTTTCCACAACTCCTCCTTATTAAAGAAGTAGGCTGTATCAGCCTTGATACTTGCCTCCACTTGGAAGATAGAGTCGAACTTCTCCAAATAGACCCCCTTTTCAAAAGCCCAGTAAGGAGGATTCTTCCGGTCAAAGACCAGCCACTCTTCCGTATTGATGCGGTAACGCGTTACACCGGAATCAGAAACCAGTGTAGTCACCCCGCGGGTATCCATCACTGCCATAGAGTCACGCTCGGTAATGGCATCTCCCAGCTCCTTCTTCTTCCCGGAACACGAAGAAAATAAAAGAAGCATAACCATTGCCCCAAGGACAATGGTTATGCTCGCATTTTTATGATAAACAATGTTGATGGGTTGTAGCAACATGATTTTATCTGATAGTTGTAGATTCACCTATCCATCCACCGATAGTGATACGGTCACCAGCTTTGTAACCCAACATAAAGAGGTCTTTAGCCTGGGGAGTGTGGCGGGAATAAGTACTAATCAATTCGTTAGCACGTTCTGTAACTGAAGGATCTACAGCTTTAGCTCTCTGCAGCTTGTCAATTACTACAAAGTAAGTACACTTATTCAGAGCAGGCTCATCGGTCCAGTTAGGATTGGAGCCGTAAAGCTGTGCCAGTAAAATATAAGGCTCTCCATAGTTCTCCTTAAAGCTCATAGCCTTTTGGCAGTAGCTTCTTGCCTGAGAGAGTTTCTTGGCCTGCATCAAGGCTGCGGCAGTAGCGTATGCCATTTCAGCCTTCTTGTCATTATCTGTTTCTTTAGCCAATGCTTCATCAAAATACTTCACGGCATTGTCATAGTCACCTTTCTTATAGTACATGTATGCTACACCTACAGCTGCATCGGCAGTCGGGTCAATCTGATACATGTACTCAGATGCCTTGAAGTAAACTTCGCTTTCGTTGCACTTCATCAATTTCAGGATGTTCAATGCCTTCTTCAAGAAAGCGGAGTCAGTCTTGCTTGCTTCCACCTTAGGACCATAGATATTCTGCAAAGATTCACAATCAGCTACACCACTCTGAATGAACATGGCCACGAGGTTATCCTTGATAGCTTGCAAGTTAGCCTTCTTAGCTTCCTTGGTTTCAGCAGCAAGTGCGTCATCTGCATACTTGGAAGCATCAATATAATCCTGGAAGAACTGGTCGGTATGATTATCATCAGCCTTTACCTTCTGCATGGAAGTATCCAGGAAATAGTGCAACACCGCACCTTTGGAACCACCCTTTTCAGCATGAACAGATTCTTTCAGCCAATTATAAGCCGTATTAAGGTCCGGAGCAGGAGCGAACTGAAGATAATCCACAGCTTTGGCACCCAAGGCATCAGCCACACTCGGCACGCCCTTCATTCCCTTACCAATGAATTCAGGAATGTACTTCATTCTCAAATCATATACATCCATCAACTCATCAAAATACTTCTTGTAATCAGCAGAATTTCTATCCTTAATCTGACTCAAGAAACCCACTAAAATCTTCTGAGCATCTGTAAATGTGTAATACCGCAGTGTAGGACAATCCTTCAATACAGCCATACAAGGAGCGTATGCATCCTTAAAGTTACCAGCTCTCACTGCTTCATGAGAGATACTACTGTTCGAATTACAATTTTCAGTCTGTGCGAAAGTGCTGGTCACTCCACCCGAAAGGAGCAAGACAGCCACAAGCGTCTTAATTTTCATTGTATTTAAATTTTAGTTGTTATATTTTTGTCTATTCAATTTCCATTAATCCACTTTACGCTTGAAGAACCAACGTTCGTTAAAGGTTACTCCGATACAAATGCGCAATGTATTTTCGTTCAAGAACGCTGCTTGGGTTCCTTTGGTTCGCACGTATTGCGCAGAAAGGCTCAATACAGAACGGGTTCTCGGTATGGGTAATCCAAAACCGGCAGTAACACCATATTCATCAGCGGCACGTACACCGTCTATCTTATAATAAGGTTTGGAATAATAAGCTCCCAAACGATACTTCACATGAGACAAATAACTTCTTCCCATAGGATTCGGCAGATACTCTGCACCAACGGATATTCTTCCACGGTCGCAAAACGCCTCGTCATTGTTCATATAGCTCACTTTGCTCCAATTCTGGAACATCACATCCGCTCCTACCGTCAGACGATTGTCGTACACGTACGTCACACCTGCGCCAAATGTTGTCGGAATGACCGCAAGTAACAATAGTATCCCTCGTTGCCGAAGTAGCTCCCGTATTGCATCACCAGTCTGCGTAACTCGTACGCATCGTTACTCAAATCATGCCCCGGAGAAAGACGACTCCCAACGTTGCAACATGCTTTTTCCAAACTGATGGGTGTACTGCGCTCCAAAATCCAACTTATAACTCTTTACAGCCACATTAGACTGTATTGTAATAGGAAATACACTTGAACTGGACGGAAAGGTTTCCGCAGCGGTTCTTGTTATATCTCCCCAAAGATACGAAAAATTCGCACCGACAGAAAGATTTTTAATTATTTTTAAAGCCCGCACCTAAATAAAGCTGATGCAGACCTCCTTCTCCCGAATAGCTTACCGTCGTAGATTTGTCTGGGAATTCCGTATCTTCCCGGTACTCTCCCATGCTGTATCCCACATTCGAATAAGGCAACAATCCCAAGCTTATGGCAGCCCATTTACTTGCACGAAACTGCATCGTGATGTAATCAAAACTGGAATTCTTGGCATTTCGTTTCAGAGTACCGTTACTGAGGTTTGTATTCTGTAAAGAGACTGCTCCATCAAAGATAAAAGTCAGCGAATCTACCGCCGTATAGGATGCTGGATTAGCGAAGTTTGTCTGATACTTGTCTCGTAAACCATAGGCAATACCACCCATCGCCCTGCTGTTACTTGAGCCTTGTTCAGATAACTGTCCATATCCATATCGTGTATAGGGAGAATTTGTATTATTTTGAGCGACTGCCGCTCCTGATAATATCGTGAGCAAGAGCACTAACAGTGTTTGTCTATAGCCTGTCATTATTATAGTTTAAAATTCTATTTAATCCTTTCAACACTAAAAATCTGTCTGCAAAGATGATACTTTTTAAGTTTGTATCAAAAGAAAATCATCCCCGCCCGTTTAAAAAAACCAAAAGTTCAGGATATTTATGCTTCATAGCCGTAACGTAACCTGAAATTTCATATTCAATACCCTTCAGTACTCCGGCACGGATAGCTGTATCGGTATCCTTCCCCATGGGCACCATCCGCCCCTCAAGAGCCACCATTGGAAGCCGTCCGGTAAACTGATGAAGCGCCTTGAAACGCATCTGCAGGCCGGGAGAGATATTCCCGCCATGATAGCGGGCAGCAGCATCAACAAACTCATAAGTGATACAGGTACCGGCATCAATCACCAGTATATCCCTGCCAGGAAATTGCTCATTGGCTCCTACCACCGCCGCCATACGATCATACCCCAGCGTCCGGGGAGTTTCATAGAGGTTTTCTACCGGAAGAGAAGTCTTTTCATTGAGCCACAGAATGGGGACAGCCATATCTTCCAGTTGCGACAACACCTCTCTACTCAAATCAATGACAGTAGCCACTATCGCTTTTTCAATCGTATATGTACGGCATACTTCAGGCAACCGTTCCAACGTCAGATTGGAGTCATACACCACCTCCACGATACGTCCACCATCAAACACCGCCATCTTGGCGATTGTATTTCCTATATCAATAATGAGATTCACCGTATTGCATAAATTTAGCGGCGCAAAGATATAACATTAATATTGAAATTCAGCAGAAACCATCTCTTTATTAGAAGAACAACTGCACAAGAATTCTTATTCACATCCACACCAAACAACCACAAATGCCACTTTTACATTCTGTTGAGATTTATTAAAACCGCCACATCATACCACAACCACCTGATTATCAATACAACTAAATGCGCTACATTCAGTATACGACTGAGCCCTATTCAGTATACGATTGAATGGCATTCAGTATACGACTGAATCAGGTTCAAT
>ENA-OQKC01000347-OQKC01000347.1-human-gut-metagenome-genome-assembly--contig:-NODE-347-length-20074-cov-4.495212_pt1 | contig 20074 bp, 25 predicted proteins | sample MGYA00242774_ERZ504790 | MGnify/ENA primary metagenome ERZ504790 (study PRJEB26092, sample SAMD00036419) | human gut metagenome | host: Homo sapiens | study: EMG produced TPA metagenomics assembly of...
GAAGATAAAACAAGACACATTTCTATCGAAATTCATTTTAATCTCAAACCCATCCCGGAGGTGGAACAGGTCACTGCCTGACCTGTCCCGCCGGGACGGTTCTCTTAAAAACACCATATAGATTTTTTGTACGCCGCCGCCCGCCATCGAGCAGAGTTTTACACCTAATTGGGGATAAAACAGCTTATGGCGGGCGGCGGCGTTGCCCTTATCGGCATGACCCTTGTACCGCTGCTTTCCGGGCTGTTCGGTTAAGAAGCGCGGGTAAAGGCTTATGCAGAGCATACTTGACGCGATTAACGAATGGATAAAGGAAATCCTCATAGGAGCCATAAACGGTAATCTGTCAACTATGTTCGGGGACGTGAACGAAAAAGTCGGCACTATCGCCGCAGAGGTAGGGCAGACCCCGCAAGGGTGGAACGCAAATATATTCTCCATGATACAGACGCTTAGTGAGAATGTAATCGTACCCATTGCGGGGCTTGTCATTACCTACGTCCTATGCTATGAGCTTATCAGCATGGTAACGGAAAAGAACAATATGCACGACGTTGACACTTCCATGTTCTTCAAGTGGGTGTTCAAGGCGTTTGTGGCAGTCTACCTTGTGACGCACACCTTTGACATCACTATGGCGGTGTTCGATATGGCGCAGCACGTTGTTTCCGGCGCGGCGGGGGTAATCGGCGGCAGCACAGAGATTGATGTTGCCGCCGCCCTTGCTTCCATGCAGGACGGGCTTGACGCTATGGAAATCCCCGAACTGCTCTTACTTGTCATGGAAACAAGCCTTGTGAGCTTGTGCATGAAAATCATGTCCGTACTGATAACCGTTATCCTCTACGGGCGCATGATAGAGATTTACCTTTACTGTTCGGTATCGCCTATCCCGTTTGCAACAATGACGAACCGGGAATGGGGGCAGATAGGAAACAACTACCTCAAATCCCTGTTCGCTATCGGTTTTCAAGGCTTCCTCATAATGATATGCGTCGGCATTTACGCCGTACTGGTGAACAACATGATAATAGCGGACAATCTGCACAGCGCGATATTCTCCCTTGCAGCCTACACCGTTATCCTCTGTTTCTCCCTGTTCAAATCCGGCGCACTGGCGAAGTCGATTTTTTCCGCGCATTAGCGGCGTGTCAAGGGCAGGGTGGAGATTTTCAGAGCGAAGCGGCGAAAATACGACCCGACCTTGACGCGGATAACCCCCATATAATACGGGCGGGCAAAGGGCATAGATTGACCTTTGCCTTGATTACCCTTATGGAAAATTACAGCAACACCAAACCCAGAGAAAGGAGGTTTTCACTTGGCGTATGTACCCGTACCCAAAGACTTATCCAAAGTCAAGACAAAAGTAGCGTTCAACCTTACCAAACGGCAGATTGTATGTTTTGCGGCGGCTCTCCTGTTCGGCTTGCCGCTTTTCTTTCTGCTCAAAGACAGCACAGGCACAAGCCTTGCGTCTATGGCTATGATTGCCGTCATGCTGCCCTGTTTCCTCTTTGCCATGTATGAGAAGCATGGACAGCCCCTTGAAGTGGTGGTGAAGAACATCATACGGACGAAATTCATAGCCCCCAAAGAACGACCATACAGGACAGACAACTTTTATTCCGTCTTAGAACGGCAGAGAAAACTTGAAAAGGAGGTATCAGCGATTGCAAAAGGAAACACGAAGAAACAGCGCGGCGGGAAGCGCAAAGCCTAACCCGCCCCGCAAGCTCACCCGCGCCGAGAAAAAGCAGATTGCGGAAATCATCAGACAGGCAAAGGGCGACGGGAAAGCGCACACCGCGCAGCAGACAATCCCTTATATCCAGATGTACCCGGACGGTATCTGCAAGGTTACGGGACGGAAATACTCAAAGACCGTCGCCTTTGAAGATATTAACTATCAGCTTGCACAGGCAGACGACAAGACCGCCATTTTTGAGAACTGGTGCGACTTCCTCAACTACTTTGACGCTTCCGTTTCGGTGCAGCTTTCTTTCATCAATCAGGGGACGCAGCGCGGCGAAGCGGAAAAGGCGGTCAATATCCCGGCACAGGAGGACGCTTTCAATTCTATCCGCACAGAATACCGGGATATGCTGAAAAACCAGCTTGCAAAGGGCAACAACGGGCTTGTCAAAGCAAAATATATCACCTTTGCCATTGAAGCCGACAGTCTGGGCGCGGCGAAATCCCGCCTTGCCCGTATCGAAACGGACGTACTCAACAACTTTAAGCTCTTGGGCGTGTCTGCCCGCCCCATGACAGGCTATGAACGCCTTAAAATGCTGCATGGCATTTTCCACCCGGAGGGCGGGCAGTTTGCCTTTGATTTTTCATGGCTTGCCCCGTCCGGGCTTTCCACAAAGGACTTTATCGCCCCGTCCTCTTTCCGTTTTGGCGAGGGGCGTTATTTCCGCATGGGGCGCAAAATCGGCGCGGTTTCATTCCTTGAAATCCTTGCGCCGGAATTAAACGACCGTATCTTATCTGACATTCTGGACTTGGAAACGGGCGTTATCGTCAATCTGCATATCCACAGTATCGACCAGACCGAAGCCATAAAGACAATCAAGCGGAAAATCACCGACCTTGACAAAATGAAAATCGAGGAACAGAAAAAAGCGGTACGCAGCGGCTACGACATGGATATAATCCCGTCCGACCTTGCCACGTTTGGCAGCGAAGCGAAAAATCTCTTACAGGACTTGCAGAGCCGGAATGAAAGAATGTTCCTCTTGACGTTCCTTGTGGTGAACATGGCAGACACAAAAAGGAAACTGGAAAATGACGTATTCGCGGCGGCGGGCATTGCACAGAAGAACAACTGCGCCTTAACCCGCCTTGACTACCAACAGGAAGCGGGGCTTATGTCCTCTGTACCGCTTGGGGAGAACCTTATCCCCATTCAAAGAGGGCTTACCACGTCAAGCACCGCTATCTTTATCCCCTTTATCACGCAGGAGCTTTTTCAGACGGGCGCGGCTTTGTATTACGGCTTAAACGCCCTGTCTAACAACATGATACTCTGCGACCGCAAGCAGCTAAAGAACCCCAACGGCTTAATCTTGGGTACGCCGGGAAGCGGGAAATCCTTTGCCGCCAAACGGGAAATGACAAACGCTTTCCTCATTACCGACGACGACATAATTATCTGCGACCCGGAAGCAGAGTATTTTTCCCTTGTGCAGCGGCTTGACGGGCAAGTGATACGGTTATCGCCTACGGGCAAGGGCATTGATGGGAAGCCCCAGTATGTGAACCCTATGGATATTAACCTCAATTACAGCGAGGACGACAGCCCCCTTGCGCTGAAATCCGACTTTATCCTCTCCCTCTGCGAGCTTGTCATAGGCGGCAAGGAGGGCTTGCAGCCCGTCGATAAGACCGTCATTGACCGCGCCGTTAGGAACGTGTACCGCCCTTTCCTTGCAGACCCCGACCCGGAGAAAATGCCTATCTTGGGCGACCTCTACAACGAGCTTTTGAAGCAGCCGGAGCCGGAAGCGGCGCGTATCGCGGCGGCGTTGGAGCTGTATGTTTCCGGGTAGCCTTAACGTATTCAACCACCGTACCAACGTGGAGTTGAACAACGCCTTGTCTGCTTTGACATCAAGCAGCTTGGGAAGCAGCTCAAAAAATTAGGTATGCTCATTGTGCAGGACCAGGTATGGAACCGCGTCACCGTCAACCGGGCAGAAGGAAATCCACCCGGTATTTTATGGACGAATTTCATCTTCTCTTGAAAGAGGAACAGACCGCGCCTATTCCGTTGAAATCTGGAAGCGTTTCAGAAAATGGGGCGGCATACCCACAGCCATTACGCAGAACGTCAAAGATTTGCTTGCTTCCCGCGAAGTGGAGAATATCTTTGAAAACTCTGATTTTGTCCTCATGCTCAATCAGGCGGCGGGCGACCGGGCTATCCTTGCAAAGCAGCTCAACATCTCCCCGCAGCAGATGAAGTATGTCACCCACACCGAAGCGGGCGAGGGGCTTATCTTCTACGGAAACGTGGTGCTGCCCTTTGTAGACCGCTTCCCGAAAGACACCGAGCTTTACCGGGTAATGACGACGAAGCCGGAGGAAGTGGGCGAAGCATGATAAAAAACGAAAAAATATAAAACCACTGACACATTTAAGCCTGTTTACCGGGATAGGCGGCATAGACATAGCCGCCGAAGCCGCAGGCTTCACAACCGTCTGCCAGTGCGAATGGGCGGATTACCCAACCGCAGTATTGGAAAAGCACTGGCCGGACGTTCCACGTTTCAGAGATATACACACTCTGACAAAGGAGGCTTTCTATGAACGGACAGGAAAAAAAGAACTCACGCTGCTCTCCGGCGGCTTCCCATGCCAGCCCTTTTCCAGTATCGGGCCAAAAAAGGGGTTTGAGGACACCCGTTACCTCTGGCCGGAAATGTGCCGCGTCATTAACGAACTCCGGCCCCATTATGTGCTTGGCGAAAATGTTGCTAACTTCATCAATATGGGGTTCCACAAAACGCTCATTGACCTGGCAAAAGCGGGATATGCTGTTTGGACATTCGTACTTCCTGCTTGTGCCGTCGGCGCATGGCATGAACGCAAGCGAACTTTTATCGTGGGGATTGATGTTTCCTACTCCCCTTGCCGCCGACACAGGCTCAAGGACAAGGACGGAACGGATAAGCATATCCCCAAACGGGGCGTTCCGCCGGAAGAAACGGGACGGGAGGTACTGGTCGGCGGGGCTTTCGGAAACAATCTATTTTCTGACGCCGGTAACAGACCCGTCCCTGCGCTTCAACCCGGAATGGGTGGAATGGCTGATGGGCTTCCCACAGGGGTGGACGGAAATATCCTCTGGTGCATAGAGCCTACGGATATTCCCCGGCTGTCCCCGAACACAAAGGACAGGTCAAAACGCCTAAAAACGCTTGGGAACGCCGTAGTGCCGGCACAGGTTTACCCAATCTTAAAATATATCGCGGACATGGAAACCGGGAAATGTTCGGAATGGTGCGTCTGGGAAAAGGAGGTGGCAGACCATGAAACAGTATAAATCCAGTGACAAGACCATGCTGAAAATGACCCGCGAGGGGGCTGTCGAGGTAAACGCCGCCACCGGGAAAAAGAAACGTATCAGCAAGCGGATAAGGGACGCGGACTTTGCAAAGACCGAAGCACCGCAGCCGCCGGAACAGGCAGCGCAGACCATACCGGGCGGCGCAGCTCCCGCGCCCACAGCCGCCGCGCCGCCGCTTCCCCATGCGCCGGGGGCAGAACGGGAACAGGACACCGCCGCAGCCGAGCGCGTCTTGGAGCGTATCGACGGGGCGCGTACCAGAAAGGCGAGTAAAAAAGCGGCGAGGAAAGCACAGGCAGAAGCCACAGCAAAAGAAAAATCTTCCCGCTTGCAGTTTACCGACGAGGAACGGGCAACGCCGGAGCTTGAAAGGTATATCCGAAAATCGGACAAAGCAGCCGACCGTCTGGACGCGGCAAAGGCGGCTATCCCCAAAGAAAAGAAACTTGTACGGGAGCGCACCTTTGATGAAGCCACCGGGAAAGGCAAGACCCGCCTACATTTTGAGGAACAGGAAAAGCCCATAGGAAAGAATAAGCCCCACAATAACCCACTATCCCGCCCCGCACAGGAAGCAGGGATTTTCGTCCACAACAAGATACATTCCGTTGAAAAGGACAATTCCGGCGTTGAGGGGCGCACAAATCCGAAGAACTGGCAGAGCGCGGCGCAAAGTACGGGGTGCGGAAAGTCAAGGAGGGCTACCGCAGCCACAAGCTGAAACCTTACCGGGCGGCGGCAAAGGCAGAGAAAACGGCGTTCAAGGCGAATGTGGATTTCCAGTACCATAAATCCCTACATGACAATCCGCAGATTGCGGGCAATCCCCTTTCCCGCTTCATGCAGAAGCAGCAAATCAAGCGGCAGTATGCAAAGTCGGCAAGGAAAGGCGGCGCAAAAACGGCGCAGAAAGCCGCAGAGAACACCCGCAAGGCGGCAAAAAAGACCGCCGAGGAAACAAAAAAGGCAATCGCTTTTGTAGGGCGGCACCCGGCGGGCGTATGTATCGCCGTTGCCGCGCTGCTCTTATTCATCATGGTATCGGCGGGGCTTTCCTCTTGCGGCTCCATGTTCTCCGGCTTGATGAACGGCATACTTGGGACTTCCTACACGTCGGAGGACAGCGACCTTGTGGCGACGGAAAATAATTATGCCGCAAAGGAAAACGAGCTTCAGCAGCAGATTGATAATATCGAAAGCACCCACCCCGGCTATGACGAATACCGCTATGACCTTGACAGTATCGGGCATAACCCCCATGAGTTAGCGTCCTACCTCACCGCCCTTTTACAGACCTACACCCCGCAGAGCGCACAGGCAGAGCTAAATCGCGTCTTTGCCATGCAGTACACTTTGACGCTGACAGAAGAAACGGAAATCCGCTACCGCACAGAAACAAGCACAGACCCGGAAACAGGGGAAACGACCACCGAGGAAGTACCCTACGAGTACCATATCCTCAACGTGAAGCTGACGAACAAGCCCATTTCCGAGATTGCGGAGGAACTTCTAACGCCACAGCAGCTTGAAATGTACCGCGTCTATCTGGAAACAAGCGGCAACAAACCGCTGATTTTCGGCGGCGGCTCCCCCGATATGGGCGCGTCCGAGGATTTAAGCGGCGTACAGCTTGTAAACGGCACACGCCCCGGCAACACCGCCGTTGTAGACCTTGCAAAGCGGCAAGTCGGCAACGTGGGCGGGCGACCCTTTTGGAGCTGGTACGGATTTAACAGCCGCGTGGAATGGTGCGCCTGTTTTGTTTCATGGTGCTACAATCAAGCCGGGAAAAGCGAGCCGCGCTTTGCCGGGTGCCAGTCACAGGGCGTACCCTGGTTCCAGTCACGCGGGCAATGGGGCGCGAGGGGCTATGAGAATATCGCCCCCGGCGACGCTATCTTTTTCGACTGGGACGGGGACGGGAGCGCAGACCATGTAGGGCTTGTTATCGGGACGGACGGGGAGCGCGTCTATACCGTCGAGGGCAATTCCGGCGACGCCTGCAAGATAAAGAGCTACCCCGTCAATTATGGCTGTATCAAGGGCTACGGCTTAATGAATTGGAACTGACAACAAAAAAATGAAAATCTGAAAGGAGAAATTTATTGATGGCTATGAACAAAATTGAACGTATCGACAAGGAGATTGCAAAGACCCGCGAGAAAATCACCGAGTACCAGAACAAATTAAGGGGGCTTGAAGCGCAGAAAACCGAAGCGGAAAACCTGCAAATCGTACAGCTTGTGCGCTCCATGCGCCTTTCCCCGCATGAGCTTTCCGCTATGCTTTCCGGGGGCGGTATTCCGGGCATGGAAGCCGCGCCGGGCTACCCCGCAGAACCCGCAGACCATGACAACGAAGAAATGGAGGACACCGAGAATGAATAAGAAAATCCTTAGAACACTGACCGCACTTTGCGCCGCCCTTGTACTTATGGGCGGCTTTTCCGTCACCGCTTTTGCACAGACCCCGGAGGGAGAGGACGACACCGACGACAGCGGCGTTGTCTACGAGGAACCCCAAAAGGAAGAACCCCTTACCCCGGACGGGAACGCGACCCTTGTAGACGATTTCGGCGGCAACAAGCAGCTTATCACCGTAACGACCAAAAACGGCAATTACTTTTATATCCTCATTGACCGGGACGACGAGGGCGAGAATACTGTACATTTCCTTAATCAAGTAGACGAAGCCGACCTCTTAGCACTTATGGAGGACGGAAGCACCGAAGCAGCCCCGCCCACCGTTTGCAGTTGTACCGATAAATGCAAAGCCGGGAAAGTAAATGTGAGCTGCCCCGTCTGCAAGGACAACATGACCGCTTGCAGCGGCAAGGAAGCGGAGCCGGAAACCGAAGAACCGCCGGAGCAGCCCAAAGAAAAAGGCAATGCGGGCGGGCTTGTGCTTTTCCTTGTCGTGGCACTTCTTGGCGGCGGGGGCGCGTTCTATTATTTTAAGTTTATGAAGCCGAAGCAGAGCGTCAAGGGCGACACCGACCTTGAAGATTTCGATTTTGACGACTACGACGAGGGGGACGGGCTTTCTGATGAAGAACAGGAGGACGAGGAAGCATGACCCTGTTTACCGACAATCCCTTTGAAAAGATGATGATACAAAGACCGGGCGGGCGGCGTGACAATGCGCCGCCCGTTCCAAAATCCCCGGCGTGTGTGCGCTGCCCTTATAAGGCGCAATCCCCCTGTATCGGCTATTGTCTGAAACAGGCACAGGAGAAGAAGCACACCGCGCCGGAACGCTGAAAGGAGGATTTTTTCATGGCATTTAGACTTGTGATTGCAGAAAAGCCGAGCGTGGCGCAGACTATCGCCGCTGCGCTTGGCGTTAAGGAAAAGAAAGACGGATTTATCGAGGGCGGCGGCTACCTCATTTCATGGTGCGTCGGGCATTTGGTACAGCTTGCGGAAGCTGCCGCCTACGGGGAGCAATATAAAAAATGGAGTTTTGAGAGCTTACCCATTCTGCCGGAGGAATGGCAGTACACCGTTGACCCGGACAAGGGGAAGCAATTCAAAACCCTAAAAGAGCTTATGCACCGCGCCGACGTTTCCGAAGTGGTAAATGCGTGTGATGCAGGATGGTGCGGTTAGGTGACTTAAGAGAAAGAAAAAGAGACCTCATATCGTTGAAAATCAAATTTCAAAATCATTAAAGGAGCTATTCAAATGAAACGAAATCAGAATTTCGACCATAATCACTCTCAAAAAGTGCTTTCCTGCCGCTACAACATGGACACCAACCGGGTGGAAGCCCGGTTCGGGGATGGCACTACCCTTTCCATCGACTGCATCGTCATTGAGGACGAATATGGCAACACCCCGGCACAGCGGGCAGAACTGGACTGGCTACTTATATAACAAGCCCTTGGAATATACCCAGCTTGTGCTGAGTGGGGAAATCGAACATTATCTTTCACTTGGTTGCGATCACGGTAGACTAGAAGATTGACCTTTTTTCATAGAAATGTGATTGGCTGTTACAGAATGGCTCTTCAAAAAGCATTACAGAAAATCCGGAAACTTTTTTGAACCATAATAACTCAAAAAAGTTTCCGGATTTCTGTTTTTGTACGATTGCTATCGTATTTTCATTTTGCAATAGTTTTCATAATTGACCATTGTCCATTACAGAGAATATAGGTCTCTTCCTATAATTGGCTGACATTTTATAGCACACACATTTATTTCTGCATGGAATACCCACTGCTTCCATAAAATATTTACTCGAATAATTTTCCGCAAAATGGACAACGATCTTTCACTGTTAGTACAATTGAAAAGTGCTTCCCACAAAAAGGACAACGACGTGTTATAAAATCAAAAATATAGTCTATCAAAAGTACAACAACAGCTGCTATACGAAACTCAAATGCCCATAGTGCGCATACGACTATTGCTATGAAGATGAATACAGCTTTGCATAATGTGAGTTTTGTTTGGAATTTCATTTTTTATTCTTCTTTCAAGCATTTTCCTTATAAGACGGAAGATTATACGTTTCTTCAACTCTGCATTGGAATCACCCTTTCATGTAAAAACAAAAGACACGAAATTGTTACGTCCACCTTAATTCTTAGATTAACTATTGATAGCATCAAAGCACAATAATCAATCGCTGTCCATAATTTTGTAACAACAGAGAGAAAACTTGTAACGAAATCGGTGTAGCTGCAAATAATATGACCCTCAACACTGGGCATCCAGTATTGAGGGTCATATCTAAATAATCTTTTTGTACCAGCACTTTATTGAAAATCAATCGTTAACCAAAGGCTTTTATTATGTCATGAAGAATTTCCATTTGCTGCGGCGAAAGATCATTTCCTTTTTGACTTGGTGAAAGCAATTCATCACGGAGTTTAATCAAAGTTTTCTTTTGCGCTTCAGTCAATCCAGAAAGAGATAGTACTTTTGGCGCATCCAGTCCTAGGAGTTCATCTGTTGAAATGCTAAATAAAGACGAAATGCTTGCAAGAACATCCAACGGAATTGCATGTGCATCACTTTCATATCCACTGACCGTGGATACAGCCTTATTTAACCGTTTAGCCAAGTCCGCCTGCGTCCAGCCACGACCTTCTCTCAGCTTTTTTAGCTTTTCTCCTAAATAATGCTCCATTCCCGTACACTCCTATCCTATATAAAGTGTACTATTTGAAATTTCAACATAATCGTACTATACTACATATAATGTTCGATTATGTTGAAATTTGATTGACTTGTGAGGAGCAGGGCTGTATGTTGTGTGATAAAAAGCATTCCCTTGTGCAATGGAGGGATTTCAAAATGAATGTCTTGGTTTGTGACGATGACCAGCAGATCGTTGATTCTATTATTGAAGAACTCAAAAAGAAAAGCGAGGAAACGCATGTATCATCAAGATTTTATGGTTTTTCTCAACCAAGCCAAATAGACTTATCACTTCCTTATGATATTGCGCTTCTGGATATTGATATGGGCGAAACAAATGGAATTGAGCTTGCCAGAAAGTTACGAGCGAGCAATGAAAACATTGTGATTATCTTCATTACGAATTTCATTCAGTATGCTCCAGAGGGATTTGAGGTTCAAGCCTTTCGATACTTACTAAAAGCAGATCTCTCTGCTAAACTTGATTCTTACTTTGATTCAGCCGTCCAAGAAGTGCTTCGGCGGAAACAGCTTATCACAATTTCAATCAACTCTGAAATTATCGATGTACCTGTAAATGACATTCTGTATTTAGAATCTCATCGAAGAATCATTGTCATGCACCTGTTGGACGAAAAACGTCCAGCATACCAGTTTTACGGTAACATAACGGAACTATCCGAAAAAATTGAGCCACTCGGTTTCCTTCGTATTCAAAAAAGCTATCTTGTCAATATGCACTATGTCGAAATCTTTCAATACAATAAAGTCCAATTGCGCGGTGGTCTTTGTCTGGCTCCAAGCGAAAAGAATTATAGTGAGCTAAAACAGAAATATTTACACTGGCGAGGTAAAAGTAGATGGATGCTTTAATCAGTTTGGTTTACACAATCATAGATTCAGTCTGTGTATGTCTGTTTTTAGACGCTTTTTGCTTCGCACCGTTTGGAGGGATCATAGATTCCTTGTCGGTGTAATAGTTCAAACTATTTTAATGTATGCATCTATTGAATTCAGTGTTATTGCCTTAAATCGAAACCAAATCGTCAAAATTCTCTTGATTCTACTATCCTGCTTTATTGTTGCCAGAACTCTATATGAAAATATCTCAGGAAGGTTTTTATTATTTCTTATTGTTGTAGAATATCTCTTGACTTATAGTTTATCTTTTGCAGTCGGAATGCTTGCAACTTCGGTTTGTGGGATGGATGCTCAGACGTTTCAAGCCGATAAGACTTTATCTCTAATCTATGGAATCTCTTATTATTCTGCTGAATTGTTTATTATTGCACTGTTTCGTAAAATAATGCTTCAGCGTATAGGCAACAGACCCAGAAGCGATGCTCAACATTCGCAGCTGATACTGTACTTTCTATTTCCATGCGCATCGTTTGTAATGCTTGTGATCCTACTTTACGTTACAAGCGGTCATAATATAGAAGAGTTTGTTTCTGCTGGCTGTTGTATTCTCATTTTTATTTCAAATGTCGCAGTCCTCTTTTTATTGGAGCGAATGGAGTATGCCGCATTGGAAAGAGAACAGTTATTGATGCTTAACCAGCAGATTCAGCTGCAATCGAAAAACATGACTTCGGCAAGCGAACTTTATTCTGCCCAAAGGAAAAAAGTTCACGATTTTCGAGCGCACCTGAATATCCTAAATCAATTGATGAAGAATCAAGAGTATTCTGCCGCTGAAGAATATCTTGAAAAAATCACCGAACAGCAAACTGATCGGCTATTCCTTGTCAACACACATCATCCCATCTTGGACGCACTTTTCAATACAAAAGCCGCCGAAGCAACTCAAAAGAAAATCAGCATTGATTTTGAAGTGAATGATTTATCAAATCTTCCATTTGATGCCTCTGATATGGTAGTACTTCTATCAAACCTTTTGGATAATGCCATTGAAGCGTGTCAGCAGTATGATAAGGGCGATAAAGCGATTCATGTCATGGCCGTTGCACAGCAAGACTTTTTTGTCTCTGTCCGAAACACATCGGAACCTGTTGTAATTATAAATGGTTCCATTCCAACTACAAAACCAGAACCACAGCTACATGGTTTTGGACTTGCGAACATCCGGCTGATTCTTGAAAAATACAGTGGAGAGTATACGATGTTCTATGAAAATGGGTGGTTCCAGTTCACCGCTGATATACCGTTCACTCCGATTTCGTGACAAAAGAAGTCCATTTCGTTACATTATTGTGGAAATTACGGCTCAACTTGTGTATTCTTTCTTTCAAGAAAGTTCTTTTAATGAGGATTGTCGCAATGAAAGATTTTGCAATGCAATTAACACAAAAGTGCGTGTCGATGGGATTGCTTGATGAATCTTATTCTGAATGGTTTGCATATAGCATCGAAAAAAGAGTGGCAACCTTATTAACTTGGCTTGTGCAGTGTCTGATTGGTGGTTTTTTCTTTGGCTGGACCTTAACAATCTCATTTTCTGTGTTCTTCCTCTTAATTCGGAAATACACAAACGGTTATCATGCTGCTACTTATAGTAAATGCCTGTTCCGTTCCATTTTATTAGAAGTAGTTCTTCTTGCTTCAATCTCCTACGTTTTCCGTACAGGCTTGGCGTTGTTTTTCTTAACTATAGTTTCTGATGTTACAATTTGGTGTATTGCGCCGGTTAACAATAAAAGCATTCATTGGTCAACAGATGAATTTAAGGCTGCAAAAATAGCTGTTCGTTGGTTATTATTGATTCTAAATATTTTTGCAATTTTGTTGGTGGGAGTTCAAATTGCTCCTTCCATACTACAAGGGTTGGTCGCAGCATTGACTGCTGATGCAATAACACTATCCATTTCACGCTGTCAAAATTGAAAGGAGGGCATACAAATGAAAATTCAAGTCAAACAGTTCACCAAAAAGAAAATTGAAGCTCTGGTAAAGAAGGATATGCAGGAGTGGCCTCCGGGTTGTGCGGGCTGGATGTATCAGCCGAAGCGTCCCTATGTACCTGAGAAGCATCTGCAAGAAAAACGAAAATAAGTTTAATCCTGAGATGGCATGGTTGCTTTCCTGTTTCACCAACAAAAAGCACTATGCCATTTTTCTTGTTGGTGACTCCGATTTCGTTACGAATTTTCTCCATCTTATTACAGAAACGTAGACAATATTGCTTGCTGCGTATACAGTGTAAGAAAGGATGGCACAATGCACAAATCGAAAGGAGTTACTCCGATGCAGCAATATAGCTTTGAATGAAATTCAAACTTATCCATTTAATGAGAAAGGATTGCTTATTATGAAACATAAAAAAGTATCACAGCTTTTAGCTGCTTCGCTTTCTTTCTTGATGATTGCGATGCTTTGCGTTTCTAGCGTTGCAATGGAACCTTCTATGAGAATCGGCAGTGTCACCGTTCATTCTTCGCTCTTTGCTAAAATGGCTTCTGAATCGCCGGAAAAAGATTTGATTACCCAATCTAATATTGTTAAGGCAACCGATGAAATGATTCAGTTCGAAGAAAAAAACGTTCTGGATGTTCAACATTTGGATGATGGTTCGTCCCTTACTTCCTATCGAAAAGATGTCGCAACCATTCTGCCTAGCGAATTTCCAACATCTATAAGCCCCAGTGCAGATGGAAGCATCAACCAAGATTCTTGGGACTCAAGCAACACCGTACGAGCATATACTACAATTTATTATGATATTGTTAAAGACTCCGGCGATCGTTCGTATTATAAGTTGACAAAGGTTACTGGAAAGTACTATTGCAATAACTCTGCAACAAAAATTACGAGCCAAACTCTAAGAATTGGTCAAACTGGATGGACGAGTAACGGATATCGAGAGCAGACCAAGGATTTTGACATTCCTGCATCTCAGAAAAACTGGACAAAATACCCTGATTCCTCTTGGGCTGGTGTTCTGGTAGATGCGACAAATCACGTTGGCTGCTACTATGTTGTCAATATTGCTGCAAAGACCGGAAAGACTTGGTATGTTGAAATTTCAAATAATATCCGATAACCGTTTTTGAGCAAGGAGTTTTTTATGCTACCGTTTTTCAATCAAAAAGAGCTGGTTGTTTGCTCGAATCAATCTCAATACCAAAAATACACATCTCTTTTAGAAAAAGAAGGAATCGGATATAGAACAAAAGTACGCGATTTATCATCACCGTCTCTGTTTTCAATGGGAACCCGTGAAAGAGCCGGAACGGCATTTCAAAAGGTCAATTATCAAATGCTCTACACAATATATGTTCGCAAAGCCGATTACGAACGCGCTGTTCACGTTATCACTGTTTGATTAAACCACCAAAACCATATACGCTTTTCCTCGCCAAACAATCAGTTGCAAAGCAGGTCTGATTGTTTGGCTCTTTATTTTGCAAAGGAGCGTGATGCCATGACCGAACCCAAATCCGACCTTGCCTATCTCCGCAACGAAAAAGCCAAAGCAGAACAGAAGCTGCGCTCTTGCCAGCACCGGGAAAAGATCCTTAAACGCAGGATGTCAGAGCTGAACCGGAGAGAGCGTGTGCACCGTCTTTGTACTCGTGCCGGAATGCTGGAAAGCTTTCTGGTCTGTCCGGGAGAACTGACCGACGATCAGGTGATGGAGCTTTTGAAGATCTCATTCCGTCAACCTGAAGTCGTGCTGGCGCTTGCAAAGATGGTGCATGACGTTCACGAACGAAGCAACGTCCAAAACCCTTTAGAATAAAGGGCGCAATTATACACCGTTCCGGTGAAATTGCGGTCTTGCAGACGGCTCGATGAAATCGAAGCTGGCGTTTGTGCGCCAGCCCGATTCCATCCCAAGGAAAACTGCATTTTCCTTGCGCTGCTTTGCAGCTATCCTTTTGCGGCTCCCGCCTAAGAACGAAGCGCACAGCACTCCGTTCCAAGGCGGCGAGCAAAACCGAATACGATTCCAGACCGTTCACCAAGAGCAATCTTGCTGGGCGGTCTTTTTGTTTGGGGGTGATGCCTATTCCGTGTCCGCATTTCAAAATCACGATCGTCAAGCGCAGCCAAGGGCAGTCCGCTGTTGCCGGGGCCGCTTACCAGAGCGGCGAACGGCTGTTCAGCGAGTACGACCAGAAAACAAAATTCTACAACAAAAAGAAAGAGCTTGTCCACGCCGAGATTATGCTGCCGTTCCATGCGCCGCCCGGATTTGCAGACCGGGCGACCCTCTGGAACGCCGTGGAAGCCGTGGAGAATCAATGGAACTCGCAGCTTGCCCGCCGCATCGTGCTGGCGCTCCCAGTGGAAGTTCCGAAAGAGCAGTATCTTCCCATGCTCAAAGAATTTTGCAATGAGCAGTTCGTTTCCAAAGGCATGATAGCCGATTTTGCCATCCACGACAAGGGAGATGGCAACCCACACGCCCACGTTCTGCTGACGCTCCGAGCAATGGACGAACACGGCAAGTGGCTCCCGAAAGCCCGAAAGGTATACGACCTTGACGAGAACGGCGAGCGCATCCGGCTCCCTTCCGGCAACTGGAAATGCCACAGGAAAGCACCGTGGACTGGAACGACCAGAAGTACGCCGAGGTCTGGCGGCATGGCTGGGAGACCATCACCAACCGCTATCTGGAAGCTGCTGGCAGACCGGAACGTGTTGACCTGCGCTCCTTTGAGCGGCAGGGCATCCAGCAGATACCGACCGTCCATCTCGGCCCCGCCGCACACCAAATGGAAAAGCGTGGGGTGGAAACCTTTCTCGGCAATCTGAACCGGGATATTCGTGCGGCCAACAACCTGATGCAGTCCATCCGCAGCGCAATTCATGGGCTGCAACGCTGGATCGCAGACCTGACCGAAAAGAAACAGATTCTTTTGGATGCACTGGAACAAGCAAAGGAACCCACGCTGTCCGATCTGCTGGTGGACTACTTCAACCTCCGCAATGAGCAGCGCAGCGATTGGTCTGGCAAGGCAAAACTTAAATGCACAGTCCGGGACTTTGAGGAAGTTAAACGGGCTGTGGACTATCTGAAAACCCATTCACTGAACACCGTTGAGGATTTGGACACTGCAATTTCTAACCTGAACCAGACCGCCGCCCCTCTCCGCAGGCAGTTGAAGCAGAATGAGAACCGAATACGGGCAATCGCCCAGATCAAGGATGCTGCTGCCATCCATGCCAAGCTGAAACCCATCCACGATACCTTTCTAAAAAAGAACTTCAAGCTGACGAAAGATGCCTATGCCAGCCAGCACAAGGAAGAACTGGACGCTTTCAATAAAGCTGTCCGAACTATGATGAAGCTGAACGGCAGCACAGCGGTGGATTTTTCGGCATTGGATGCCGAATTTTCTGCGCTGCAATCCGGCAGCGCAGAGCTGCGCACCCAACTGGAAACCTTGCAGCCGGATATCTCCGCACTAAAAAATATCCGCAAGTATATCGACATGGTGCTGAATAAGCAGCAGCTTTCTGCACCGGGCGGTAAGACCCCAGAGAAAGAATCTGTGCTGAAACAGTTGGAGCAGCTTCAGCAAGAAAAATCAAAACACAAAGCGATTACCCCCATGAACCGCGAAGAATCGCTCTAAATTATATTTCTGCCACTGATGTGCCATTGCAGTCTGTGGCAGGAATACATAGATTTTTTACATTGTAAAACAATCCAAATGTGACTTTTTTGTTAATTCTCAAAATTATGGGTGTCTAAAGGTCTTTCTCGATGCCTACCAAGTGAGAGGACTTTTTCAAAAGCGGAGATTTGGTCTCAAAGATTACAATTTGATTACAAGTTCCTCACCAATGCTACGAAACAGGCGTTCTCGATGCCTACCAAGTGTAGGGCATCTTTTTCAAGACCATTCTCGGACTATTATGACGTTTTGTTTACAAAATTGCTTTCAATGCTACGAAATGGCCTTTTTCGTCGGCTACCAAGTAGAAGGATGTTTTTCGTCCGTCAAAGTCCAGAAATCTTCCATATGTTCCTTGACAAGTGAATCGTTCAATCGTCCGGTACTTCACAAAAGGTACTTCTGTAACTCGCAGCCCGGTCATGACGAAGACGGGGTGGCTGAAATGCCAATGGTGCGGTGCAAGCCCGCCGCCGGACGATTCCCCACTCCTAGGGAAGTCGAGGACCAATATGGGAGACCTTAACTTATTAACGCAGTTGAGCACTTGTTTCGTGCTTTTCTGCGACTGGAGAATTGGAACCCACCAATTCTCGTTACATACTCTTTGTTTCTGATTTCTGCTTCAGCTGGAGGTGATCAACATTTCAGAATATCTTACCACGCAAACTCTGCTGCCGCCGTTTCTCCCGTACCCACGCTTCCTTTTGGAACTTGACCTGAGCCAGACTGCAAAAATGACTTATGTGCTGCTGCTCGACCGTGCCACGCTCTCGCAGAAAAATCTCTGGATAGATGAACGTGGTTTCGTGTTTGTCATTTTTACGATTTGCTCTTTGGCTGAGCAGCTAGGGCGCAGCACGGTCAGTGTTTCCAGTGCGCTTAAGGAATTGGACGCTGCAGGATTGATTGAGCGCAGACGAACGCGGTTTTCTTCGCCCAATCACATCTTTGTGAAAATTCCAAATGTTGAATAGTTCTGCGTTTTTCACGATTCAAGAACCGCCAAAATCACGATTCTGTGATGCAGATTCTTAATGGCATCTGCAAAAGAGATTTTTCCTATGCAGTATAGCAGCCTTTAAGACTGTATCGAAGAAAACTTTCACCTAACCAACGTAATAAAACAAAAAGAGAAAAACGAATAGAATCCATCCATTCCTTTCCGTATTTGCACCACATGAATGAGGAGGTCTGCCCTTGAACAAAGAAAAATCCGAGAAGAAGCCCACCACACGCAAACGTGCGCCAAGAAGTCCGAAGTCCGTGCGCCTGATCGTGGAACGCCATTATATCGGCAATGTGCCGATGAATACGCTTTTTCAGCGGCTTGCGGAAGAAGAAATTCGTAAAACTGCCGAATCGTATCTAGCCGCTGGCTAATTGGACGTTTTACTGCGGAAAAGGGCTTGCATCATCATGCAGCATCCGCTACAATGTGATTGATGAGGTCTCTTTTCCATTATGGAGGTACACATGGAAAAGGACAAAAAAGTAACTGCTTTATACTGCCGGCTGTCAAAAGATGACGGTTCAAACAGCGAAAGCCTAAGCATCCGCACTCAAAAAGCGATGCTTATGGAGTATGCCACACGCAACGGTTTCGGGAATTGCCAGTACTATGTCGATGATGGTTACAGCGGTACAAACTCTGACCGCCCTGCCTTTCAGGAACTTCTGGATGATATCCGGGATGGAAAGGTAGCGACCGTCATTACCAAAGACCAGTCCCGACTTGGACGCAACCACATCGAAACCGGAACGTATATGGAAATCTTTTTTCCAGAACACGGTGTCCGCTATATTGCAATCAACGATGGTTACGATTCCAACGAGCAATCCCAGATGGATATTGCCCCGTTCCGAAACATCATCAATGAAATGTACGCCAAAGACACTTCCCGAAAAATCAAGAGTGCCCTTCGGACACGCAAGAAAAGTGGAAAGTATATCTCCAGCGGCGCACCGTTTGGCTACCAGAAAGACCCTGCCGACCACAATCACCTTGTGATCGACCCGAACACCGCCCCCGTTGTTGAGTATATCTATTCAATGGCAGAGGAAGGGCTGGGGCTTCACCGCATCGCCAAGCGGCTCCACGATGAAAAAGTTTTGAAGCCGTGTTACTACAAGAAAGAGATGTTTGGCCGCTTTATTGATGATGAAAAGATGTATGATTGGGACAGTGCCTATATCAGTCAGGTTCTGCACAGCCCAGTCTACGCCGGACACATCATCTACGAAGCCAAGCCCACCGTGTCCATGAAATCCAAAAAGCGGCGTTATATTCCGTTTGAAGAACGCGCTATCGTTCCGAATACACATGAAGCAATCATCCCACAAGACCGCTGGAAAAACGTGCAGCGAATCCTTTACAGCCGTTCCGGCTGTTTTATGTGTGATAAGACCGACTATGACAATATCTTCAAGGGCATCGTCCGCTGTGCAGACTGCGGCAGAACGATGTTAGTCAAGGTCGAGCACAGGCGCAAACGTAACAGTGTTCTGGATCAGACCTTTTATTGTTGCAGCACTTATCGGAAATATGGTGCGAAAGCCTGTGACTCTCATAATTTGGAAGCACGTGTTCTGCATGAAGCTGTCTTTGCGGACATTCAGGCACACGCAAAGGCCGCTGTGAGCAATCGGGAAGCCCTTGTGAAGAAGATTGCAAATCAGATGCACCTGCGGGTGTCCTCTGACCGGGCGCAGCACAAACGGGATTTGAAGCAGTGTAAAGCACGAATCGCAGAAATCGAAGACCTGTATGCAAAACTTTATGAGGACGTATCAAAGGGACTTCTCCCGGAGAAACGTTTTCAAATGCTTGCAGATCGCTACGACAAAGAACAGGCTGAACTGACCGAGAAGATTGAGCAGTACGAGCGGGAAGGCCATGCTGAACACGATCAGCTGGACAAGATTCAGGATTTTATTGATGAAGTCAGCAAGTACGCTGGCATCACCGAACTGAACTATAAGATTCTGCATCAGCTGATTGACAAGATTCTGGTATCCAAAGCGGAAAAGGTCGATGGCGAATACGTCCAGAAAATCCAGATTTTCTACCGCTTTATCGGCCCATTGGATGCCATCGAGTAACAAAGTCAGAAAAGTCACCTCCGAGAACTATCCTACAGACGCGGGGCGCGAGGGTGAATTGATTTTCCGCTTTGTCTACGAAGCGGCGGGCTGCAAGAAGCCCATGCGCCGCTTGTGGATTTCCTCAATGGAGGACGGGGCGATTAAGGCGGGCTTTGCTTCCC
>ENA-OQKC01000350-OQKC01000350.1-human-gut-metagenome-genome-assembly--contig:-NODE-350-length-19932-cov-2.844585_pt1 | contig 19932 bp, 22 predicted proteins | sample MGYA00242774_ERZ504790 | MGnify/ENA primary metagenome ERZ504790 (study PRJEB26092, sample SAMD00036419) | human gut metagenome | host: Homo sapiens | study: EMG produced TPA metagenomics assembly of...
GCTCCGGGGCTGCGCTCTGCTGAGGTTCATCCGAAGCCTCCGGCAGTGACGGACGCTTCGGTTCATCCGGGGCAGGCTCCCACGCAGCCATGTGGTCGCGGGTGACATCCGGCAGGTCGATGTCTGCCTCGATGTCCAGCTGTGACTCACTGGATGCAGCCCGGAAGGGCGGCGGCTCAAGAACGCTTTCCTCCTGCGGCGGCTCAGGACTGTGGAGGGCAGCGTTCATCGGAAGAGGCTCGGAGGCCGCAACCGTTGTCCATGTGTGTTCCGATGCCGGCGCAGCCTTTTTCCGGGGCTTTTACGGGCAGCGGGAGGATGTCCCGCTCCGGGGCAGAGGGCTGTGTCGGGCGGGGTGTCACAGACGCTGCCGGCGCCGCCGGGCGGAGAGGCTTTTCCTCCGGGTGCGGCAGGCTTCCCGGCTCTGCCTGGCCCGAAATCACCGCAGAAAGTCCTGTAAAGTTATTATTCTTTACAGCATCTTCTTCTTTATTTCCGCTATTTTCATGTCCATTGGATACATCGTTCTCTTTCTCGCTGTCAAAGACGAACCGTCTCTCCCCTGTACCCGGCTGGCTCAGTGCCAGCTTGACGGCATGGTAAACGAGGTCGAAGATGTCGTTTTCCCGGGCAAAGCGGACTTCTGTTTTTGCCGGATGGACGTTGACATCCACAAGGTCGGCGGGCATCTCAAGAAGCAGGATTCCTCCAGGAAACTTGCCCTGCATCATAGTACCCTTGAACGCCATCTCCATGCCCGCCATCATGGTGCGGTTGCGGACATAGCGGCCATTGATATAGAAATACTGCATACTGCGGCTGGCGCGGCAGCTGCGGGGCTGGGTGATGAGTCCCCAGACCCGGTAGACGCCCTCGCGGTTATCCACCTCCACGAGGTCACGGCTGAACTCCCGGCCCAGCACGGCGTAAGCCGCGCTGCGGAGCTGGCCGTCACCGGGGGTGACATACTGCAGTTTGCCTTCGCGGATGAACTTGAAGCTCACCTCGGGGTGGCTCAGGGCCAGATGGCCCACGATGTCGGCCACGAAAGTACCCTCGCTGGAATCCTTTTTGAGGAACTTCATCCGGGCGGGCGTGTTGAAAAAGAGGTCACAGACCCGGATGGTGGTGCCGACGCCTCGCGCACCCGGCTCGATGGGCTGCTCTTCCCCGCCCTCGATACGGTAGAGGGAAGCGCACTCGTCGGCCTCGGTGCGGGTGAGCACTTCGACGCGGGCCACGCTGGCGATAGAGGCCAACGCTTCGCCGCGGAAGCCCAGCGTGTGGATGCTGGTGAGGTCGTCCTCCGTCCGGATCTTGCTGGTGGCATGGCGGATGAAAGCCGTGGGGATGTATTTTGCCTCGATGCCGGTGCCGTTGTCGCTGATCTCAATCAGACGGACGCCGCCCGACTCGATGGAGACGGTGATTTGAGACGCACCGGCGTCGATGGAGTTTTCCAGAAGCTCCTTGACGACCGACGCGGGCCGCTCGACCACCTCACCGGCGGCAATGAGTTCTGCCGTGTGCTTGTCGAGAACGTGTATCTCTGCCATTCGTTTCCCTCCGTTTCAAATAAAATCAGCCATTCAGGCTGCCGCTCAGGGTCTTTTTCAGCTCGTACAGGAAGTTCAGCGCCTCGATGGGGGTCAGGGTCTCAACGTCCAGTGCCTCGAGCTTTTCCATCATCTCGCTGGGGACGGCGGGCGAAGAATACTCCTGCAGGGCGTCGAAATCCATCTGCTCCACCTTGTTCTTCGGGGCAGACGCTTCCAACGTGCGCAGCACCTCGTGGGCGCGGCGGGTCACGGTGCCGGGCAGACCGGCCAGCTTCGCCACCTCGATGCCGTAGCTGTCGTCGGCGGGGCCGCGGATAATGCGGCGGAGGAACGTGATGTCCTCTCCCCGCTTCTTGACCGCGATGTTGAGTTTTTGACGCCCTCGATGGACCCTTCCAGGTCCGTCAGCTCGTGGTAATGGGTGGCGAAGAGGGTCTTGCAGCCGAGGCCCTTGGCCGGGTCGGAGATGTGCTCCACCACGGCGCGGGCGATGCTCATGCCGTCGAAGGTAGAGGTGCCGCGGCCAATTTCGTCCAGCACAACGAGGCTCTTGGGGGTAGCGTTCTTGAGAATTTCGGCCACCTCGGTCATCTCGACCATGAAGGTGGACTGGCCGGCGGCAAGGTCGTCCGATGCGCCGATGCGGGTAAAGATGGCGTCCACGACGCCCACATGACAGCTGGACGCCGGGACGAAGGAGCCGATCTGCGCCATCAGAGCGATAAGGGCGTTCTGGCGCATATACGTCGATTTGCCCGCCATATTCGGGCCGGTGATGATGAGACAGCGGTCGGTGGTGCAGTTGAGTTTGGTATCGTTGGGGACGAAGAGGCTGCCTTTCAGCATCTGCTCGACCACCGGGTGGCGGCCCTCGGTGATGGTCAGCTCGTCGCTGTCATCCACCACAGGGCGGCAGTAGTTGTTTTCAGCGGCCACCTGCGCCAGCGCCGCCAGCACGTCCAGCTCGGCCACAGCATTTGCCGTCCGCTGGATGCGGTCGAGCTGACCGCCGATCGTTTCCAGCAGTTCCGAGAAGAGCCGGTGCTCCAGCGCAATGAGACGCTCATGCGCACCTAAGATCTTGCTTTCCAGCTCTTTCAGCTCCTGGGTGATATAGCGCTCACCGGAGGTGAGGGTCTGCTTGCGGATGTAGGTCTCGGGGACCATGGATTTGTAGGAGTTGCTGACCTCGATGTAGTAGCCGAAGACGTGATTGTAGCCGATCTTCAGCTTGGGGATTCCGGTCTCCTGCCGCAGGCGCGTTTCCAGCTGGGCGAGGACGCCCTTGGTGTTGTCCCGGATGGAGCGCAGCTCGTCCACCTCGGGGTGGTAGCCTTTGGCGATGACGCCGCCGTCCTTGAGGGTGGAGGGCGCTTCCGGGTCGATGGCGGCGAGGATGGCCGTCTTGACGTCGTCCAGCAGGTCGATCTGTCCTGCAAGAGAGGTCAGCTCCGGGCAGCTGCAGCTCTCGGCCTGCGCCCGCAGTTCCGGCAGGCGCTCACAGGTCTGGGCCATCGTGTAGATCTCCTTGGGGGTGGCGGAGCCGTAGACCGCGCGGGTCATCAGGCGCTCGAGGTCGGCGATGTAGTGGAGCTGTTCGATCAAATCGCCCCTCTGCATGGTCTGGTTCACAAGGCTTTCCACCGCGTTGAGGCGGCGGTTGATGGCGGCGCTGGAAATGAGCGGCTGCTCGATCCAGCTGCGGAGCATCCGCTTGCCCATGGCGGTGCTGGTCTTGTCCAGCACCCAGAGCAGCGTTCCCCGCTTTTCGCGGCCCCGCAGCGTCTCGGTCAGCTCGAGATTTGCCCGGGTGACCGGCGACAGGCTCATGAACTGAGCTTCATTGTATGTGATGACCGTTTTCAGGCGCTCGACGCCTTTAATTTGCGTATCATGGAGATATTCCAGCAGAGCGGCCATTGCCAAGCGGACAAGGCCGTCTTCTGCGATGCCGGTCTTTGCGGCCCAGTCGCGGCCAAACTGGTTCTCGAGGGAGATGGCCACGAGGCCCGGGGCGTACCGCTCCTCTTCCACCAGCTCGACGGCGCAGTCCATATTCTTTTTGATGTAAGCGGTAATTTCCCGGCAGTCCAGCAGACCCGGGTTCATCAGCACCTCGCTGGGGTGGTAGCGGCAGAGTTCCGCGATGACCGCCGGGGCGATCTTTTCCCGCTTGAGCTCGGTGATATGGGCCGTGCCGGTGGAGACATCCGCAAAGCAAAGGCCCGCTGCGCCGCCTTTCAGAAAAATCTCGCAATGTAGTGTTTTTGTCATCCTGAAGCATGCTGCTCTCGATGACGGTGCCGGGCGTGACCACGCGGATGATGTCGCGTTTCACAAGACCCTTGGCCTTGGCCGGGTCTTCCATCTGCTCACAGATGGCGACCTTGTAGCCCTTCGAGATGAGGCGGGCCACATAGCCCTCATAGCTGTGGAACGGTACGCCGCACATGGGCGCGCGCTCTTCGAGGCCGCACTGCTTGCCCGTGAGGGTCAGATCCAACTCCCGCGAGACTGTGAGCGCATCGTCGAAGAACATCTCGTAGAAGTCACCGATGCGGTAGAAAAGAATCTCATCCTTATGTTGTTTTTTGATCTCCAGATATTGCTGCATCATGGGCGAAAGCTCTGCCATGACCGTTCACCTTCCTCCCCTAGTTGTCGGTTTGCCATCCAAAACCGCCTGTTGCAAGCAAAACGCGGCCCTGCATTGCACAGCCGCGTTTTGTGTTTCATGGTTTAAGCCTTAGTGGCAGCCGCCGCAGGTGGAGCAGCTGCCGGTGCAGGAAGTGGAAGGCTCCTGCACGGTCATGGGGTCGCCGCCGTTCATTGCAGTGTTGATGATGGCGTCGATATAGTTCACGAGGGCCTCGCAGTCGCGCTTTGCCTCGTTGTAGGCCACCATGCCGTCATCGGCCATGATCTTGCCGTAGAGGTCGTTCACCTTCTGGTTCAGCTCGGCGATACGCTCATCGCTGCGCTCGGGCTTGCCGATCTCGTTGTTCAGGTCCATGCGGGCCAGATTGAACTCGCCGATGAGGTTCTGCAGTTCCTCGTCCTTGTCGTTCATCTTGCGGGCCTGGTCCATAGCCAGATAGCGGGAGTCGGTCTGAAGTGCCATGGCGGCACGCTTGAAAAGGTCGATGCAATCCATTGTAGTAGTCTCCTTTTATCGTTCCTGTGTTATATATTCTATTGGGGTGTACCTGAAAAGTCGAAAATTTAGTCTATTTCTACAAGCACCGCTGGATTTTGCGTTAAACAGCCTTGAAATCCACAAAGGATTCCTGCGGCTATTTGCCTTAAATCCCGCTTGTGCTTGCGAAATATTCGTCATTTTCTTTGTTTTCAGCTACACCTTAGGATAGTGTATCCAGAATATCAATATTATTCCGAAAGTTCACCCAGCAGGACGGTGGCACGGGCGCCTGTGAGGCGCACCATCGCGTAGCTGCCCATGAGGGCGGAGTCAGCCTTGAACTCGACGGTAAGGTTGTTGTCCAGACGGTCCCGAGAGGGTGCCTTCATTGCGGCCATAGCCCTCCACGAGGACGCGGACGGTCTGGCCCACCTGATCCTTCACGAGGGCCATTGCGATGTCGTCCTGGACCTTGAGCAGGCGGGTCATGCGGTCGGTCTTCTCCTTGCGAGGGGTGGGGTCGGGCATATCTGCCGCCTTGGTGCCGGTGCGCTTGGAGTAGATGAAGGTGAACAGCTGCATATAGCCCACCTTCTGCACCAGCTCGAGGGTCTTCTGGAAGTCCTCTTCGGTCTCACCGGGGAAGCCCACGATGATGTCGCTGGAGAAGGTAATGCCGGGGATCTTCTTCCGGGCATACTCGATGAGTTCGAGGTAATGCTCCACGGTATAGTGACGGTTCATCTGGACAAGCAGACGGTCCGAGCCGCACTGCACCGGCAGATGCAGATGCTTGCAGATCTTCGGCTGGGCCGCGATGGTGTCGATGAGCTTGAAGCTGGCGTCCTTCGGGTGGCTGGTCATGAAACGGATGTGGTAGTCGCCCGGGACGGTGCAGAGCAGGTTGAGCAGGTCGGAGAAATCCACCTGCTCCTCGAGGCCCTTGCCGTAGCTGTTGACATTCTGGCCCAGAAGGGTGATCTCCTTGTACCCTGCCTCCACGAGGCTCTTGAACTCGGCGAGGATGTCGCCGGGCTTGCGGCTCTTTTCGCGGCCGCGGACGTAAGGCACGATGCAGTAGGTGCAGAAGTTGTCACAGCCATACATGATGGGCAGCCAGGCACGGAACTCGCTCTCGCGGCGGATGGGGATATTCTCCACGATGACGGGGCGCTGAGCCGGCTCCATGAGCACCCGCTTGTGCTTGTGCAATTTCTGGGCGATGAGCTGGGGCAACGTGTCGATGCCGTCCACGCCGAACACGAGGTCTACGTAGGGGTAGCTCTGGCGCAGCTTTTCCACAACGTGCTTCTGGTTGGCCATGCAGCCGCAGAGGCCGATGATGAGGCCGTGCTTCTTCTCCTTCAGGCCCTTGAGAGCGCCCACGTTGCCGAAGACACGCTGCTCGGCGTGCTCACGGACGGCGCAGGTGTTGAAAAGGATGAGGTCGGCGTCCTCGGGCTTGTCACACAGGCCGTAGCCGATGTCCATCAGCACGCCCTTGATACGCTCGCCGTCGTTGACATTCTGCTGGCAGCCGTAGCTGTGGACGAAGGCCAGCGGCGGGGTGTCATAGGCCAGCTTGACCAGCTCTGCCGCCCCGTTGTTATGTTCAAATGCTATGTACTCCAATGAAACCATCCTTCTCTGCCTCCGGGGTCACACCTCCGGCAGCAGACATACTGATACTATAAAGAAAGCTCTTTATAGTATACCCTTTTTGGCCTTGGAGGGCAAGAGCTTATTTTTACTGAGCCTGCTTGGCGGCGCACGCCTCGCACAGGCCGAACAGCACCACGGCGCAGTCCTGCACGACGCCCTTCTGGTTGCGCACCAGCTTCATCACCTGCTTTTCGTCCACGTCGGCGTCCACGACTCTGCCGCAGCAGTTGCAGTAGAGGTGGCTGTGCCAGCCCAGAGTGTGGTCGAAACGGTCAGCCTTGCCCGGGATGGAGACGCGGCGGACGCGGCCTGCATCTACGAGGCTGTTGAGGTTGCGGTAGACGGTGCCAAGGCTCAGGCCGGGACATTCCCTGACTGCGAGGCCGAAAATCTCCTCGGCAGTAGGGTGGTCGCAGAGCTGCTCCACTTTCTGCAGTACCAGCTCGCGCTGTTTGGAATAACGCATGGTCTTTCTCCTTTTTCTGATGGGGTGTGTATCGGGATAAAGGCCGGGTTCAGAGCTTGTCTTCCCCCTTGATCTTCGCCCAGTAGGCCCGGGCGGCCTGTTCGGCGCGGTTGTCGCCGAACGTATAGTATTTCACGTCCTTGAGCGGGTCGGGCAGATATTGCTGGTCCACCCAGTGATTCTCATAGTCGTGGGCGTACTTGTAGTTCTGGCCCTTGACGGCAGCATCCTCGCCGTCAAAGTGCTTGTTCTGCAGCTGGCGCGGGATGGGGCCGGTGCGCCCCGCCTGCACATCGGCGATGGCCGCATTGATGGCGTCGTGGGCGCTGTTGGATTTCGGGCTGGTTGCCACGAGAAGGACGGCATCGGCCAGCGGGAGCCGGGCTTCCGGCAGACCCACCATGTTGGCTGCGTCCACTGCCGCCTTGACGATGGGGATGATCTGCGGGTATGCAAGGCCCACGTCCTCACAGGCGCAGACCATCAACCGGCGGCAGGCCGAGGGCAGGTCGCCCGCTTCCAGCAGACGGGCCAGATAGTGGAGGGCGGCGTTGGGGTCGGAGCCGCGCATGGACTTCTGGTAGGCCGACACGATGTCGTAGTGGTCGTCGCCGTCCCGGTCGTACCGCATGGCCGTGCGGCGGGTGACCTGCTGTATCATCTCGAGGGTGATGTGCTTTCCGGTTTCGTCCACGGGGGCCGCCGTCACCACGAAATCGAGACAGCCCAGCGCCTTGCGCAGGTCGCCGCCCGCACTCTCGGCGAGGTAGGCGCAGGCGTCCTCGTCCATCACGACAGGCTGTGATTCCGACTCCGAGAGCTTTTTCAGGGCGTTGCGGATGCCCCGCTCCACATCGGCGGCGGAGAGGGACTTGAACTCAAATACCGGTACAGCGGGACAGCAGTGCATTATAGATGTAAAAAGTGGGGTTCTCGGTGGTGGAGGCAATGAGGGTGACAGAACCGTCCTCGATGCACTCCAGAAGGCTCTGCTGCTGCTTTTTGTTGAGATATTGTATCTCGTCGAGGTAGAGCAGGATGCCCCCCTGCCCCGGCCAGCGTGCCGATGTCCTTCAGCACTGCTTTGATGTCGCCGGTGCCGCAGGAAGTGCCGTTGAGCTTATGGAGGGTCATGCCGCTGTTCTCGGCGATGATGCGGGCGACGGTGGCTTGCCCGTGCCGAGGGGCCGTAGAAGATCATGTTGGGGATACGACCACTCTCGATGGTGCGGCGGAACACCTGTCCCTCGGCCAGAAGATGCTGCTGGCCGCAGACATCGGCCAGCGTTTTGGGGCGCAGACGCTGCGCCAGCGGTTCGTTCATAGATCTTCCCTCCAAAAATGATCATGAGAATCCTTCTCTTTTATAGTATAGCGCATTTTGCACGCCGCGGCAAGAGAAATAATGAAAATGATTCTCAGATAAACGGCAAAGCATTTACAAATTTCGCAAAACATGATATGCTTGTGCCATTCCAATCAAGAAACGAGGGGAAATGTATGCGCGGAAAAAACATCTCCGCCGAAGACCTGACGGCCAAAAAAGAGCTGGCTCTGGAGGTCATCCGGCGGCTCAAGGCGGAGTATCCCGACGCAGGCTGCACGCTGGACTACGACCACGCCTGGCAGCTGCTGGTGAGCGTCCGGCTGGCGGCCCAGTGTACCGACGCCCGGGTGAATATCGTGGTGCAGGACCTGTTTGCAAAATATCCGTCGGTGGCCGCGCTGGCCGAGGCAGAGCCCGAGGACATCGAAGCCATCGTCAAACCCTGCGGGCTGGGCCGCAGCAAGGCCCGGGACATCTCGGCCTGTATGCGGATGCTGCGGGACAAGTACGACTGCAAGGTACCGACGACCTTTGAGGAACTGCTGGCACTGCCCGGCGTGGGCCGCAAGAGCGCGAACCTCATCATGGGCGACGTGTTCGGCAAGCCCGCCATCGTCACCGACACCCACTGCATCCGCCTGTGCAACAAGATCGGCCTTGTGGACGGCATCAAGGAACCGCAGAAGGTGGAGATGGCGCTCTGGAAGATCGTCCCGCCCGAAGAGGGCAGTGATCTGTGCCACCGTTTCGTGATGCATGGCCGGGCCGTCTGCAATGCCCGGAAGCCGGAGTGCGAAAAATGCTGTCTTTCGGACATCTGCCGCTACGCGCGGGAGGAAGCGTCCAACGTCTGATTTTACATATTTCAGGAGGTTTTTCTTATGTTCAGTTTTATCTTCAGCCTTCTCATCGGTGCGCTGGCCGGTTCCATCGCAGGCCGCATCATGGGCAGTGAGACCGGCGCCCTGCGCAACATCGTGCTGGGCATCCTGGGCAGCTTTGTGGGCGGCATCCTCTTCGGCCTCGTGGGCCTGTCCGCTACCGGCCTCGTGGGTGAGATCATCGTCTCGGTCATCGGCGCCTGTGTCTGCATCTGGGCTGGCCGCAAGCTGTTCAGGTAAGCCGTCCATCTTGAAAAAACCACAGCTTTCAGGGGTGAAAGCTGTGGTTTTTTCGTTTCTGACCGATGTCATTTTCTCTCGAACTATGCTATAATAGGGTTTGTGTTTGAAATTGGAAAGGAGCTTTTCTCATGGAAACTACGCATGAGTCGTCGAAACAGACTCTCTGCTCCGCACAGCCCGCCAAACCCTACGCTTTCAGCCGCAAGGTGTTCTGCGAAGGGATGCGGGACGGTGTGCCGATCGCGCTGGGGTATTTTGCGGTGTCGTTCTCGCTGGGCATCGCGGCCCGGACGGCGGGTTTTACACCTTTGCAGGGCTTCGTGGCCAGCCTGCTCAACAATGCTTCGGCGGGCGAGTACGCCGCCTTTGCCCTCATTGCCAGCGGCGCGACCTATCTCGAGGTAGCCATCATCACCCTCATCGCCAACGCCCGCTATCTGCTGATGAGCTGTGCGCTGGCCCAGCGGTTCGCCCCTGGTACGCCGTTTTTCCACCGGCTTATCATCGGCTATGACGTCACTGACGAGCTGTTCGGCATCACCATCGCCCGGCCGGGCTACCTGAACCCCTTCTACACCTACGGTGCCATCGCGCTGGCCGCGCCGGCGTGGGCTTCGGGTACGGCGCTGGGCATCATCGCGGGTAATCTGCTGCCCCTGCGGGCCGTCAGCGCACTGAGCGTGGCGCTCTACGGCATGTTCCTCGCCATCATCATTCCTCCGGCCCGGAAAGATAAGATCGTGGCCGCGCTGGTGGCCATCAGCTTTGCGCTGAGCTTTGCCTGCACCTATCTGCCGGGCATCTCCGCCCTGTCGGACGGCACCCGCACCATCATCCTGACAGTGGTCATTTCCTGCGCAGGTGCGCTGTTATTTCCCGTCAAGACCCAGAGTGAGGAGGCCGAACAATGATTCGCAGCAACTGGCTTTACATCGCAGTGATGTTCGCCGTATCCTACACCATCCGCATCCTGCCGCTGACCCTCATCCGGAAGCCCATCAAAAACCAGTTCATCCAGTCGTTCTTGTACTACGTCCCTTACGTCACTCTGGCGGTCATGACCTTCCCGGCCATCGTCAACGCCACCCAGAGTCCGGCAGCTGGTGCGGTGGCGCTGGTGGTGGGCATTGCGGCGGCATGGTTCGGAGCCAGCCTGTTCCAGGTGTCGGTGGCCTGCTGCGCCGTCGTCTTCGTGCTGGAACTGTTCCTTGTTCACTGAGGTGACTGCCCTATGAAACGAGTCCTTGTGACCGGTGCAGGCGGCTTTGTGGGCGCGCGCATCCTCGATATGTGGCGGGGGAAGTTTGCGCTCTGTGCCTTCCCGTCCGACGCCCTGCGCACTGCCGACGAAAACGCGGTGCTGCGCTTCATTTTGAAGGAGCACCCGGACGTCATCGTCCACACGGCGGCCCTCTCCAACACCCAGTACTGCCAGCAGGAGCCGGAGGACTCCTTCTGCGCCAACGTCCTGCTGCCCGAGTGGATGGCGAAGGGAGCTGAAAAGGTGGGCGCAAAGCTGCTCTCCTGCAGCTCCGACCAGGTGTATGCAGGCGTGACGCAGCGGGGGGCGCTGGCGGAGACGCTGCCCCTCTCCCCTTCCAACGTCTACGGACAGCACAAGCTCGAGGCCGAGGCCCGGGTGCTGGCCCGCTGCCCGGGCGCTGTGGCGCTCCGCCTGCCCTGGATGTACGACCTCCCGGGCTATCATCTGCCCATCCGGGGCAACCTGCCGCTGAACATCCTGAGAGCAGCAAAGACCGGTGAAGTGCTGCACTTTTCGCGCAATGACTACCGGGGCGTGAGCTATGTGCGGGAGGTCATCGAGAACCTCGTCCCTGCGATGGAGCTGCCCGGCGGTGTCTACAACTTCGGCAGCGAGTGCGACGGAGATATGGTCGAGACAGCGCGATGCTTCGCCAATTTACTGCAGGTGGATGTGAAGATCGAGGAATCCGATCTCACCCGCAACCTCGCGATGGATACCGGGAAGCTCCGGGCTCACGGCATCGAGTTCTCCTCGACGTGGGGCGCACTGCGGGTGTGTCTCGGGGATTACCGGCTTGGATATTTGATGTAAAAAAAACGGAAGGGGTCTGCCCAAGGCAGCCTCTTCCCTTTTTATTATTTCCACAGATTTGCCGCGATCAGCTCCAGCACACTTCCCGCGATGCAGCGCGCCTTATCGGAGATGAGGAAGCAGTTTTCCAGTTCCTCCCGGCGGGGGTCCACGTCAGCCACCTTGAAGCCGGGCGTGACGGGGTAGCCATCCCGCAGCAAGCCGCGCAGGATGCCCGCAATGCGGGTCGTCACCGGAGTGCGGATGCCGTCCGGCGTTTCGATTTCCGCGATCGTTTCACCCGCCGACACAAGATCTCCAATGGCACACACATTCCGGAAGACACCAGCCTTTTCTGCGTGGATGACACGCTCAGCACCATAGCCGCCGATGACTCCGGGGACGCCCGTGTTGGGGATGGCCGCACCCTCCCGGATGATACGGCCCAGACGGTGGCCGCGCTTGGTCTCCACCACGAGATCAACATCCACACCGGCGGTAAAGCCCGGGCCGAGTGCGATGGTCAGCGGAGCCATATCCCGCGTCGTTCCGAGATTTTTCTTTGCAAGGATGGCATCAACGAGCGCGGCAGGCCGCACCTGCGGGATGAGCTCCCCCTTCGGGTCCACCATCACCGGCACATCGCCGCGATGCCAGACCACAACGGCCTCATCCAGCGTTTTTATAAGGGCAGCGCGCATTCCCTCCACGACAGCCCCGCCCTCATACACGGCCTCACTTACCGAGACCTGGCGGCGGATGGCGGCAGGGTGTTCGGCCTCGAGCACGAGCACCTTCAATCCCGCCGACCACAGCCGATGGATGGTGCCGGTGGCGAGGTCGCCGCCGCCGCGCACCAGGATGACGTCGTCACGCTTCATTATTTTCTTCCTCCTTGAGCAGCTGCAGAAACACGTTCATCGAGCCGCCGCAGGCAGCCAGCGCCGCATCGTCCTCTTTTGCGCTGGCCGAATACTCTGCCAGCTGGCAGGGCGCAGCCTCGCCTGCCTGCATTTTTGATGCAAGCTGCTGCACACGGTATTCCCATAATGCCGCCGCCCACACTGCCCACGGATCTGCCGTCCGGCAGCACCAGCATCTTTGCGCCCACCTCCCGGGGGGTCGAACCGTGGCGGGAAACGATGGTCACGAGGACAGGAGCCTTCCCCTGTCCCGTGCAGGCATCCAGCGCATTCAGCAGCTCGGGCGGGAAGCCTTCCGTCTGCTGACGGCCATTTTTTACCTCAACGATCTCCGCGAGGATGGATAGTGCGATTTCCTGCGCTGTCTGCGCCTTGATGGCGAGGCCGATGGGGGCGTGGAGTTCTTCGGCCTTTTCCGGGGCAGCTCCGGCCTCGATGAGCTGGCGGCGGACAAGGGCCGATCGGCTTCGGCTGCCCAGCATACCAACGTAGGCAAATCGTTTCTTGTATATTTCGGTAAGGCATTCCACGTCGAAGGAGTGGGCGCGGGTGGCGACAACAAAGCAGGTCTCCGCACTGCCCTCCACCTGGGTGAGATTTTTGGCATAAGGACCACAGAGGACCTTTTCTGCCCCGGCGCGGCGAAGGGCGTCAGCGTACTCCGGCCGCTCCTCGAGACCGATGACGGGCAGGCCCAGCATGACGGCCAGCCGGACGACGGACTCGGCCACATGGCCTCCGCCGCAGATGACGAGCCGGGGCGCGCCTCCGAATTTCTCCACGAAGATCCGCTTATTTTCCAGAGTCAGGATGCCGCTCGCACCACACCCGGCCAGCGCCGGGAGATTCCGGGCCAGCAGACCCTCCGGTCTTGCGGGCCAGACGGGTACGCCTTCACAAAGAAGAAGCCGCTCTCCGCTTTCCGGCCCTTCCAGTACGGAGGCCAGCGTACACTGCCCCTGTGTGCTGCGCAAAGCGCCCAAAAACTCACGAATCGACATAGAATTTCTCCATTATGGTTTATTGCTCCACCGGTGTGGCAGCATCGTAGCCCGCATCGTTCAGCTGCGACTGCCACGCCTGCCAGTCCTCGGGCAGCATCCGCCAGCCGAGGCCGCAGCCTGCCGTGATCTCACTGGGCAGCGGGATGAGCCGCCCCGGGATCCCCCGGGCGGCACACTCTTTCTCCCAGCCCATCGCGCGGGCCGTAGAGGCAAACGAAAGAACGATGTATTGTCTTTTGCGGCGCATATCAGCCCTCCTCGGCCAGCTCACAGACCGCCTCGGCGGCTCTGAGCACCTCGGTCTCTGTGTTCTGGTGGGAGAAGCTGAACCGCACCATCCCCTGCTCCACGGTGCCGAGGGCTTTGTGGATGAGGGGCGCACAATGAGCGCCCGCCCGGACACAGATGCCGTAGTCCTCCCAGAGGATGTCGGCGGCACGGGCGGCGTCCTCATCCCCGAAGTTCAGGGAGACGATGGGCGCTCGGTCTGTTTCGTCGAAGCTGCCGTAAATTTTCACACCGGGAGCATGGACGATTTTCTCATAGAACAGGCGTGTCAGAGCCGTTTCTTTTTCGTGCAGAGCTTCGACGCCCTGCGAAAGTATCCACTCCACACCTGCCCCGAGGCCCGCGAGGCCGGGAACATTCAGCGTCCCCGCTTCCAGCGCTGTGGGCATCTGAGAGGGGTGTGTTTCGTCGAAGCTGTGGATGCCGCTGCCGCCCACCACAAGGGGGGCCATGGTCAGCCCGGGGCGGACATACAGCCCGCCGGTCCCCTGCGGACCCAGCAGCGCCTTGTGTCCGGTGAAACAGAGAACATCCACCCCCAGCGTCTGCACGTCGATGGGCCGTGCGCCCGCAGTCTGGGCTGCATCCACGACCAGCGTAAGACCGTGCTTTTTCGCAAAAGCGGAGACGAACGCAAGGTCCGTAAGATCGCCTGTGACGTTGGAAGCATGCGTCACCACGACAAGACGGGTATTGGGGCGGAGAAATTTTTCGAACTGCTCATACCGCAGCCGCCCGGTGTCGTCCACCTCCACAAAACTCACTTCTGCCCCCTGCTCCCGCAGGCGATAGAGCGGCCGCAGCACCGAGTTGTGCTCGCAGACCGTCGTGATAACATGGTCGCCGGGGCGGACGAGGCCGCAGAGCGCTGTGTTGAGCGCCTGAGTCACGTTGGCCGTGAAAGCAATGCAGTCCGGGCTTTCTGCATGGAGAAGTGTTGCAAGTGTCTCACGGGCGTGGTAGACGATACGGGCCGCGTGAAGGGTCGGCTCATGCGCCCCGCGGCCCGGATTGCCCGCATGTTCCAGTGCATCCAGCATGGCTTGCCCCACGCAGGACGGCTTTTGCAGGGTGGTGGCGGCGTTGTCGAGGTAGATCACGGCTTGACCACGTTCCCGGCGTTCAGCATCTTCTCGGCGATGACGTACATATTCGTCACGCCGCCCACGGCCAGCTTCTCGGACAGGCCGTAGAAGTTCAGGCAGGTGCCGCAGGTGAGGATCTCGACGCCCTCAGCCTCCAGCGCCTTGAGGTCGTCCAGCATGGGCGAACCCTCGCAGGTGAGGTGCGCACCGCCGTTATAGAGGAGGATGGTCTTGGGCAGCTTGTCCTGCTGGGTCAGCGAGAAGACGAAAGCCTTCAGCAGGGTCTTGCCCAGCTCCTCAGCACCCTCGCCCATCTTGTCGGACGCGATGACCACCACCGTATCGGTACGGGCGTCAGGGGCACAGGCCGGAGCTTCCTCTTCTTCTGCCGCAGGCTCACCCACGGTGAGCAGGACGCGGTATTCCCGCTCGGCCAGCTTTTCGGCGGCAGACCGGCAGCCCTTCTGCTGGGCCATTTTGGTGAGGTTCTGGACAGCGATCTCGTTGTCCACGAGCACTTCGACTTCGCCTGCGCCATTCAGTTCAGCAATCGCTTTCTTTGCCTTTACTACAGGCAGCGGGCAGGCGTCCCCTCTGGCATCAACTTTCCGCATAGTTTTCCCTCTCTATCGTATGTTTTATTCAGGATAGGACACAACGATTTCGGTGTCCCGCTTCTCTGTGATCTCTCCCACGATTTGTGCGGGGAGGCCGGCTTTTTGCAGCTCGTCCCGGAGGCTTTCGGCCTCTTCCGGAGCCACGGCAAGCAGCAGTCCGCCCGAGGTCTGGGGGTCGAACAAAATTTCCTGCATGGCAAACGGCACATTTTCGAACCGGACGAAAGGCCCGGTGTGGTTGCGGTTGCGCTGACCGGCGGCGGTATAAAGGCAGTCCTCCGCGGCCTGCCACGCACCCGGCAGGACCGGCACAGCGCTGCCGTCGATACGGCAGGACAGCCGCCCGCCCATCATCTCGTGGAGGTGGCCGAGGAAGCTGAACCCGGTCACATCGGTGGCCGCGTGAACATCATAGCTTCGACTTATCTCGGCGGCAGACTTGTTCAGGGTCGTCATGGAGGCCACGGCGGCGTCCATGGCGCCGGGGGCAGCTTCGCCCACGCGGTTGGCCGTGCAGATGAGGCCCACCCCCGAGCGCCTTGGTGAGGATGAGCTTGTCGCCGGGCTTTCCCGTATCATTGGCCGTGAGGCGGCGGGGGTCCACGAGACCGGTGACGGACAGGCCGTACTTCACACCGGTGTCGGCGATGGAGTGGCCTCCCGCGAGGATGCCCCCCGCCTCGGCCACTTTTTCTGCGCCGCCGCGCAGGATCTCACCGAGGATGTTCAGATCCATGCTCTCGGGGAAGCAGACGAGGTTCAGTGCAGTCTTCACCTCGCCGCCCATGGCGTAAATGTCGCTGAGAGCGTTTGCCGCCGCGATCTGGCCGAAGGTGTAGGGGTCATCCACCATCGGCGGGAAGAAGTCCACCGTCTGCACCAGCGCGATGTCGTCGGTGATGCGGTAGACAGCCGCATCGTCCCGGCTGTCGTAGCCCACGAGAAGGTCGGGGTCTTTCTCACCCCGGGGCAGCTTTTCCAGAATATGGCTCAGCACTCCCGCGCCGAGCTTGGCAGTACAGCCGCCGCCCGTGCAGAAGACGATTTTGTCCTCTTTTGCCATCAGGCTCTCTCTCCTTCCTCGAAGTGTGTCAAACATCCTGTCACATCGTAAGCTTCTTTCAAGATGGCAAGTGTCTGTTCCCCTGCTGCACGGCGGGCTGCGTCGTCGGCCTGGTTGAGGACGGCGTAGAATTTCCGCGTGCCGACGCTTTTTCTCCCGCCCGCATCGTCTGCCAGCAGCTTTGCCAGCAGAGCGGGCGTCAGGGGCGTCTCGGGCGGCACGGCCAGCAGGGTGCAGGCCGCTTCGAGGCGGAAGCAGACGTCTTGCAGTGGTTTTCCCACCGCCGACAGCCCGGCTGCCGCCAGCACGATGTCGCTTGACCGCAGGAGCACCGGCTCATGAGCGGCCGGGGCCTTGCAGGGATGGCGCTTCGCGCCGTCCGCCTCAAGCAAAACAGTGTCGGCCTCGGCCATCCAGTCGTCCAGATAGGGCGGCATGGTCAGCTTCCCGCCTTCGGCAGGCACCCCCGCCGCGGCGTAGGTGCCAGCCTGCCAGAGGGCGTCCCGCGCCGCCTCATCAGTGGCGTAGTTCGCGTCCGGACGCTGGATGTGGGTCGTGGTGGAGACGAGCACCCGCTGTCCCTGCGCCGAATAATGGCGGGCCAGCGCATAGAGCAATGTTGTCTTCCCTCCGCCGCCCACCAGAGAAATAACGTATCCCGTTTCTCCGAGGAATGGCAGATCCTCGAGGCCGGTCATCAGACCGCACCCTCTTTTTCGGCCACTGCCATTGCGATTTTTTCGGGCGTGATGGGCAGCTCGTAGAAACGGGTGCCGATGGCGTTGTAGATGGCGTCCGAGATGGCGGGAAGCGGCGTGTTGATGACCACTTCGCCGATGGATTTCGCACCAAACGGGCCGTTGGGCTCATAGCTGTTCTCGAACTCGACCCGGATCTTGCCCACGTCCACACGGGTGGGGATCTTATACTGCATGAGCGAATTCTCCATGGGCCAGCCGCGCTGGTCGTAGGTGACGTTCTCGGTGAGGGTCATGCCGAGGCCCTGCAAAATGCCGCCCTCGGCCTGCACCCGGGTGAGGTTCGGGTTGATGGGGGTGCCGCAGTCCACGCAGGCGTCAAATTCCAGCAGCTTTACTTCGCCGGTCTCGGTGTCCACCTCCACCTCGGCCGCGCCCACCATGTAGGGCGGAGGCGACAGGGGCGACATATGGGTCTCGGTGACTTCCAGCGGGATGTCGTGGCCGAACATGGAGGCCGTGGCAATATCACCCAGCGAGACAGATTCAGACGGGTCATCCGAGATAAATACCGTTTTACCGTCAAATTCCACGTCATTTTCGCTGCAGTCCAGCAGCTGTGCGCCCAGCTTGCAGATCTGGCTCCGCAGCTTCAGCGCGCACTTCTCGACGGCTTTGCCGGTGATGTAGGTGGTGCTGGACGCGTAGGAGCCGGAATCGTAGGGCGAGGTGTCGGTGTCCGCACCAAAGACCGTGATATTGTCGAGGCCGCATTCCAGCACCTCGGCAGCAATTTGGGCCAGCGTGGTGTCGCAGCCGGTACCCATATCGGCGGCACCGATGAGCAGGGTGTAGAAGCCCTCGTCGTTGACCTTCAGGGTCGCGCTGCCCACGTCCATGCCCGAGATGCCGGAGCCCTGCATCGCCATGCCCATGCCGACGGCACGGATCTTCCCGTTGCCCATGTCGCGGCGGGGGTACTTTTCGTCCCAGTTTATCATCTCGTGGACCTTTGCAAGGCAGCGGTCGAGGGTGCAGCTGGTGTTCACCGCGCCGTAGTAGGCGGGCATGACGTCGCCCTCGTGGACGATGTTCATTTCCCGGAGCCTGAAGGGGTCCATATGGAGCTTCGCGGCCAGCTCGTTGACAGCGGATTCCACCGCGAACAGGCCCTGGGTCGCGCCGTAGCCGCGGTATGCGCCCGCCGACATATGGTTGGTATAGACCACATCATAGGTAAAGCGGAAAGCCTCAGCGCTGCTATAGAGCGGGATGGATTTATGTCCCGAAAGGCCCACCGTCGTGGGGCCGTGCTCGCCATAAGCGCCGGTGTTGGAGAGGGTGTAGAGGTCGAGGCCCCGGATGCGGCCATCCTTGTTTGCGCCGAGGCGAAGATGAATCTCCATCTCATGGCGGGGCGTGGAGGCGGTCTGGCTCTCCTCCCGGGTGAAGATGAGCTTCGAGGGCTTTTTGGTCTTCCAGGTCACGAAGGCCGGGTAGACCTCGCAGACAGCCGTCTGCTTCGCGCCGAAGCCGCGCCGATGCGGGGCTTTCGTCACACGCACCATGGATTTCGGGATGTGGAGCGCGTTTGCAATGATGCGCGGGCGTGGAAGCGATTTGAGTCGAGCTCAGGACGTTCGAGCCGGCCATAGAGGTCGATGCTGCAATAGGTGCGGAAGGTCTCCATCATGGCCTGCTGGCAGGCTTTGGTATGGTAGACATGGTCGATGACCACATCGCAGTCGGCCAGCACGGCGTCGATGTCGCCGCTGCCGCACTCGTCGTGGGCGCAGAGGTTGCGCTTGTTGTCGCCCCCCACAGGGCAGAGGCTCTCCCAGTTGTCTTCCGGATGGACGAGGATGGGGTTATCCTTTGCGGTGTGGTAGTCCAGCACAGGTTCCAGCACCTCATACTCAACCTTTATCATTTTCAGCGCCTTATCGACGCATTTATCGTCTTTGCCTGCCACGATGGCCACCACGTCGCCCACAAAGCGGACGTGGCGGTCGATGAGAAGACGGTCATAGGGGCTGGCCTCGGGGTAAGTCTGGCCCGCCTGGGTGTAGCGGCGGGCATCCTGCGGCACATCCTCCCAGGTGAAGATGGCCTCAATGCCCGGCACCTTCTTCGCCACAGCGGTGTTGATGCTCTTCACGATGGCGTTGGCGTGGGGAGAGCGCAGGAGCTTCACGATGAGGCAGTCGGCGGGGACGAGATCGTCCATATAGACGGGCTGGCCCGTCACCAGCTGCATGGCATCCTTCTTGCGGAAGGGTTTGTTGACTGTGTTCATTCTGCCGCCTCCTTTTTCGCCTTTTTCCACGCGAGGAAGTTCTGGATGCCCCGCAGCTGCCCCTCATAACCAGAGCAGCGGCAGAGATTGCCGGAAAGATACTCTTTTATTTCCTCGTCGGTGGGGTACTCCTTTTCCCGGAAGAGGGCGAGGGCGTTCATGATGAAGCCCGGGTTGCAGAAGCCGCACTGCTCTGCGCCCTGATCCGCGATGAAAGCCCCGAACTCGGCGGCTTCGTCCTGCAGACCCTCCAGCGTGGTCACTTTATGGCCATCCGCGCGGGCCGCGAGAACGGAGCAGGACAGCACCGGCTTGTCGTCGAGGAAGACCGTGCAGAGGCCGCAGTTGGAGGTCTCACAGCCCCTCTTGACGCTCAGGCAGCCGTGGCTGCGCACGAAGTCGATGAGCAGAGTGTCGGGGGCTACGTCGGCGGTAAGCTTTTTATCGTTCAATGTAAGTGTTATCTGCATGGTGTCCTCCTCAGCCTTCCAGACGGCAGACGGCGCGTTTCGTCAGCACGCCGGCCAGATGGCGGCGGTATTCGGCGCCGCCGCGAAGATTGCTTTCGGTCTTGATGCCGGCCTTTACCTCGGCGGCAAAGCGGGCAGCAAATTCCTCGGCGGTC
>ENA-OQKC01000358-OQKC01000358.1-human-gut-metagenome-genome-assembly--contig:-NODE-358-length-19664-cov-4.581358_pt1 | contig 19664 bp, 17 predicted proteins | sample MGYA00242774_ERZ504790 | MGnify/ENA primary metagenome ERZ504790 (study PRJEB26092, sample SAMD00036419) | human gut metagenome | host: Homo sapiens | study: EMG produced TPA metagenomics assembly of...
CTCGAAGCGGTGTGAACCATTTCCCTTCGTATACAACCTGAGCCAGCTTATTGGCAAGGTTTTTCTTTTACTTACGTGCGTCGCACGGTCAAGAACAAGCTCTTCAAGCTGCTGGTGTGCTTCCATCAGGATTGTTCCGCCAGGTGTTTCATAAACGCCGCGGGATTTCATTCCAACAACACGGTTTTCTACGATATCGATGATACCAATACCGTGTTTGCCACCAAGACTGTTGAGTTCTGTGATGATCTCGGACAGTTTCATCTCTTTCCCATTCAGACTCTTCGGAATCCCTTTTTCAAATGTCATGGTGACATCTTCCGGCTGATCCGGTGCCTTTTCCGGCGTCACACTGAGCACAAGCAGATCATCGTAGTTCGGAGCCAGAGAAGGATCTTCCAGTTCCAGTCCTTCGTGGCTGATGTGCCAGAGGTTCCGGTCGCGGCTGTAGCTGTGTTTTGCGTCGAACGGCAAGTCAATACCATGCTGTTTGCAGTATTCGATTTCATCTTCACGGGACTGCATGGTCCACAGATCAGTCATTCTCCAAGGAGCGATGATCTTAAGGTCCGGAGCCAGGGCGGTAATACCAAGCTCAAAACGGATTTGGTCGTTTCCTTTTCCGGTTGCGCCGTGACAGATTGCTACTGCGTTTTCTTTCCTTGCGATCTCAACGAGCTTTTTCGCAATTCCCGGACGAGCCATTGCTGTGCCGAGTAGATATTTGTTCTCATAGACAGCACCGGCTTGTACGCAAGGCATAATGTAGTCTTCGCAGAACTCATCCACGATATTTTCAATGTAGAGCTTGCTTGCGCCGGACATCTTTGCGCGCTCTTCCAATCCGTCCCAATTCTTCCCCCTGCCCTACAGTCAATGCAGCAGCAGATGACGTCGTAGTTAAATGTTTCTTCAGCCACGGAATGACGGCTGTCGTATCCAGGCCTCTGAATATGCGAGTACCACTTTTTCTTCATAATCTATATTCCTCCTGAATTTGATGTTCCGATTCACATGTGTTACTATACACCTTTTTTTATAATTATGCAATACATAAATGCGGAAATTAGAAAAATGGGATGAGATTTTTTAATATAGATGCATAATTCACAAAAAAATATTCACGAAATAAGAATAATTATACAAAAAAGATGCGTATTTATACTTGCGAAAGGAAAAAACAGGTTGTATACTAAAGACTACAAGTAACATTGCTCGATTCCAGAGGAGCGTTCTATATGATTTTATAGAAAGAAAGGAACGAAAAATATGATAAAAGCAGGAATCATCGGGGCGACTGGATATGCCGGAGGAGAACTGGTCCGGATCCTGATGGGTCACAAGGACGTGGAGGTCAAATGGTACGGTTCCAGAAGCTATATCGATCAGAAATATGCGGCAGTATACCAGAATCTGTTTCAGATAGTAGAGGGCGTCTGCAAAGATGATAATATGGAAGAACTGGCGAATCAGGTGGATGTGATCTTCACAGCGACGCCGCAGGGGTATTGTGCTTCTTTATTAAAAGAAAAGATTTTATCCAAAGTCAAAATCATCGATCTAAGTGCGGACTTCCGTATCAAAGACCAGAAGGTTTATGAAGAGTGGTACAAGATCGAGCACAAAAGTCCGCAGTTTTTACCGGAAGCGGTGTACGGACTGTGTGAAATTAACCGGGAGAAGATCAAGGGGGCAAGAATTCTGGCAAATCCGGGATGTTATCCGACTTGCTCGATTCTTTCCATCTATCCGCTTGCCAGAGAAGGACTGATCGATATGAATACGCTGATTATCGACGCGAAGTCCGGAACATCCGGAGCGGGAAGAGGAGCTAAGGTAGATAATCTTTACTGTGAGGTCAATGAAAATATCAAGGCTTACGGCGTAGCGACTCACCGGCATACACCGGAGATCGAAGAGCAGCTCACCCTTGCGTCTGGGACAAAGACGGTACTGAATTTCACGCCTCATCTGTACCGATGAATCGGGGCATCCTTGTGACGGCATATGCTTCATTGAAAAGTGAAGTTTCCTATGACAAGGTAAAAGAGATTTACGACCGTTACTATGCAGGCGAGCAGTTTGTCCGGGTACTGGAAAAGGGCGTCTGCCCGCAGACCAAATGGGTAGAGGGAAGTAACTATGTAGACGTAAATTTCCAGATTGATCCGCGCACAGGCAGAGTGATTATGATGGGGGCGATGGATAATCTGGTGAAAGGAGCAGCAGGACAGGCGGTACAGAATATGAACTTGATGTTTGGACTTCCGGAGAAGGAAGGACTGAATCTGGTGCCGATGTTTCCATAAAAGAAAGATGAAGATTCGAGAAATGACAATCGAGGATTACGATCAGGTCTACCATCTCTGGAAAACAATCCACGGATTCGGAATCCGAAGTATTGACGACTCCAGAGAAGGGGTAGAGCGGTTTTTGAAGAGAAATCCTACATCCAGCGTAGTGGCAGAAGAGGATGGTAAAATCGTAGGCTGTATTCTCTGTGGACACGATGGGAGACGGGGCTGTTTTTACCATGTCTGTGTTGAGGAGTCCTACCGTAAACATGGCATCGGTCGGCAGATGGTGGGGGCGTCCATGAGGGCGTTGCAGGCAGAAGGGATTAACAAGGTGTCCCTCATCGCATTTACGAAGAACGATGTAGGAAATGCGTTTTGGAACCGTATTGGCTGGACGAAGCGGGAAGATCTGAATTATTACGATTTTACTTTGAATGAAGAAAACATCACTGTGTTTATTGAATAATCATGTTTTAGAAAGAAGAAAGACGGGAGGACGGCAAGATGAAGATAGTAGAAGGTGGAGTGACAAAGGCAAAAGGCTTTGAGGCAGCCAGTACCGCGGCGAAGATCAAATACGAGGGCAGGACAGATATGGCCCTTGTCTACAGTGAAATACCGTGTGTGGCGGCGGGGACGTTTACGACAAACGTGGTCAAAGCAGCTCCGGTCAGGTGGGACAGACAGCTTGTAGATTCCGGCAGACCGGTTCAGGCGGTCGTTGTCAATTCCGGAATCGCCAATGCATGTACCGGAGAGGAAGGGATGTACTACTGTGAAGAGACCGCAAAGGCAGCAGCAGCGGCACTGGGAATCCCGGCGGACAGCGTAGCCCTTGGCTCCACAGGAGAGATCGGACGTCAGCTTCCGATTGACCGTATCCGGGCAGGCGTGGAAGCGCTAGCCCGGAAGAAGGATGGGACAATCGAAAATGGTACATTGGCAGCCAAAGCGATTATGACGACAGATACAACGGAAAAAGAGCTGGCAGCCCAGATTGAGGTGAATGGAAAGACTGTGACGATCGGCGGTATGGCAAAAGGCTCCGGAATGATCCATCCGAATATGTGTACCATGCTCAGTTTTATTACGACAGACGCTGTGATCTCCAAAGAGGCATTGCAAAAGGCGCTGAGTGAGGACGTGCAGAATACTTACAATATGATCTCCGTGGATGGAGATACTTCCACAAACGACACAGTGCTGCTCCTGGCAAACGGTGCGGCCCAAAACGAGGAAATCACTTTACGCCACCCAGCCCGCCCTCTACGCGGGCGAGTATGACCCTCGCTGCTTCGAGTGGGTGGCCAGCGAGAGCCGGGACGAGGGCGTGTACGCCTGGCTGCGCAAGGGTGCGGGCCAGACCATCCTCTGCGTCATGAACACCCAGAACACCGCCCACAAAAAGTTCCCGCTCTACCTGAGCTTCCCCGCCGGGGCCGAAGAGCTGCTGAACACCGAGGCCCCCTGCTGGGGCGGCGCGGACAAGTCGAAGCCCAAAGCCCTCCATACCTCGGACGGCGGCGTCTATGGCCGGGACTACACCCTCACCGTGGACCTGCCCGCCATGGGCAGCCGGATGTTCAAGCTCACCCCCGAAGCGCCCGCCCCGAGGCTGCACAGGCCAGCGCCCGCCGGGCCGCTGCCGCACGCCGCAAGGCAGCCCGCACCCAGAACGCCAAGGCGGATGCCGCCGCATACAACTCCAGAAAGTAATATTTGTTTCGGAATATCCCGTCTGCTGAAAACGCGGCGGGATATTCTGCGTTCTGGCGCGGTCTGCGGCTGGACAAGCCTTGACGGAGCCGTTATACTGTTAGATGGAAAGTTGTGTTTTGCATTTTCCGGAAGTTAAATGAAAGGAATCATCCCTCTATGCCATCTGCTGCTGTTCGCCGGCTCTCGCCTCTACAATGGGCGGGGGTCGGTCTGGGCGGCTGTGCGGTGCTGCTGGCTCTTCTGGGGCTGCTTGCACCGGCCAGCGCCTTCTTTTTCCCGCTGCTCAGTCTCTGGGCCAGCGCGGGGCTCTTTGTTCTGGCCCTCTGCGTTCTCCGTGTGGCAGGCGTAGAGCTGGACTTCTTCCACAAAGCCGTCGTCTTCGGCATCTGGGCTGTGGCTGTCGTCTATTTTTACTGGACATTATCGAGCCGGAGCTTTGTATACGTCTGGGATTACGCCAACTACCTGCTCAAGCAGTACGACGCCGAAGCTGCCTTTGCCCAGAGTGCAGGCGCGGGCCTCGCATACATCTTCGGCTCCATGGCCGACGACTACACCAATTTCATCACCCTCTTCACCGAGTTCCCCTTCTGCCTCACGAGCCACACCGGCGACGCCTATTCCTTCAGTCAGGTGTTCTGCATCCTGCCCACCCTGCTGGTGCTGCTGGCGGGCCTCGTCGTCAAGGTCGGGCAGATCCTGAATGTGAAGAATCGGAGGTACTATTTCCTCTTCGGGATGACCCTGACGGCGGCTTATCCCTTCCTGCGGATGAGCGCGGTATTGGCCCAGCCGGACTGGTTCGGCCTGATCTTCGGGTTTGCCATCCTGCTGCTGACCATGGACTTCCGCTTTGACCGGCTGGAGCCGGTGCGGTTCGGCCTCATCTTCCTGGCCACTGCCGCCATCATCCTCGCCCGCCGGTGGTACCTCTACTTTGTGGTGGGCTACTACTTCGCCTACGCGCTGCTGCTCATCGCGGGCTGTGTGCGGTTGGCGAAGGGCGGCGAAAAAAACGCCGTCCTTGTCCGAATCAAAAACCTCATCCTCTTCGGCCTTGCGTCCGTCGTGGCGATGGTCATCCTGCTCTGGCCGATGGTGTCCCACATCCTCGCCTACAACTACGCAGGCCGCTACTCCTATTATAACGGCGGCGGTCTGGCCCTCGAGGCGTCCTATCACATCGGCCGGATGGGCCTGTTCAACATTCTCCTCATGGTGCTGGGTCTCGCCTTTGCGGCGAAGCACAGAGCGCCCTCCCTGCCCTGTCTCGCCGGGTGTGAGCTGGTGGTGAGCATCCTGCTCTTCACCCGGGTGCAGAACACCGGCTCCCATCAGTTCCTGCTCTTCCTGCCGGGATACTTCATCCTCTTTCTGCTGGGTGCCGCCGCGCTGGCCGAGGGCATCACGCGCCGCCGGAACCTCAAGCTGGGCTGCTGGGCCTTCGTGCTGGTGCTGTCCATGTCGGTGCGGTGTTCGCCGCTGACTACGCTGGCCATGCCGGGTTTCGTCATTGAACACTTCCCGATCCAGATCCCGGCCACCCAGTATTTCATCTCGCTGGACAAGCTCATCTACGACAGGAAGGACATCGGCCAGATCCGGGCCATCGCCGACTGGATCGACACCCACTGCGCCGAGGGCGAAGTGAGCTACATGATCCCCCACGATATGCTCTACAACCCCGACCACTTCAAGAACTGCCGCCTGCCCGAGACCCCCATCAACGACAAGCTGGCCTTCGGCTTCTCGGTCCCCGGCACCCATAACTTCCCCATGCAGTTCTTCGAGGCCAAATACGTTATCACCTGCGAGCCATTCCCCCAGACTTACGTCGGCAGCGGCGAGATGTCCATCAAGCTGAACGACCGGTTCCTCGCCGTGAGAGACCAGTATTTCGCCTTTGAAAAAAGCTTTGACATGGGCAACGGCACCACCTTTACCATCTGGAAGCGCACCGTGGCCCCCACCCGGGAGGAAGTGGAGTATTATCTGAGCGCCTTTCCTGAGGAAGACGCCCAGTACCCTGAAATGTTCTCTCAGGTGGCCGAAGCCTGGCTCACCGCTCACGGGCTGTGAGCTTGCCCTTTCTGCCGAAAACGTGTATAATTCGATTGATTGCTATAAAACCTGCAGCGCCGCCCGCCGGCCTGCTTACGTCATAAGGAGTACGCCACTATGGATAAGAAGAATACGCCTGAAGTGAAGCTGGGCCAGTACAAGGGCCTGGCTGTCACCCGTCACGTCCGCCCTGTCACCGACAAGACTGTGGACATCGAGCTTGTCCACCAGACCCGGATGCACGCGGTCTACCACCCCACCACCGAACCTGCCAAGCGCGGCTTCCGCGCCCTGCTGGACTTTGCCGGCTACATGGACGGCAAGGAGATCCCCGACAGCCGGATGGAGAAGGTCATGGTCGTGCTGGGCGACGGCAAGCTGATGCCCGCCGCTGAGCAGGCCATCTACGGCCACCGTGCCGGCGAGGTGTTCCGCTTCGACTTTACCTATCCGCAGGACTTCCGCCTGCCCGAGCTGTCCGGCAAGACCGCACAGTTCGAGATCGAGCTCCGCTCTCTGGCCGAGAAAGTCACGCCCGCACCGGATGAGGCTTTCGCCAGGAGTCTGGGCTTCGACTCCCTCGATGCGCTGAAGGCTGACCTTCGCGCCAAAAAGCAGAAGATCCACGAGGAAGGGGCTGACCGTGCCGCCGGAAAGCAGCTGCTGGACATGGCCGGTGCCAACATGACCGTGGACCTGCCCGCCGAAATTCTCGACCGCACCGCCCAGAATGAGATGAAGCTGCTGAAAGAGCGCCTCTCCCGCAGCGGCATCACCCTCGAGCAGCACTGCAAGAACAGCCGCACCACCCCGGAAGCTCTCGAGAAGGACTACCGCGCTCAGGCCGAGAGCCGCATCCGCTTCGTGCTGGCAGCCCGTGCCATCGCCGAGGCGGAAAACATCGTCGTCCACCCCGAGGAAGTCAACGCCGAGTACCGCCGCCTGTCCCAGCTGCAGGACACCCCCGAGGCTGAGATCCGGAAAGCCCTGCCCGAAGATACCATCGCCGCCGCGCTGGCCGCAAAGAAGGTGCAGCGCTTCCTGCTGGACAACGCACAGGTCACCACCGTGACCGATGCCCCCGAAAAGGAGTGATACCGCTATGGGTCTGTTTACCCGTTATGCAATGGACGCCCTGATGAAGACCTCCCACCCCGAGGTCATCCGCCGTCAGTGCTGGAATCTCCACCCCCACCGCACCCCCTGCACGGCCTGCAAGGACATCTGCCCCTACGGCGATGCCATCTTCACCCGCCCCAACCTCGTTAAAGACTGGGACCCCTGCACCGACTGCGGCCTCTGCGTGTCCGCCTGCCGCTCGGGCTGCATCGTCCCTTCGCCGGAGCAGGTACAGCGGGACACCTCGCTGGCGGATACCGATAACGACACCCTCTGGCTGGGCTGCGAAAAAAGCACCCGCAAGAACACCGCCGTCCGCGCCTGCGTGGCCTCCTTCTCGTGGGAAACGCTGGCCTATCTGGCTCTGAACAAGAAGCTGGTCCTCGACCTGACCCCCTGCGGTGAGTGCGAGAACGACGTCTGCGCCGCCCAGCTCCGCAAGGAGCTGACCCGTCTGGTGGAGTTCCTCGGTCCCCAGCTCTTTGAGAGCCGGGTCACGCTGGCCTATGAGCAGGACGAAGCGCCCTACCATGTGCAGGAGCTGAGCCGCCGGGAGATGTTCTCCCACATGACCGAGGGCTCCCGCGCCGGCACCAAGAAGCTGCTGCAGATGCTGCCCGGCCTGCGCAGCGAGGAGGACAGCGCCGCCGACTTCCGCCTCATGCTCCACCAGCGGACAAAGCAGCTCAAGGCTGCTTCCGAGACGCCGCTGCGCTACGGCTGGTATCTGCCGAACTTCACCCAGAAGTGCTTCGGCTGCGGCAAGTGCGAAAAAGCCTGCCGCTCCGGCGCACTCAAGCTCGAGGATATGCCCGACGGCCAGACCCGCGTCGTCGTCACGCCCTGGAAGTGCAGCGAGTGCGGCGTCTGCGTCGCGGCCTGCTCCAACAGCGGCATCGACGGCATGAAGCTGCGCCAGCTCACCACCCTCGGCCCGGTGAGCGTCTACAAATGCAGCAAGACCCTCTGCGCCGACTGCGGCAAGCCCATCGCGCCGAACAGCTCCGAGGGCATCTGCTCGGTCTGCCGCATCAAGCGCCGCACCAAGCAGCGTCAGGAGGAGGCCGCAGCCCGCGCCAGGGAGCGGATCGCCGAGCGCGAGGCCCGCAAGGCAGCGGAGGAGGCCGCAAAGGCCGCTGCCGCAGAGCTGGCCGCTGAAAATGCCGCAAATGCTTCCGGTGCCGCCGCAGCCGAAACGGCAGCAGCTCCCGTCTCTGCCGCACCTGCCGCCGCGGCGGCAACAGCTGTTTCTGTTGCAGAAACAGCATCTGCACCCAAAAAGGATTGACGCGGCCGCAAATCAATGCTATACTCAGTCATGACCACACGGTTTGGTGGCCGGGACTGTTACAAAGGAGTAACGGATGGATTTCCGTTGCTCTTTTTTCATAAAAAACGGTCCATTTGTCCGTTGCCGGGAAACAGCGGACACCGCACAACGCGATGCTGTCCTTTGTACAGCAAAAACAAGAAAAGAGGGAATTTATGATGAACACTTCCATCTCCCGCCGTCAGTTCCTGAAGGCCAGCGGCCTGGCAGCCGCCGGTGCCTGCGCAGCCGGCCTGCTGACTGGCTGCGGCGGCTCTTCCTCCGGCAGCGCTTCCGGCGCAGCCTCTTCCGGTTCCGGCTCCAGCTACACCATCCTGTACAACAGCCAGCCCGCTACCCTGAACTACCTGACCACCGGCACTGACCTTGAGATGGTCGTGGGCGCAAACTGCGTGGATACGCTGGTCGAGTACGACAACAAGGGCGTCATGCGCGAAGGCCTGGCCACCAGCTGGGACTGGGATGTTGACACCCTGACCTGGACGTTCCATCTGCGTGAGGAGAACTGGGTGGACTGCAACGGCGAGGTCGTGGCCCCCGTCACCGCACAGGACTTCGTGGACGCTCTGAAGTACGTCCTGACCCCGGACTATGCCGCCTCCAACGTGGGCCTCGTCACCGCTTACATCGCAGGCGCTGACGACTACTACCACTACCACGTCTATCTGAACAACGCCAACACCGGCGTCGTGGACGATGACGGCACCACCTACACCGTGGACGGCAGCGGCGTCGTCACCGTGACTGCCCCCGACTCTGACCCCGCCACCTACCCACCGGTGGACTTCGACGCCGTGGGTGTCACTGCTGTGGATGACCACACCCTGACCTACACCCTGACCTACGACTTCCCGGGCTTCCTGAGCCTGCTGTGCTATCTGCCCTACGAGCCCGCTTACGGCCCGCTGCTGGAAGAGACCGGCGACCAGTTCGCTACCAGCGCAGAGACCACCTACAGCTGCGGTGCCTTCTATCTGGCCGCCTACGAGTCTCTGGAGACCTGGGTCATGAAGAAGAACCCCGAGAACTACGACGCTGACAACGTCTTCATCGACACCATCAGCCGCATCTACAACGCCGAGGCCAGCGTCAACGGCCCCGAGATGATCAAGCGCGGCGAGATCGACGAGGCCACCATCGGCTCCGACATCCTCGACAGCTGGCTGTCCGACGACACCACCAAGGACATGGTGTCCATGGACCGCCCCAACACCAACTACACCTACTTCTATATGTTTAACTTCATGCCCTTCTCCCACGAGTTCTCCAACTGGAGCGTGGAGGGCATGGACGCCGAGTACGAGCCGGAGAACTGGGCCAAGGCCATCAACAACACCAACTTCCGCAAGTCCTTCCTCTACGGCATCAACAACTCGGTCACGCTGGCCGTCAAGGCACCCGAGGGCTACGACAACTACAAGCTGAACACCATCACGCCCCCCAGCTTCTGTGCCAACGCTGACGGCGTGGACTACCTCAAGTGCGGCGACCTGGCCAACATCACCGAGTTCTTCGACGAGGCGAAGGCCAAGGAGTACCGCGACGCTGCCATCCCGGAGCTGACCGCTGCTGGTGTGACCTTCCCCATCAAGGTGCAGATGCCCTACAATCCCTCTTCCACCGACTGGGACAAGCAGTGCCAGGTGTTCAAGCAGCAGCTCGAGGGTGTGCTGAACGACGGTTTCGATTTCATCGACATCATCATCACTGCCGGCCCCTCCGACAGCTTCCTGTCCAGCGTCCGCCGCAACGGCAAGTTCGCTTTCCTGCAGTGCAACTGGGGCGCTGACTACTCCGACCCCCAGACCGAGACCGACCCCTTCTATCAGGCCGAGGGCGCACGCGGCAGCCGCTACGCCTTCCTGCGCACCGGTGTCGAGGACGGCTTCATCACCGGCGACACCGCGGACGCCGTCATGAACTACATGAAGGCCATCGAAGAGGCTGTCAAGATCACCGACGACATCAACGCCCGCTACGATGCCTTCGCCAACGCCGAGGCTTCCCTCATCAACAATGCCCTCGTCGTCCCCATGGGCATGAGCATCCCGGCCTACATCGCCACCCGTCTGAACTACTGGGAGGGCCAGTACGCTTCCACCGGCTTCTCCAACAAGCGTCTGAAGGGCATCCACGTCCTCGACCACTACATCTCCATGAGCGAGTACGAGGCCAACCGCGACGCCCGCTAAGACTTTTTGAGTCTGTCCGCTCCAAAGCTCTCCGTTTTCCCACGGGAAAGCGGAGAGCTTTTCGTTTCTGAAGCCTCTTACATGAATTTTTGTAACGAACTTTGCTAAATCACTTTCCAAAAGTGGTTTTTTGTTGTATTCTATTCCTATCCGACATTCATTTTATAAAAGAGAGGGGTGCGCACAGATATGCTCAAATATCTGGCGAAACGCATCGGGCGCTCGATACTGACCCTGTTTATTATCGTCACGCTCGTTTTCTGCCTTTTGCGGCTGATGCCGGTGGAAGGCTATTTTGCTAACTACGAAAAAATGACCGAGGCCCAGATACAGGCCGGCTTACAGTCCATGGGCCTGCTGGACCCGCTGCCGGTGCAGATCGGCCGCTTCTGGGTCAATATGCTCCACGGCGACCTCGGCGTGAGCCACATCTATAAGGTCAACGCCTCTGTCACCGGCATCCTCGCCAAGAAGCTGCCCATCTCCATCCAGATGGGCGTGTACGCCATGCTGCTGAGCCTTGTCATCGGCATCCCGATGGGCCTGTTCATGGGCCGCTTCAAGAGCCGCTGGCCCGATAAGATCGGCACGGCCATCATCGTCCTCATCCAGGCTGTGCCTGCGGCAGTGTATTATCTGTACATCCAGATGTACGGCACCACCGCGCTGAACGTGGGCCTGCTCTTCGACGCCTCCAACTGGAAATACTGGGTGCTGCCCGTCTGCTCCATGAGTCTGGGCAACGTGGCGTTCTACGCCATGTGGCTGCGCCGGTACATGGTGGACGAGAGCAACAAGGACTATGTCCGCCTTGCCCGTGCCAAGGGCGTGAGTGAGAACAACATCGCCCTGCGCCACATCTTCCGCAACGCAATGGTGCCGCTGGTGCAGTATATCCCCTCTGCCTTCCTGAACACTGTGGTCGGCTCCATCTACATCGAGAGCCTCTACAGCATCCCGGGCATGGGCGGTCTGCTGGTCACCTGTGTCCAGCGCCACGACAACACGATGGTGCAGGGCATCGTTCTGCTCTACGCCTGCGTGGGCATCATCGGCCTGATCCTGGGCGACCTGCTCATGGTGCTCATTGACCCCCGCATCAGCTTTGGCAAGAAAGAAGGTGGCCGATAATGCTTTTCCGTATGAAAGATGAAAAAGCACACCAGCTCGAGGCAGAGCTGGATAAGTTACAGGCGGACGGCCCCGCCGCATGGGCAAAGCTGCCCGAAGAAGAGCTGTTCACCCCCGCCGGGTTCAGCGAGGAACGGGCCGAGGCCACGTCCTACTCCAACTACAGCTACTGGGGCAGCACCTTCCGCGCCTTCTTCAAGAACCGCGTGGCCGTGCTGCTGCTCGTCGCCCTCATCGCCGTGGTGGCCTTTGCATTTTTGCAGCCCTGCCTGCCCGGTCAGGCAGACCCCAACCTCTGCGCCGTGGACCCCGCCACCGGCATCCAGTACCGCAACATCGCCCCCGGTGAAAAGGGCTTCATCTGGGGTTCCAACGCCATCGGCCAGGACCTCTGGGCCCGCATCTGGGCCGGCGCCCGCACCAGCCTGACCATCGCTTTCTTCGTGGCCCTCATTGAGGCCGTGGTGGGCATCACGGTGGGTGTGCTCTGGGGCTATGTCCGTCAGCTGGACTTCTTCTTCACCGAGCTGTACAACATCTGCGACAACGTGCCTTCCACCATCATCCTGATCCTTATTTCCTATGTCGCCAGCCCCAGCGTCCAGACGCTGATCCTGGGCATGTCCATCACGGGCTGGATCGCCATGGCGCGTTTTATCCGCAACCAGATCCTCATCATCCGTGACCGTGACTACAACGTGGCATCCCGCTGCATCGGCACCCCCACCTCCCGCATCGTGGTGCGCAACCTGCTGCCCTACCTCGTGTCGGTCATCATGCTCCGCATGGCCCTGACCATCCCCGCCGCCATCGGCAGCGAGGTCTTCATCACCTACATCGGCCTCGGCCTCTCTGTCGAGGTGCCTTCTCTGGGCAACCTCATCAACGATGGCCGCAAGGTCATGATGCAGGCCGGCCTGCGCTATCAGCTGCTCTACCCCACCATCATCCTCAGCTTCGTCACCATCGCGTTCTACCTCATCGGCAACGCCTTCTCTGACGCAGCCGACCCCAAGAACCATCTGCAGTAAGGAGGAACAGGCATGAAAAAGAATGAACTGATCCTCTCTGCGCGGGATCTCAACATCAAATTCAATCTGCGTGGAAAGATCCTCCACGCCATCCGGGGCATCGACCTCGACGTCTACCACGGCGAAGTCCTCGCCATCGTGGGCGAATCCGGCTCGGGCAAGAGCGTGTTCACCAAGTCCTTCATGGGCCTGCTGGACTCCAACGGCTCCATCACTTCCGGCACCATCGACTACTTCGGTGCCGACGACCACCAGCCCATCCGGCTCTCCGAGTTGAAAAAGGAGAAGGACTGGCTGAAAGTGCGCGGCCACGAGATCGCCATGATCATGCAGGACCCCATGACCAGTCTGAACCCCCTGAAGACCATCGGCGACCAGATCATGGAGGCCGTGGAGCTCCATCAGGGCCTCAAGGGTGCCGCCGCCAGGGAGAAGACCCTCGAGTACCTGCGGGATGTCGGCATCGCCGACCCGGAGGTGCGCTTCAAGCAGTATCCCCACGAGTTCTCGGGCGGTATGCGCCAGCGCGTCGTCATCGCCATCGCTGTGGCCTGCAACCCGCAGATCCTGATCTGCGACGAGCCCACGACGGCTCTGGACGTGACCATTCAGGCCCAGATCCTCGAGCTGCTGAAGGAGATGCGGGTCAAATATAACCTCACCATCATCCTCATCACCCATGACCTCGGCGTCGTGGCCAACATCGCCGACCGTGTGGCCGTCATGTATGCCGGCGACATCGTGGAGATCGGCACCTCGGATGAGATCTACTACGACCCCCGCACCCCTACACCTGGGCGCTGCTGTCCAGTATGCCCCAGATGGGCGTGAAGGGCGAAGACCTGTTCAACATCCAGGGTACGCCCCCGAACCTCTTCACGGAAATTCACGGCGACGCTTTCGCGCCCCGCAACCCGCTGGCGCTGAAGATCGACTTCGTCAAGCGTCCCCCTTATTTTGATGTCAGCACGACCCACCGGGCCAAGACCTGGCTTCTCGACCCCCGCGCACCCAAGATAGAACCGCCCGCCGCTGTGCGGATGCTACAAGAGGAGGGCAAATAACATGGCAGACGAACGCGAAGTTCTGGTCGAGGTAAAAAATCTCGAAGTGACCTACGGCTCCGGCCGCAAGGCTTACAAGGCCGTCAAGAACGCAAACTTCACCATCTATAAGGGCGAGACCTTCGGTCTGGTGGGCGAGTCCGGTTCGGGCAAGACCACCATCGGCCGGGCGATCATGCGCATCCTGCCCACCTCGGGCGGCGAGGTGTTCTATAAGGGCCAGAAGATAAACGGCAAGATCTCCCACGCGCTGGACAAGCAGGTCATCAAGGAAATTCAGATGATATTCCAGGACCCCCAGTCCTCCCTGAACGAGCGCGCCAAGGTGGGCTACATCGTAGGCGAGGGCCTGATGAACGTCCGGCCCGACCTCTCCGCCGCCGAGCGGGACGAAAAAGTCCGTCAGGCGCTGCTGGATGTGGGCCTGCTGCCCGAGTTTGCGTCCCGCTTCCCCCACGAGTTCTCGGGCGGCCAGCGCCAGCGCATCGGCATCGCCCGGGCTCTCATCGTGGAGCCGGAATTCATCATCGCCGACGAGCCCATCTCAGCACTGGATATGTCCATCCGCGCCCAGGTCCTGAACCTTCTGCGCCATATGCAGAAAGAGCGCGGCATCACCTACCTCTTCATCGCCCATGACCTCTCCGTCATGCGCTACATCTCCGACCGCATCGCCGTCATCCACAAGGGCGACATCGTGGAGCTGGCCGACGCCGAAGAGCTGGTGACCCACGCCATCCACCCCTATACCCGCAGCCTGCTGTCGGCCATCCCCATGCCCAGCCCCCGCCGCGAGCGGCAGAAAAAGCTGCTGGTCTATGACCCCTCCATGCACGACTACTCTACGGAGGCTCCCCAGTGGCGGGAGCTTCGGCCCCGTCACTGGGTGCTCTGCAGCGCCTCCGAGGCCGAAGACTGGTGCCGGGAATCGTAAACTTTTTCTTGCGTTTTTCTCATTGTGGCCTCTCTGTTTATTGACTTTTGTTCTCTGCTCTACTACAATAACAGGAGTGGCTTTGTAACAAAACGAAACAAAACATTGGCCCCCGCGCGGGTCTAACAAACATAAAGGAATGAGAAATTGATGACGACGCAGAATCCTGTTTACGCATCCCAGGCCAAGCCCTGGCTCAAGTATTACGACCAGAAATTCATCGATCAGACCCTGCCTGCCCTCTCGGCCTTTGAGTATGTCTGCCAGCGGAGCAAGAACCACCTGAACGACACGGCTCTGGAATACTACGGCCGCAAGTTCACCTACGCCGACCTCATCGTCAACGTAAAAAAGACCGCCGCCGCCCTGCGGGGCGCCGGGGTGAAAAAGGGCGACATCATCACGGTGGTCAGCATCATGACCCCGGAGATCATCGCCCTGTTTTATGCCGCCGACATGATGGGAGCCACCCTGAATCTGGTGGACCCCCGCTACAGCGTCGAAGGCATCCGTGAGTACATTGAGGAGGTGGACTCCCACCTGCTGGTCTGCCTGAACGTGGTGTACGACCGCTGCAGCCAGGCTGCCCGGCGCACCAATGTGGAAAAGGTCATCGTCCTCTCTCCGGCCGACTCGCTGCCCCCGGCCATGGCCGCAGGCTACAAGCTGACCACCCCCGACAAGAACAAATATGCTTCCAACGTCATCCGCTGGAAGCAGTTCATCAAGGGCGGCGAGGGCCAGAGCACCGCTGCGGAGCCCTATGACCCAGACCATGCCTGCGTGGTGGTACACACCGGCGGCACCACCGGCTCCCCCAAGGGGGTCATGCTGACGGACGACTGCTTCAATGGCATCGCCCTGCAGTTCCAGGCTTACCCCAAGCTGTTCCACCGGGGGCAGAAGCTCATGAACATCATGCCCCCCTTTATCGCCTACGGCTTTGCCTGCGGCATCCATCTGCCCCTGGTGCTGGGCTTTACGGTGGTGATCATCCCCAACCTGGACCCGGACAAGCTGGGCAGTCTGGTGCTGAAGCACAAGCCCGAGCATATGTTCGGCGTGCCCACCCACTACCAGCAGCTTGCCTCTGACCCCAAGCTGCGGGACAAGGACCTTTCTTTCATCATCAACTACGCCGCCGGCGGCGACTCCCTCTCCCGGGGGGCCGAGCAGACCGTCAACGATTTTCTGGCTGCCCACGGGGCCCGGTACCCCATTGCCAAGGGCTACGGCATGACTGAAGTGTCCTCGGCAGCCACGGTGGCCGCCGGGCTGGACAACAAGCCCGGCAGTGTGGGCATCCCCATGGTGAACACCGTGGTGGCGGCCTTTGAGCCAGGCACCGATCAGGAGCTGCCCATCGGCCAGCGGGGCGAGCTGTGCATCTCCGGCCCCTGCCTGATGAAGGGCTACTACAACAAACCCGAGGAGACCGCCATCCTGCTGCGCCGCCACCCCGACGGCCGGGTGTGGGCCCACACCGGCGACATGGGCTATCTGGACGAGGACGGCTTTGTGTTCCTGGATTCCCGGATCAAGCGGATGATCATCCGCCACGACGGCTTCAAGGTCTTCCCCTCCATGATCGAGAACGTGGTGAGCCGCCACCCGGCGGTACACCAGTGCTCGGTGGTGGGCTGCGCAGACAAAGACCACACCCAGGGCCGTCTGCCCTTCGTCTACATCGTGCTCAAGGCCGACACCACCGCCAAGAAAAAGCAGGTGATACGGGAGCTGGAGCGGATGTGCGCCGAGGAGCTGCCCGAATACGTCCAGCCCGTGGCCTACAAGTTTATTTCCAGTATGCCCATGACCCCTGTGGGCAAGGTCGATTACCGTCAGCTCGAAGCTGACATCTCCCCCCGCGACTATTGATTTTCATGAAAGGACTCTTCTGCCATGAACAAGCGTTTTGCAAGTCTGGCGGTCTCTGCCCTGCTGCTCGTCTCCCTGCTCAGCGTCCCCGCGCTGGCCGAGGGGACCGAGGCCGCTGCAGACGCCGCCGGAGATGATCATGTCATCGTCACCCTGAACCCGGAGGCTGCCCTGCAGCCCGAGACTCCGGCAGAAGCCGCGGCTTCTGCCACCGAGACGGCTCAGGCCGACCCGGTCCCTTCTGCGGACGACGCAGAAGAGGCAGCGGCCGCTGCTGAGGCCGAGGTCAAGGCCGATGACACCAAAGAGGAAGATAAGGACCAGCAGCTCACCTACGTCGCACTGGGCGACAGCATCGTGTCCGGCGTCGGCCTGGCCGATGTCCAGTACAGTGCGCGCTCCGGCTACAGCGTCGATATGGCTCCCAACTTCCATGGCTACTCTCCCGACTGCTATGTCGGCAAGGTGGCTGCAGCTCTCGGCCTCGACCGTGACCACGCCATCAACCTCGGCCTGCCGGCCCTGACGGCTCCCGACCTCGCGGACATGATCCGGTACGGCAAGATGCCCCAGATGAACATGGCGTCCGGCTGCGAGTACAACTACCCTGAGTTCCAGGACTACATCCGCAAGGCCGACGTCGTCTCCGTCCAGATCGGCTCCAACGACGCCTTCGTCCCCTGCATCGTGGCTCTGGGCAACGCCACCAACTGGAAGAGCGAGAAACTGGCCGCTACCATTCTGGCCGGCGACCTGCGCAATGAAGGTTCCGGCTCCACCATGTCCACCATCTACCGCAGCATCAAGGCGATGGACCTGACCAAGGCCGAGAGGGACGCCACCTGGAATCTGCTCTTCTCCGGCATGAGCAAGATCTGCGACGAGACTTACCCCAAGACCACCGCAGCCCTCATCTCCATCGTGCAGGAGATCCGCAATCTGAACCCGGATGCCCAGATCATCCTCGTGGGCTACACCAACCCTGTGCCGCTCATCCCCTGCTGGCGCAGCTACTTCAACAAGCTGAACAAGTTTGAGAAGCAGATCGCCAAGACTTATAACTTGACCTATGTGGCCATCCCCAACACGGAGACCACCATCGACGTACATCCCACCATCAAGGGCCACCAGTACATCGCCAACAAGCTCGTGAACGCCATCGAGAATCCGTGATCAACAAATACAGCAAAGCCCCCGTTTCCAGCCGGAAGCGGGGGCTTTTTCCTGCAATACGTTATGCGGCCAGAGCCTTTTTGATGTTTTCAAAGACGGTGTCGCTGTCCTCACAGCAGACCATGACCACCTCGCCGGTGGGGACAGTCGCCACGCGGGCGGCAGAAGCGATCTGGTACTGGTCTTCGAGGTAATGCTCCATGGACTTCTGCTGGCTCTGGACATAGGCATCCAGCGCATCCACCACGTCCTGCGTCTTGCCCTCGGCGGGCTTGACGATGGCCACGCCGTAGACTCTGACCATCATGCCGGACACCGAGGCGGCGAAGTCGTCGTACATATCGTCCTCGAGGCCCAGCAGAGGCATCATCATGTTGGCCACCTCGTCGGAGAGCTGGTCGGCTTCATACTCGGCGCTGTAGCCGTACTGGGCGGTGAACTTGCCGTCCTCGCCTTTGGTGAATATCATCTCATACTCGTTGTCCTCGTCGCTGCGGGCGTCGTGGAGGATCTGGGTGTAATCTTTCTTCGCGGCAGAAGACGCGCTCCCGGAGCTGCCCGACGCGCCGCAGCCCACCAGAGCCAGCAGCATGACGCCGGCCATCAGACAAGCAATGATACGTTTCATATTCAATTTATCCTTTCGTTCGCAGGGTGAGATTTTCGGTGTGCAGTGATAGTATTTGATGTTTTATCCCTGCTATTCGGTAAACGACCCACGGCGGGCGAAAATTGCACCCACAAGTGTAACAGTTCTATGAACGCTTACAGCATCATGGCCTCAAGGTCACCGTGATTGACGGGCGTCGAGAGGATGATCTGGGTACTGGTGGTACCCAGCTTCTGGAACTGTAAGATGAGGTGTTCCAGCTGGGGCATACTGCCGCAGCTCACCTTGATGAGGAAGGTGTAAGCGCCCGTGACGTGGTAGCACTGCAGCACCTCTTTGCTGTTCTTCATCAGCTCCACCAGCTCGTCCCGCTGGGACGGGGCCACCGAGAGGCTGATGAGAGCATCCACATAGACCCGGTCGGACGGGCGGTTGAGCATCACGGTATAGCCGCTGATGATGCCGTCCGTCTCCAGCTTGTGGATGCGGCTGGAGACAGCGGGACTGGTCAGCGCCACCTTTTCGGCGATCTCCTTCACCGGCATACGGGCGTTCTTTGCGAGGAGGGCGAGAATCTTGCGGTCCAAATCGTCCATAAGAAAAGTACTCCTTTTGAAATATGTTACATTACATAAAATTTTTTGAAAGTAAAGTTTTATTGTTGTAGCAATAGTACAAACTGTGCAAAAATCAGTTTTCGTTTTGCCGTCTTTAATTATATAAAGTTTTTGTCAAAAAGTAAAGTGCTAAATTAAAGCGAAACCAAATTTTTGCATTTGACAAGAAAACAAATTCGGGTATAATACATACTGCAAGGTAGCGTCACTGAAGTTCTGATGTACCGCCGGGGATCCCGGTGTTCGGGTACGATATGCTGCCGACTGATCACGCGATTCACCACTTTATATACTTTCCCACCCCTCTATACACAAAAACCCGCTGCCAGGCGGGTTTTTGTGTTTATACAGGTTTTACTAGGAAGGGCGGGAGCCCCGAACGCTGCAAGATACATTTATCCCCGGGCATGGTGGTGATCTCGCTGGTGGTCATCAGCTCCCGGCCAAGCCGCTGCATATTCTGGCTGTAACTTTCAGACTGTCCACGGCTTCGGCCCTCGGTCTGCAT
>ENA-OQKC01000360-OQKC01000360.1-human-gut-metagenome-genome-assembly--contig:-NODE-360-length-19642-cov-3.799283_pt1 | contig 19642 bp, 26 predicted proteins | sample MGYA00242774_ERZ504790 | MGnify/ENA primary metagenome ERZ504790 (study PRJEB26092, sample SAMD00036419) | human gut metagenome | host: Homo sapiens | study: EMG produced TPA metagenomics assembly of...
TCCCGGCGGTAGCTTCTGCCTGTGCTTTCGTACTGCCGTTTTTACTGGCTTTTCGTGTATGGGCGGCGTCGATATGCTTCATGACGCGCTCCGTTTTGCCTGTGTCCGCTTGGGGGCAGCTCCCGGCACATGGGGAAGCGGGCTTGTATCAGATACCGGGGGAAGCTGCATAGCGTCCTGTGCCGCCTGTTGTTTCGGGGTCTTTGTAAATCCGCGTCCCGTATGCGGTTGCTGATACGTTCCGTGTCTCCCGTGGTCTGATTTTCTGCGATAGCCCCGTCGCGGGTCATTTTCTGCGTGATTTTATCGCGGGGCTTTAATGGGTCTTTCAAGTGTTACCACCTCCAATCCGCGCCCCTGCAAGGGCGCAATACTCGGCGTTCAGTTCAATGCCGATATAGCGGCGGTCAAGGCTTTGCGCTGCAAGCCCGGTGGTGCCGCTTCCAAAGAACGGGTCTATCACAACGCCGCCTTTCGGACAGCCCGCAAGTATGCACGTTTCCGCGAGCTTCGGGGGATAGGCGGCAAAATGCCCGCCCTTGTACGGTACGGTATTGATAAGCCAAACGTCCCGCTTGTTTCTTGTGGTCGGCATAAGGGCGTCGTCATAATAGCTGCCGCTGCGGGGCTGATTGATACCCTGTACCTTGCCCTGTCCTGGTACTTCCTCGGCGTATTTGTGTCCTGCGCTGCGCCCTTGCCTGTAGCGCGCAGCCGTTCCCGGCGCGATCGGCTCTGCAATGGCGGCAGCGTCATAGTAATATTTCTTTGATTTCGTCAGTAAAAAGATATGCTCATAGCAGCGGCTCGGTCGGTCGCGGCAGCTTTCCGGCATAGGGTTTTCTTTCAGCCAGATAATATCGCTGCGTAAATACCACCCGTCAGAGCGCAGGGCAAAGGCAAGAAGCCACGGAATACCGATTAAATCCTTTTGCTTGCAGCCCGCTTTCATGCCGCTGCCGCAGTATGTGTCTGCGATATTCAGCCAAAATGTCCCGTCGTCTTTGAGTACCCGGCGCAGCTCCCGGAACACTTCCACAAGCCGCCCGATATACTGCTCCGGCGTGTCCTCACGTCCAATCTGCGCGTCAAGCCCGTAGTCCCTTAGTCCATAGTAAGGCGGGCTTGTGACGCAGCAGTTCACGCTTTCGCTCGGAAGCTCCCGCAGGGCATAGAGGGCGTCGCGGTTGATGATTACGTCTGTTTTCATGGCTTGCTCACTTCCTCCGGCTTTGTCGTAAGCAGACAGTAAAGCTCGGTGTCCGTCGGGAAGCGGTCAATGAACGGCAGCACCACATTCCCGTAAAAGATAAGCCCCTCGCCCGCTTCGGTGTGGGTTACATACTTCATCTGCTGCGGGGAGATGTTAAGCTGCTTTGCAAGGATAGCCCGGTCACCCTGTGCCTGATTGAGCATGAGGACAAAATCGGAGTTTTCAAAGATATTCTCGACTTCGCGGCTGCTTAAAAGGTCTTTGACGTTCTGTGTGATAGCCGTCGGTATGCCGCCCCATTTACGAAAACGCTTCCAAATCTCCACAGAATAGGCTGCGGTCTGTTCCTCTTTCAAAAGCAAATGAAATTCGTCCATATAGTAACGGGTTGCCGTTTTTCTCGGCGCGGTTGACGGTCACGCGGTTCCACACCTGGTCTTGCACAATGAGCATACCTAACTTTTTAAGCTGCTTTCCAAGCTGCTTAATATCAAAGCAGACAAGACGGTTTGAAAGCTCCACGTTGGTACGGTGGTTAAAGACGTTCAGAGAGCCGGAAACATAAAGCTCCAATGCCGCCGCAATGCGGGCAGCTTCCGGCTCCGGCTGTTTCAGCAGTTCGTTGTAGAGGTCGCCCAAAATCGGCATTTTTGCCGGGGCGGGGTCTGCAAGGAAAGGTCGGTACACATTCCTAACGGCGCGGTCAATGACGGTCTTTTCCACGGGCTGCAAGCCCTCTTTGCCGCCGATAACAAGCTCGCAGAGGGAAAGGATAAAGTCGGATTTCAAGGCAAGCGGGTTGTCGTCCTCGGAGTAGTTGAGGTTAATATCCATAGGGTTCACATACTGGGGCTTGCCGTCCATGCCTTTTCCGGCAGGCGACAGACGTATCACTTGCCCGCCCAAACGCTGCACAAGGGAAAAATACTCTGCTTCCGGGTCGCAGATAATAATATCGTCGTCGGTAATGAGAAAGGCGTTTGTCATTTCCCGTTTTGCCGCAAAGGATTTACCGCTTCCCGGTGTTCCAAGAATAAGCCCGTTGGGATTTTTCAGTTGCTTGCGGTCGCAGAGTATCATGTTGTTACTAAGGGCATTTAAGCCGTAGTAAAGGGCTGCACCCCTTTGGAAAAGCTCCTGCGTGATGAACGGGATAAAAATAGCGGTGCTACTGGTCGTAAGCCCTCTTTGAATGGGGATAAGGTTCTCCCCAAGAGGAATAGAGGACATAAAGCCCGCTTCCTGCAAATAGTCAAGGCGGGTCAGAGCGCAGTTGTTTTTCTGTGCAAAGCCCGCCGTAGCAAATACGTCATTATCTAGTTTCCCGTTTTGTGTCTGCCATGTTTACCACAAGGAACGTCAGCAGAAACATTCGCTCGTTGCGGCTCTGTAAATCCTGCAAGAGATTTTTCGCTTCGCTGCCAAACGTGGCAAGGTCGGACGGGATTATATCCATGTCGTAGCCGCTGCGTACCGCTTTTTTCTGTTCCTCAATCTTCATCTTGTCGAGGTCGGTTATCTTGCGCTTGATAGTCTTGATTGCTTCGCTCTGGTCGATACTGCGGATATGCATATTGACGATTATCCCGTTTTCAAGGTCGAGAATGTCCGAAAGCATACGGTCATTCAGCTCCGGCGCAAGGATTTCAAGGAACGATACCGCACCAAGTTTTCGCCCCATGCGGAACGTGCGCCCGTCGCCAAAACGGAAAGAGGACGGGGCGATAAAGTCCTTTGTAGAAAGCCCCGACGGCACAAGCCAGTCCCAAGAGAAGCGGAACGGCTCGCCCTCCGGGTGGAAAATCCCATGCAGGACGTTCAAGCGTTCCTGTCCGTTCATGGGGCGGGCGGTTACACCAAGCACCTTAAAATTATTCAGTACATCGGTTTCGATACGGGAAAGGCGGGCTTTTGCCGCCGCAAGATTGTCCGCTTCAATGGAAAAGGTAATGTACTTGCACTTTTCCAGTCCGTTGTTGCCTTTTTCAAGCTGATTTTTCAGCATATCCGCGTACTCCCTGCGGATAGAGTTAAAAGCGTCGTCCTGTGCCGGAATTTCGATAGCCGCCTGTGCCTTTTCCTTTCTTGCGCCCTGATTGATGAAAGAGAGCTGCACCGAAACGGAAGCGTCAAAGTAGTTGAGAAAATCGCACCAGTTTTCAAAAATGGCGGTCTTATCATCTGCCTGTGCAAGCTGATAGTTAATATCTTCAAAGACAAGGCTTTTACTGTATTTCTTTTCCGTTACCCTGCAAATCCCGTCCGGGTACATCTGCAAGTAGGGAATGGTCTGCTGCGCGGTGTGGGGCTTCCCGTCGCCCTTTGCCGCCTGTATCACGGCGGCGATTTCTTTCTTTTCTGCGCGGGTCAGCTTACGCTTCACGGGATTTTTTACCGCGCGGGTCATGGTTTTTCGTTCTGCCATTGACAATAGCCGATACCTCCTTTTCCAGTTTTCGTTGTTTTTCTATGACGGCATAAAAATTTTCCGTCTGATAGGGGCGTTCCTTTGGTCGGATAAACTTTGTCTGAATGACGTTCTTTATCACGACTTCAAGGGGCTGCCCGTGTTTTTCATACATTGCCAAGAGGAAGCAGGGAAGCATAACGACAATCATTGCAAATGCCGCCATGCTTGTTCCCGCGCTGTCTTTGAGCAAAAAGAAAAGCGGTAGTCCCATAGCGAGGGCTGCCGCAAAACATATAATCTGCCGCTTTGTCAGATTAAAAGCGACTTTTGTTTTGATTTTTGATAAGTCTTTGGGTACGGGTACATACGCCAAGTGAAAACCTCCTTTCGGTCTTTAATGGGCGTTAAAGATTGACTTCGCAAGTGTGCCTGTTTTGAATAGGGAGAAGCACAAAATCACGGTGTAGGCTGCAAGGGAGAAAATCGCGCTGTGCAGGTTGTCCGCTACAATCATGCTGCCAACCAAAACCGCATAAATGCCGACGCATATCATTATGAGGAAGCCTTGAAAACCGAGGGCGAACAGGGCTTTTAAGTAGTTGTTGCCTATCTGCCCCCACTCTCTGTTGGTCATAGTTGCAAACGGGATAGGCGATACCGAACAGTAAAGGTAAATTTCTATCATTCTGCCGTACAGGATAACCGTGATAAGCACCGACATGATTTTCATGCAAAGGCTCACAAGGCTTGTTTCCATAACGAGCATAAGCAGTTCGGGGATTTCCATAGCGTCAAGTCCGGCTTGCATGGACGAGAGGGCGGCGTCAACGTCGATATTCGTATCGCCGCCGATCACGCCCGCCGCGCCGGAAACAACGTGCTGCGCCATATCGAACACCGCCATAGTGATAGTAAAGGTGTGGGTAACGAGATACACCGCTACCCACGCCTTGAAAAACCACTTAAAGAACATGAACGTGTCAATATCGTGCATATTGTTCTTTTCCGTTACCATGCTGATAAGCTCCACGCATAGAACGTAGGTAATAACAAGCCCCGCAATGGGTACAATCACATTTTCCGACAAGCTCTGTATCATGGAAAATATGCCTGCGTTCCACCCCTGCGGGGTTTGTCCTACCTCTGCGGCGATAGTTCCGACTTTTTCGTTTACGTCCCCGAACATAGTTGACAGATTACCGTTAATGGCTCCAATGAGGATTTCCTTTATCCATTCGTTAATCGCGTCAAGTATGCTCTGCATAGGCTAACCCCGCCGCTTAACCGAACAGTCCGGCAAGCAGAGGTACGAGGGTGCCGCCGATAAGGGCAACGCCGCCGCCCGCCATGAGCTGTTTCATGCCCTGGCTTTTCGCGCCCGGATTGTCGTTTCCGTAGCCCTCCAAGAGGTTGATAACGCCCCAAATGCCAAGACCTGCTCCGAGAGCGATAACGAGTGTCTGCAAAACGCCTACTGCGCTGTTGAAAAATGCCATAATATAACTCCTTTCTGCCGCTGTGCGGCTGCCCGAAAAAGGGCATAAAAAACGGCGGTCAGTTTTCGATAACTGCCGCGGTCATAAGTCCCCGCGCTGCGTTTGTTGCTGCTGCGCGGCGGTATTCAGTTGTAGGGTGCGGCTTCCTGCCGCGATACGCGCAAGGAGTAGGGGCGCGTACCATGTAGCCCGTGTTTATTATTTTTACTTTAAGCTCCCTCCTTTTCAAAAAGCGGTGTGTAGACAGGCTTAATGCCGTACTGCCGTTCCCGGACAGCTTCGATATACTTGATATAGGAAATACCTGCCTGTCTTGTCCTGCGTTCCTGTTCCCGCTGCATTTCCTCGGCAGCTTCCACAAGCCCGCTGATAGCCCGGATTAGCTGCTGTTTTGCCTTTTTCTTTCTGATACGCTTATTCATTTTCTGTGTCCTCCTGCAAATCTGCTTCGTCAACTTCGTAATAGTCAAATACCTCGTCCGGCTTTACGATTGCAGGACGGCGGCGCAAGTGCTTTTCCATGTCAAAGGCATTTTTCTTGTCAAAGTCGGAAAGGTACTTGTACTTCGGGTGTTTGGTAATATCGTATTTTTCGGAGAAGAACGGACGCACCCCGCGTAGTTGCAAGATACATTTCCCGCCGTCCATGACCGCAATTTCATCTTCGCTCATAAGCTGCTTGCCTAACTTCTGATAGTTCAGCCCGTGGGAAAGCTCCCGTCCTCTTGTTTCGGAAGTGTTGAAGCTGTCAATGGTTTCTTTCCCCAAGATTTCCGACATTTCTTTAAGGGTCGTTTTCTCCTTGCCGCCCAAGAACAGGGTCGTATCGCAGTTGCCGACAATGGTATCGGCGTTGTCCTTGTAGATAGCCTTTAGCTGCGACTGGCTCTGCAAGATGATGGACGCGGAGATTTCGCGGCTCCTTATCGTGGCAATGAGTTTTTCAAACTTCGGTATCTGCCCGATATTTGCAAACTCGTCAAGCAGACAGCGCACATGAACAGGTAGCCGCCCGCCGTACACATCATCTGCCTTGTCACAAAGCAGATTGAAAAGCTGTGTGTAAAGGATTGATACAACAAAGTTAAAGGTGTCGTCGGTGTCGGAGATAATAACAAAAAGCGCGGTCTTTCGGTCGCCTAAGGTGTCAAGCTCCATTTCGTCGGTTTCCATCAGCTCGCGCAGTTCCCGAATGTCAAAGGGGGCAAGCCGCGCACCGCAGGAAATGAGGATAGAGCTTCTTGTTTTTCCGGCAGACAGCAAAAACTTCTTGTACTGGCGCACCGCAAAATGTTCCGGGTCTTTTTCCTCCAAGCGTTCAAACATGAGGTCAACGGGGGATTGAAATTCCGGGTCGTCCTCGCGGGCTTCCGACGCATTTATCATTTCAAGCAGCGTCGTAAAGTTTTTCTCATTCTCCGGGGCTTCGTACCAGATGTAGCCGATAAGGGCGCAGTAAAAAAGCCGTTCCGATTTCACCCAAAAATCCTCGCCGGATTTTTCCCCGTCGCCTTTGGTGTTGGCGATAATGGTATTTACCAGTTTCAAAATATCCTTTTCGCTGCGCAGATAGGCGAAGGGATTGTACCGCATGGATTTCTTGAAATTGATGGTGTTTAGCACCTTGATTTTGTACCCGCCCCGCTGCAAGAGCTTTCCACACTCGATTAAAACCGTTCCTTTCGGGTCTGTGACAACATAGCTGCTGTGCATTTGCATTAAGTTGGGCTTTACAAAAAACCTTGTTTTGCCGCTGCCGGAGCCGCCGATGACAAGCACGTTTTTGTTTCTTGCATACTTCGGGTGCTTCGGGCGGCTGCTCATCATCAGCCTTTCGGTCTGCGTCAGCAGCACGTTATTTTCAAACATGGGGTCGATATATGGCTTTATATCCTCGGCATTGCCCCAACGTGCAGAGCCGTACTCCATGCCCTTACGGTATTTCTTTGCGTTCTTGCCTTTCACATAGACCGCAAGCCGGATAACGACAGCCCCGACAATGCCGATAAGCAAATCCATAGGGTTAAAACTCGGCAGGGCATTTGAAAAGGCAGCGGAAAAGCCGCTGCCAATGGAAACCAGCTTGCCGGAGAGGTCAGCCCCCGGCGAGAGCCGCACCGCCTGTCCGACTTTATCAAAGAGATACACAAAGAGCAGATAGGGGGCGTTTAGGATAAGCAGCTTCTTGATATTCGGCTTCATAGCGATACCTCCCTGTCCTTGTATTTTGTCTTTTGACGGTTCGCGTTAAGCTGCTTTGCTGCTTCCCGGAATGTGGCAAGTGCCTTTCGGATAGAGGGCTTTTGTTCCTGCGTCAGCTTCTTTGCGGAAAACTCCTTAAAGGCTGCGGTCAGAGCGTCCGCGTCCCGCCCCTTGAAAAAGACGAGATAACGGGGCGGCGTTTCGGTGCTGTCTTTCTTTAGGGCAAAGTCGATACCGTATTTTTTGCCGTCTGCTCAAAGGCTTTGATATTGCCCTCGGTTATCTCAATGTTGGATAGCCCCGCGTTCTGCTTCGCAAGCTGCTTTAGGGTCTGCTTCCCGTGGGGCTGTTTTTCCTGCTGCTTTTTTGCCTGTGCAAGCATGGCTTTGATTGCCTTTTGCAGCGTTTCAGCGGTCAGCTTCGCTCCCTTGACAGAGAGCGCAACCACTTTTTCGTTGATTTCATCTTGCAATGTTTACCGTCCTCCTTTCCCGGTAGTAGTGATAGTGTTAAGGTGGTACGCCGCTTTTGGGCGTGAAAAAAGGGCGTCCGTTCTTCACGCCGCCCCGTTAAATCCGCACCCGCAGCCCGTTCAAGTCCTCGGCGCGGATACCTACAAGATACCAGTTGTCCCCGTACTCAATCCGGGTCGGCTTCCATTTGCCGCCTGTGAATACGTCCATGCACTCGCCGCAATGCAAGCCGCCGTAATAGTCGGCAATATCAAAGCGAATATCGTAGCGGTCAGCGGTTTCGTCAAAAATTAAAGCTCCTGTTTTCTGTGCCATGTGGTAAATCCTCCTTTTTTCGTTTACAGGCTTTCGCCCTCGTTGTAGGTGTAGTAGTCCGGGTCGCCGTATTTAGGCTTGCCGGATAATGCGCCGCTTGCCATGTCGTGAGCGACAAGGGAAGTATAGTAGCTGTCAATGGTAGACGGGGCATTGAAAAGCACCGCCTTTAGGTACTGCTTGATGTTGCGGATTTTGGTGGTGTTTTCCTGCATACAGTCAAGTACAAAGCGGATATGTTCGCTGTTCAGCTTCATAAACTTTGACTTCACAAGCTCGGCGGGGTAATCGTCCCCGGCAATACGGATTTTCTTTCTTGCCGTACAGACGGTTTCAAGCATGAGGTCAACAATTTCATTCAGACGGTCGCGGTCAAGGCTTCTGTCCTGTAAGAGAATGTCATAGGCGATATTGTCTTTGATAATTTCCTCATACACTCTGTAAGCGTCGTTCCTTTCCGTTCTTTTCCGTTCCGGCGGCTGTGCCGTTTCGTCCTCGCCATAAGGCAAGGGATTTAGGGAATGGATAGGAATGGAATGGGTACTTGATAAATCCGTATTTGATTTTTCTTTTTTGGTAAGTCAGTCTTTTGTATATCTTTATTTAATTGCGTTGGATTTTCCAACGTAGGTTTTTCCTGCGTAGGTTTTTCCAACGTTGGATTATCCAATGTTGGATTTTCCAATGTAGGTAAATCCGATACAGGCGGGGTCTGCGGCTGCTCAAAGATTACATAGTCTGTGCCGCGCAAGCGTCCTTTCTCGTCGCGCTCCCTTGAACGCACGATATACCCGGCGCGTTCCAGTTCCTTAATGGCTTCCCGGATAGCGTCGATTTTCTCCCGGTTGATAAAGGACAGCCCCGCAAGGGTGTAGTCCCAATCCTCCGGCAAGGACAGCATTTGCGATAACAGCCCTTTTGCCTTTAGGGATAGCTCCTTATTGCGTAAGTGGTGGTTGCTCATAACCGTATAGCCTTTGTTGCGCTCCACTCTGAAAACTGCCATAGCTTCATCACTCCTTTGCTGCATACCTGTTACGCAATAGAAACGCGATTTTGAGGGTTTAGGTATCAATCCCTTATCCGCTGAAAACCGCGCCCGCAAAGCCGCATAAATCAAGGGCTTTTTCCTGCCTACTGCGTAACAAAGGGCATGAAAAAAGCGGCGTTCCTGTTCTTCCTTGTGGGAAGTGAGAAACGCCGCCTGTGCGGTGCGTTATTCTGCTTCTTCGGCTATGAGGTCTTGTATGACTTCGCCAAAGTCTGCCGTAAAGGAAAAAATGAAGTATTCCAAAACGGCGGGGTCTGCGTCCATAGGCTCGGCTTCTTCGGAAAAGGGCAAGCCCATAAGCCCATAGAGCATTTTTATGATTTTGAACAGCTTCCCCCGGTCGGCGGGGGTGTTCATGGTAACAAGTACGTCGGTCAAGCGGTTTACGGTTTCCATGTCGCCGCCTGTCGTTACCCATACCATTTCTGCGAATGACTGCGTGATTGCCCCGGCGACAAGGTTTACCTTATCCTTGCTGATTTCGCCGGACGGGAGTATAATACCCTTGTCTAAAAGTACGTTTTTCATGTCGTCCTCCTATAATCTGTGGTGCCAAAATGGTGCCCGGTCTTACAAAATCATCTTATACGGAGATACGGCAAGATAAATGACGATACGCGGAAAACCTTGATTTTAAGCCATTTTCGCAAGGTTTTATAAACACTTGCGCGGGCTTATAAGAAGATTTCCGTCTATCAAATCAATAAAAAATCTCTGTCAGGAGTCTGAACTTCCGACAGAGATTTTTTTATGGTTTTTATGCCGCCGTATCGCGGGATTCTTTTCGAATGGTGAATGTAAAAATACAGATTACCACACAGCAGATGATCCAGGTCGTCGGTTCGCAGAAGCAGACGGCGCGGTATCCGATCGACGGGACGAGAAACAGGGCGAAGAGTATAAATGCACATCAAAGAGATGATGTCCTGGGTGGAAAGCCATCTGACGGAGCCGCTCACTTTAAAAGAAATCGCCGCAAGCGTTCACCTCTCTCCACGGGAATGTCAGCGGATTTTCAAAGCGTATCTGCACCGGACGCCGATGGAATATCTGCAGTGGAGACGGATTCTCGCAGCGGCAGACGATCTGCGGAACACAAACGAATTTTGCCCTTGTCGTTTTTGGGAACAGATGGTATAATCATTTCATAAATGCAAGACATTTGTGAAAAAATATCATAAAGGAACGAGGATGCAAGATGAAACGACGAGTATTACTGAAATTGAGCGGAGAAGCTCTTGCAGGAGAGAAACACACCGGTTTTGACGAGCCGACCGTCACAAAAGTGGCAAAACAGGTAAAAACTCTGGTAGACCAGGGGATTGAAGTCGGCATCGTAATCGGAGGAGGAAACTTCTGGAGAGGACGCAGTTCCGAAAATATCGACCGTACCAAAGCAGACCAGATCGGTATGCTGGCAACCGTTATGAACTGTATCTATGTATCAGAAATCTTCCGTTCCCAGGGAATGATGACCGCAGTTCTGACTCCATTCCCATGCGGAGAGTTCACAAAAGGATTTTCCAAAGACCGTGCAAACAAATATTTCCAGCACAACATGGTTGTATTCTTTGCCGGCGGTACAGGCCATCCATATTTCTCAACCGATACGGCAACCGTACTTCGCGCGATTGAGATCGAGGCAGACGAGATTCTGCTTGCAAAAGCAGTAGACGGTGTCTACGACAGCGAATCCGAAAACAAACCCGGATAGCAAAGAAATTTGACGAGATTTCCATTCAGGAAGTCATTGAAAAGGATCTGAAAGTGGTAGATATGACCGCATCCATCCTTTGCAAGGAAAACAAAATGCCGATGCTGGTATTTGGTTTAAATGAAGAGAACAGCATTGTAAATGCTGCAAACGGAAAAATTAAACGGCACAAGAGTAACGGTATAATTAATGTTCACTCAGCAGTGAACACTTGCTGTTTCGCTGCGTAAGAACATGATTCAGGTGTGAGCAGCTCTCCTTTTGCGAAGCAAAACTTTAAATGAGAGCTGCGAATGTCACAGTTCGCAGAACTGTGACCGTATAAGAGATAGCAGGAGGACAAATTTAATATGGCAAATCAGATCGACGAGAGAGTAAAACCGTTTGAGGTAAAAATGGGCAAATCCATTGCAAGCCTCGATTCCGAATTCGGAACCATCCGCGCAGGCCGTGCAAACCCGCACGTACTGGACCGCATTACTGTAGATTACTATGGAACACCGACTCCGCTGCAGCAGGTGGCAAACATCTCTGTTCCGGAAGCACGTATGATCCAGATCCAGCCGTGGGAAGCATCCCTGGTAAAAGAGATCGAGAAAGCGATCATGATGTCTGACCTTGGCATCAACCCGTCCGATGACGGAAGAGTCATCCGTCTGGTATTCCCGGAGCTTACCGAGGACCGTCGTAAAGAGCTGGTAAAAGAGGTAAAGAAAAAAGCAGAGGGCGCAAAGGTAGCCATCCGCAACATCCGCCGCGATGCCAATGATGCGTTCAAGAAACTTGCCAAAGAGGACGTTTCCGAGGACGAAATCAAAGAGCTCGAGGAGCAGACCCAGAAATTAACAGACAAATATATCAAAGAAGTAGATCAGATGGTGGACGTAAAATCCAAAGAAATTATGACCGTGTAATACAAAGAAAACGAGGGGCTGCCTGTCATTTGCAGGCAGCCTGTTATCGTTTACGGAGGAAAAAAGTATGGATAATGAATTAAAAGTGCCGAATCACATCGCCATCATCCTGGACGGAAACGGCAGATGGGCGAAAAAACGCAATATGCCGCGCGGCTACGGCCATATCGTCGGATGCGACAATCTGGAAAAAATGTGTGACGTGATTAAAGACATGGGTGTCAAATATCTGACCGTCTATGCGTTCTCAACCGAGAACTGGAAACGCTCCCGCGCCGAGGTGGAGGGCCTCTTAAAGCTGTTCCGCCAGTATCTGAAACGATGCATCAAAAAAGCACATAAAAATCAGATGCGCGTCAAAATCATCGGAGATCCGAGCGCATTCCCGCAGGATATTCAGGACAGCATTCATGAACTGGAGGAGTGCTCCAAAGATTACGATCACATGTACTTCCAGATCGCAATGAACTACGGTTCCCGCGATGAGATTCTGCGCGGCATGACCCGCATGATCGAGGATGTGAAAAACGGAACTCTCGCAGAGAATGCGTTTGATGAGAACGGAAAACTGACGGAGCAGTGTTTTGAGAGCTACCTCGACACCGCCGGAATCCCGGATCCAGATCTTCTGATCCGTACAAGCGGCGAGCAGCGCCTTTCCAACTACCTGATGTGGCAGCTGGCCTACACGGAATTTTACTTTACCGAGGTTCCGTGGCCGGATTTCCACGAAGAGGAATTGAGAAAAGCCATCGAACAATATAATAACAGAGACCGGCGTTACGGCGGCGTGAAGGAGGAATAAAAAAGATGTTTAAGACAAGACTGTTAAGCGGCATCGTGCTCGTCCTTGTGGCGCTGCTTACGATCTGCAGCGGCGGAACTGTGCTCTATATGACGGTTCTGTGCCTGTCGCTGATCGGTGCAGGAGAGCTGTTCCGCGTGATGAAGGTAAGAGAAGATAAATGGAATCTGTTGGAAATTACGGGCTATGCGGGCGTTGTGATTTTCTATCTGTCCCTGCTGCTTCATGACCCGATGTACCAGATGCTCGCGCTGATCCTGGATCTCGTGCTTCTGATAGGCAGTATACGTATTTACTTATCCGAAATACAACGCCAATCAGGTGATGCCGGCGTTCTTTGCGAATTTGTCTATGTCGGCGTAATGCTTTCCTATGTATATCAGACCCGTATGCTGGACGGCGGAAAATTCCATGTATGGCTGATTTTCCTGTGCTCCTGGGGCTGCGATACGTGTGCATACTGTGTCGGCGTACTCTTTGGAAAACATAAAATGGCGCCGGTTTTAAGCCCGAAAAAATCCGTAGAAGGAGCTGTCGGCGGTGTCGTCGGAGCGATTCTGCTCGGCATCATCTATGCGGCTGCGACAAAGGGCGGCATGGTGGAATACGCCATCATCTGCGGTGTCGGCGCGCTGATCTCCATGGTCGGAGACCTTGCGGCATCCGCAATCAAACGAAATCAGGGCATCAAGGATTACGGAAAGCTGATTCCGGGCCACGGCGGTATTCTTGACCGCTTCGACAGCGTGATCTTTACCGCACCGATCATCTATTTCCTGTCGGTGCTTCTGATTCATTAAAAAAGCTTCCCCTACAGCATAAACGGGAAGCAGATGGGAGAAACTGGAATATGAAGAAAATAGCAATTCTTGGTTCAACCGGTTCGATCGGAACCCAGACCCTCGATGTCGTGCGTGCCAACGGCGATCTTGAGGTGGTCGGCATCAGCGCCGGAAGTAATATTACACTGCTTGAGCAGCAGATCCGGGAATTTCATCCGAAGTTTGCGGCAGTCGGCGATGAGGCGAAAGCGGCAGAACTCCGTGACAGAGTGAAGGATCTTCCTGTAAAAATCGGCAGCGGCATGGACGGCATGATCGAGCTTGCCACGATGCCGGAGAGCGAAATCCTTGTGACAGCGATCGTCGGCATGATCGGCATTCGCCCGACGGTTGCGGCGATGAAGGCAGGAAAAGACATTGCACTGGCAAACAAAGAGACACTGGTAACGGCGGGACACATTATTATGCCGCTGGCAGAGGAATGCGGTGTGCAGATCCTTCCGGTGGACAGTGAGCACTCGGCGATTTTCCAGTGCCTGCACGGGGAAAACAGAAAAGAAATTGAAAAACTTCTGATTACTGCATCCGGCGGTCCGTTCCGCGGAAAAACAAGAGCGGAGCTCGAAAACGTAACGGTAGAGCAGGCGCTCCGTCATCCGAACTGGTCGATGGGGCACAAGATCACGATTGATTCCGCGACACTCGTTAACAAAGGACTGGAAGTCATGGAAGCAAAATGGCTGTTCGGTGTTGATCTCGACCACATCCAGGTTGTGGTACAGCCAAAGAGCATTATCCATTCCATGGTAGAATTTAAAGACGGCGCTGTCATGGCACAGCTTGGCACACCGGATATGAAACTGCCGATCCAGTACGCACTGTATTACCCGGAGCGCCGCTTCCTTGCAGGCGACCGCCTCGACTTTGCGGCGCTGACACAGATCACGTTTGAAAAACCGGATATGGATACCTTCCTCGGCCTTCCGATGGCAATGCAGGCGTCCCGGACGGGCGGCTCCATGCCGACGGTCTTCAATGCGGCAAATGAACGCGCCGTTGCACTGTTCCTCGCGAAGAAGATCCGTTTCCTCGAGATTTACGACGTGATCGCCGGTGCAATGGAAGCACACAAAACGATTGCCGATCCGACGCTGGAGCAGATTCTCGCGGCGGAGCAGGAGACGTATGAATGGATTGCGAACAGATATAAGATGGGAGAATAAGACAGCATGATTGTAAAAATCCTGATAGCCGTACTCATTTTCGGAATCACCGTCATTATCCATGAGCTGGGGCATTTTCTTTTGGCGAAAGCGAATGGTATTACCGTGACGGAATTTTCGATCGGCTTTGGCCCGACGGTGGTAAAGACAGAAAAAGGAGGAACGGTCTATTCCTTAAAACTTCTGCCTTTCGGCGGTGCGTGCCAGATGCTCGGCGAGGACGGTGAAGAGGAGGGGGAAGGAACCTTTAACAGCAAATCCGTGTGGGCAAGAATTTCCGTCGTTGCGGCGGGACCGGTGTTCAACATGATTCTGGCATTTTTCTGCGCAATCTTTGTGATCAGTTACGCGGGAAGTTCCCCGGCACGCGTCACAGAAGTGGCAGACGGTTCGCCGGAGGCAGAGGCAGGCCTGGAAGCGGGAGATATCATCACTTCCTATGAAGGAAGACATATTTCCATCGGAAAAGAGCTGAACTCTGTGATGACGGTACGGGGTGTGCCGACGGATGAGATTACGCTGGAGGTTAAAAAGGCCGACGGGGAAAAGAAAACGATCACATATGAACCGACGGTGACAACGCGGTATATGATGGGCTTTAACTACGATGACTGTGACCGCGGCATGGAATTCACGTATGTGCAGCAGAATATGCCGCTTGCCGCTGCGGGTGTTGTCGCGGGCGACCTGCTCGTATCGATCAACGGAGCGCCGATCACCTGTGTGGCAGATTTTACTGCTTACCAGACAGAGCATCCTTTCGATGGAAGCGCTGTGACGCTGGAGTATGAGCACAGCGGAAAGACGAAAGAGATTATGGTGACACCGGTTGAAAACACGTATGCGAATGTACAGTTTTCGTATCAGCTCCGGGAGAAACAGTCCCCGATCGGCGTGCTGAAATACAGCGTGCTGGAGATCAAATACTGGGTGCGCACCGTCATTGACAGCGTCAGTATGCTGATCACCGGACAGTATTCCGTGAACGATCTTTCCGGCCCGGTCGGCGTGGTGGATGCGATCGGAACCGCCTATGATGATGTAAAATCGCAGGGCGTTCTGGTTACGGTGATGACGATGCTGAACATGGTGATTCTGCTGTCATCGAACCTTGGCGTCATGAACCTGCTGCCGCTCCCGGCACTCGACGGCGGACGGCTTGTCTTTCTGATCATAGAAGCCATCCGCAGAAAACCAATCCGGCGAGACCTGGAGGGTATGGTTCACTTCGCGGGCCTTGTGCTTCTGATGGCGTTGATGGTCTACGTCATGATCCACGACGTCCAGCGGATCCTGTAAATCGAAAAGTGAAAAGCAACAAAGCCTCATATTCTGCATACCATAAAAGGAGTGCAGGATATGGGGCTTTTTATGAAAAATTTGCGTATGCAGCAGGAAATGACTGACCGCGGGCGGCTGGAAATCCGGGTAAATGCAAGAATCCAGGCGCGGCCTGTTTCCGGGGCGCGGGTGACGGTTTCGTATACGGGAGATCCGCAGAATGTGATCGAGAAGCTGATTACCGACGGGGACGGCAGAACGGAGACGCTGGATCTGGCGACGCCGCCGCTCGAGTACAGTCTGGAACCGAATGTGAATCAGCCGTATTCCGAATATACGGTGAAAGTGGAGGCGGAAGGGTATGAACCGGTTGAAGTGACGGGCTCCGAGCTTCTTTCAGGAGAACAGTCCGTCCAGCAGGTGGACCTCGGACCGGCAGAGGGCGCAGCGTTTGCGGATGTGACGATCCCGGACCATACGTTGTTCGGCGAATATCCGGCGAAAATTCCGGAAAGTGAGATCAAGCCGACGTGGGAGAGCGGTGAGATTGTGCTGTCCCGCGTCGTGATCCCGGAGTATGTCGTTGTCCACGACGGAGCGCCGACCGACAGCACGGCGCGCGACTATTATGTGCGGTACCGCGACTACATCAAAAACGTGGCGTGCTCGGAAATCTATGCAACATGGCCGGATGCGGCGATCCGGGCGAATATCCTCGCAATCATGTCATTTACGCTGAACCGTGTCTATACAGAATGGTACCGCAACAAGGGATACGATTTTACGATCACTTCGTCGACAGCCTACGATCACAAATGGATTTACGGCAGAAATATTTTCGACAGCATTTCCCTTGTGGTCGATGAGATTTTTGCCGATTACCTGTCGCGCCCGAATGTGAAACAACCGATTCTGACGCAGTACTGTGACGGAAACCGTGTGAGCTGCCCGAACTGGATGAGCCAGTGGGGGTCCAAAAACCTGGCGGACCAAGGGTATTCAACGATTCAGATTCTCCGCAATTATTATGGAGACAATATGTATATCAACACGGCGGAGGAGATTTCCGGCATCCCGTCCTCCTGGCCGGGGTATGACCTCACCATCGGCTCGTCCGGGAACAAGGTACTGCAGATGCAGGAGCAGCTGAACGTGATTGCGGAGGTGTATTCATCGATTCCGACGGTCTATGAAAATGGCTATTTCGATGAAGAGACGCAGGACGCTGTCGAAGCATTCCAGCGGCTGTTCGGCCTGCCGGTTTCCGGCATTGTGGATTATCCGACGTGGTACAAAATCCAGTCGATTTATGTGGCTGTGACGAGGATTGCGGAGCTGCAGTAGGTATACAAAAGTCTTTATAAGGGGCGTGTTTTCTGCGAAAAAACGCGGAAAATGCGCCTTTTCTGCGGCTTTTGAAACGGATCAGAAAAATTTTAAAACTGTCAAGAAAAAATACTTGACACCCAGCATCATTTCGTGTATGATAACCAAGGTGATCGCAATGGAAAAAATATTGGAACAGACATTACTGTATGATTTTTACGGCGAACTTCTGACTGAACATCAGCGTCAGGTATACGAGGATGTGGTGCTCAACGATTTTTCCCTGAGCGAGGTTGCGGCAGCGCGGGGCATTTCCCGCCAGGGAGTCCACGATCTGGTCAGACGCTGCAACAAGACACTGGAAGAGTATGAAGAAAAGCTTCATCTGGTACAACGCTTTGTACAGATCAGGGAAAATGTGAACGAGATCCGAAAGCTGACAGACCCATCCGGTGATACCCCGAAAGAAGATGTGATGCAGCGGATTGCGGCAATTGCATCGGATATATTAGAGGAGCTTTGAGCATGGCATTTGAAAGTTTAACCGAGAAACTCCAGAATGTTTTCAAAAATCTCAGAAGCAAGGGCCGTCTTACCGAGGCGGATGTAAAGACTGCGCTGAAGGAAGTTAAAATGGCACTTCTCGAGGCGGATGTCAGCTTCAAAGTAGTAAAACAGTTTATCAAATCCGTACAGGAGCAGGCAGTCGGACAGGACGTCATGAACGGACTGAACCCGGGACAGATGGTCATTAAAATCGTAAATGACGAGCTGGTTAAGCTGATGGGCTCCGAGACAACGGAGATTGCACTGCGCCCGGCAAGCGAAGTTACCATCATCATGATGGCAGGTCTTCAGGGAGCCGGTAAAACAACCACAACCGCAAAAATTGCAGGAAAGTTAAAAGCAAAGGGAAGAAAACCTCTCCTTGCAGCCTGCGACGTATACCGCCCGGCAGCGATCAAACAGCTGCAGGTCAACGGAGAAAAGCAGGGCGTGGAAGTGTTCGCTATGGGAGATAAAAACCGTCCGGTGGATATCGCAAAGGCAGCGCTGGTGCATGCAAAGACAAACGGCTTTAACGTATTGATTCTGGATACCGCAGGCCGTCTGCACATCGATGAAGAGATGATGCAGGAGTTACAGGATATCAAAGCGGCTGTTCCTGTGGATCAGACCCTTTTGGTAGTAGACGCTATGACCGGACAGGACGCAGTCAATGTGGCCGAGATGTTCAGCAATAAAGTCGGCATCGACGGTGTAGTACTTACAAAATTAGATGGTGACACCAGAGGCGGTGCGGCACTTTCAATCCGTGCAGTTTCCGGCAAACCAATTCTCTATGTCGGCATGGGCGAAAAGCTTTCGGATCTGGAGCAGTTTTATCCGGACCGTATGGCGTCCCGTATCCTCGGCATGGGCGATGTGATGAGCCTGATTGAAAAAGCGCAGGCAAACATCGACGAAGAAAAAGCAAAAGCCATGGAACAGAAGATGAAGAAGGCGCAGTTCGACTTCAACGATTATCTGGATTCCATGGAGCAGATGCGCAATATGGGCGGCATCTCCAGCATCCTGAATATGCTTCCGGGCGTCGGCGCGAAAATGAAGGGCCAGGATCTTGAGAGCATGGTGGATGAAAAAGATATGGCGAGAAAGGAAGCTATTGTACTTTCTATGACGCCAAAGGAAAGAGAAAACCCGGATCTCATCAATCCGTCGAGAAAGCAGAGAATTGCAAAAGGCGCCGGTGTTGACATCGCGGAGGTAAACCGTTTCATCAAACAGTTTGAACAGTCAAGAAAAATGATGAAACAGATGACCGGAATGGTCGGTAAGGGTGGTAAAAGAGGAGGATTCAAACTTCCCTTTTAGCATAAAAGAAAAAATATAAATAAATACATGAATTTACAATGGAGGTAAAGAAAAATGGCAGTAAAAATGAGATTAAAAAGAATGGGACAGAAGAAAGCTCCTTTTTATAGAATCGTTGTAGCAGATTCCAGATCCCCAAGAGACGGACGTTTCATCGAGGAGATCGGAACTTACGATCCGAACCGCGAGCCGAGCGCAATCAGCTTCAACGAGGAGGCTGCTAAAAAATGGCTGGCTAACGGCGCACAGCCGACCGAAATCGTTGCCAAACTCTTAAAACAGGCTGGTATCGAGAAATAATTCATACGGGGGTATCTTGTAATGAAAGAACTTATCGAAGTAATTGCAAAATCTCTGGTTGATCATCCATCTGAGGTAGTTGTGACAGAAACCGTCAGCGGTGATGACCTTCTGCTGGAACTCAAAGTAGATCCGTCAGATATGGGAAAAGTCATCGGACGTCAGGGACGCATTGCGAAAGCAATCCGTACGGTTGTAAAAGCAGCTTCCTCAAAGAGCGACAGAAAAGTTGTCGTAGAAATTTTACAGTAAGTAAAAGATA
>ENA-OQKC01000364-OQKC01000364.1-human-gut-metagenome-genome-assembly--contig:-NODE-364-length-19503-cov-3.047223_pt1 | contig 19503 bp, 8 predicted proteins | sample MGYA00242774_ERZ504790 | MGnify/ENA primary metagenome ERZ504790 (study PRJEB26092, sample SAMD00036419) | human gut metagenome | host: Homo sapiens | study: EMG produced TPA metagenomics assembly of...
ATTTTGTTTGTATTAATAAATTCAACAGGGGATGTGGAGTGGTATTGTCATCTTTTAAGAGTTTGTCATATAGTGTGATTATGGGCTGTGCCATATTGCGCTCGGAGGCTTTTATGATAATGATTTCTGGATTATCATAGTAATTCATTGTGCTGAAAGTTTTGCCGGTTGCTTTCTTGAAAAGCTGCTCGCATGCTTGCCAATAGGCCTCCCATTTTGTTTCTTCAGTGTTAAAATTGGATAGTAGTTGATCTACTTTTGAAAGAGAAGCTATAGTGCGGTCATTGGCTGCATTAGGCTCCAAAAATTTACGAATAAATATTGGGATTCTGTCTGATTCGTTCTCGCATACGGTTAGTTTGCCGTCAGGCAACATGGTGGCAGTAATCAAGAAGGGATATTCCGGTCTTTCTGATTGGGAAGTCCAGCCGTTTTCAAATTCGGGCAAAAGAATACAAGGAGCAATCATCACTTTTTGTTTTTCATTGCTGTCTTCTGCTTTCCAATCAGGGAAAATAACAGGAATACTTTTGAGAGGAATGAATTTAAGTATCTTGTCACCAATGTTTAGGGTGATTCGTGGTCCTTTGAGAGCAATAGCTTTGCGCTCTGCATCTTGAAGACAAGTTTTCCAGTATTTTAGTAAGGTCTGGTCCATTTGTTTTTACGTTTGTGTGATGGAATAATTTACAAATATAAGAAAATAGGTGAAAAGAATACGGTAATTGGGGTAACATTCCTGAATTTATGATTTTTTTACATTAAGAGGGATTGGAGATGTCGGGATAATCATTATTAGCGGTAAATGAATTGGGATGAACGGAATAATGGTAATATTTAGTGGTGATGAGGCAAGAAACTTGCCTTTATGAAGCAAATGAAGCTAAAATAGACGAGAATTTATCTGTGTGGGGAGTGTGGATATACTAATTTTGCCAATAAATGAAACTTAAATCTATGATGAAAAGATTTGCAAATTTATTGGCTGTTTTATTCTTTCTGTAAATTGTATTAGTGCCCAAAATCTAACTCGTTGGGTTAATCCGTTTATTGGAACCGGTGCTGTTCAATCCAGTCTTTCTGGGAATAATTATCCAGGAGCTACTGTCCCTTTTGGTATGGTGCAGCTGAGTCCCGATACTCGTGAAGCGCCTGATTGGGCACAAGCTTCGGGATATGATTATAATGATTCTATTATTTATGGTTTCAGTCATACACGTTTAAGCGGAACCGGTGCTTCCGATTTTATAGATATCCTTCTATTTCCTACCGATGAGTGATAAAGGAAATCGTCTTTTACTCATCGAAAACGAACAGGCGCGTCCGGGGTATTATCAAGTATTATTAACGGATGAGAAGATTCAAGCGGAGTTGACGGCTTCTGTGCATGTAGGGATACATCGCTATATCTATTCTGATGGCGGTCAGTTGAAATTATGGTTGGATTTAGATCATTCGGCAAATAAGGAGAGTTGGAACCGCGATAATTCAATCACAATCCGTGTAGTTTCTCCTACAGTAGTAGAAGGATATCGTGTTATTACAGGATGGGCAAAACTGAGGAAAATATATTTCCATCTTGAATTTTTCCCAACCAATCTTATCCAGTCAGTTACATGATGGCAATCGGAGGTATGAGAATACTCCTGTCATTAATGGTACAGAACTGTGTGGATTATTCTGTTTCGACAAGAAGTGGAATAATGAATTGATATGTAAAGTCGCTTTATCTTCAGTTTCCATTGAAAATGCCCGGTTGAATATGGCAGCTGAGGTTCCCGGATGGAACTTTGAACATATTGCTTCTGCTGCCGAAGCCAGCTGGGAGAAAGAATTGAAGAAAGTCATCATCCAAGGTACCGGTTTGCAGAAAAAGATTTTTTATACAGCTTTATATCATACTATGGTACAACCTAATACGATGAGCGATGTAAATGGTGAATATATGGCTGCCGATTATACGACACGTAAGGTAGCCGATAATGAAGTTCATTATTCCACTTTTTCTTTATGGGATACATTCAGAGCAGCTCATCCGCTTTATACTTTGCTGCATACCGACCGCATTCCTGATTTTATTAAAAGCATGATGAGGCAATATGACTATTATGGTTATTTGCCTGTGTGGCAATTATGGGGGCAGGATAATTATTGTATGATTGGTAATCACTCCATTCCTGTTATTGTGGATGCTGTGCTGAAAGGTGTTGCAGGAGTGGATGCGGAAAAAGCTTATGAAGCGGTTCATAGCAGTTCCATCGTATCTCATCCGAACTCTCCTTTTGAAGTATGGGAGAAATATGGATACATGCCTGAGGACATTCAGACACAATCTGTTTCTATTACTTTAGAACAAGCTTTTGATGATTGGTGTGTCGCACAGTTGGCCCGGAAATTAGGGAAAGAAGAAGATTATAGCCGCTTTATGAGGCGTTCTGCTTTTTACCGGAATCTGTTTAATGCAGAGACAAAATTCTTTCAACCGAAAAATAAGAAAGGAGAATGGATGGAACCTTTCGATCCTTATAAATATGGAGCCAATGGCGGCTATCCTTTCACTGAGGGGAATGCCTGGCAATACTTCTGGTATGTACCCCAGAATATACCCGACTTGATTTCACTGACAGGGGGCAACAACGCTTTTACCGCAAAATTGGATACCTTCTTCACTGTCAATTATCAAAGTGGTGAGCTGAATGACAATGCTTCCGGTTTTGTAGGGCAATATGCGCATGGCAATGAGCCGAGCCATCACGTGGCTTATCTGTATGCTTGTGCGGGAGAACCTTGGAAGACACAGAAATATGTGGCGCATATCATGAATGAACTGTACAACGATTCTTCTTCGGGCTATGCCGGTAATGATGATTGCGGGGAAATGTCTGCTTGGTATGTGTTTGGCGCACTTGGCTTTTATCCGGTAAATCCGGTCAGCGGAGAGTACATTATCGGTACTCCTATGTTGGAGGAAGCGGCTATTCAGTTGCCTGATGGAAAGACTTTTACCATCAAAGCCCCACGTAAAAAGCACAATGAGATTTATATCCGTTCCATGAAACTGAATGGCAAGAAATATACAAAGAATTATATTACCCATCAGGATATTATGAATGGCGGAACGCTGGAGTTTGTAATGAGTGCCACACCGCGAAAATAATGAATGGTTTGTTGTCCTTTAGTTTGATTATTTTATGAAAAGACTTATCGTTGTATATTTGTTGTTTATCAGTTTGAATGTACTGAATGCGTGGGCTCAGAAGTCTCCCGCAGATTATGTCAATCCGATTATCGGTGCTACAACCGCCGATGAAATGGCTGGCTCCGATCACGGACTGGGAAAAACATTTCCCGGTGTGTGCACTCCTTTCGGCCTGGTGCAATTGAGTCCCGATACAAAGACCGGAGGAGATAACGGCCCCGGGTATTCCTGGCATCATTCTACCATCGAAGGATTCAGCTTCACCCACATGAGCGGCATCGGTTGGTATGGCGATTTGGGTAATTTCCTGGTTATGCCTACCACGGGAGAACTGCATACGTTCAAAGGTACGGAAGAGAATCCCGAAAGCGGTTACCGTTCCCGTTACTCTCATGACCGTGAGGTGGCAAAAGTGGACGGTTATTCTGTGATGCTGGATGATTATGGTATTCAGGTGGAATTGGCAGCGGCTTCCCGTTCGGGAATGATGCGTTTTACCTATCCTCAGTCTGAGGTTTCCCGCATACAGATAGATTTGGCACGCCGTATCGGAGGTACTTCTACCGAACAATATGTAGAAGTGGTGGACGATTATACCATTAAAGGTTGGATGAAATGTACCCCCGATGGTGGCGGTTGGGGAGATGGGGCAGGACAAGGTAACTATACAGCTTATTTCTATTGCTGCTTTGACCGTCCTTTGAAAAATTTTGGCTTATGGAGTGCGGATATCCCCGAGGGAGTGGAACGTAAGAATGCTTCCAATGATGATCCGGCTTACCATGAATATATCAAGAATGCTCATGTATTTCCTCGGAAAAAGATAGCTCAAGGGAAACATCTGGGCTTTTATACTGAGTTCTCCACTCGTGAAGGGGAGCAGGCTTTGTTGAAATGCGGCATCTCGTTTGTCAGCATAGAGGGTGCGCGAAAGAATCTGCAAAGCGATATTTCCGATTGGAATTTTGATGGAGTGCGTCAGCGTGCCCGCAGGCAGTGGAATGAGGCTCTCTCGGGTGTACAGGTGGAAGGAGAGGAAAAGGATAAGACTATTTTCTATACATCTTTATATCACACGATGATAGATCCGCGTTGTTTCTCGGATGTGGACGGCGCCTATCCGGGGGCGGATGGCAAGGTGCATTATGCGGATAATTTTATCTATCGTACTATTTTCAGCGGCTGGGATGTATTCCGTAGCCAGTTTCCTTTACAGACCATTACCAATCCCCGGCTGGTGGACGATGAAATAAACTCATTGATTCAACTGGCGGAACTGAGCGGTAAGAAATATTTTCCACGTTGGGAATTCTTGAATGCCTATTCGGGTTGTATGGTGGGTAATCCGGCCGTTTCGGTGGTGGCGGATGCTTACAATAAAGGTATCCGGAATTATGATACCCGGAAAGCTTTGGAATATTCTTTGAACACAGTCCGCACATTTGGCAATAATGAGCAGGGATATACGCCGGATGATCTTTCGAAAACGTTGGAGTATGCTTATACGGACTGGTGTGTCAGCACTATGCTTCGTGATATGGGAAGGGAACAGGAAGCTGTGGCATTTGAGAGGAAGGCACAATCTTATCATCAGGTATGGTGTGATAGTGTGAAATGGTTCCGTGCACGTTCGGCAGATGGTAGCTGGATGCCGTGGAAGGGGCGGAATGTACATTGGCAAGGTTGTATAGAAAGTAATAATTATCAGCAGGGCTGGTTTGTCCCGCATGATCTGGAAGGATTGATTTCTCTTATGGGAAAAGAGTACTTTGAACGGGAATTGGTAGCATTCTTCGAGGGAGCAGATGAACGTTTCATGTGGGGGGATTACTATAATCATCCTAACGAGCCTGATCATCAGGTACCTTTCATGTTGAACTATACTTCGCGTCCGTGGCTCACCCAATATTGGACACGGCGTATCTGCCGGAATGCATACGGTGATACAGTGAACGGATTGTGTGGAAATGAGGATGTGGGACAGATGTCTGCCTGGTATATTCTGGCGGCTATGGGATTCCATCCTATTTGTCCCGGCAACAACCGTTATGAATTGACAAGTCCTGTATTCCGTAAAGTTATTTTGTCTTTAGATAATCGATATTATAAAGGAAGGACATTTACGATCATAGCACATCATAATTCTCCGGAGAATGTATATATCCAGTCTGTTTCCTTGAATGGAAAGCCTTTGAACCGTCTTTGGATTACCCATGAAGAGATAACAAAGGGTGGCGTTCTGGAATTTGTGCTGGGAAAAGATCCTAAGCAATCCTCCTTTTATAGGCTGTAATTGAAGCAAAAGAGCCTAAAAATGGCGAAATATTCTCTACCTGATGGGAGAGGTATGTTTACTTTTGCCTTGGAAGAAACTATTAATCATGAAAAATATGAAACATTTTAAGACTTATTTGGGAGCAATGGCTTTGGCGCTTTCCGGATGCCAGAGTGCGACTGATTCCTGCGAAACTACAGAATTATGGTATGCCCAGCCGGCAGAAGTTTGGATGGAATCTTTACCTATTGGTAATGGACGCTTGGGAGCTATGACTTATGGTGGAATAGAGGAAGAGAAACTGGCGTTGAATGAATCGACAATGTGGTCCGGCCAGTACAATGAGAACCAGAACATACCTTTCGGACGAGAGAAAATGAACCAGCTCAGAAAGTTGTTCTTTGAGGGAAAACTATCGGAAGGAAACCGTATAGCCGGAGATAATCTTCATGGCAACCAGACTTCTTTCGGAACTCATCTTCCCATTGGAGATTTGAAGATGCAATTCATTTACCCCGAAGGTAAAGTGACCGGCTACCGTCGTTCGTTAAGCTTGGATGAGGCTGTCAGCAGCGTTTCTTTCAACTCCGGCGGTGTGAACTATAAACGTGAGTATTTTGCTACAAACCCGGATAATGTTCTCGTACTCCGCTTGACCGCTGATAAGCAAAAGTCCATTACTATGAATATGGGATTGGATTTGATGCGTCAAGCCGATCTTTCTGTAGAAGATAACCAATTGGTATTTACCGGGAAAGTAGATTTTCCCTTGCATGGTCCGGGCGGAGTCTGTTTTGAAGGAAGAATAGCCGTTCTGGCTGATAATGGAGAGGTAAAGATGGAACAGTCTGGAGTAGGTATAAAAGAAGCTGATGCCGTGACTTTGATTGTCGATGTGCGTACCGATTATAAAAGTCCTGATTACAAGACTCTTTGTGCTGATGGCGTGAAGAAGGCTGCAGCTAAATCTTATGATGAATTGAAGCAGGCGCATATAAAGGATTATAACACGTTGTACAATCGTGTCTCTATTCATTTCGGACAAGACGCTAACCGCGCGTTGCCTACGGATGTCCGTTGGAAACAAGTGAAGGAAGGCAAAACTGATACTGGTCTGGATGCCTTGTTTTTCCAGTATGGCCGTTACCTCACCATTGCCAGTTCCCGCGAAAACTCTCCATTGCCCATTGCCTTGCAGGGTTTTTTCAATGACAACAAGGCGTGCAACATGGGCTGGACCAATGACTATCATCTGGATATCAATACTGAACAGAATTATTGGGCAGCCAATGTTGGCAATCTTGCCGAATGTAATGACCCCCCTGTTTACCATATTAAGGATTTGGCGCATCACGGTGCGAAGACTGCCGAAGTGGTCTATGGATGTAAAGGCTGGACTGCTCACACTACAGCCAATGTCTGGGGATATACTCCTGCCTCCAGTACCATATTTGGGACTGTTCCCGATGGCAAGCTCATGGATAGCTTCCCATCTGTGGACACAATATGAATTTACACAGGACAAGCAATATCTGGCCGAAACGGCCTATCCGCTTTTGAAAGGTAATGCACAGTTCATCCTGGATTTCTTGGCAAAAGACCCGAAGAGTGGTTATCTGATGACAGGGCCGAGCATCTCACCCGAAAACTGGTTTCGTACAGCAGGCGGTGAAGAAATGGTTGCCTCCATGATGCCTGCCTGTGACCGTGAACTGGCCTACGAGATCTTGTCGAATTGTGTTCAGGCTTCAGAGATATTGAATACCGACCGCGAGTTTGCCGATAGCCTGCGTACTGCCATCGCCCAACTTCCTCCCATCCAGTTGCGTGCCAATGGTGCCATTCGTGAATGGTTTGAAGATTTCGAGGAAGCTCATCCCAACCATCGTCACACTTCCCACCTGCTGGCACTCTATCCTTTCTCCCAAATCACTTTGGAGAAGACTCCCGAATTGGCGGAAGCTGCCCGCAAGACCATCGAGAATCGTTTGTCTGCCGAGAACTGGGAAGATACAGAGTGGAGTCGTGCCAATATGATTTGTATGTATGCCCGCTTGAAAGATGCACAGGAAGCATATAAGAGTGTTCAATTATTGCAGGGCAAGCTTTCACGTGAGAATTTAATGACTGTATCTCCAGGTGGCATTGCAGGTGCGGAAGGTGATATTTATTCATTCGACGGAAATCCCGCCGGTACAGCCGGTATGGCAGAAATGCTGGTGCAGAACCACGAAGGTTATGTAGAGTTCCTTCCTTGTTTGCCCGATGAATGGAAAGAGGGTAGCTTCAAAGGTCTGTGCATCCGTGGGGGAGCCGAAGTAGCGGCCGAGTGGACGAATGCGGTCATCAATAGTGCTTCATTGAAGGCTACAGCCAATCAGACTTTCAAAGTGAAACTTCCTCAGGGAAAGAGTTATAAGGTGATGCTGAACGGAAAAGAAGCGGTTGCCAATCCGGATGCCAAAGGATTGATAACAGTGGATATGAAGAAGAATGATTTGTTGGAAATAAGATAATTTAAATTGTTAGTTCATTGTAGGGACGGATTTATTCTGTCCCTGCATTGGATAAGATTATAATTTGCTCATGAAAAAATCTTTTTTATTGCTCGGTTTGCTTGCTTTGTTTGCTGTAACAGCCATGTATGCCTCACCTTATAATATAGCAGCGAAAAGTCGTGTTTCCGCCTCTTCTGTATGTAGCGGAGAGTATGATGCAGAGAATGTCACCGACCAAGTGATACGCATACCGGGAAAAGGAGCATGGGCATCAAAAAGTACAATGACCTTTTGGGGGCAGATTGATTATCCCTGGATACAATTGGACTGGGAGACACCGGTATGCATCAATAAAGTCATCTTGTATGACCGTCCGGAGAAAGAAACACATATAGCCGGAGGGACGCTGCATTTCAGTGATGGAAGTTCAATCAATGTCTGGCAGATTCCCAATGACGGCGCTCCGAAAGTAATTGAATTTCCTGCCCGGAAAACACAATGGATGCGCTTTGAAGTAACAGATGGCGATGGGGAGAATCTAGGATTGTCAGAAATAGAAGTTTTCCCGGCCCCGAAGATTATTCTGATTATGTTTCATGGGTAGACCCGTACATAGAGTCTGCCAGAGGGCGATACTTTTTCTTTATTACCGGTAACCAGCCTTTTGGAATGATCGGTGCAGCACCATTGACCCGGAATAAAAATCAATATGGAGGAGGGTATAACTATAATTCTACCCATGTACTGGGTTTCCCTCAGATTCATTGCTGGATGCTGTCCGGCCTGACACTTATGCCGACTACCGGTCATGTGAATCCTACCCTCGGAGAAGAAGGCTGGCAATCCTCTTTTTCCCATGACGGAGAGATAGTGCAGTCGGGCTATCATCGTTTGTATCTGGAAAAATATAATACTTGGGTGGAACAGACTACTACAGACCGGGTCAGCTTTTACAGATTAACTTACACCGAAGATGCCACAGCTCATATTTTGCTCAATCTGGGTGGATATGTTGCCACTTCCACTATGGTAAATGCTCATGTAAATAAAACAAGCAGCAACGAACTTACCGGATATTTTGATACCAAGGGGCGTTTATGGGGAGGCCCGGATGTGGTAAGAATCTATTTTGCAGTCTGTTTTGACAAGCCTTTCGAATCTTTGGACGGTTGGGCTGATAAAGAATGCTTCCCGGATATAGAGGAGTTGCAGGGAACTACGGAAAGTACTCCTCGAAGTGACTCCGGCTGGAGTTATCATGATGCGCCTACATCGGGAGTCAGTGCCCAGTACCAGGTTCGTCGCGGGGAACAGGTTTGCTTGAAAATGGCAGTCTCCTATGTAAGTATAGCCAATGCAAAAGAGAATTTGGAAACGGAGTGCAACCATTGGGATTTTGATAAAGTCCGCAGGGATTCACAAGAGGAATGGAACCAATGGCTTGGAAAGATAGATGTAAAAGGGGGGACAGATGCACAAAAAATTAAATTCTACACCGATTTATGGCATACTTTACTAGGGCGTCATAAAATAGACGACTGTAATGGTGAATATCCTGATTATACCCAGGGAGGCACACGGAAAGGAACACATACCTTGAATGCTGAATGCCAAATCAGGCAACTGGAGAAAGACAAGATGGGAAATTCCATTCATCACATGTATAATTCCGATGCTTTTTGGCTGACTCAATGGAATCTGAATACATTGTGGGGACTTGCCTATCCGTCTGTGCTCGATGATTTTGCTGCTTCACTCATTCGGTACAGTCTGAATGGAGATTTATTGCCTCGCGGACCTTGTGCCGGAGGATACTCTTATATTATGACCGGCTGCCCCGCTACTTCCTTGATTACAAGTGCCTATCAAAGAGGAATAACCCGGAAGTGGTCACCATCCGCTGGTTATCGTATGATGAAAAAGAATCATGCAAAAGGAGGAATGCTTGCTTTGGATATGGATAAAGAGTTGGACTTTTATATACAAAATGGGTATTGTCCTGATAATGCGGGGCTGACTATTCAATGGGCTTTTGAAGATTGGGCTTTGGCTGAAATGGCTGCCAGGATGGGGAAGCGGAAGGACTACGCTTATTTTCATCAACGTTCTATGGGGTGGCCTGCTTCATTTCATGAGGGAGCGAAACTGATACTTCCGCGTAGGGAAGATGGAAGCTGGTTGCATACAGACTTGACTAATGGTTGGGGATATGTGGAAGCTAATGCCTGGCAGGCTACTTTTGGCTTGTCACATGATATTCCGGGATTGGCTAGTAAAATGGGAGGTAATGATACATTATGTGCCATGTTGAACGATGCTTTTGAAAAAGCTACGGCTACGGATTTTGTATTTGGATATGGAGGTGGCTATGTGAGCTATGCCAATCAACCCGGGTGTTCAAATGCACATGTGTTTGCTCATGCAGGAAAGCCTTGGCTGAGCCAGTATTGGGTGCGGCGGGTAAAGGAACAGGCGCATGGTGCCATAACACCCGATAAAGGGTATGGCGGGCATGATGAAGATCAAGGACAAATGGGAGGTGTTGGTGTATTGATGGCGATTGGACTATTTGGCTTGGATGGCGGATCCGGGCAACATCCTGCCTATGATGTAACAAGTCCGATATTCGATGAGGTTACTATAAAGTTGGATCCGGCTTATTATAAAGGGAGGGAATTCAGAATCAAGACTTATCATAATTCAAAGGAAAATTGTTACATTCAATGTGCTCGTTTAAACGGAAAAGAATATAGTTCATTCCAGCTTCCACATTCGGTCTTTGCACAGGGGGGTCTTATTGGAGTTATGGTTGGGAGATACTCCAAATGAGAATTGGGGAACAGTTGATTGATGTTTGATATAATCAGATTAGACAGGAGACTTTTGGCATGGCTACGTCCGATTTGGGCGTGGCCATTTTTTTATCCGGTACAGCTTCTGCCTAAGGCTTGCGTCTCATTTTAAATTAGAAATAGTAATATTGTCCATATCCTCAGTAATTTTTTCTATTCTTTAAGTCCTTGAATCCTTGTTACTTTGCATCATAAAAATAACTAATATATGATATTCATGAAAACACAATCTAATTTTTATCTATTTCTTATTGCTTTGATTTCTGCTATGGGAGGTTTCCTGTTTGGATATGACTGGGTAGTGATCGGAGGAGCAAAACCTTTTTATGAACAATATTTTGGTATAGCTGGTAACCCTGTTATGCAGGGATGGGCTATGAGCAGTGCCTTGATTGGTTGTTTGTTTGGGGCGCTAAGTGCCGGTAAGCTGAGTGACCGTTTGGGACGTAAGCCTATTTTGATTTTGGCGGCAGGATTATTTATCTGTACGGCTGTCGGTACAGGGGCGGTGCATTCTTTTACTTTCTTTAATGTATTTCGTTTGGTGGGGGGCTTTGCCATTGGGATTGCTTCCAGTTTGTCACCTATGTATATAGCAGAAATAGCTCCGGCACATTTGCGGGGACGGTTTGTGTCCATCAATCAGTTGACGGTAGTGTTAGGTATCTTGACTTCTCAGATTGTTAATTGGCAGATAGCCGAGCCTGTGGCATTAGGAGCTACTCATGAAATGATCCGTGAATCATGGAACGGACAGATGGGATGGCGCTGGATGTTTTGGGTAATGACTGTCCCGGCCGCCTTGTTCTTTGTTTTTAGTTTTATATTACCGGAGAGTCCTCGTTGGTTAGCCTCTTCGGGAAAGCGGGAGGCTGCACTCAAGGTGTTTACCCGTATGGGAGGAAAGGAATATGCTGTTACTGAGTTGGCGGCCATAGAAACGGCTTCAGCCTGTCAGACGCAAGAAGGAGGTTTTCGTCAATTATTGAATCCTGCTATGTATAAAGTGCTGACTATAGGTGTTGTCATGGCTATTTTGCAGCAATGGTGTGGTATTAATGTTATTTTCAACTATGCACAGGAAATATTTATGGCGGCAGGTTATGGCGTGTCTGATGTCTTGATGAATATTGTGGTGACCGGTATTACAAATGTCATATTTACTATTCTAGCTATGTTTGTGGTAGACCGTTGGGGACGTAAGGCGTTGACACTGATCGGATCATTTGGACTGGCAGTAATTTATGCCTTTATGGGAGCCGCTTATTATTTTCATATCACAGGAGTTGTGCTGTTGATTATTGTTGTGATGGCTATTGCCTGTTATGCTATGACTTTGGCTACAGTGATGTGGGTCATTATCTCTGAGATTTTCCCGAACCGTATTCGTGGAGTTGCCATGTCTGTTTGTACTTTCGCTTTGTGGGCGGCCTGCTTTATACTGACCTATACTTTCCCGATGTTGAATAGTGGTTTGGGAGCTGCCGGGACATTCTGGCTGTATGGGCTGATTTGCCTGAGTGGGGGAATATTTGTTGTATTCCGTTTGCCGGAGACCAAAGGAAAGAGTCTGGAGGAAATAGAAAAAGAATTAGTGAAATAACAATCATTTATTATGGAAAAAATAACTCAATATTTAATTCAAAGTACCGTTCATGGCAGTGAGGTGCGTGCATGGGAGGAAGATATTATGCTTCCTACTTATGAGATAGGAGAGGAAGAGAAGAATCCTATTTTTCTTGAAAAGAGAGTTTATCAGGGAAGTTGTGGAGCTGTTTATCCTTATCCGGTAGTCGAGAAGATTTCAGATAAGAAAGCAGACAAGAAATACCATGCGTTGTTTATCGAGAATGAATACATTAAGGTGATGGTGCTTCCCGAGTTGGGAGGACGTATACACATGGCTTATGATAAGGTGAAGAAACGTCACTTTGTTTATTATAACCAAGTGGTGAAACCGGCATTGGTGGGATTGACAGGACCTTGGATTTCTGGAGGAATCGAATTTAACTGGCCTCAGCATCACCGTCCTTCTACTTTTTTGCCTACTGATTTCTTGATAGAGGAAAATGCGGATGGCAGCAAGACAATATGGTGCAATGAAGTGGAGAGAATGTTTCGTACTAAAGGTATGCAGGGATTTACGCTTTATCCGGGCAAGGCTTATATAGAAATTAAAGTGAAGATTTATAATCGTACGTCTTTCCCTCAGACTTTCTTGTGGTGGGCCAACCCTGCAGTGGTGGTCAATGACCATTATCATTCGGTATTCCCGCCTGATGTGAATGCGGTGTTCGATCACGGCAAGCGCGATGTCTCTTCTTTCCCTATTGCTACAGGGGTTTATTATAAGCAGGATTATTCTGCTGGTGTGGATATCTCTAAATATAAGAATATTCCGGTTCCTACATCATATATGGCTATCAAGTCTAAATATGATTTTGTGGGTGGCTATGAAGAAGATGTTCGTGGGGGACTTCTGCACGTGGCCGATCATCATGTTTCTCCGGGAAAGAAACAATGGACATGGGGAAATGGTGATTTCGGTAAGGCTTGGGATCGTAATCTGACTGATGAGGACGGCCCTTATATTGAGCTGATGACCGGTATGTATACGGATAACCAACCGGACTTTACTTGGTTACAGCCCTATGAGGAAAAATCATGGATACAGTATTTTATGCCTTATAGTGAAGTGGGTTATGTAAAGAATGCAACCAAAGATGCTTTGTTGAATTTGGAAATAAAGGAAGGTAAAGCCCGTTTGGTGCTTTATACTACGGGAGCGAATAGTGGAGTACGTATTATAGTAAAAGCTATTAAAGGCACTGTATTATTGGATAAGACTACACAAATTTCGCCATCAGAACCGTTTATTACGACTTTTGCGGCAGAAGGACTAAAAGAAGAGGAGGTATGTGCAGAGGTTCGTGATAAGGAAGGACAAATTTTGCTTTCTTATCAGGCGGATAAACCGGAAATCAGGCCGGTTCCTGATCCTGCTAAGGCTGCTAAAGATCCTCAGAATATTGCTTCTGTTGAACAACTGTTTTTGACCGGACTACACTTGGAACAATATCGCCATGCTACTTATAATCCGATGGATTATTATATGGAAGCATTAAGGCGTGAACCGGGAGATGTACGTTGTAACAATGCGGTAGGGTTATTGTTGATGCGTAAAGGACAATTTGCAATGGCAGAAAGCTATTTCCGGAAAGCGGTGGAAACCTTGACTGAACGTAATCCGAATCCTTATGACGGTGAACCTTATTATAATTTGGGCTGGAGTTGTATGATGCAACAGAAGTGGGATGAGGCTTATGATGCTTTCTTTAAGTCGGCATGGAATGCTGCTTGGCAGGATGCGGCTTATTATGCACTAGCACAACTTGACACTCGTAAAGGAAAGTATGAAAGTGCTTTGGACAAGATAGACCGTTCATTGATTCGTAATTGGCATAATCACAAAGCGCGTCAGTTGAAAACTTCCATTCTACGCAAATTGGGTCGTAAAGAGGAAGCTTTGGCGCTCGTAGCTGAATCATTGCAGATAGATCGTTTTAATATGGGATGCCGTTTTGAACATTATTTGTTGACCCGGGATGTGGAAGTGTTGGAGGAAATGAAAAAGTTGATGCGTAGCTGGGCTCACGGATATATAGAATATGCATTGGATTTTGCTGCTGCCGGACTGTACGAGGAAGCTTTTTCTTTGCTGGAATGCTACGTAACCGGAGTTACAGAAGTATATCCTGTCGTTTATTATACAATGGGGTATTTCCATACCTGTAAGGGAGATGAGAGCAAAGCATTGGAATATTATCAGCGGGCAGAAAAGGAAAATCATTCATATTGTTTCCCGAATCGTATAGAAGAAGTATTGATTCTTCAAGATGCTTTACGTTTGAATATTCATGGAGCAAAAGCGGCATATAGTTTAGGAAATTTTTGGTATGCTAATCGTCAGTATGATAATGCCATTGCTTGTTGGGAAGATTCGGCTGCTATAGAGCCAACATTCCCTACCGTATGGCGTAATTTATCTTTGGCTTATTATAATAAGCGTAATGATAAACAAAGAGCTTTGGAAACTCTGGAAAAAGCTTATGCATTGGATGAGCACGATTCTCGTATATTAATGGAGCTGGATCAACTTTATAAGCGTTTAGGCCGACCTCATACAGAACGTTTGGCTTTTTTTGGAAGCACATCTGCCTGAAGTGGAACAGCGTGATGATCTGTCCATTGAGCGTATCACTTTGTATAATCAACTAGGGCGCTATACTGAAGCAAAAGAATTGATTGCTGCACGTAAATTCCATCCATGGGAAGGAGGAGAAGGAAAAATCACCGGACAATATGTATTGTGCCATATAGAATTAGCAAAGATTGCTTTAAGTGAAAAACGTTATGCCGATGCTTTAGTTCTTTTGGATGAAACGGATGCTTATCCATTTAATTTGGGTGAGGGAAAATTGGCAAATGCTGAAGAGAATGATATCTGGTATTATAAAGGTGAGGCGTTTCGTGGCTTGGGAAATGAGCAACAAGCTATAGATTGCTTTACCAAAGCGACCATTGGTTCTTCAGAACCACAACAGGCTTTCTTCTACAATGACCAACAGCCCGACAAAATTTTCTATCAAGGTTTGGCATGGCGTGCGTTGGGTAGAGAGGATAAGGCATGCAGCTGCTTTAACAAATTGATAAAGCATGGTGAGAAGCATTTGTTTGACCACTGTCGGATTGATTATTTTGCTGTTTCTCTGCCTGATCTGGCTATTTGGGAAGATGACTTGGATAAACGTAACTGCATTCATTGTAATTATGTGATGGGGTTGGGGTATTTAGGATTGCGTGAAATGGGAAAAGCCATTGATTTTTTGGATAAGGTGCGAGAATTGGACATTAACCATCAAGGTGGACAAATCCATCGTAATTTGTGTGCTGTATGAGAAAAAAGAATTTTTTCCTTTGTTGGTAACATTGTGTCTGTGCATTTTTGCACAGGCACAAATGCTGTCTGTTTATGAATTATCATCCCCAAACGGGCAATTGGTACTTACTGTAGAGAATGGAAGAGTCTTACAATATTCTTTAAGTTTGGAAGGTAGGTCTGTCATTCATCCCTCTGATATTTGTATGACGATGCAAAATGGTAATATATGGGGAAAGAATGGTGAAGTGGTAGGGACTTCTACAAGTAGTACTTCTGAGAAGGTTTATCCGGTAGCTGGTAATTATCGTGAATTAACAGACCATTATAATGAACTTTCCTTGAAATTCAAGGATGGTTATTCAGTTATATTCCGGATGTATAATGAAGGAATGGCATATCGTTTTTGTGGAAATCTTCCGGAGCAGGATTCTTTGATTGTAGTTGATGAAGAAGCTTCTTTTAATCTGGCTGATGATCCGGCAGTTATTTTACCTGAAACAACTAATTTTACAGCTTGGGAGTTGAGCAATGTGCTTTACGAGGGCATTTCTAAAATAGAAGAACATAAATATGGTATTACACCAACTTTATTTACAAACAAGATGCAAAATGTGCGTGTTGTGGTGGCTGAATCGGATTTAAATAACTATCCGGGTATGTATCTTCGTAAAGAAGATGGCAAGATGAAAGGTTATTGGGCGACCTATCCTAAAAAAATAGAGATGGGCAGTTGGGGAAATTTTATTACGGTGGTAAAAGAAAGGGAGAATTATTTAGCACGTACTGCTGGTAACCATGCTTTCCCTGGCGTATGGCTATGTTGCCAAGGATGATAAGGAACTACTGACTAATGAAATGATTTACTTACTGGCCAAGCCCCAAACAAATAAAGGATACGGATTGGATTCGTCCTGGTAAAGCAACTTGGGAATGGTGGCATTGTGCTATTTTGGAAAAAGCTCCTTTCCCTTCTGGTCATCAAAATCTTTCGACACAGATGTATAAGTATTATATTGATTTCGCTTCCGAAAACAAAATACCTTATCTGCTGGTCGATGCCGGTTGGAGCAATGTTTTTAATCATGCAGATTTGAATAAGAATATTGATATAAAAGAGGTGATACGCTATGGAAAAGAAAAAAAAGTAGGTGTATGGCTTTGGACTGTTGCTGCTACTTTATTCCAGCATCCGCATTGTTATTTGGATTCTATCAGCAAGTGGGGTGCTGTTGGGGTGAAAATAGATTTTTTTGATCGTGATGATGCTCAAATAATCCCTCAATATGAAAATCTGGCAAAGGCTTGTGCTGAGCGGCATCTTATGGTGGATTTTCATGGATGCAGCAAGCCTACCGGACTTCATCGGGCATATCCTAATATCCTTTCTTATGAAGCCATGCGATGTGCGGAGTGTTTTAAGTGGGATACCACTTCTAATCCGGATTATCAGCTTCAATGTATCTTTGCCCGTATGTTGGGAGGTGGAATTGATTATACTCCGGGGTCGATGCGTAACAGCACATTGGAAAAATTTAAGCCGATCGATCCGGGGTTGCCTAGTTCATTGGGGACTCGTTCACATGAATTGGCCTTGTTTGTTGTACTTTCCGCACCATTTGCCAGTTTATGTGATTCTCCGGATGAGTATCGTAAGTATCCTGATATTTTAAAGTATTTAGCGGAAGTACCGACTTCATGGGATCAGACGATTCCCTTAGCTGCTCGTGTGGGCGAATATGCTGTGTTGGCTAAGCAGAAAGGAAATACTTGGTATATAGGCGGATTGAACGCTTGGGGTGAGAGAACAATTCAGGTGGATTGCTCTTTCCTGCTTCAGGATAAGAAATATACCATTGAAATTTTTCAGGATAAAAAAAGAAGTAACAAGAATGCTAATTTATACGAACATAAAATAATGGATATGGATAATAAGAATATTATTGAAATGTTTATGGCTTCTGGTGGGGGATTTGTAATGGTCATTCGTGAAAAGTAATAGAGGGCAATCCTCTATTTCTTTTATATTGGCATTATTTATCCTTTTTTTCTTTTATCTTTGGCTCAAATTTTGAACAGGCTATGAAAAAGACTTTGCTCATTTTATGTTGTTTGTATGTTGTATTTACATTACAGGCTGTTGATAAGGGATTATCCAATTTTTATTTTTCTCATATAACGGGTGAAAATGGACTATCACAAAGTAATGTGAAGGCTATCATTCAGGATAGTTACGGGTTTATGTGGTTTGGTACAAAAATGGTTTGAACCGTTTTGATGGAACTTCTATTGTACAGATGAACTGTGATGACTATGTAGTCGGTACCGGAAACCATAATATTTCTGCTTTGTTTGAAGATAAGGAACGTCAGTTATGGGTAGGAACGGATAGAGGAGTCTATCGTTATAATCCTGCCTTGGATATATTCACGGCAATGAATATGGAAACAGAGGAAGGGGTGAATATGAATAATTGGGTATCTAATATTGTGGCGGATTCTATTGGTAATATTTGGATTGTGATTCCTGATCAGGGAGTTTTTCGCTATAAGGATGAGAAACTTTATTTTTATGAAGTAACCAACAAAGAGCATTTTAAAACAGAAGCTCCGGATTGTATTTTGGTACGCCCTGATGGTGATGTCTGGGTTGGTACATGGGGGGTCGGACTTTTTCGATATGATAGAAATACGGATAAATTTGAACAATATTGTGTTGATAAAACCGGGCGTTCGTTAAAGGGAAAGAATATTAATTCTATTTGTAATTATGGTGATTGGATTGCAATGGCTATTCATGAAGGGGAATTGATGAAATATAATCCCGGTACGAATCAGCTTGTAAAAATAGATATACCTGAGGCTAACCATACATTTGTACGTAATGTGGCTTGTTTTGACGATGAACTGTGGGTGGGAACTCATGAAGGCTTATTTGTTGTGAATGAGAGGAAGAATAAAAGAGTTCATTTGAAACAAGATTTGATGCGTTCGTTCAGTCTGTCGGATAAGATTATTTATACTATTTATCAAGATCGGGAAGGTGGAATTTGGCTGGGGACCATGTTTGGCGGAGTGAATTATCTGCCTCATCATGACTTGTTATTTGATAAATATGTGCCTGGAAGTGATGGGCGTTCGTTGACTACAAAACGGATAAGGGAAATAGCTTCTGATAATAAGGGCAATATATGGGTTGGAACTGAAGACGATGGAATTAATATATTGGATATTGCTTCTGGACAGGTAAACCGATTGAGGTTAGATGATGATGATAAAAGGAGTCATATGGTTACTTTGGGGATGTTTGTTAAAGGAAACCAACTGTTTTGTGGTTTGTTCAAACAAGGATTGGATGTGATTCAGTTGCCAGAGAATAAAGTTTATCATTATACTCCTGAGGAGTTGAATATAGGAGAAGGAAGTGTTTACACTTTCTTTATAGATGAGGCAGGATATAAGTGGATTGGTACGGGTTGGGGACTTTATAAAGCAGCTCCTGCAAGTTTTCATTTTGAAAAGGTGGAAGAAGTGGGTTATGATTGGATTTTCGATGTATTTCAAGATAAGGATGGAATGATATGGTTCGCTTCCATGGGAAGCGGGTTATGGAAGCATGATCCGGGAAAGAATAGCTTTAAAAAGTATACTTATGAGGAAGGTAAGGAGAATACTTTGGGATCCAATTCTGTCAGTTCGGTAATGCAGGATAGCAAAGGGCGGATTTGGATTTCTACTGAT
>ENA-OQKC01000373-OQKC01000373.1-human-gut-metagenome-genome-assembly--contig:-NODE-373-length-19302-cov-4.892203_pt1 | contig 19302 bp, 20 predicted proteins | sample MGYA00242774_ERZ504790 | MGnify/ENA primary metagenome ERZ504790 (study PRJEB26092, sample SAMD00036419) | human gut metagenome | host: Homo sapiens | study: EMG produced TPA metagenomics assembly of...
CATACGCATTCTCTGTCTGAATCCGTATCGTCCCGTCCTTCTCGGAAATCTGTCCGCAGAGTGACAGGATCGCCGCTGTTTCCGCAATCTGGCAGTGGCGTGCCGTCGGAAGATGTCTCGATAATTCCTCTTTTACCTCGCTTGAGAATGACATCCTTCCACCTCTAAATTCCTTTTCGGATGGCGTCTTTTTCCAGATCCCGGTGCTCAATCCGGATTCCATAGTCCTTCGCGTTGGAAAGACGCCGGTACAGCTCGTTGGCAAGGGTTACGGAACGGTGTTTTCCGCCGGTGCAGCCGATGCTGATAATGAGCTGATGCTTGCCCTCGGAAATATAATTCGGAATCAGAAAACGGATCATATCCTCTAATTTTTCCGCAAACACCTGCGCTGTCTCAAATCCCATCACATAATCCCGCACCGGAGCATCGTTGCCGGAGAGCGGGCGCATGCCTTCTACGTAGTAGGGATTCGGCAGGAACCGCACATCGAAAACAAGGTCCGAATCCGCCGGGATTCCGTATTTGAATCCAAATGAGAGCACAGTAATCATCAGATTTTTGAATTTCTGATCCTGCACGAAAATCTTATCGAGCTCCGCTTTCAGCTCTCTTGTGAGAAGCTGGCTCGTATCGAGAATGTAGTCCGCATCTTTTTTCAGGAACTCAAGTGCTTTGCGCTCTTTTCTAATTCCCTCATCCACCCGTCCAAGACCTGCCAGCGGGTGCGTTCTTCTCGTCTCTTTGTATCGTTTGACCAGCACGTCATCGGACGCGTCCAGAAACAGGATCTCATAGCAGATTCCGTTGATGCTCATCCACTCCAGAACATTCTGCAGGTCCGGAAGCGCCTGGCCGCTTCGGATATCGATTCCAACTGCCACTTTCTGGATTTCTCCGGAAGTACCGTCGGCGGTAAGCTGTGCAAATTTTTCAACCAGCGGGATCGGAAGGTTATCGACGCAGAAATATTCCGCGTCCTCCAGCATTTTCAACGCAGTACTTTTTCCCGCACCGGACATGCCGGTCACAATTACAAAACGCATGTTTTTTCTCCTTTGGTGGATAACGAAAATCAGAATTCCCCGAGGAACTGGATTTCCGGCTCAAGCTGTACGCCAAACTGTTCTTTTACTTTTGCCTGGATCTGACGGATCAGTTCCATCACATCCGATGCGGTTGCACCGCCTGCATTGATCAGGAAGCCGCAGTGTTTTTCCGATACTTTTGCACCGCCGACTGCGTAGCCGGAAAGTCCGGCATCCATCACAAGCTTGCCTGCGAAATAGCCTTCCGGCCGTTTGAATGCGCTGCCGGCGCTCGGATACTCGAGCGGCTGTTTCCCTACCCGCTTGTTTTTCAATTCCTGCATGCGGGCAAGAATTTCTTCTTTATCTCCCGGAACAAGCATAAGTTCTGCTCCAAGTACGACGTAGCCTCTGTCTTTGATGACGCTGGCACGGTAGCCGAAGCCGAGCTCTTCTTTTTCCAGTTCCCGGATCTCACCTTCTCTTGTGAGTACAGTGACATTCTGTACAATATCCTTCATCTCTCCGCCGTAGGCTCCCGCGTTCATACGGACGCCGCCGCCTAAAGTTCCAGGGATTCCGGAGGCAAACTCCATACCGGAAAGACCGGCTTCTCTTGCCGCCTGGCTGATGGATACAAGCATGCTTCCGGCTTTCGCCCGGATTCTGTTTCCTTCCACTTCGATTCCCTGAAAGTTTTTGTAAACCGAAAGAATCACACCGTGGTAGCCCTCGTCACTTACAACGAGATTGCTGCCGTTTCCGGTGACGAACCACGGGATCTCTTTTTCTTCGCAGAGAGCCACGATTTTTCTGATTTCTTCTTCTGTATGAGGAGCGACGAAATAATCTGCCGGACCGCCCACACGGAAGGTCGTATGATTTTTCATCGGTTCTGCGGTCTGTACCGCATCTTCCCCTGCAATTGCATAAAGTTCTCTGACAATCTCTTCTTTGATCACGATTTTTACCCTTTGCCGCATCTGCGGCCGAACATTTCATTACGAATTACTACGAATTACAGATTATACTTTTTAGACGCGAAAGCAGCCGACATCCCTCACTTCTTCGTTCGTTCTGCCAGCCGCTGTTTTTCTTCTTCGTCTGCCCGCCTTTTTGCAGGCTCACGGGGTATTCTACCACGAACCCTCAAAAAGTGCAACGAACTTTTTCGTTCCGGCTCTTTTTTCTATCAGATCTTCCGGATTGGTATCATTTCCTACATCAGACAGTCTTTTCCATGGATTCTCGCCGGGGTGACAAGCACCATCTGATTCATGAGATTTTCTTCTGAAAGAACAGCAACGCGCAGATATTCTCTCGTGTGTCCCGTCCAGTAATGGACGCCGTCGATCTCGACTTCTTCTTCCATGAGCACTTCCAGCTCTTTTCCGAGGAAGCCTTCCATATATTCCTGTCTCCGTCTCTCGTCCAGTTCCAGCAGAACGTGGCTGCGCTTCGTCTTCTCCTGCTCCGGAATCTGGCCTGCCATCGCTGCGGCGCGGGTGCCTTCTCTTCTCGAATACTTGAAGATGTGAGTCTCGAAGAAATGAATGTCCTCGACAAAGGCGCGCGACTCTTCAAACTCCTCCTCACTCTCCTGCGGGAAACCGACAATCACATCGGTCGTCAGCGCCGGATTTCCATATACCTTACGCAGCAGATCGCATTTGTGTTTGTATTCTTCTGCGGTATATTTCCGGTTCATCCGCTTCAGTGTTCCATTGCTTCCGCTCTGCAGCGAAAGATGGAAATGCGGGCACACCTTCGGCATTGCGGCGATCGCCTCTGCAAACTCTTCGGTGATGATGCCCGGCTCCAGGGATCCGAGACGGATTCTTCTGATGCCGTCCACTGCATCAACAGCGCGGATCAGGTCGAGCAGCGTCTCTTTTTCGCCCTCTGGGAAATCGAGTCCGTAGGAGGAAAGGTGGATACCGGTCAGCACGACTTCCTGGTATCCGGCCTCCACCAGACGTTTTACTTCTTCTACCACATCACTCTGGCGGCGGCTTCTGACTCTGCCGCGCGCGTACGGGATAATACAATAAGTACAGAACTGATTGCATCCATCCTGTACTTTCAGGAATGCGCGGGTGTGCTCCGCCGTTTTGCTGATCGAGAGTGTCTCGTACTCACGGTTGTGTGTCATATCCACGAGGAAGCTCTTACACTCCGCGTCGGATGGTTTTCCACCATCCTCACGTTCTGCCAGAAAGTTTTCCAGAATATCCACAAGATCTTTCTTCTTATTATTTCCGATGATCAGATCAATCGCCGTATCCTCTTCGAGTTTTTCCCCAGCCGCCTGCACATAACAGCCGCAGGCCACGACAACCGCATCGGGATTCATCTTTTTCGCTTTGTGCAGCATCTGCCGCGATTTCCGGTCCGCAATGTTCGTCACGGTACACGTATTGATAATGTAAACATCCGCTCCCGGTGCAAAAGGCACGATCTCGTACCCTCTGTTTTCGAGGAGCTGCTGGATGGCTTCCAGCTCATATGCGTTCACTTTACACCCAAGATTATGCAAAGCTACCGTTTTTTTCATGCCATACTCCTTTCTTCTTCATCTTTATTATTAAAAATCACGAAGATTCCACTTTATCTTTGTATGTTTTCGCATTGACTTTTTCCCCTCCAGACGGTAAGATAAAGCTGTTAAATGAGGGTAATAAATAATGTTAACCAAATAACAGGGAGGATTACAAACATGAAAACAGTACAGATTTCTCTTAATTCTATCGACAAAGTAAAATCTTTCGTCAACGACATTTCCAAATTCGATTTTGATTTCGATCTGGTATCCGGAAGATACGTAATCGACGCAAAATCCATCATGGGAATCTTCAGCCTCGACCTTTCCAAACCGATCGACCTGAACGTCCATGCTGATGGAGATGCTCTTCAGACCGTACTTGATGTTCTTGCTCCGTACATTGTATAATTACGATAGAACATAAGGGCCGCGCACTCGCCGCGGCTCTTTTTTTGTCTTTGTTTATCATCAGGACCGGATCTTGTTTTTCAGAACCCCCAAAACAAGATCCGGCCTTTTTGTTCTTTAAAGCAAGTTTTCCTTAGCAGACCTCGATCGTCTCTGCGGTAGAAACTGCGCGTTCCATCATCTCATCGATCACGTCATCCAGATGGCGCTCGGAGCATTTGATGACATTCAGGTTCGGTTTTGTCACCGGATGCTTTGCAACGAAGATCGTGCAGCAGTCCTCATACGGCAGAACAGATGTCTCGTACGTACCGATTTTTTCGGAAATATCGACGATCTCCTGTTTGTCGAAACCGATCAGCGGACGGAAGACCGGCATGGTGCAGACTTCGTTGGTAACGGCGAGGGAATGCATCGTCTGGCTTGCCACCTGTCCGATACTCTCTCCGGTGATCAGGCCAAGGCATTTGTCCTGACGTGCAAACGCTTCTGCGATCTTCATCATATAACGGCGCATGATGATGGTCAGCTCGTCGTGCGGGCATTTTTCGTAGATTGCAAGCTGGATCTCGGTGAAGTTGACCACATGCAGACGGATCGGGCCGCTGTAGCGTGCAACGAGTTTTGCAAGATCCACAACCTTCTGTTTGGCTCTCTCGCTGGTGTACGGCGGAGCGTGGAAGTAAACGGCATCAATCTTAACACCGCGTTTTGCGATCATGTATCCGGCAACCGGGCTGTCGATACCGCCGGAAAGCAGCAGCATGGCCTGTCCGTTTGTGCCGACCGGCATACCGCCAGGGCCTGCGATGCTCTCGCAGTACAGATAAATCTTCTGACGCAGCTCGACGTTCAGATAGATATCCGGCTCGTGAACGTCTACTTTGAGGTTCGGGCAGACATCGAGGATGCGGCCGCCCAGCTCGCAGTTGACTTCCATTGTGTGCATCGGATAGTTTTTGTTCGCACGGCGTGCGCATACCTTAAAGGTTTTCTCCTCGGTCGGGTACAGCTCTTTCACGTAGGAAACCACTGCCTCTGCCAGATCTTCAAAGCCGGTGTCCTCTAAAATGACAACCGGGCAGATCTCGGCGATACCGAAAACTCTTGTCAGCGCATCGACAGCGCCCTCGTAATCAAAGTCTCCTTCGGTGTTGACATAGATTCGTCCCATCTCACGGGTGACCTGGAAATTTCCGTCTACCGGGGCAAGCGCGTGCTCCATCTGTACGCAGAGCGCTTTCTCGAACAGATGACGGTTCTTTCCTTTAATGCCGATCTCGGCATATTTTACCAGAAATGCTTTGTACATCATCGTTTTTTATTCTCCTTTTTTCTCAGCCAGATCACGGAAGAACAGAGGATATTCCTCAGAAAATTTCTTCAGGATCAGGTCAGATACCTGACGCATCTGCGGATGTGCGGCGTTGGCGCTTCGAAGCCGGATAAAGTGGCGCCACTCTCTTAAGTTCATGGTCATGACGATCTCGGTTTTCAGAGAGTTCGGAAGAATGCTTCTTGCCTCCTCCGGCTTTGCTCCGAGTTCGAGCATCTGGAAGTAATACTGCTCTGCAGCTTCCATTGCTTTCTGCCATACCTCGTATTTTTTACGGTCGTTCTCGTCGTCCAGATCATAGGAAAATCCGGTTGCCAGATCGATACAGGTGATCTGGTTTCCAAATTTATCTTTCGAATAGTTGCAGTAGCGGGTGCTCTCCTGGCTGTAGCTTGCGATACGGTGGCGGACGATCTCATGGGTCACGCCGCGGTCGCACGTTACTTTTACGGTGATGGAGCCGTGCTCAATGACGGATTCATGGCCGCGTTTGATGATGCCTGCGATGAATTTCTCTGCAGTGCCTTCTCCAATGCGCTCCTCGCTCTTGTAGCAGACTCTTCCGATTTTCTCGATCCGGCGCAGCATATCCTCGTAGGATTCGGTGCTCAGGATTTCAATTTCCGGCTGTATTGTAATCATAATTTTCCTCTTTCTATTATTTCCTGGTAAATCTGCGCAGCATCGGCAGTACCTCGCGCAGCGTATCCAGGGTGTAATCAATCTGTTCCAGTGTCGTAAATTCGCTGAAGCTGAACCGCACGGCAGACTCCATCTCGGCTTTCGATGCGCCGATGGCAGTCAGCGTCGGGCTTCCGGCTCTCTTGTGTGATGAGCAGGCGCTTCCGGCGGAAACGTAGATCTGGCGGTCCTCCAGCGTGTGCAGCAGCACTTCACTACGCACATTTAAGAACGATGCATTGACAATCTGCGGCGCACCCTCTTCTTCCGGCATGCCATGGATGACCACATCGTCCAGCTCCCGCAAGCCTTCGATCAGACGGTGTTTGCAGGCACGCATCTGCGCAGTCTGCTCGTCAAAATGCCTGTAAACGATCTCAGCGGATTTCGCAAGGCCTGCGATGCCCGGCACATTGTCGGTTCCGGAACGCATGCCGTTCTGCTGGCCGCCGCCTAAGATCAGCGGACGGATTTTTACTTTCTCATCAATATATAAAAAGCCGCTTCCCTTCGGTCCGTGGATCTTGTGGCCGCTCACGGAGAGCATGTCGATGCCCATCCGTTTCGGATAAATCCGGTATTTGCCGAACGCCTGGATCGCATCGACATGAAAATACGTTTTCGGATTTTTCGCCTTGATTCTGCGTCCGATCTCCCCGATTGGCTCAACAGAACCGATCTCATTGTTGACATACATAATCGAAACGAGAATCGTCTCCGGCGTGATCGCTTCTTCGAGTTCGTTCACATCCACAAGGCCTTCTTTATTTACCGGCAGGCGCGTAATACGGAATCCCTGCTCCTCCAGAAATGCCAGCGGTGCCGACACGGCCGGGTGCTCGATCGCGCTTGTGATGATGTGGTTTCCCGTTCTCTTATTTGCCATTGCTGTTCCGACGAGCGCCCAGTTGTCGGACTCTGTGCCACCGGAGGTAAAGAAAATTTCTTTTTCTTTGACTTTCAGAATCTTTGCCAGCGTTTCCTGGGCGGTTCTGATATATTGTTCTGCTTCTACCCCTTTTTGATGCATCGCAGACGGATTTCCATAATGATTTACCATCAGATCACAGACGAGATCTGCGGTTTCCTGATAAACACAGGTGGTTGCGGAATTGTCCAGATATGCTTCCATTATCTTGTTCGTTCCCTTCCTTCTAAAAGATACACCAGAATGGAAAGCACGGTCATTCCGGCCGTTTCCGTGCGCAGAATGCGCTTTCCGAGCGTAATCGGCTCTACCTTTGCCTTCATGGCCATTTCCACTTCCGCTTCGTCAATGCCGCCCTCCGGTCCGATCAGGATCGCAATAGATTCACCCGGTTCAATGGATTCCAGAATTTTTCTCGTTCCTTCCATCCCCTCTGCGTTCTCATACGGCATCAGGCGAACGTCTGATTCTGCCATCATTGCAAGCGCCTGCTGAAATGTAACAGGCATGTGTACCGTCGGAATCTGCATCCGTTTGGACTGCTTTGCCGCACCAAGCGCGATCGTCTGCCAACGCTCTGCTTTCTTTTCCGCCTTTTTCCGGTCCAGCTTCACAACGCAGCGTTTCATCTCCACCGGAACAATTTCCGTCGCACCAAGTTCCACTGCTTTTTGGATGATCAGTTCCATTTTGTCACCTTTTGGCAGACCCTGAAACAGCACAATTCCGGACGGGAGTTCTCTGTCTGCTGCTGTGACTTCTTCTACTGCGGCAAGAACCTCCCCTTCCGGGAAATCCGAAACGGCACAATGATATTCCTTTTCGCCTCCGGTACTGACCAGTATTTTTTCGCCCGGCCGCATGCGGAGCACATTTTTGATGTGATTAACGTCACTGCCCGTGATGTGGACAGTGCCGTCATAAATCTGACTTTCTTCTACAAAAAAACGGTACATGAATCTGTTCTCTTTCTCTTCTGGTGTTTCGCTTTTCTTAATTTACATCGGTTTTCTTGCTGTAACAGAAACCCATTCGCCCTGATGTGTAACTTCAACTACTTCAAGTCCCGCTGCAACGACTGCCTCTTTGACAACTTCCTCTTTCACATCGAGAATGCCGGATGTGATATAAACAGCGCCCGGCTTCATCTGGTGTACGATTACCGGCGTCAGCGGAACAAGAACATCTGCAAGAATATTTGCGGTAACGATATCGTATTTTTCGTATCCGACTTTGTCCTGTACTTCTTTGTCATCAATGATATTTCCGATCATCATATCAAACGCTTCTACCGGAATTCCATTGACTTCTTTGTTTTCCTCAACTGCAGGAACCGCACACGGATCGAGGTCTGTTCCGACCGCATGACGCGCACCAAGCTTCAGTGCAATAATCGAAAGAATACCGCTTCCGGTTCCGACATCAAGCAGCTCGGTATCCTTTGTCACATATTTCTTTAACTGACGGATGCAAAGCTGTGTTGTCTCATGCATACCCGTTCCAAAGGCTGTGCCCGGATCGATATGGATGATCATTTTATCCCGGTCTTCCGGCTTTACTTCCTCCCAGGACGGGATGATCAGAATGTCGTCCACATAGAACTGTTTGAAATACTGTTTCCAGTTGTTGATCCAGTCCTTGTCCTCTGTCTCAGACTCTGTGATGGTGCACTCTCCAAGGTCCAGGAACTCCTGCATTTCTGCAAGTGCCGCGCGGACATCTGCAAGAACCTTCTCCTTGTCCTCATCCACATCGAGGTAAAAATTCAGGTAGGCAATGCCATCGTCATCCGGAATATCCGGCATGATATCCACGAACATCTGCTGTTTGTCGCTCTCGGTCAAAGGCTGTTTGTCCTGAATTTCCACGCCTTCGATTCCCACATCGGCCAGAGTGGAGATCACAATGTCTTCCACTTCCGATCTTGTTTTTAATGTAAATTTATTCCATTTCATTGTTTAAACTCCTTTTTGCGCTTCTCTTTTCCATACGTGCAAAGAAAGCCACATTTATCATACACGATATCGTTCCTGTTGTAAATGTTATTTTCGGCTTTTACGGCCCGTCTCAATCCGAAATCTTTGTCAGAAAGTCATCTTTTTTCGCCTTCTGATAACGCCATATCAGCCCGAATGTGGATAAAATGCGAACCCCAAGATCTATCAGGTTGAACCGGTACAGTGCCGTAAGATCTGCCCCAAGTGCCGTATACAGACGGACACCAAGCAACGGCAGAACACTGTTGGTCAGCGTCGTCATCATCGTAAAGAGGCTGATCAAAAGCGAACGGTTCTTTTCCGGTGCGGCATTTAAAAGAATCTGTACCGTGCAGAGTGCAACGGCACACTGTGGAGCGTTCAGAACCGTCATCAGAACAATAAAAGTAACCCCTCGGTACGCCAACGGTAAATGTGGAACCAGAATCATAATAACCGGGCAGAAGCAAAGACCGATCCCGGCGGAAATCAGTGCAAAATCCGGCGATTTTTTCCGGACAACCTTCGCGATCATTCCAACTGCCGCAAGCTGGCCGATATTGAAAACACCGTTGCAGATGGAAAGTGTCATCTCCGACATTTTGCAATATTTGACCTGTCCTAAATACCACATGCTCCAGTCAAGCTGCCAGGTGATATAGAAAAAGACCACCGGCACGAAAAACCAGCGCAATGCTTTATTTTTCCCCACGCTTGTGATCGCCTCCAGCAGATCAGAAACAGAAAAACGTGAGGATGCCTTCCCCGCTTCTGCCGGAGCCTTTCCCTCCTCCTGCTGTTTCACCGGAATTTTTTTGATTGCAGCGGCCTGCAGCAGAACACAGACAGCACACAGATAAAAGAAGCTTCGGAGTACCAGAAGCTTTCCATCGGCCGTGTGGCATCTTCCCATCAGAATCCCGCAGATCACCGGTGCAAGAATGCCAATCACAAACATGAACTGATTCCGAAAGGCATAGACATCGTTTCGCTGCCGCAGTGAAACCGCAGCACCGAACATTGCCTGCCACTGCGCATTGTAAATAGCAAGTGCCCCTGCAGTAAATGCCAGTGATCAAAAAACAGCTCCATACGTCTCTCGCCGAGTGCCGGTACACTTCCAAGAAATGCATAGCCGGCACACATCACAAGAAGCGTAAGCATCGGTATCGTCTTTGTCGACTTCAGACGATCCGCCAGAATTCCAAGCGGCAGCAGTGCTGCACACGCTACAATGTTCGGCACCATCTGGATAATACCGATCTGACTGTCGGTTGCACCCATGTTTGTCGCATACAGATTCAGGCCGAAACCGTTGATCGATGTGATATATTGCAGAAATACACCCTCGACGGCAAACAGCAGCATGATCTGCGCAGATGGCGGCATCTTTTTTGCCCGGTAAAACAGACTCTTTTTCATTGCTTCATCCCCCATGCCTTCTTTTGTCATCTTCACGTTCCTGCCCCCTGCCGGATACGTAAAGATTCTGCTTTCATAATGGCAATTTCATGTTCAAATGTCAACAGAAATACCCGGATCCAATGTGAGAATTTTAACGGCATTTTCTGTCAATATTCACAAAAGAAAAAAGGGCATTCTCCCTGTTGAATGCATGGGTTTGGCATAAGAAAAAGGAGCCCCCGTTTTACCTGGGAACTCCGCATATTGGAAATGTTTATAGCAATCTCAGAAACTATAGCAAGACCAGAAAATAACGCAAAAAGGACAGTGCTGCAGGGCGCGAATTACAAGGAACGGATTTGAAGGCGTACCGGGTACGACGAAAATCCGTGACGCAGTAATTCACGTTCTGCAGTGCTGAATTTTTTGCGTTATTTTCTGGTCTTGCTATAAATTCATCTCCCACCGCAGAACGTGTCTTCTTGCCGGAAGAGGATAAAAAAAATTCAGCACTGCTTTTTTGCGTTATTTTCGGGGTTTCTATCAGAATTCGATCTCGCGCAGATATCTGTGCAGCGCATCCTGCCAGGTCGGCAGTTTTTCGAATCCGTTCTCGGTCAGTTTCTCTTTGCTCATGCGGCTGTTGGACGGACGTTTTGCTTTTGCCGGGTACTGGTCAGAGCTTACCGGTGATACACTTACTTTTCCGTAAGCCGGATCGATCTCAGCGGCCTGTTTGAAAATCTCGCAGGCGAACTCATACCAGGAGCAGAGTCCCTCGTTTGTTGCATGGTAGCGGCCGTAGTTCTCTTTCTCTGCCATGTCGACAAGCAGGCGGGACAGGTCGTAGGTGTAGGTCGGGCTTCCTACCTGATCATCTACAACAGTCAGATGATCGTGTGTCTTTCCAAGGTTCAGCATGGTCTTGATGAAGTTCTTTCCGTTCACGCCGAATACCCATGCGATGCGGACGATGTAGAATTTTTTCACCCATTTCTCTACCGCGAGCTCTCCCTCGCATTTCGTCTGGCCGTATACGTTCAGCGGATGACGCTCATCATCCGGCTCCCACGGGCGGGTGCCCTGGCCGTCGAATACGTAGTCGGTGGAGATGTAGATCATTTTGCAGTCAAGGTCATGGCAGACTTTTGCGATGTTCTCGGTTCCGACTGCATTGACCTGATGTACTTTTTCTTTTTGTCATCATCCTCAGCAAGGTCTACCGCGGTCCATGCTGCACAGTGGATTACGACATCCGGGTTTGCTTCGGTAATGACTTTTCTTACGCTTTCTGCATCGGTGATATCCATTTCTTCAATATCAACGCCGATTCCTTCATGACCGCGTTTTGCAAGTTCATTCATGACGTCATGGCCGAGCTGGCCTTTTACACCTGTTACAAATACTCTCATAATGGTTCTCCTTTTTTCTGATTTTGTTATCGTTATGTTTTGTCTGTCTCTTGTTTTTCAGTCTGATTTTCTGTTTGTACCATGAGTATAAAGGATGACGTTATGTCATGGTCAAGCACTTTTTTCAAAAACTGCCCCGGATTTTTCTTCCGGGGCAGTTTTCTTCAACGCTGTTCGCTTTTATTTGTCGATATATTTTCCGTTCATCACATCCATCAGATACTGACCGTACTGATTTTTCTTCAGCGGCTCGATGTCGGTCAGAAGCTGGTCTTTGCCGATCCAGCCGTTCAGGTAACCGATCTCCTCGATGCACGCAATCTTGCGGTGCTGATGGGTCTCGATGGTTTTTACGAAGTTGGTTGCCTCTACCAGGCTCTCATGTGTACCGGTATCCAGCCAGGTGAAGCCCTGTCCGAGAAGCTCAACGTTCAGGCTGCCGTCTTCCAGATAGATCCGGTTCAGGTCGGTGATCTCAAGCTCTCCGCGCGGTGACGGTTTCAGGTTCTTTGCATACTCTACGACTTTGTTGTCATAGAAGTACAGACCTGTAACACAATAGTTTGATTTCGGTTTCTCCGGTTTCTCTTCGATGGAGATGGCTTTTCCCTCGGAGTCAAATTCTACGATTCCGAAACGCTCCGGATCATCTACATAATAGCCGAATACGGTTGCGCCTTTTCCGGTCTCAGCGTTTTCTACTGCTGCTTTCAGGCGTTTGTTCAGACCGTGTCCGAAGAAGATGTTGTCGCCGAGCACCATGGCAACGGAATCATCCCCGATGAACTCTTCACCGATGATGAAAGCCTGTGCCAGTCCGTCCGGGCTTGGCTGCACTTTGTAGGTAAGCTGTACACCGAACTGATGGCCGTCTCCGAGCAGTGCCTCAAAACGAGGTGTGTCCTGCGGTGTGGAGATGATCAGGATGTCGCGGATGCCTGCATTCATAAGAACAGACAGCGGATAATAGATCATCGGCTTGTCATAGATCGGGAGAAGCTGTTTCGATGTTACCATAGTTAACGGATAAAGACGTGTGCCGGAACCTCCGGCAAGTACGATACCTTTCATAATTCGTTACTCCTTTTTCGTATATGATACCTCTAGTATAACCTCATTCCCGGAAACGCGTCAACCCGTATCGTAACGTAACCGTTACTGTTCACTCAGCAGTGAAACACTTGCTGTTTCGCTGCGTAAGAACATGTTTCAGGTGTGAGCAACCCTCCTTTTACGAAGCAAAACTTTAAATGAGGGTTGCGAATGTTACAGTTCGCTGGGCACCAGTGAACTGTAACACGTAACGGTGTGTGATAACTTTGTGACGTTTCTGTTATCAGCAGCTGTATTTCGTCAGTTTCTGGCGGGAATAGATCGAGCTGTTGCGGTTGAATACGTAGGCCGCGGTGCAGACAATAAAGAAATATGGCAGATAATCGTAGCCAAAAATCTCGCCGCCGATGAAAATAGCCGCCAGTAAGGTATTGGTTCCGCCGCCGAAAACCGCCGCATAGCCAAGCGCCGCGGAAAGCTCCACCGGAATACCGAACAGATTGCCAAGGACTGCTCCCAGGGTTGCTCCGATGGTAAACAGCGGTGTTACCTCGCCGCCCTGAAACCCGGCGGACAGCGTCAGAATTGTCAGGATAAATTTCAGCGCCCAGTCATATGCATATACCTTTTCCCCATGAAATACCGCTTCCACCAGATTCGTTCCAAAGCCGCAATACCGTCCGCGGTACAGAAGCAGGAACAGAATGCTAAGGATAACACCGATGGAGAAAACACGCACCAGCGGATTTTTGATTTTTCGCCGAGATATTTTTTCGTGTGCTTTAAGCACCAGGCGAAGAGGCCGCCTGTGATTCCAAAAATAATACCAAGTGTAATCAGACGCACCAGCAGGAACGGTGTCAGGCTTTCGCTGATGTGGACAGCCAGATTTTCTTTGCGGATTCCAAGCAGGGAAGCTACAGCGCTCGCAGAGAAAGATGCGGTAAACGCCGGAAGCAGTGCCTCGTACCGCATTTCACCTGCAGCGAGCACTTCTACTGCAAAGATCACAGCTGCAATCGGCGTTCCGAACATGCCCGCAAAGCCGGCAGCCATACCGGTTACCAGAAAGATACCGGGCGCGTTTTTAAACGGTAATTTTTTACCGGCAAAATAGGAAAACACAGCACCGATCTGAACGGCAACACCCTCCCTGCCGGCACTTCCACCGAACAGATGCGTCAACGCCGTTGAGAGCATTGCCAGCGGAATCATGCAAAGCGGAAGCTCTGTCTCCTCCTCATACGCTACATCAAAAATCAGACTCATGCCTCCTTTTCCCCTGCCACCGAATTTCTGATTGACTGCCACGATCACAAGACCTGCCATAGCGAGAAACGGCAGACACCAGAAAAGATGTGCCACGCGAATAGCCGTGACTTTCAAAAGCAGACGGCAGAACAGCGCCTCAATCAGACCGACTGCCGCACCGAGCGGAACGCCGGTCACACCGAGCAGCAGCAGGGCGCCGTAGGTGCGAAGGGATTTCTTCAGTTCTTCTTTCATTCTCTTTCTCTCCTTTTCGAATTCTGCTGTTATCATATCACGAAGCGGACAGATTGTGAACTATGGATACCTTTTCCTCCATACTCTTTGCCAGTGCGTCGGCAAATTTTTCCTGCATCCGGATTACTTCTGTCATCTCCTGCTCCGTAAACTGCGCCGCAGCTTCCTCCTCGGACTGAAACAGCGGAAGAATCAGCTCTCTCGCATACTGTTTTCCCGTTTCAGTCAGACTGATGATTTTTTCCCGCCGGTTTGCCGGATTGACTTCCATTTCGATATATCCTGTTTTCGTTTTTAGTCCGTTTTCGTACTTTTTGTTTTAGTGTTTTTTTCTTCCTTTGTCAAGATTTCCAAAAGCCTCTTTTTTCCGTATATTTTCCGGCATTTTTCAAATACTAGCAACTGTCCAGACACTGTTAGGGAAAGGAGATTTTGAAGATGAGAAAAATCAGAAGAGTGTGTATGACGCTGGCATTGGCGGTATTACTGGCCGGGATGACGGCCTGTGGAAACAACACCACGAATGACACCGGAAATGGCAATACCAACACGGAGAGCGACATGGGACAGACGGATAACAGAAACGACGTCAATACGACAGAGATGCCGTCAAACGACAATGTAAATGATGTGACGGAGGGCACCGATGGGAATGCCAACGGCACAAATACCGGGGATAGAAATACCCTTGGGGATGATGTCGGCGACGCCGCTGAAGATGTGACCCGTGGTGTCGGTGAGGGCGTTGAGGATGTCGGCCGCGCGGTGGACGATGTGGTAAGCGGCGGCGACAATAAGACGCAGAATCCGCAGGAAAACGGAGCAACTACACAGAATGGAGCGGGGATGGCACAGTAAATATGCACTTCTGCTGCTCCCGTATCTAAAAAACTTCCCTTGGCGAACGATACATGCAGGTTCGCCGGGAAGTTTTTTTACTGCCAGGCACATCAGCACCTGGTTTGATCCGTCAATTTTGATTTTTCTTTTACAGACCGCATCTGAATTTTCTGCCCTTCGCGCCAAGAATGCTGGCCATCCGATCGCCCCACGCTGCACGCTCTGCATAAATATCAACCCGTTCCAGATCTCCGCTCCGGTCCACAAAGGCAGGAAACAGGAATCCACAGATAGGATTTCCCGGCTCGTATTCTCCAACCAGAGGGCAGACAGCGCAGATCAGATAGGGGAACATCTCCTCGGATTCCCCCAGGCGCTCTTTATCGGAAGCCTTTGCCGGAATATCATACCGGTCATAAAACATGTAAATGGCATAAGCCCCGTGAATCTGCAATCCTTCGATCAGGATATCATAGAACGTTTCCAACAGCGCATCGTTCTTCAGTCCGCATTCCCGCAGCGCCATCAGCATCTGCCAGATACTGCCCGGCCCCTGGGATGTTTCCGGAAAACGGTATTCCCGCAGCTTCTCATTCGATTCCGCAAATGGAATTTTCTTGGCAATCGCCAGATTCCTGGCCTTTTCCGAACCGGACAGTTTCAGAAAATGAATGTTGAAACTGCCGTCATACTCCCCATCCGAATCCGTATAGCAACCCGCCATCCGCACAAACGAAGTCCGCGCCGGCGTCATCCTCCTCGTCAGCTCCAGCATGTCTTCCCGATTAATCATACATTCCCTCCGACAGTAAAGATATTCGAAACTCTCTGCCTTTGATCTTATCATAACATGCTTTTTCTGTCAGCAGGTTTTTAAATTGCGTTCTTTCTCTCCATCTGATAAAATCGAAACAGTATCTCGCATTTTATAATTTTGATATAGAGAGATGTTGGGACAAAACACCTTTTGACTCAATATCACAGAAAGGACGACACATGAAATTAGCAGTAATCAGTGATCTTCACGGGAATTATTATGCGCTCGCAAAGGTGCTGGCATTTCTTCGCAGTCAGGAGATCGACGGTATCATCGGGCTGGGAGATTTTGTAACAGACGGGCCTTTTCCGCAACGGATGATGAGAGTGCTTCGCGAAATGCAGGAGGAGTTTCCCTGCTATCTGGTGCGGGGAAACAGGGAAGAATATCTGCTGGAAAATATCCGGCATCCGCAGAACTGGAAGGCAGGTTCCTCGACAAGCGGACTTTTGGATTATACGTTTCGGAATCTTACCGGACAGGATCTGGAATTTTTCGAACATCTGCCGACAGACGGTGTTCTGGTCGGAAAAATAAATGAATCAGGCCGGCTGATTCCTGTTTTTGTTCCGCAGGAAGAAATCACACCGGATACCTGCCGCGAATCTCTCTTCCCGGCACTTCGTCTCTGTCACGGCGCGCCCGGAGAACTCCGTGGGAATTTCGGTCTGCATCCGGAGCTTTTGCTGTCCCATCTGAAAAATCTCGATGCCGCAATCCTGCTCGGCGGGCACAGCCACAAGCAGGAGCAAAGAGAATATGCCGAAAAAACATACCTGAATCCCGGTTCCCTTGGGCTTGCGCTTGATGGAGTCGGCGGCCATGCCCATTTCGCGATTCTGACGCTGGAAAACAGCACATGGCAGATCGAATGTTTTCAGATTCCCTACGATCTCGAAGGCTACCTCGCCGAATTCGACCGCGCCGGGCTGGAAACGCATGGCAGTGTCCTTGCCCGTTCCTTAAAACGGACATTGACCTGCGGCGTGAATTATTTTTATCTCACCGTAAAACGAGTGCGTGAACTCGCCGATGCACTGGCACTGACCGATCTGGACGAAGAGGTCTGGAAAAAGGCGGAACAGGAACTGAAATAACCGTCCATTCAAAAGACGGCAGGCTGTGTACTCACACACAGCCTGCCGTCTGTTTCTATTCCCTAACTTCTATTTTTCTTTTCGAAACACAACCGTCTCAAATCTTCTGACCACTCCATCATACTCTCCCGTCATCGGCTGGTATGTTTCCGTATCCATCGGAAATGCAGCCGGTTCAGCTCCGTAGTTCTGTACAAACAGATACTTGTATTTCTCATCCTCCCTTGTTGCAACATCGAGCCCTTCCGGGATTTCGGCTGCCGCGCGTTCCAGGCCTTTTTCTTCTGCCAATTTCCGGCAGAAGTCATCGTAAAATGCCTGTTCAAAATCTGCGCAGACATAATACGCCTCGCCCTCTCCAAATACATTTTTCGTCAGTGCCGGATATCCCGCATAGAAATCGTCACGGTATGCCAGCAGCGTTTCGGCACCGTTCGTTTTTACCAGGTCGCAGAAATTTCGGATTTCATATGTCTTTCCTTCTCCCACACCCGCATTCACATCCTGATCATACAATGCGTCCAGCTCGGTGCTCCGCAGGCCGAATACATCCATCAGTCCGTGCGGGGTTCCGCCGAGGAAACAGAGGTCGTTTTCATCCACAACTCCCGACCAGTATGTCATCACAAAGGTGCCGCCGTCTGCCACAAATTTCCGGATTTTTTCCTCAATTCCGGCCCGAAACAGATACAGCATCGGTGCAAAGACAATCCGGTAGTCGGAAAGATTCTCCTCCATATCGAGGAAATCCACATTCACACCCAGTTTCCGAAGACCGCCATATACCTTCTTCACGGTATTCATGTATTGCAGTCCCATATTCCGTGGTCCCTGCGCATCCTCCATGGCCCAGCGACTTTCGCAGTCATGCAAAATTGCAGCCTGTGCCTTCGTCGTGCTTCCCGCAATCTGCGCCAGATCCAAAAGCGCCTCGCCCGTCTCTGTCACCTCACGGAACACGCGCGTATCCTTTCCGCCGTAGTGGTCAATGACCGCCCCGTGGAACTTCTCGCTCGCACCGCGGCTCTGGCGGATCTGGAAATACTGGACACTGTCGGAACCATGCGCCACTGCCTGCAGCGATGCCGCCTTTAAAAGCCCAGGCCGTTTCAGCTTGCTGACACTCTGCCAGTTCGTGCTTGTCGGGCAGGACTCCATCAGAAGGAACGGTTTTTTCATCAAACTCCGCATAAAATCGTGCTGCAGTGCCGTGTCAAGCGCAGTCACCTCTTCTGCTTCCTTGTGCCAGGTCGGATAATTATCCCATGACACCACATCAATCAGATCCTTGAACTTATGATAATTCAGTCCCTGGAAATCATACATCATGTTGATTGTCACCGGAAGTTCGGAACCGCCCGCGCGGATCGCTGCTTTTTCCCAGGCAACAAAGTCTGCTGTCTGATCTGTCACAAACCGTTTCCAGTCAAGATTCAGTCCGTGAAGCCCCATCTCACCCTTTGGGGACGGACTCTCAATCTGCTCAAAATTCTGATACGAATGGCTCCAGAACGTTGTATTCCACGACATATTCAATGCATCAATCGTCTGATATTTTTTCTTCAGCCACCCCTGAAATGCCTTCTGGCAGAGCGGGCAATGGCATTCTCCACTCAGTTCATTCGAAATGTGCCACATTTTTACCGCCGGGTGCTTTCCAAACTTCTCGCTCAGCAGGCGATCAATTTTCCCCACCTTTTCCCGGTAAACCGGCGAAGTATAACAGTGATTATGGCGTCCGCCGAACAGATTTTTCGTGCGGTCCGCGTTTACGCGCAGTACCTCCGGGTACTTGTCTGCAAGCCACTTCGGGCGTGCTGCAGACGGTGTCGAGAGAATTACTGAAATCTCATTCTTATACAGCTGATCCATGATCTTTTCCAGCCATTCCAGGTGGTATACACCCTCCTCCGGCTCGAGCACAGACCAGGAAAAGACACCAAGCGTCACCTCGTTGATATGCGCCTCCTTCATATATTCGATATCCTGCTCCAGAATTTCCGGCATCGCAAGCCACTGCTCCGGGTTATAATCCCCTCCATAGATAAATCCACTCTGGTTCATGTTCGTTTTCCTTTCTCTAAGTTAGCAACCACCAGTTCAACTGGTGGTTTATTATTAGCCCTCCAAAGGGCTATTGTTACTATTCGCCCCAAAGGGCGGTATCGCAAGCACTTTTGCTGGCCCGCTATAAAGCGGTACTACTCGAATCTTCTCGTCTCGATTCTTCTGCTTGCTCTTTTATATACTTTTGAACTGCTTCATCTGTTATAT
>ENA-OQKC01000374-OQKC01000374.1-human-gut-metagenome-genome-assembly--contig:-NODE-374-length-19222-cov-3.854674_pt1 | contig 19222 bp, 15 predicted proteins | sample MGYA00242774_ERZ504790 | MGnify/ENA primary metagenome ERZ504790 (study PRJEB26092, sample SAMD00036419) | human gut metagenome | host: Homo sapiens | study: EMG produced TPA metagenomics assembly of...
GGAGTGGAATATATGGCTTGTCTATTTCTTTTCCAGAAAATCAGCACGCATCGGACTGAAACAATCTATCAGCATACCCGGCTCCAGGCATACACAACCATGCACAGCATCCGGTTCCTTATACAGACAGTCGCCGGCCGATACAATTTTTTTCACACCATTGATCGGTAAACTCAAATTTTCCGCTTTCCACATATGTTACTTGTGAATGAACGTGATGGTGAACAGCTCCTACGGCACCTTTTTCAAATTTCACTTTAACGACCATGATGTCGTCATTGTATCCCATAATCTGGCGCACTACACCTTCGCCTGCAGGTTCCCATTCTTTGCCTTCTGCTAAAAATGAAGTTTTCACTTACCTGTTTTCATTAACCTTTTTTTCAGTGTTTTTGTTTGTTTCTTCAGTACACTCTTTGTTGCTCTCGTTTTTTTTCACTTTGTGCATTGCAGCTCTGCAATAGTAGTGGTGCCATCAAGGCGCAAGCATACAATGCGGTTCTTACCTTACGATTCATGATCTTGCATTTAATATAAAATGAATAACTAAAACTTTTCTTCAAATATACTTATAATATGGGGAGGGTAGTTCGTCGTGATTAAAATATACGAGGAAAAGACCAAATATTACAAATCCAAGCTCCGGAAAATGGCTTATTTTGCTTCATAATGATATTTAAACTTGAATCAAAACACTAAAACAACAATGAAAAGCACATTAAAGAAGAACTGGGAAAGAATTGTCCTTTGCCTGTGCATGGCAAATTTTGCTTGTATAGGTATAGCCCAAACTAATAAAAAATTAGATGACCAAGTTATAAATACGATGAAAACCGCCACTCGGTTTATGATGGACAAAGTGAGTTATAATGGTGGCTTCGTATGGAATTATTTGCCGGATATGTCCCGTTCATGGGGAGAAATGGAAGCCAAGAGGACAATGGTATGGATTCAGCCGCCGGGAACTCCTTCTGTCGGTCATTTGTTGCTTGACGCTTATCATGCTACAGGAGATGAGTATTATTATGAAGCTGCGAAAAAAGTGGCTAACACTTTGATTTGGGGACAGCTTGAATGTGGCGGATGGAATTATGTGTTCGATTTTGCAGGAGAGAACTCCTTAAAGTCCTGGTATGATACCGTTGGTAAAAATGGCTGGCGTCTGGAAGAATTTCAACATTATTATGGAAATGCGACTTACGATGATGCGGGTACTATGGAGGCTGCCAAATTTCTACTTCGTATGTATGTGGAAAAAAATGATCCTGCTTTCCGTCCGGCTTTGGAGAAAACCATTGATTTTGTCTTGAAAAGTCAATATCCGGTGGGCGGATGGCCTCAACGGTATCCTTTGATGTATGATCACCCTTTTCAAGGTAAGAAAGATTATTCGTCTTTTATTACTCTGAATGATGATGTGATTCCTGATGCGACCGAGTTTTTGATTCAATGCTATCAGGCAATGGGGTTGCAAGGGGTAAAGGAGCCTATTATGCGTGCTATGTACTTGATGATTTCCCTTCAACAAGGGGAACCTTATGCAGGCTGGGCAGACCAATATACAGTAGATGATTTGAAACCGGCTCATGCCCGTTCTTATGAACCGCGCAGTGTGAACACCGGTACTACCGTCCGTCTTGTTAATTTAATGATGGATTACTATAAACTTACAGCTGATACTCGTTTCCTGTCGGGGATTCCTGCTGCAATTCGTTTTTTGGAATCAATGAAATTACCGGAATCGGATGTGAAGAAATGGAAGAGTCAGTCGACTAATCCGGAAGCTATTTTGGTTCCTCGTTTTGTAGATCCTGATACTGGTAAACCACTGTATGTCCATCGTAAGGGAAGTAATGTGAAAAACGGTACTTATTATATAGATCAGAATATAGAAAATACAATTAGCTCATTATAATTCGGCAACGTTTTTGTGAATCCTGGTGAACTGCGTCGTCGTTATGAGGAAGTGAAAAAACTTCCTGTATCCGAATTGGCGAAGAATTCACCTTTGCTGCAGGATCATTTGGTTCCTTTACCTAAATATTATACTCGTTTACGTGGAAAAGCTACGGAAGAAGTTGCCCGGAAATTGGTGAAATCACTGACTAAGGACGGTTGCTGGCTCTCTCCTTTAAAGTCAACCTCGAACCCGTATAAGCCATATACTGTTTCAGGACCTAGTGAGGAAACGAAATATATAGCTACCTTTGTAGGGGACGAGCACGATACATCACCTTATCCGTGTACCACCGGAGAATTGTGCATCTCTGTTGGAGATTATATTGATAATATGATAAAATTAATTAGTTACCTTGAAAAGTAAAGTTTGTTAGGTATAGGTTTATGAAGAATACTGTAATTTGTTTATTGTTGTTCGGGATAAGTCTGACGGCTTCTGCTCAAGAAAAGGTGGAAACAGTTTCTATGCGTTATGAAACGCAGAATGATATGCCGCTGTTCTATCAGAAGATGAAAGAAAACCTGACTTATCCTATGGCATGGGGGAACTCTGCTATCCGAAATTTCGAAAAGTGGCGTGAGGAAGCTCGAAAAACGTTATTGGATTGCATGTTGCCTGCTCCTCCTGCTACGGCTTTTGATAAGAAAGTGATAGATACCGAGCAACGGAATGGATATAGGGCGGAGAAGATTTTGTTCAGTGTTTCGGAATATTCTCGTGTTCCTGCTTATCTGTTGGTTCCTGACGGGAATGGCCCGTTCCCGGCAGTATTGCTGCTTCACGATCACGGTGCGCATTTTTCGATAGGGAAAGAGAAGATGGTACGTCCGTTCGGTGTGGAAGCATCTGTACTGGCCGATGCGGACGATTGGGCGGAAAAATGTTATGACAAACAGTATGTAGGTGATTATCTGGCAAGTCACGGATATGTAGTGCTTGCTGTGGATGCCTTGTTTTGGGGGGAACGGGGACGTAAGGAAGGAGTACGCTATGACTCACAGCAAGCGTTGGCGGCCAATATGTTACAGATGGGAATGTCTTGGGGAGCCTTGATAGCCTGGGATGATATTCGTAGCGCGGAATTTCTGGCCTCATTGCCCATGGTTCATAAGGAAAAGATAGGTACTATGGGATTTTCCATGGGAGCACATCGTGCCTGGATGGTCAGTGCCGCTACAGATGTGGTGAAGGCAGGCGCTGCTGTGTGCTGGATGAATACTACAGATAGCTTAATGACACTTACCAATAATCAGAACAAAGGTGGGTCTGCTTATTCCATGATTATTCCCGGAATACGGAATTGGATGGATTATCCTCATGTGGCATCTATCGCCTGTCCCAAACCGATGTTGTTCATCAATGGCTTGCGGGACAAACTTTTTCCTGTAAAGGGCGTTGAAAGCGCTTTCTCTACCATGCAGGATGTATGGAAGAGTCAATCGGTAGAAAATCTGTTGACCACCAAGTTCTATGATTTGCCCCATTTTTGCAGTAAGGAGATACAGGATGATATACTTGAGTTCTTTAATCAAAATTTAAAATAGAAAGCGATGAAAATTAAGATGTTGATGGCATTTGTTGCCTTGTTATTGTTTTCTGCTTTTACGGCAGACCGCACAATTACTATCTTTATGATAGGTGACTCGACTATGGCCAACAAACCCTTAGAGGGAGGTAATCAGGAACGTGGATGGGGCCATGTGCTGGGAGGATATTTCAGTGAGAATATTCGTGTGGAAAACCATGCTAGAAATGGTCGGAGTTCTAAAAGTTTTATTGATGAAGGATTGTGGGAGGTAGTAATTAATAAAGTAAAGCCGGGTGATTATGTTTTTATTCAGTTTGGGCATAATGATGAGAAGGCCGATAAGAAACGTCATACTGATCCCGGATCTACTTTTGATGCCAATCTACGCCGTTTTGTAAAAGAAACACGTGCTAAAGGGGGAATTCCCGTGTTGTTCAATGCCATTGTCCGTCGTAATTTCCGGAATAATAAAAATGCGGTAGCCGAAGATGATGTGCGCAAGGATTTGTCAAAGGGGAGTGTTTCTCAAGATGGAGAAGTGTTGATTGATACTCATGGAAAATATTTGGAGTCTCCGCGTAACGTGGCAAAAGAGTTGGATGTGCCTTTTGTGGATATGAACAAGATAACGCATGATTTGGTGCAGGAGATGGGGCCGGAGGCTTCAAAAAAATTGTTCATGTGGATTCCTGAAGGTGTGTGTGCAGCTTGTCCGAAAGGGCGTGAGGATAATACGCACCTGAATGTATATGGGGCGCGTACTATTGCTGGTTTGACAGTGGATGCTATAGCTAAAGAGGTTCCTGCATTGGCGCCTTTTGTACGTCATTATGATTTTGTAGTGGCAAAAGATGGCAGTGGTGATTTCTTTACCATTCAGGAAGCGATTCATGCTGTCCCCGATTTTCGTAAAGCAGGACGCACTACTATTCTAGTCCGTAAAGGGGTATATAAAGAAAAAGTGGTTATTCCTGAAAGCAAGATTAGTATTTCTTTGATAGGTGAGGACGGAGCAATTCTGACAAATGATGATTTTGCTTCTAAAAAGAACTATTTCGGAGAAGAAATGTCTACCTCCGGTTCATCAACCTGTTATATTTATGCTCCCGATTTCTATGCTGAGAATATCACTTTCGAGAATAGTGCCGGCAGAGTGGGGCAGGCAGTGGCCTGTTTTGTTAGTGGAGATCGCGCTTATTTCAAAAACTGTCGTTTTTTGGGAAATCAGGATACTTTGTACACTTATGGCAAAGACAGTCGTCAGTTTTATGACCATTGTTATATAGAGGGTACGGTGGATTTTATTTTTGGCTGGTCTACGGCATTGTTTAAGGATTGCACCATCCATAGTTTGGGTGATGGGTATGTTACCGCTCCTTCTACAGATCAAGGCAAAAAATATGGCTATGTTTTTATAGGCTGTAAATTGACGGGTGTGGCTGAGGCTCAGAAGGTGTATTTGTCCCGTCCTTGGCGTCCTTATGCACAGGCTGTTTATATTCATTGTGATTTGGGAAAGCATATTCTTCCGGTGGGTTGGAACAACTGGGGCAAAAAAGAAAATGAGGAAACCGTATTCTATGCTGAATACCGGAATACGGGAGAAGGGGCGGCTACCGCTTCGCGTGCTTCGTTTGGAAAGCAGCTGAACGATATCAGTAATTATAATGAAGTACAGATTTTGGCAGGTGATGACGGATGGAATCCGGTGGAAAATGGAAATGTGTTGTTGCAGAATTTAAAGAGATAAGCTGTTCTTTCTACCAGTAATAATACTTTGTCACTGTAGGGAGGAATTCTATTTGTTCCTATGGAAAGTGTCAGGGAAGAGTAGAATGATAAAGGGGGGATTTAACTTTTCCCCTTTTGTTTTTTTAGGAGCTTGTATATCAGTATCTCTCGTTTTTTATGTATTTTTGCCTACTATATATGAAAATCTACGAAATGAAAAGACACATTCTGTTTATACTTACTTTGCTGCTCTTTTTTCATGCAAAAAGTCAGCCTAATTGTATCTTTACTCATTATTCTTCGGAAAACGGCTTGTCTCAGAACTCCATCATGAGCATGGTACAAGACCATAATGGAGTTTTATGGTTCTCTACTTGGGATGGAATCAACCGGTTCAACGGTTATGACTTCAAAGTTTATAAAGCCAGACAAGGGAATAAAATTACTATGACTAACAACCGGGTAGACTTATTGGAAGTAGACCCTTATAATTATATTTGGCTGCAAACGTATGATTACCGTGTGTATCGTTTTGACCAAAGAACAGAGAAATTCGAACAAATCCCTGCCGAAGGTGAAGAGGAGGGTATGCGTTTCTCTTCTATTAAAATATTGCCCGACAGTGTCATTTGGCTACTTTCTGAAAATGAGGGGGCTGTCCGTGTAAAAACAAACCCTAAAGATTACAGTATAACTACCCAAGTATATGCTACTCATAGTCGTGGAGGAAATGCCGTTCATATTAATCAGGTTTTTAGCGATGCTTACAATCAAGAGTGGTTGCTTACTGATAACGGTCTGCTGAAGATTACGAATGATAAAGAAGAGCCTGTCTCTTATTTTGTGAATATCCAGTCAGGCAAAGATGAACCCGTACAGGCCTTCTACTCTTTTTGCAGTTATGGTGACGAACTTTATTTTGGATCAGACAGAGGACGGATATGGTGCTATTCTTTGCAGAATGAAATCTTTCGTCTTTGGGAATTGCCGGTAAAGGATAAAGTGATTGCTATAAATGAAATAAAAGGTACGGGGCTGTTGATAACAACTGCCCATGAAGGATTGATATTGTACCATTCGGATACAAAAGAGTGTAAAGTCTATAATAAGTCCAATTGTCCCGAATTCCCGGCAGACGCTTTCCGTTCTGTTTATGTTGACAGTAAGCAGGAAGCATGGTTTGAGATGACCGAATGGGGAAAGGTTTGTCATTTCAATCCTTTGACAGAAGTATTTAAGCAAGAAAAGATGCAAGTGGAGCCTCGTGGTGCCGATCGTTCCTATCCCAGTTTTCATATTTGTGAAGACTTGAACGGTAATTTGTGGGTACATCCGCAAGGAGGAGGGCTTTCTTGGTATGACAGAGAGGCAAATCGGCTGTTACCTTTCTATAATGACCCCGATTCACCCGATTGGCACTTTTCCAATAAATTACATTCCATGTTATCCGATAAGCAAGGCAATCTTTGGTTATGTACTCATTCTAAGGGGTTGGAGAAGATTACTTTTTTAGGAAGCCAGTTCCATATTTATCCCCGCATGGGTCACAGTTATGACTTGAATTCCAATACGGTACGTGCGTTGTTTGAAGATAGCGAACATCGCATCTGGATGGGAAAACGGGATGGTCAGATTGAAATTTATTCTTCTGATTTAGATTTTCAGGGTATTCTGACTGAAGAGGGGGATATAGCCAAATCTGGCAGGCCGTTACGGGGAGTTCCTTATCATATCATGCAAGATTCTCACGGAAACATTTGGATTGCGACCAAAGGGGATGGTATTATTCTGGCAGAAAAGGAGGGGACCCATTTTAAGTTTACTCGATTCAAATATGATGAAGATGATATTTATAGCCTGAGTCATAATAGTGTTTACTGGTTACATGAAGACAAGCATGGACGCATTTGGGTGGCAACTTTCGGTGGAGGGTTGAATTATATTCAGAAAACTCCTGAAGGGAAATATGTGTTTATTAGTTCTAGAAATAACCTGAAAGGTTTTCCGTATGACCGTTGTTACCGTGTACGCCATATCACTTCTGACAAGAAGGGGAATATATGGGTGGGGAGCAGTGATGGCGCGCTTAGTTTTAAAGAGGATTTTAAAGATCCGGAGTCGATTGTGTTCCATCTTTATGCACGTATCCCCGATGATATGAATTGTCTGAGCAACAATAACGTATATCGGATTGTAACCACTTCTCAAGGAGAAGTTTATTTGGCTACATTTGGGGGTGGTCTTAACCGGCTTGTTTCCATGAACGGAGAAGGGGGAGCTGTATTTAAATCTTATACAGTGAAGAATGGCCTGCCTTCAGATATCCTGTTGTCTGTAGAAGAGGATGGCGCAGGAAACTTGTGGATAAGTACGGAAAACGGATTGAGTAAATTTATTCCGTCCGAACAACGTTTTGAGAATTATAATGAAAGGGATTTTGGTGGTAAGATACGTTTTGAGGAAGGAACATCGTTGAAGCTTGGTCCCGGCACTATTTTGTTTGGCACCAGTCGTGGCGTGCTTTATTTTGAACCGGAGCACATTAAGAAGAGTAATTATGTTCCATCCATTATTTTAGGTACTTTGAAGATATCCAATCAGGAGGTAGTTCCAGGCGTACCGGGAAGCTTGTTGCGGCAGTCACTCAATAATACAGAACATCTGGTGCTTTCACATAAGGAGAATATTGTAACCTTATCGTTTGCTGCGTTGGATATGATTTATCCTGAAAATATCCGTTATGCTTATCGTTTACGCGGATTTGATAAAGAATGGAATTATGTAGACAGACAGCGTACCGCTACATATACTAATCTTCCGAAAGGAGAGTATGTCTTTCAGGTTAAATCGACCAATAGTGATGGGGTTTGGGTAGAGAATGAGCGCAGTTTGAGAATCACCATTCAGCCTTCGTTTTGGGAAACGGCTTGGGCTATGGCAATTTATATTCTTGCTTTTCTGTTGATTCTGTTTTCAGGAGTATATATATTGTTTACTATTTATCGTCTGAAACATGAAGTGTCTGTGGAACAGCAGGTTTCTGATATAAAGCTTCGCTTTTTTACAAATATTTCTCACGAACTTCGCACTCCGCTGACATTGATTGCAGGTCCTGTGGAATATGTTCTGAAAAACAAGACTTTGCCGGATGATGTACGTGAGCAATTGCATGTAGTGGAACGTAATACCGACCGTATGCTTCGCTTGGTGAACCAAATTCTTGATTTCCGCAAAATACAGAAAAATAAGATGAAGTTGCGTATAGAGCAGATAGATATTGTTCCTTTTGTACGCCATATCATGGATAATTTTGAATCGCTGGCCGAAGAGCATCATATTGATTTTGTATTCGAAAGTGAAATGCCTTCCTTGAAACTGTGGGTAGATGCGGATAAGTTGGAAAAGATTGTCTTCAATCTGCTTTCCAATGCTTTCAAGTATACTCCACAGGGTAAGATGATTACGCTTTTCATTCATGAAAATGAACATAATGTGGCGATTGGTGTGCAGGATCAAGGTATAGGAATTTCTGAAAGCAAGAAAGCTTCCCTTTTTGTCCGTTTTGAAAATCTGTTGGACAAGAATTTGTTTAATCAGCAAAGTTCTGGTATCGGTCTTTCTTTGGTTAAGGAATTGGTGGAACTGCACAAAGCGACTATCCGTGTGGATAGTAAAGAGGGGGAGGGCAGTTGTTTCACGGTTGAGTTTTTGAAAGGCAAGGAGCACTATACGGAGAATGTAGAGTTCATTCTCTCTGATTCTGTCGAAATGAGGCCGGAAGAGGTGGAAGAATCTGTTCAGGGACATGAAGAGAAGAGGAATGAAAGCAAAACGATGTTGCTGGTTGAAGATAATTTGGAACTTCGTTTCTTTTTGCGTAGTATCTTTATCTCAAATTTCAACGTCATAGAGGCTGTCAATGGGGCTGAAGGTTTGGATAAGGCTTTGAAGTTTGTTCCGGATATTATTATTAGTGATATCATGCTGCCGGAAAAGGATGGTATTACCATGACAGAAGATTTGCGTGCTAATATGGCGACCAGTCACATTCCAGTCGTTTTACTGACGGCTAAAACGGATATGGACAGTAAGTTGGAAGGTATGGAACTGGGAGTTGAGGATTATATAACGAAACCGTTCAGTGCTACTTACCTGAAGGCCAGGGTGGAGAATATTCTGACACAACGTGTCAAGTTGCAACAGTTGTATTGTGCGAATCTGATGAATATTCAGCCTGTTGCGGAGGAAGAACAGCAAACACAGCCTGAGATGTCTTCCCATGACCGTAAGTTTATGGAGAAACTGACGGAATTAATGGAGAAAAATATGGATAATGGCGATTTGATCGTGGATGATTTGGTACAGGAGCTTGCGGTGAGCCGTTCTGTCTTTTTCAAGAAACTGAAGACCCTGACAGGACTTGCCCCCATTGAGTTTATTAAAGAGATGCGTGTGAAACGTGCCGCACAATTGATAGAGAGTGGTGATTATAATATGACGCAGATTGCTTATATGGTAGGTATTAATGATCCTCGTTATTTCAGCAAATGTTTTAAACAACGTTTTGGTATGACACCTACCGAATATAAAGAGAATGCGAAAAATAAGCGATAACTTTTGCTGCTATTGGTTGGTTTTTGCAGCGTTTGTTTTTTTTGATTTCTTGAACGGTATGTTTAAATGTAGGGTGTTTCTTTTGTTATGTGAGTGAGTTGCTCATGTTATTTTATTATTTTTCCGGATATGCAATGGGGGTTTTTCTGAATTTTTAGTCTTTTACATAGATAATGAACTAAAAAGAAGAAAAAGATGAAAAAAGTAATTTTATTTATGGCAGGTATTTTGGCGAGTATGATGTTGAACGCTCAGTCTCGTTGGAGTGTTACGCCGGAAGCCGGCTTGGTAGTGAATAAGGAAAATGAAGGGACATCAGTTACATTAGGTTTTAAAGCCGGTGCCGGTGTGTTGTATCAGTTAAAGGAAGGGGTGGGAAAGAAGCCTTCTTTTGGCTTGAAGTCCGGGGTTTATATCTTAATGCAGAAAGGTGGGTATCATCCTATGAGCTGGGGAAACATATCAACAGGGGGAGGATTTAGCATGGATTATGAAAAAACGAATGTTGAGTCCACGCGTTATTATTTGCAATTGCCTGTTATGGCTCATTGGGGGTTTAAACTTTGTGATGATGTGCGTCTTAAATTAGCAGTAGGACCTTATGTAGCTGTAGGAATTGGTGGACGTACTAATGCTTATGTTTCTTCCTCAAAATATAATATAGATGAAGAAACAGGTGTTGGACAGTACGAATACCGGAATGATTATTACCGGTTTGGCACATTTAAAGGAAAAACAGTAAATGAGGAATTTGGTTTTGAGGCGTCCCCTCGTTTGGATTGGGGAGGAACGGCTTCTGTCGGGATTGCTGTTAAACGGATTTCATTTACTATCGGGTATGATTTGGCTTGGGGAAAATATAATAAGGAACAGAATGATTTAAGGATACGGAATCATATGGTTAGCTTTACTTCAGGGTATAGTTTCTGATAAGAAAAGGATAAATGAAACAAACATACACAAAATTCTTTGTTTAAGATTGTTAAATGAAGAATTTTGTGTATGTTTGTTTTTTATAAACACGATAAAAGTTCAATCTATGAGGAAAATGCTATTCATTACCCTTTTAATGGGCGGTCTGTGTACGACAGTTTCTGTTGCAAAAGCGCAGGAACGCTTGCCGGAATATCTGCAGGCAGAGAAATACACACAAGAAAAATTGAACACCATGTTGTTTTCTACTGTGGTGGATCCGCATTGGTTCCAGAAAGGTAATAATTTCTGGTTCGAGTACAAAACAAGTGAAGGAACCTTTTGGTATGTGGTTGATCCGGCTGCCCGGACAAAGAAGCTTTTGTTTGATAGGGATGAATTAGCTTCCCAGCTTACCGAAATTGTAAAAGATCCCTTTGAGGCACGCCATTTGCCAATCACAAATCTGAAAGCGGAAGAAGATGGGCGTACCTTTACTTTTGAAGTAAAGTCAACAAAAGATGCGACACCAAAGAAAGATGGCAAGGATAAGAAGGACAAGAAGAATGAGAAGGAAATCTTTTATTTTTCTTATGACTATCCTACCCGTAAATTGACCCATCTGAAAGATAAAGAAGACGACCTGAAGAAAATCTATTGGGGATCGGTTTCTCCTGATGGTAAAACGGTGATTTATGCCAAGGATTTGAATTTGTATCGCATGAGTCGTGAAGATTATGAAAAGGCGAAAAAAAATGAAAAGGATAGTACGATCGTGGAAATCCAGCTTACTACAGATGGCATGAAGGATTTTGGCTATGGTATTCCCTATAGTATGTTGAATACAGATACTTTATGTAATGGCAAGCGTCGTCGTGTAGGTGGAGTGTGGTCTCCGGATTCACGTTATTTTGCTATGACAGTTTCTGACGATCGCGCTGTGAAAGAGTTATGGGTAATAAATTCGATGGCCCGTCCACGTCCCACATTGGAAACTTATAAATACCAGATGCCGGGAGAAAAGGAAGCTCCCATAGAACACCTGTACTTGTTTGACTTGGTTGATAATAAACGTAAGGAAATTAAAGTCGCAGCTTATAAAGATCAAAGCATTGGCCTGGAATACAAACCAATGATGCAAAAACAGCGTGATATGGAAGATCAGGCTGCCGTTTGGCAAGGTGATAACAACCGTTTCTTCCTGACCCGCAGCAGCCGTGATTTACATCGGATTGATGTTTGTTCCTATACGATAGGACAGGATTCTGTTGTACCAGTAATAAAGGAACGGATGAATACCTATCAGGAAACTCGTCCTTTAAGAGTCTTGAATGGTGGAAAGGAAATTATTCAATGGAGTGAGCGTGATGGTTGGGCACACCTTTATTTATATGATGATCAGGGTAATTTGAAAAATCGTATCACAAAAGGTCCCTGGCACGTGGAGGAAATCTTGAAAGTAGATGACAAGGCGCGTGTGATTTATTTTACTGCCAATGGAATGAATGCGAAAGAACATCCTTATTATGAACATTTGTATCGTGTGAATCTGGATGGCAGCGGTTTGAAATTACTGACCAAAGGGGATTATTTCCATCGTGTGGAAGTGGATGATGATGCTCGTTTTGTGGTGGATAACTATTCGCGTGTAAATACGGTGCCCTGCGCCATCCTGCTGGATACTAATGGCAATAAGGTAATGGATATTCAGGAGAGTGATTTTTCACAGCTTTTTGCTGCCGGTTATAAATTTCCGGAAATATTTAAGGTAAAGGCGGCTGATGGCGTGACAGATCTGTATGGTGTGATGTATAAACCTTTTAATTTTGACTCAACTAAGGTTTATCCTATTGTGGATTATGTTTATCCTGGGCCACAGGTGGAAGGTGTTTATTATCCGTTTACCCGTATGAGCCCCCGTACCGACCGTTTGGCACAGGCCGGATTTATTGTTATTTCTGTGGGACAACGCGGCGGGCATCCTAGCCGCTCTAAATGGTATCATAATTATGGATATGGAAATATGCGTGATTATCCGCTGGCCGATCATAAATATGCTATCGAGCAATTGGCGCAGCGTCATCATTTTATAGATATAGATAAGGTTGGTATTCATGGACATTCGGGAGGTGGATTTATGAGTACGGCGGCTATGTGCCAATACCCGGATTTCTTCAAAGTGGCTGTTTCTTGTGCCGGAAATCATGATAACAATATCTATAACCGTTGGTGGAGTGAAACGCATCACGGCGTAAAAGAGGTGGTGAGTGAGAAAGGGGATACAACTTTCGTTTATAAGATTGCTACTAATCCTGAAATAGCGAAGCAATTGAAAGGAAATTTGTTACTGATTCATGGTGATATTGATAATAATGTGCATCCGGGCAATACCTTACGGGTAGTTGACGCCTTGATTCGTGCCGGGAAGCGTTTTGATATGCTGATTCTTCCTCAACAGCGTCATGGATTCGGTGATATGAATGAATATTTCTATTGGAAACTGGTTGATTACTTTTCCGAACATCTGAAAGGGAAAAGTGAAAAATCGGTAGATATACCGAAACGGTAGATTTAGGATCATTGCCGGACGAATATGAAAGGAGCACAGAGGTTCGTGTCATTAAGATACCTTTGTGCTCCTTGTTGTTTTTATATTATAGCAGACTGTTGATATAAGCCTTCATGTCCGGTGTAGCGGATTTTGCTTCCAGATACAGTTTATACTGCGCTTTGGTGCGTACCAGATTATGGTCTTTATACCGGGTTTGATAATACGTGTCTCCGTTTATATAATCTGCTAAAAAGCGTACAGCTTGCATATAGGGGAACAGGGTGGCAGCGTAAGGTAGCATTTCTATTTCGAGAGGAGTCAGGAAAGTCCGGGCCGATTCAATATAACCTTTGGTAAATGCTTTGAAGATTTCCATGTTGAACTTCACCTTATTTAAATCAGCCTCATCCTCCTTGCCGGTATTGGCTGCCGAACGGAGGAAATCACCGAAATCGGAGAAAATGAAACTGGGCATTACCGTGTCCAGGTCAATGACACACAACACTTTTCCGTTTTCATCAAATAACATGTTGCTTACTTTTGTGTCACAGTGGCAGATGCGTTTGGGCAATTTGCCTTCACGGTAAAAACGTTCAGCGCTGCACATCGTATCAGCATCTTTTTCTATAGCGTCCACTATGTCCTGTACTTCTGCCAGACGGCCGGATATGTTGGCGGATACGGCTTCACGTAATTGTTTTAAGCGGAATTCCATATTGTGGAAATCGGGGATGATTTCTCCGAGTTGTTCGGGCACATCAGCCAGCATGGCCTGGAATTCACCAAACTTCAGTCCTGCCAGATAGGAAGATTCCGGTGTAACTGTTTCCAATGTTTGTGAACGCGGAATAAATATTGAAATTCGCCAATAACCTTCTCCATCATAGAAATAGGTCTTGCCATTGGTGGAAGGTAGAAAATGGAGTACCTTACGTTCAATGTCCTCTTCGTGTCTGGCTTCCAGCTTTTGGCGGATGTGTCTGGTCACTACTTCTATATTGTGTTGCAGCATTTCAATATTGGTAAATATTAAATGGTTGATTCGTTGCAATACATAGTCAGGCTCTTCAGGAGATACCGATTTTACCAGATAAGTCTGATTGATGAGGCCGGATGTCTAAAGCTTTGATTTCTTTCACTTCACCCACTTTGGGGAACTGTTTGATAATTTTTTGAGGTTTTCCATAGGTTTGTTTAAATAATGTCTATATATACGAAACAAAGATAACTTCTTTCCTTCAATTGGAGGAAAGAAGTTATCTTAAAAAACATATAATAGGAATATAAATCTTTTTATTTTTTCAAATCAGTCTGGAACATACGGTCGGCGCGTAACAGATGACGCCAGTAGGAAACCAATTCTTGTGATTCCTGCAATACATTGAGGTACACCATGGAAGCTTTTACATTGACATCCCGTTCTTGTATGCGGTCCATCTGTTCTTTGCGCAAGGTAGAGATCTTGCCTTTCAGAAGGGCGCCTTCACGTAGCAAGGCATCAGTCTGATCGTAGGCCTTGTTGGCAAGTACTTCAGTAGCCTTGGTCATTAATGCGGTCATCTCATCGCGGATAGGGATGAACTCGTTAGTGGCACGTTCCGATAATGGGGTGAACTTATTGTCCACATGTTCTTTACAAGGATCGCAGATACGTTTCAGACAGTAAAGCATTTGTTCACAACTGTTGCTTCCCAAGTGGAACCAAGTGTTTTTCTCGATAGCAGTAAAGTTGTTTATACGGCGCAGACCTAGTATTTCTTTACGGCGTATCTTTTTTAACATTTCTTTCTGATTGTCGGTATTGTTCACGGCCTTCCGCAGAGCTTTCAGATTTTCGTTGATGAAACCGTCGGTTATCTGCCGGTAGGTTTCATTGGTGAATGCCATTTCGGCTACCAATGTGTTATTTACATGCTGGCGGAGTAATCTCCAACGCTCTTCTTTGTCTTTACTGGCAATGAGGCGGGAGAATATGTCGTCTTTGCCTTTATCCTTCTGTTTCTTGCTGTAGTGTATGTTGCTGCGAACCAATAAGAAGATGGCAAGTGCAATAAGGGCCAACATGGCGAATGTGCCTCCATAATACATGATGAGCGTAACCACAAAACAGATCGTGAAAGCGGCTCCGGCAGTGATGAACCATCCACCGATAACAGAAAGCACACCGGTGATACGGTATACGGCACTGTCACGGCTCCAGGCACGGTCGGCTAATGAACTACCCATAGCTACCATGAAAGTTACGTAAGTGGTAGAAAGAGGGAGTTTCAAAGAGGTTCCCAAAGCTATGAGCAGACCGGCCAGTACCAAATTGACAGAAGCGCGTATCAAATCAAATGCTGCCCCGTTCTCCATAATCATCACATCTTTGTTAAAACGGCTGTCGGCCCATCGTTTCAGATTGTCGGGCAATATTTTAGCTATACTTTCCGAAGCGCTCATGGTAGAACGGACAATACTGCGTGCTACAGCGGAAGAACCAAACATTTCGTCACCTTCATCCTGACGCGAGAGATCTACCGAAGTCTTCACTACTATTTTGCGTCTTTTTTGAAGTAATCAGCGCATATACCATAATGACGCCTGACTAAAAATAAAAAAGAATGGGGTTTTAGCCGGACCATTCAGTGAGTTCATCAAGTATCCCATTGGTTCACCGTTTCCATTAGCCATGAAGTCTGTATAAGCTGAGAAGCCTGCCAAGGGCACACCGATGAAGTTTACTAAGTCATTGCCTGCAAAAGCCATAGCTAAGGCAAAAGTACCTAACATTACCACCACCTTGAATACATTTATCTTGCACCAATGCAATATTTGCATCAGAATGGTGAAGAACACAAAACTGCAACTTACTAACATCAAGGTGTTTTCCTGAATCCAATGTTTGTTTTCGGTGGTCATGAAGGCGGAATCTTTCAGACCTTTTATCAACATGAAGTAGATTATGGCCGTAACAGCAATACCGCCGAACAGTCCGATAGTGTATCTCAGTTTCTTTGTATAATTAAATGTGAAGAGAAGACGGGAGAGATATTGTACTAATGTGCCGAAGAAGAAAGCTACTGCTACTGAGAGGAAGATACCTAAAATGACGGACAATGCCTTTTCCGTATTCAGCAGATCAGCAAATCCTAGCATTCCGGTTTCGTCTCCTGCTATTTTGATAAGAGCTAGAACGAAAGTACCTCCCAATAGTTCGAATACCATGGATACGGTAGTGGAGGTAGGCATTCCTAAGGAATTGAAAATATCCAATAGGACTACGTCTGTTACCATAACTGCTAGAAAGATACACATTAACTCCTGAAAATAAAATTGTTCAGGCCTGAAAATACCGTGCCGTGCGATTTCCATCATACCGTTGCTCAGTGTGGCGCCGATGAAGATACCGAAAGCGGCAATGGCGATGATGGTCTTGAATGACGCGGCTTTAGCACCGATGGCGGAATTCATAAAGTTCACTGCGTCGTTGCTGACGCCTACTACCAAATCGAATATGGCTAGCAGAAAAAGGAATACGACGATTCCCAAAAACATTGTTTCCATATAATTTTGTCTCTCTATTTTATTGGGCGCAAAGGTACGGGAGGTATATTATGATAAAATGTCATATATGTTACATTTGTGTTACAGGCGTTTTTTTGTTCGCCACGGATTGCACGGATTCACACAACTTGATTTTTAATTTATTATTATCCATATTTAGTGGCGGATCTCTTCTTTTTTGAAACAAATATGAGTGGATAAATAATATTTCACGTTTATGTGTGGAATTTATAGAGTGAAAATTTATACCTTTGTAGCCCAAATACTTAATCTATAAAAAATGTCAGAGGCTAAGAGAATTAAAACCGCATTGGTGTCGGTTTATCACAAAGAAGGTTTGGACGAGATTATAACCAAACTACACGAAGAAGGAGTAGAGTTCCTGTCAACAGGAGGTACAAGACAGTTTATCGAATCTTTAGGTTTTCCCCTTGCAAAGCGGTGGAGGATCTTACTACTTATCCCTCTATTTTGGGCGGACGTGTGAAGACACTGCATCCTAAAGTCTTTGGAGGTATTTTATGCCGTCGTGGTTTGGAACAAGATATGCAACAGATAGAAAAATATGAAATACCCGAAATAGATTTGGTCATCGTTGACCTGTATCCGTTTGAGGCAACTGTGGCTTCGGGGGCCGAAGAACAAGCTATCATCGAAAAAATTGAATATAGGTGGTATTTCTTTGATTCGTGCTGCTGCTAAGAACTTTAATGATGTGGTGATTATCGCTAGTCAGGCACAATATAAGCCGTTCCGTGATATGTTGCTGGAACATGGCGCTACTACTTCACGCGAGGAACGCCGTTGGTTCGCAAAGAAGCGTTTGCTGTTTCTTCTCATTATGATTCTGCTATCTTTAACTATTTTGATGGTGGTGAAGGTTCGGCTTTCCGTTGCGCGGTGGAAGAACAAAAACAACTTCGTTATGGTGAAAATCCTCATCAGAAAGGTTATTTCTATGGAAATCTGGATGCGATGTTCGACCAGATTCATGGAAAAGAAATTTCCTATAACAATTTGTTGGATATCAATGCGGCCGTTGATTTGATTGATGAATTTGATGAGGTGACATTTGCCATTCTGAAGCATAATAATGCCTGTGGATTAGCTTCGCGCCCTACTGTGCTGGAAGCATGGAAAGATGCGTTGGCAGGCGATCCGGTGTCGGCTTTCGGCGGTGTGTTGGTTACTAATGCCGTGATTGATAAAGAAACAGCGGAAGAAATCAATAAACTGTTCTTTGAGGTAATTATTGCTCCGGATTATGATGTAGATGCATTAGAGATTCTGGGACAGAAGAAGAACCGTATTATTTTGGTTCGTAAGGAAGCTAAATTGCCGAAGAAACAATTCCGTTCTTTATTGAATGGGGTTTTGGTTCAGGAAAGAGACCTGGATGTGGAAACTCCTGCCGACTTGAAGCAGGTTACTGAAAAAGCTCCTACGGCGACTGAAATAGAAGATATGTTATTTGCAAATAAGATTGTGAAGAATAGTAAAAGTAATGCTATTGTACTGGCCAAGAACAAACAACTGCTGGCTAGCGGTGTAGGTCAGACTTCACGTGTGGATGCATTGAAACAAGCCATTGAAAAAGCAAAATCATTTGAGTTTGATTTGAATGGCGCAGTGATGGCCAGTGATGCTTTCTTCCCTTTCCCCGATTGTGTAGAGATAGCGGATAAGGAGGGTGTGAAAGCTGTTATCCAGCCGGGAGGCTCTGTAAAAGACGAGTTGACTTTCCAATACTGCAATGAACATGGCGTAGCTATGGTCATTACAGGGATTCGTCACTTTAAACACTAAGATCATTGCAATTTACCATTTGCGGCTACAATCGGACTGTTTATACAGCATTGTTCAGGTAAATGGTAAATTGCAAATGTCAATTGTAAATTGCTAAATTGTAAATGAATTTATGGGATTATTCTCCTTTACACAAGAGATTGCGATGGACCTTGGCACTGCCAATACCATCATTTTAAATAACGGGAAGATTGTAGTGGACGAACCTTCGGTCGTTGCGCTTGATCGCCGTACCGACAAGATGATTGCCGTAGGCGAACGGGCTAAAATGATGTACGAGAAGGAAAATCCGAATATTCGTACTGTACGTCCGCTACGCGACGGGGTTATTGCCGACTTTAATGCCTGTGAACAGATGATGCGCGGTTTAATAAAGAAAGTGAACATGGGTAATCGTTTCTTTTCTCCTTCTTTGCGTATGGTGATCGGAGTTCCCTCAGGTAGCACTGAAGTAGAGCTTCGTGCGGTACGTGACAGTGCTGAGCATGCGGGAGGACGGGATGTTTTATTTGATTTTTGAACCTATGGCCGCGGCTATTGGTATCGGTATTGATGTAGAGGCTCCTGAAGGTAA
>ENA-OQKC01000377-OQKC01000377.1-human-gut-metagenome-genome-assembly--contig:-NODE-377-length-19172-cov-4.789656_pt1 | contig 19172 bp, 22 predicted proteins | sample MGYA00242774_ERZ504790 | MGnify/ENA primary metagenome ERZ504790 (study PRJEB26092, sample SAMD00036419) | human gut metagenome | host: Homo sapiens | study: EMG produced TPA metagenomics assembly of...
AAATTGTTGTGCTGTAATGGGCAGAGCAAGTTTCAAAATCTTATTTGTGAATTCGTTTCCCATCTACAATTTTTCCTTTCTGTGCACAATATAAAAATAAACCAATTTTATTGATTTTTATACCATAATCAGCTATAATAATATAACAAACGTTCGAAAAGGAGATTATTTTGATGGAAGTATGTCCAAGCATTGTTTTAAATTCAGATGCATCTGAAAATGTTGCCTATAACAATCCAGACTTTCCTGCATATATAAAAAAGGGACAGCTTTCACGCTATCCTGATTTTCGTGCAGTCAGTCATTGGCATGACGATCTGGAATTTATTCTGATTTTAGAGGGACAGATGTTTTATGATGTGAATGGTCAGAAGATTTCTTTGCAAGCAGGTGAAGGAATTTTTGTAAACAGCCGCTGCTTTCATTATGGCTATTCCGATACTCATACAGAATGTCTCTTTACCTGTATTATGTTATCTCCGCAGTTGCTTTCTGTAAATACTTATTTTGTGGAAAAATGTCTAAATCCCCTGATACAGAATATTCATTTTCCCTATCAGCCACTGAATCCGTCTATCCTGTGGCAGAATTCTATTCTTCGTGACCTTGAAATGCTTTACAAAAAAAATGTGGATGAAATACAGCCATTTATTACGCTGGAAAAAACCGTTCATATTTTTCGCCTCCTTGCTGAAAATATGAACTATTTTCCAGATTATGATAAAGATACAGAGGATACTCTGGCTCTTACTACAATGATCGGATATGTGCAAAAAAATTATTCCCAAAAAATTATGCTTAAAGATATTTCATCCTCAGGAAATTGCTGCAAGACAAAATGCACTTCCCTTTTTCAGAAATATTTGAATACTTCCCCAATGGTATATCTAAATCGCTATCGTTTGGAAAAATCTGTTTTTCTTCTTCAAAATACTACAATGTCTGTTACTGAGATAGCATATACCTGCGGGTTTTCAAATAGCAGTTATTTTTGTGAACTTTTTCATAAGTATTATAATACCACCCCTGGGAAGTTTCGAAACAGTAATAGATAAGCACTATTCATATTCTTTGGCTTATAATTATAATGGGTATTTTTTAACAGTATCCCTGTTTTTCCAGCCAGTCTTTCACATAACATCGGAATGCGATACTTTCCGCCATCCAACTCTCAGATTTGCCACTCTTCACATTTAATATCACTTATCTGCTCGATTGGAATAACCGTTTGATCCGTCATAATGATGGTATGCTCGTATTCGTCTATCTTTTTTACAATACCAGAGCACGTAACATAGGAGCCGCCTGCTTTTTTTGCATCGGGAATAAAATAAGTTATCGATACATTCTGTTCTATACCGATATTATTTCTGATTATATTGATTTTTTCATTCAGCTGAGCAATCGCTTCCTCGCTCAGTTCCAATCTTTCATCGGTTAATCTTGCCGTTTCCTTTATCGCAGCATCATGTCCGGTCAGGGCTGCAAAAGGAGCAAATTGCGCTGCCCGATCCCGAAGTGGCATTTGCGGATGATTCTTAGAGACCGGATGCGGTAAATTAATGATATCGTCATAAGAATTATTTTTCATCCTCTTTCAACTCCTTTACGCCTTATGACCGCCAATCTGTTCATTTCTGTCCCTGGCGGTTGCACCTTCCTGAAGATTCATCCCCTTCAGTACAGCGTTTTTTCCAAATTTCTTTTTGATACTGAGCATTGCTTCCTGCATACGTTTTTCGCGATCCAGCGCAGCCTCTTCCTCTTCCTGCTTTTTCCTTTGCGCCTCATAATCCGTAAAAAGATCCAGCTGCTCATATACTTCTTCTTTCTTGACAGAACTTTCATCCACAAGCCTGTTCGCTGTGATATTGATTCTTCTGATAAGCAGGTTTCTGTCAACGATCCTGTCATATAACTCTATTACTGCATCCGTTATCATCTTGGTTGAGGAAGTCTGCCGTTTCAGATTGGTCGTTCCATGTGCGTGTTTCGGAATTCTTCTTCCATAACGGTCGATTGTAACCTCTCCATGATACTGCTTTTTCCTGTCGGCATTATTCAGATTCTCAATATCATAACCAACCGTCAACACGATCTGATCCGTTACAAGCTTCTTATCCACCAAATCCAAAACCATCTGATCCGTCATCTCTTTTACGACCAGTTTTGCTTTTTCAAAATCATAAGGACAATGAAGTACTTGTCCGGCGCAAACACTGTTCATTTCCGGTTTGTAGGCCTTAACCATTTCCATGGTACAGGATTCATACCCCCAGGCATGGTCGATCAACAGCTCTGCATTAACGCCAAACAGTTTATATAGCAGATCTTCGTTGTATAACTCATTCTCTTTTCCGATGGAACATCTTGCAATATCACCCATTGTATAAAGCCCGTATTCTTCCAGCTTCTTTGCATATCCTTTTCCTACTCTCCAAAAATCAGTAAGTGGTCTGTGACCCCAGAGTTTCCTTCGGTATGACATTTCATCCAGTTCTGCAATTCGTACACCATCTTTATCTGCTTTAATGTGCTTCGCCACGATATCCATCGCAATCTTACACAGATACATATTCGTTCCGATTCCAGCAGTTGCCGTTATACCTGTCGTTTTCAGCACATCCTGTATCATGGTCATTGCAAGTTCTCTTGCTGTCATATTATAAGTATGCAGATAATCCGTTACATCCATAAATACTTCGTCGATCGAATACGGGAAAATATCTTCCGGCGCAATATATTTCAGATAAATACTGTAAATTCTGGTGCTGTATTCCAGATAGAGAGCCATCCGGGGAGGAGCAACAATATAATCAATCTCCAGTTCCGGATTGGTATCTAATTCTGTGCTGTCATCAGAGGCTCCGATAAAAGTTCTGTTCGGCACTTTCCACCTGCGGGCGCTGTTGGCTTCTTTTACTTTTTGAACAACCTCAAATAAACGAGCCCTTCCTGGTATCCCATAACACTTTAAAGCTGGAGATACCGCAAGACAAATTGTCTTTTCTGTTCTGCTTTTATCTGCAACCACAAGATTGGTTGTCAAAGGATCCCTATTTCGTTCTTTACATTCCACAGACGCATAGAATGACTTAAGATCGATTGCAATATAGGTTCTTTCCTTTTCCATCATTCTACACCTCACGATTCTCCTGTGTTCTGTTTCTAATTCTTATTTATCCTGCCCGAAAAACTTTCTCATCATAACAATCCGCTCAAGGATTTCCTGCCTGAATTTTTCAACATCATTCGTCCGTTTGCGCACACCAGCTGCTGCAGCATCTCCACCTCCGCCAAATGTCTGCAGGAGTTCATTTACATTGATCCATTTTCCATCAGACCGGAAGGAACAACGCCAGCGATTTTCTCTTCCTCATACATGGTAAAACATCCTGTTTCTTACTTCCACGCTTTCCAGATATCCGGCTGATATCCAAGAGTGGATTGTTTTCCATTACGAACTACGGGTGTCTTAATCACCTGCGGGTTTTCCAACACCTTCTTAAGTTTATCTTCCTCTGCAATGTACTTAATGAGCGCAAGCAGATCCTTATCCTTGCCCTCCCAGTTGATCATATTTTCCAGTCCACCATTTGCCTGGGCAACCGAATTGAATTCACCCTTACTCATGCCTTTTTCTTTCATATCAATAAACTGAAACTTGATCCCACGTTCCTTAAAGAAACGTTCTGCTTTCTTTGTATCATTGCACTTCTTTGTTCCAAAAATCTGTACGTTCAAATCAATTCTCCTTATCCATTGCCATATGTATCATTTTCTCAAAGGATTCTCTAAAATGCTCATCATCCTCCGATGTTCGTTTTCGTGGGCCTCTTAAGTGCTTCTTTCCGGATGCCCTTCGTGCTTTCTTATTCAGATGCCGCTCCATAAGCATCTGGTCAATATTTTCATTGGTATACCATTTCCCAGATTGATGAATCGCATACGCATTTTTTCCAAGTGCCATTGCCGCAACTCCATAATCCTGTGATACAACAATATCGCCCCTATGACAAATGCTGATCAGTTTATAATCCACGGCATCTGCTCCAGCTCCAACTACAATCACTTCACTGTAATCAGATGATAACACATGATTGGTATCACACAACAACGTTACCGGAATACTGTGCTCTTTTGCAACTTTTTCAACAATACCAACTACCGGACAGGCATCTGCATCAACAAAAATCTGCATATCTTCTCCTTTAATTACACATAAATGGCGTACGAACCTCGATGAGATTACCACTCGGATCATACAGCCTTACAAGCTTCTGCCCACCTGCAAGTTCTGTTAGTTCAGTGGCATATCGGACGAAATACTTACCGGATTCATATTTTACAAGCAATCCATCTATATCAAAATCCTCGAAATACAGTTCCATCATGTTATTGAATGGCGTAGAAGTTTCATTCAATGTTTTCCCCCATACGTCGGCATCCTGCAAAACAAGTCCCTCCGATAAGATCACATTGCCTTCATTCTTAAGAATCACTTGCAGTCCAAATAAGTCCCTATAAAACTCTATGGATTTTTCTATATCATCCACCACGATCAGTACGTTTTTCAGCATATCCGTCACCTCACAATCCGCTTTGAGTCAAGCGAATATTCGCAATCCGCATGCGGTTAAATAATCTTTCCAGACAAATGATCAATTTCATGCTGACAGATCTGTGCCGTCCATCCGGACAGCTTCTGCCTCTGTTTTTTCCAGTTAAAGTCATAATACTCCACTTCAATTTCCTGGTATCTGGTCGTCTTGCGGACACCGTCCAGGGACAGACAGCCTTCTTCTGTCTCATACATGTCACGTTTTGAAGCAATCACCGGATTGAACATCACAACATCTATGAATCCCATATTTACAATGATGATATTCTTCTTTACACCAATCATGTTTGCAGCCATACCAACACACCGCTCCCGGTTCGCCTGCAGTGTATCCTGCAGGTCTTTTCCCACCTGGATATCTGCTTTCGTGGCCGGTTCAGATGACTGGCCTAAGAAGAAAACATCTCTTACAATTTGTTTTACCATTTATTTTCTCCTATATTCCATTTTTTATTTATCTTAATTGGAAAACTTTCTCATCGACTCAAGTATAACATAAATACAATTCCTATAGTGAATCTTTCCTACCAAACAAAATTTCTTCCCATTCCTTTTTACTTTTCCTTCATTTGTTCCAACACCTCTGAAGCCAATCCGGTAATCATTCTCTATTAAAAATCAAACTCATTCGGATCAACAGGATGAGCTGTCATCTGCTGATAGCAAAATCCGATGCATAGAGCATGACAATTATACGCACATTTGTAACATGGATCTTTTTTCTGCGTTCCATGCGAATCTCCTCTGCGAACATCTCTTGAACGGCGTCTCTTCTGCGTTTGGCATCAATATACCTCTCCTCTGCCTGCATGCATTCCTCATCAAGAATCGGAATCATCCTTCTTAATACCGGCGCGAAATGTTCCTCTTCCTGATCCCAGGAACACTGGCGCTGCATACAACGCGGCTTCTTATCAATCCTTCCTGCATAATACAGACACTCTGAACAATAATGTTCTCTGAAGGTCTCCTCATCAATCACCGGTAACTTTTCTTTAATCTCTCTAGTTATTTCTTCTGCTTTTAGATATGGTTTCATCTGTTTAATCTCCTTTCTGTTTGCCACTTCTTTTCACTGGCAACACAAGGGTATGGCAGAAGTTTCCCTCTGCCACACGACTTCTATTGTCAGTTACCCCGGAATACACCGGGGCAATCTTTTTCATACAGTGCTCGTTTGTCTTGTTCACACGTGTATCCCATCTCAGGGAACACCCAGTCCGTTAGCGCCATCGCAGGCAGCCTCAACCATATCGTGTATGGTCTCCAGGATCCTCACTCCTCCTGGCCGACATCATTCGGGAGTATCATTATCAATTCGCTGCTTTTCCAAGAAAGCCATTGCCGCAGCAATGTTTTAATGCAAACCTCTGTTTCTGTTCATCCTCGGACCGATTGTCCTTGGACTTATCCGGAATCCTATCTGGCAGGACTCCGGCGAACTGGCAAGCTCATTTAATTTTCAAAGTGCTAATCCAGCTTTTTGATTCAAATTTTTGATCTGTAGCCTTCTCAACTTCTAAATACAAAAAAGTTTGGGAAAGTTTAGGGAGAAATGAAAAAAGATTTAAAAAATAAAAACGCCAGCGGAAATAACTCCACTGACGCCTTACAAATACTATTGATTTTTGACTTCATATTCATTATTGAGCTTGTTGTTAACTGATAATTCAAGTATAATAAACTCCATACGAGAAATACACGTCTTGCATGAGGACTTAAATATTGATAATCCTCATGTTTGGCGATATACGGGGAGGAAATTCTCATGGGTAAACAATCCACCAGGGAAAACAAAACAATTTACCAGCTTTGCCGAGAAGCGGCAGGACTTACAAGAGCAGAGGCCAGCGAAAAAATGGATGCTGTCTCTGATTCAAAAATTGAAAAATTTGAATATGAAACACAAGAACCTACACCTTATGATATCCTCCAGATGGCAGATGCCTATAAAAGACCAGATCTTTGCAATTATTATTGTTCTCACAAATGTGAAATCGGTCATCGTTATGTTCCAGAAGTTGAAGTGACCGATCTGTCAAATATCATTTTGGAGACAATTGCCAGTCTAAATGAAATCAATCCTCTTACCGGTCGTCTGATCCAGATTGCCCGTGACGGTAACGATGATGAAATGAAAGATTTTGCTTATATCAGTAAAAAACTTGATGAGATTTCTTTAGCCATAGACTCTTTGAATCTTTGGGCAGATAAGACAGCCGGAGAACAGGGACTTAATCTTGAGCTCTTAAATGCCGAAAAAGAAAAATTAAAATAATCCATAACGCCACAAAAGGCAAGGAACCATTTCTGACTCATTGCCTTTTACTTTACATACGCTGTAATTGATTGACTATACTTTCTGTTCTTCGAATTGCTTCTTCTACCTGTCTTTGTGCATTATTGATTCGATCCTGGACCACCCAGTCCACAACAAATCCATCAAAAAAATAATCCGCAAAAGAAAGAAAATCTCCAGTATCGATATTCAAGTTACATACCATATTTACATCATTTAATTCTCTACTGAAATTACGAAGATCATACTTTGCCTGTTCCATATTCCGTTTGGCCTGATCAATTCTAGAATGTTTTAGCATCGTAGTGAAAAAACCACCGCCAAACATATCTACCAGTCCCCAGTTCTTTGCACTGTTTAAATTTTCTTTTGCTGCCTGAAGACTGTTCAAAGCTCTACGTCCAGCTTCAATTGCTTCTCTTTTTTCTTTTTCAATATCATATCCCATTCGTTTTCTCCTCCTGATCGATTATGAATGTGACGTCACCAATGCTATAATGCCACCAATAATCAATAATGGAAAAGCAATGTACATCAGTCCACCTACAACCATACCAATCAATATCACCGGGAAGAAAATAACTGTGCAAAGTAATTTCATAATTCCCCAGGATGCTTTTAACCCAAAAGCAAATAATTTTCCTACAAAACCAAATCATACAAATTGCAAATAATAACGATAACATTTTTTACTCCTTCTGAAACTCATTCTAATATGTGTCTTTCATTTTTCTGTTCTTTTCTGCTAAATATTCAGATGTGTTCTTTATGCCAAGCTTATTACTGAATGCCGGATTTTTCTCCATCTTTTCTATTATCCGGATTAATCGAATTCTCTGTGCCGCTTCCATCTGATCACCCCATTTATATTCTGTTTTTTTGTTGATATTGTCACTATAACAAATTTATTTTTCATAATACACATCCACCATGAGGAATTGCATCTTTATATTTCTCGAATTTTGAGAATTCTGTCTTTATATTTCTCTGCACGAAGTGTTTCCTATCTATGCTGCCTCTTTTATAATAAGCATATCCGAGCAACATCATAAATTATTATTAAAAGGGAGGTTATGCTATGCGAATTGAAAACTTGCAAAATGAAAACAGAAAATATGCGAAAAGTATCGAAAACTTCCATGTGCTTGAACATGTGCAGGATGCCAGCGTTTCACCTATGAATGCAATGAATGAGTATTTCATGAGTAAAATGAATGTCAGAAGAAGACAGGTTGTTATTGATATTGATAAAGACCATTCAGCTGTTATCCAGGCTGGTGCCATGCAATGGATGGGTGGTAATGTACTAGCCACATCTGGTGTAAAAGGTATCGGAGATTTCCTCGGAAAGGCATTCAAGGGTGCGGTTACAAAAGAAACCGCAGTTAAACCGGAATATATTGGTGAAGGCTGTCTGGTATTAGAACCGACATACAAATATATTATCCTTGCAGACATTGGCAAATGGGGACCAGCCGGAATGACAATTGAAGATGGCATGTTCCTGGCTTGTGATGCAAATGTAAAAAGTAAAGTTGTAGCCAGAAAGAACCTTTCATCAGCAGTATTAGGTAGCGAAGGTCTGTTTAATCTGAGTTTGCAAGGAAATGGTGTAGCTGCACTGGAGTCTAATGTTCCCGAAGATGAATTGATTGAAGTCATATTGGAAAATGATGAACTGAAAATTGATGGAAACCTTGCTGTATGCTGGTCATCAAATCTTGAATTTACCGTAGAAAGATCTACAAAAACACTTGTCGGATCTGCAGTTAGCGGAGAGGGTCTGGTAAATGTTTATCGTGGAACAGGACGGGTACTGATGTGTCCGGTCGCACCGACAACTTCCTTATTTGAGTCCACTAACACCATGGCAGCTAAAGCTGCTGCTAAATCCAGCAATACATTTGGAAAATAAGTGTAAAATACATTCTCTTGTAACCAACAAACGCCGATATAGGATTATAAAAATCCTGCATCGGCGTTATTAATTGTGATCATTTTATTTTCTTTATTCAGATGAACTGCTTATCATCAATGCAAATTTTTAATTCTTTTCAATTCCATCTGGCATATGATCTTTCTCAGTTATTTTTCGAATGACCCGGCATGGATTTCCAACTGCCAAACTATACGGCGGAATATCTTTTGTTACAACACTCCCTGCACCAATTACACACCCTTCTCCTATGGTGACACCACCGCAAACAACCACATTGGATGCCAGCCAGCAATTATCCTTTATAGTTATTGGCTTCGCATATTCAAGATTATAAAAACTTCCATCTTCTCTTTTCCTAATATTGCGTTCTTCAGGTAATAATGGATGCATAGGAGTTGCCAATGTAACATTTGGACCAATCATCACATTATCGCCTATATGTATTTCACATACATCTAAACATGTAAAGTTAAAATTAGCAGAGCTGAATCTTCCAAAGAACGTATTACATCCGTAATCAAAATAAACAGGCGCCTGTAAATAGGGGAGTTCCTCTGTTGCTGGCAATAATTTCCTCAATATCTGTGCTTGTTCTTCTTGATCATCTTCATCTGTCGAATTGTATTTTCTTGCTAATTTACGTGCATTCACGCGTAATTGCTCCAATTCTTTATCCGTTGGATCGTACAACCCTCCACTTAGCATTTTTTCTCTTTCAGTCATTTCCGATAACCTCCAAATTCAAAGTTATAAATATCAGTTTCCCCACTCTCTCATGGTCTGCAATATTTTATCTAATGCTTTTGCACTTTCCGTCATCAAATACGGACATAGCCATAACTATATTATCTACTTTTAGATCACCGGAAAAAATATCCATCGCAGAAGGTATCTGTTTAAAATTAATTTCAACAATTTCTTCATAGTTCTCTTCTGCAAATCTTTCAACTATATATGTTTTTCCTGTTTGTCTGGCTCCCTGAATTACAAGACATTTTTTGTTTTTTGAATCTACCCATTTTTTATGTAATGCGTCACTTTTCTTTTTAACATAAAACATCTCCTGTTACCAAATAATATTTTTATCAAGAACAACTTTGTAACATTTTTAATTACTATATTTCTTTTATCATCAACATTTTAGAATATTATATCATTGATCAATATATATTAAATGACTTTTTCCATTTCATACAATCTCTTCTGAAGCTCCGGTTCAAAGAAATTCTACATTCCTTCATTAAAGCTTATGAAAGGCTTCTCCATATCTTCAGTTGTGAAAATCAGGGCATTTTTCGTTACTTTTCTTAACCGCACAGTCTGTGAAATTTTTAAATTCCTTATCAGTGACTGGCTGCTGCATATGCTTAACATCAAACAATACTTCTGTAGTCAACCAGACTGTTTCCTATTACAGGGTTTATTTGAACTCCAATATTAATATTACCATCCGTGAATAATATTATTTCATTTTTCATCAATAAGACCTTACACATTCACCCTATCACACTGGCACCAAATGGCATGAAAGAAAGTCTTGCCATCTTGAAAAACTGCTTTCCAAACGGAATTCCAACTATCGTAATGCACCAAATACAACCCACTATCAGGTTTCCAAGTGCCATTTCCCATCCAAAAAATATAATCCATATAAGATTTACCAGAAATGAAAACATGCCATTTCCATACACGATTTCTTTTCCAAACGGCCAAAATGCCAAGGTTGCAAATTTAAAGCATTGCAGACCTACCGGAATTCCAATAATTGTAATACACCATATGCAACCTGCAAAAATCCATGCCAGTCCACCCAGTAATCCTCCAAATATAAACCAAAGGATATTACCTATAGTTCTCATGACAACATCTCCTCCTCATCCAATGTCTAATATTCTTTTGCAATTTCCTCTGTTATCTCATATATCTCTTTGAATTTTTCTAAGTCCTCTGGAGATCTGATCAGCATGATTTCTTCGATTTTTCCGGTCCGTATGTCTTTGAATCCTGCTACTTCTTCTAAATCGGTGTCGTTCTATCTGTATGCCCGCCTCTGTGCGGGCTATTCTCGTTCAATGATTCGCCAAAAATCGAACTTTCCTATAAAGGAACAAAAAGGCAAAACTGCACTGCCTTTCCTGGCCAGGTACAATTCCACCTCTTCGCATTCCTTTTTTGTTATTTAATGTATTCTTTTATTAACATCTGATCTTTCAGACAATGCTTAAATACTTTGTTATAGGGGATTCAGATACCGTCATATTTTTCTCACTAACGATGAGATTTTCCTGATGCTCCAACACTTATCTGTCATTTTGTTTCTGCTTCAGTTCCTTTGCCAAACATGTGTCACGTTTAATGTATTTAGCGATTGTATCAGTTAATTCCTCCATGTTAATCGGCTTGGAAATATGGTCATTCATGCCTAAATCCAGGGATTCCTGAATATCATCTATAAAAGCATTTGCAGACAAAGCTATAATTGGAATCGTAACTGCATCGGATCGCTCTATACCTAGGGCTCGAATGGCTTTCGTTGCTTGGTGTCCATCCATGTTTGGCATCATAATATCCATCAAAATAAGATCGTATGTGTCTCGTGGATGATTTTTAAACAAATTCACGACTTCTTTTCCATCTGATGCGCGTGTTACGGTCATACCGGCATCTTCTAGCATTATCGTAGCAAGTTCAGCATTTAGATCATTATCCTCTGCCATAAGAACATGAACACCTGTCAAATCTCTATGTAGAGGTTGTTTTTGTTTTGATTGAATAACTTGTTCTGTCAACTCCAGTGGAATCTCCACAGTGAATGTAGTACCTACACCTTTTTTGCTCTCAACAGCAATTGAACCGCCCATCATATCTATATGTTTTTTTGTGATGGCCATGCCAAGACCGGTTCCCTTATATTTAGTTCTGGCATTAGCATCATCTTCTTGTGAAAACGGCTTGAATAATTCTTTTTGGAACTCTTCACTCATGCCAATACCATTATCTTGAACAACATAACGAATTATGATATGTTTCTCATCCGTTCCGGGGTAACTGCTGATATCCAAAGTAATCTTTCCACCGTCCTTTGTGAATTTCACAGCATTGCCAAGAAGATTCACCAGGACTTCTCGAATACGCGTAACATCCGCAAGGACATATGGGTTCTTTGGTCTTTCTCGATGTACTTCAAACTTAAGATCTCGGTTATAAAGAAGTCCATTCATAATCGCCTGGACGTTATCTGTCAATTGAGTAATGTCCACTGGCTCAGGCGAAATGATAACTTTTCCGCTTTCAATGCGACTGAAATCCAAAACGTCATTCAACAAAGAGAGAAGATGATTCGAACTTTTTTGAACTTTCTCCAAGCTATCATGAATATCTGAAACCGTGTTCTGGTGAAGCGCAATGTTTGTAAATCCAATAATGGCATTCATCGGCGTTCTGATGTCATGGCTAATATTAAGCAAAAACGCAGATTTTGCTTTGTTGGCAGCATCTGCTTTCTCAGCAGCGTTCATTAATAATTGTTTTTGTTTTTGCTCTTCTGCCTTGCTTTTCTGGTAAACATAATAGGTATATAGACAAATTAAAAGCAATACAGCTCCTGCGACTAAACCGCAGATGATGGAAATATGATTCGTCTCTTCAACCATTCCATAAGCTGATTGCATATCCATTTCAATGCAAAATGCGCCAATGATTTCTCCTGTCCCATCATGATTTGCGCTTACAGGATAGCAAGCCGTAAAAATCGGACCCCATGTTGTATCAATGATATCCTGAGAGTACACATTCTCCCCAGAAATAGCCCTATCAATATACGGAACCATTTCTTCCTCAATATAATCTCCAGGGTGTCTTACATCATCCGCATCCGGATCCAAACCGTCTACCACATAAACGAATTTTCCTTCTTCATTTTTTGTAGCGGTGTAAATATATCGAGTAGAATTCAGTGTTCTGATTTCATTGAAATATGAAGAAATATCCTTATATAATTGCTTCTTTTCATCAGATTGATCTTTGATTTGATCAAAATCTTCTTTGCCGATTCTTCCATCCACAAGTTTGCGTACTGCATCTGCACTCGCTGTATCACGCGCAATTTCTGTTTCAAGGGCGGTCTTAGTGTAAGAACTTTGCAGGATAAATGTGTACAGTGCTATTACAAAAATTATCAAAAGCCCCATAAGCACAAGGATACTGCCTGTATTCTTCAGTCTAAGGAATTTCTTTTTCTTCAAATTAACTCCTTCTTTTGTTCTCTTCATGTCGTTCACTCATATCCTCCAAATTCCAATTTAACGCTTTCTTTCACTGAAACATATTTCGTCTGTTAAAACACTATGTTCCGTTTTTTCGGTTTTGTATTTACTAAGTGACTTTAAGTTTTCCGCCACAATTTCTGCAACAGAATCTTTTGTACCTGCTTTTATACAAAAGCAGAGCATTATTTAACTTTCACAGATTTTATCTTACTCCATTTCGAATAATAATTCTTCTTTCCAACCTTTTTGACGGTACGGATCCGAACATAATATTTCTTCTTTCGTTTCAGCTTTTTGAGGGTCGTCGATTTTGAATGACTCTTTACAGTCACTATTTTTGCTTTTTTCATGTTCTTATAACTGCTGTACTGCACCTGATAAGAAGTAATCCCTTTTACAGCTTTCCAGGAAACGGTTGCTTTTCCTTTGGCCTTTGATTTCACTGAAAGACTTGATGTATTTGCCGGGGCTTTCACTGCTTTTGGCTTTGAAGTTGCCTTTGGTTTTGGTGTTGCTGTCGGTTTCGGTTTAACCGCCGGTTTTGGCGTTGCCTGTGGTTTCTGCGAAGGTTTTGGAGTTGTTACCGCAGATGGTGTCTTCTTCGCAATTGTAAATGTCTTAGAAAGTTCCCCCTTGTAATTACCAATACCTGTGGCCTTTGCGGTAGCTGTTCCCGGCTGAATATTATTGCTGTAAGAAAGTGTGTAATCCTTACCTTCCTGCAATAAGATACCCTTATATTTTATGACCATTCCAGGCTTTTTCTCTTTGCCGTCATACTGATATTTGTCTGTAGAAATCTTTACAGAAACAAGAGAATTCTTCATATTTACAGGATTAATCACCATTTTTCCAATGGTTGTTCCAGAATATTTGCCTATGCCGGAAACCATTACTTTAACGGTACCTGCATTAACTCTGTCTCCATCATAAGTAACCTGATAATCGGTGCCTTCTTCCATTTTGAACATGTCACTGAACATATTTACATCGACGCTGTGTTCCGTTCCATCATAATTCGCATATGTATCCCCAAATGACACATACACTGCTGGTCTTTCCAGAATATCAACATAAATCTCTGAACTGCATTTTGCTTCCGGATTATATTTGTCCTGTACTGTCAGCGTTACTTTTCCTGATTTCAAAGCCTTGATATATGCCCATTCGGAACCGGAATATTTCACTTCCAGAACATCTGGGTCTGAACTTGTGATCTTCAGGTCAGAAATCTTCTTCAGCGAAGTATTCTTGAATTTATAATCCCACATTAACCGGTATTCATTTCCACTTTTCAGGAACATGCTGTCTCTCATATGAATATAAGTTTTGTCCAGAAACAGAAATGTATAATTTACGGATATCGGAACTGCCAGATGCTCTGTATCTCCGCATACACTGCATGTCTTGTCAACATGACCATCTGCTGCCACTGCTCCATATTTATAGCGATGACCATTCTGTATTCTTACCGCATGGTTAACAGACAGATCTGACAGACTGATATCATAAAATACCGTATTTTCATTTCTCCATCCATACCAGATCAGTTTACCGTCAGCAATCGTCGGTACACAATCAGAAAGGTTTCCAGCCATCTTATGTGTGCTTCCTACCTGCTGCCCACTTCCGTTCACAGCCGTGTAATATACGTATCCTCTGCTTGACCACAGCAGCACAAAACTATTGCTGCCTGTTTTTACCAGCTGAGGCGTTGCCGCACTGTCCTCGGTTCCTGCATAATCCGAGAAATAGCGTACTGTTGCAGTGCCACCATCTTTCGGTATAGAAGAAATAAAAACATTTCTTGCTGAATCCTCTCCATTTGTATCACTGTTTCCAGCCACAAGATAAGAAGAATCTGAGAATTCAAAACCTCCCTGCGATACACCGGTGTAGTTTTCTCCGATCAGCCCCGGCATACTGAGCATTGTATATTCTGCGCACTTATTACCATATAACGGAACAAATTCGCCTTTACTGATATCTGTCGGATATTTTAATACTACGAGTTTTCGAGGATACGCATCTCCATGATCACTTCCTACAAGTGTTCCATTATCCACCTGGATAAACTGATTGAAGGAATGGCTCACATATCCATAATTCGTGTTCATAACTCCCGTAAATGCATCCGTCAGCGACATATTCGATGTATCCACGGAAAATGTCACATTTGCCTGATGACCACTGTACATCTGATGGCAGGTTCTCACAAAAATATAGTTTCCATATCTCGCCATTCTGGCAGAACCGGCACGAAACGGAAGTGTTGTATTTGCCCCGAAAAGGCTACAGGAGCCCTGCGCCTTCCAGTCCTTCGAATACTTTGTCAGCCGATAGACTTCTTTTGTATTATCTCTTTCCTGGTTGTTTGCTCCGGTAAGGATGTAATAATTATTATCAGCCTCATAGAATGCTCCGAAAATTGGAAGGCTCAGCTGTAAAGTCATCGTCTTCTGCAGATTATACTGTTTGTCATAATATTCGATCAGAAGTGTCTGACTGTCAATTGCCCCGGCCTGTACACGAATCAGCCCTCCATCCGGACTTTGTGTCAGATATGAATTGATTGTCGATGACCTTACAGAATAATCCTGTGCCTCCAGGTTCATTCCGGTATAAAAATTGCAGGATGTTTTTACCGAATCCGAAGCCGGAATATCTGCCTCCAGTAAAGTTCCGTAGCCAACTGCATCTGCTTCATTTTCGTCAGTGCTCCGGCTTCATTCTGTACCTCTTCCTCTACTTCATCAAATTCCGTTTCCGAATCTCCATCAGAAAAAGCTTCCTCCTGGTCATCCACAAACTCATCTGAATTTGCTTCCTCCTGATTCCCGGGTTCCTCTTCTTCCAATATCACATCTGCATCTGTCGCAGGATCTCCATCTTCCTCAACAGAAAGCTCTGCTTCTGATGTAGCCTCATCGAATGCCATATCCTGTGACTCTGCCTCTGCTGTTATTGTGTCTGAAGAAAAATCTTCTGCATAGACCGGTGAAGTTCCCAATACACACAACGACATCAGAATGGATAAAATCTGTGCATTTCTTCTTTTCATAGTTCTCTCCTTATGTATTCTCTCTGATGTGGCTCTATATTACTACAACATTCGACAAATGAACAGAGCTTTCACATAATCAATTATCGATGATTTTCTATTCTGGTGAAAAAAAGAGCTTTCTGATTTCTCAGAAAACTCTTCCTGTGCATTTCTATTTATTCTTAGAAGTTAATGTCTACAGATTTAAGGGAACCATGCCCAAGATGCACTTGATGTGTTAAAAAAAGCAATCAACATTCTGGGAAAATGACGGAAACCATTTATCTTGAAGTGTCTGAGAAGACGGAAGCTGCCAAAAAGGCTGGACGCCGGGTTTCCGTCTCCGGAATGTTGAAATTTTTAGGTGTCTCTCGCTCAGGATATCTTGTATGGCTCCACCACGTACCTTCTGATACAGAAAAACGTCGTAAAGCTGTAAAAGCAAAAATACAGGATATTTATGATGATTCCAAGGCTCCTTCTTAAAATATATAGATTTCACAAATCCCTATCGATATACATTCTTCTGTCATAGATGTATAAAGATTTTGCACAGTTCGTTTTTTCATAAAACTTATTCTGTTTTTCAACTTCTGTGATATAATGCTTTATTATAATAATTCCCATGGACAAAATGAGGTGAACCAAGTGAAAAAGAAAACACTTGTGCCTCTTATCACTTTTTTACTGGGCATATGCCTTATTAGTTTGATTGTATACAAAACAGACACCCACGAAAAAGAGCAGAAACACATAACAGCACAATTAAACGTAGCCACCTATGGCGAACAAATAAAGAATGAAATTACAAATGGAATTGAGATCACAGATACCTTGAAGCAAATCTTAATAAGTGAAGATGGCGAAATCCGTCAGTTTGAAACAATTGCAGGAAATCTTATGTCTGATTCTATTGAAAGTGTACAGCTCGCTCCTAATGGTGTTGTTACAGATATTTATCCGGCTAATGAAAATGAGGCAGGTAAGATTGATTTGATCCATGATAAAGACCGCGGAAAAATTTCCTGTTACGCAAGAGACAACCATACAATCATTACGCAAGGCCCCTTCAAATTAAAACAGGGAGGATATGGAATTGCAGTCCGCAATCCCATATACCTGAAAGATAAAAACGGACATGAGTATTTCTGGGGATTTACTATTGTTATCCTGCGTGTTCCGGATATTTTTTCAGATTCAATCAGTGCACTTTCAAATTTTGGATACGAATACAAAATTTCAAAAACAGACGCTCCATGGAGTGATACTTATAAAGTGGTTTATCAATCAGATGGGCAAATAAATCGTCCTGTTTCTTATACATTTACAATAGGAGACGAAAACTGGAAATTTGAAGTAACTCCTAAAAGTGGATGGAGAAATGCCACATTGCTGATAATCATCATCGGAATTTTTCTTACAATAAGCCTTCTCCTGTCAGTTCTTACCAGAGTATGGTTAGTAGCAAAAGAACATAAGAAAAAGTTTCAGATACTGGCGCGCACAGATTCTCTTACAAATATTTATAACCGCTATGGATTTGATGAATTTGCAGAAAAAATGATTCAAAAAAATCCAAAAGCACATTTTGTGGCTGCGCTCCTTGATATCGATGACTTCAAGTTTATTAATGATATCTATGGACATAATTACGGAGACAGGGCACTAAAGAATCTTGCAGACAGCATGAAGACTTTTTTCCCATCCGATGCATTACTTGGAAGAAATGGTGGTGACGAATTCTGCATTCTTTTACCAAATTGTACCTTTGCAGAAGCAGCTATACAGCTGCAGAAATTCACCAAACTTCCTAAATCATTCTCATACCATGGTAAGGAACATGCATTTTATATTTCTCTAGGATATGCAGAATATCCAACATTTGCATCCAATCGTTCACAACTCATGCGCTGCGCAGATGCCGCTCTTTATGAAATAAAGCTTCATGGAAAAAATGGATGTATGGTCTACAGAGAAGGACTTCGGTCAGGTGCCCGCAAACAACTTGGATTCGCATTCAAGGATATCTCTGAACATCTTCCAGGTGCATTCATCATATACAGAGCTGACAAAGAAGATGATGAACTAATTTTTGCAAATGATGAATTTCTTCATATGTCCGGATATAAAGATATAGATGAACTGTTCAGACTTACTGAGAAAAGTTTTCGCAACTTGATTCGTGAAGATGAACAGCAACAGATAGAATCAAGTATCTGGGAACAGATTGACAACGGCAATGAAAATGACTATATTCACTTTCATCTTCGAAAAGCTGACGGAACTTATTTTTCTGTTCTTGATCATGGAAGAATTGTAGAGAGCCCGCAATACGGGAAAGTATTTTATGTATTGTTCATGGATTGGGAAGATATGCATATTCGTTACAATGATAAATTCGCAAGATAAAATATTGCAAAAAACAGAGCGTATGACCTATTTTCATATAATGTTTATGTCGGCAAGCTCTATCAAAAGGAAATCGATTTTGTTGCTCAGAGAAGCAACGAGAAGTTTTATATTCAGATCAGCGACAACATTTCCGGGCAGGAAACATTTGAGAAAGAATGCTTTCCTCGGCTTCAGATTTGAGATGCTTATCCGAAAATGATTATTGCTAGAACCAAACATCCCCAATATAGCTATGAAGGAATCGTAATTTACGATATAGCCGATTGGTTACTACAAAAATAAGCAAGGCGAAATATCTCCAGCATTCTCTTTTGAAATGATGGAAATATTTTTATTATGACGGAGGTTGCAGATGAATTCAGACGAAGCATCCTACGAAAAGAGTTTTATATGGATGTACTGAACTGTGATCCGATGTCTTTTGACAAGAAATGCGAACTGACTATTTGGTGGCTACCCCCCCCCCCCAAGCCCCTGTAGAATAAATAACGCCAGTACTGGATATCAAAAATCCCGCACCGGCGTTATTTATTAAAATATTTTGTTTTTTAATCTTCAACACTCTCTACTGAAACTTCTTTTTTCTTCCT
>ENA-OQKC01000379-OQKC01000379.1-human-gut-metagenome-genome-assembly--contig:-NODE-379-length-19122-cov-2.643538_pt1 | contig 19122 bp, 20 predicted proteins | sample MGYA00242774_ERZ504790 | MGnify/ENA primary metagenome ERZ504790 (study PRJEB26092, sample SAMD00036419) | human gut metagenome | host: Homo sapiens | study: EMG produced TPA metagenomics assembly of...
GGCTAAAAGATGAGAGCAGCGCTTGGAAGCTTACAAAGCAACCAGCAGGACCTCCCTTATTTACGGCAGAGCCGAAAAACTGATGGACAAGGTAGAAGTCGTCGTCTATCCGCCCAAAATTCCGATCGGCAGTTACGGCATCATCCGTGTCCACGTGCCCGGCATGATTCCTTATGATATTAAGGCGACCAGCTTGAATACGAAAATTGCCGATATTACGGACCATATGAATATCCGACCGCTGGAAGCCGGGAAAGTCGATCTCGTCGTCGATGTGAAAATCGGCGATGCCGTCCGTACGGTGACCAAAGAAATTACCGTCATCGATGAAGCCGACAAACGTACGGAATCAAGATCCCGCAATAATCCGACTGTCGGTGTCGGCATCGGCATCGGCTGGGGCAGCGGATGGCATCATGGCGGCGGAATCGGCATCGGTGTCGGACCTTGGTGGTAATCTAAAAGGAGAGTGGATCTACTGTGGAGTTTTCCCTAGGAAAACAGTTACTGGTCATCATTTTACTTATCTTTGGCAACGGCATTTTTTCTTTATTGGAAATGGCCATCGTCAGCAGCCATCAATCGCGCTTGGAAGCGATTGCCGATGAAGGCAGCAAGTCGGCGGCTATCGTCCTGAAGCTGCGTGAAAATCCGAATAAGATGTTTTCTACGGTCCAGTTCGGCATCACCCTGATCAGCCTGTTGACCGGTGTCTACGGCGGTACGGAAATGGCCGGACCTTTATCGGTATACGTCGCCAAGATTCCCGGTCTCGAACCCTATGCCTACACGGTCAGTCTGACCAGCATCGTCGCGGTGATTACCTATTTGACGATCATCCTCGGTGAAATCGTTCCGAAGCGGATTGCCATCGACAATCCGGAAAAAGTAGCCTGCCTGCTGGCTCGTCCCATGCTCTACTTTTCGACGATCTGTACGCCTGTCGTCTGGATCTTGTCGTGGTCGACGACTGCCGTTACCAAGATGATGGGCGTCAAGAAGCCTGAAGTCCTTCCCGTAACGGAAGATGAAATTAAACTGCTTCTCGAACAAGGCGTCGAACTCGGAGCTTTTGAAAAAGAAGAACCGGAACTGGTAACCCGCGTCTTTCGCCTGGCCGATATGGACGTCGGCGATATCATGACCAACCGGACCCAGGTAGACTGGCTCGACGTGGAAGATCCGGAAGCGACGATGATGCAGGAACTGGTAGCCTTCAATCACAATAACCTGCCTGTCGGACGAGGCTCTTTGGATGACTTCATCGGCATGGTTTCAGTCAGTGAAATCTTTCAGAAATATTATGAAAATATTCGCTGTCAGAAACCGGCGTCCCTGCCGGCTATCGTAGAAGACTGTGTCCATAAGCCGATTTACATTCCCGAATCGATGGACATCATGAAAGTCGTCCACGTCTTCCGGGAACACAGCGTCCATGAAGTCGCCGTCCTCGATGAATACGGCAACTTCAGCGGCATCCTGACCCTTCACGACATCCTCGAAGAATTAGTCGGCATCATGCCTGCCGGGGAAGAAGAAAAGAAGGAAGAAGCCAACCGCATCATCCAACGGGGCCCGAACGACTGGCTCATCGAAGGGCTGCTCACCATTGAAGAATTTAAAGATTTCTTTAAAATCGAAGACGAGCTGCCTGACGAAGAAGAAGACTTGTATAAAACGCTGGCCGGCCTCATTACCTATGGCGTCGGCCGGATTCCACGGGAAACCGATACGTACGTGTGGAAAGACTTTACCTTTGAAGTCGTCGATATGGATAATCTCCGCGTCGATAAAATCCTCGTCACCCGAAATACCAGATTACTCAGAAGACGAAGAAGAAGAAAAATAAATGCACAATAAAAGGAACTGGCCTTTAGGGCCAGTTCCTTTTTTCGTGATGGCAGTCGTTTCTATTCACTTTTTGTCGAGCGGAGAAAGAGATTTTTTAAGACGTCATGAGGGTCTTCTTTTCTTGAATGATGGAATGGACAGCCGACGTAATGGGAAGCTCTACACCGTAGTGAGCCGATAAATCTAACAGGGCTTCCGTCGTGCCGACGCCTTCGGCCAATTTTGAAAAAGGTCTTCCTTCGATATAATCCTGGCCGAAGCGGCGATTATTGCTGTGCGGTGAAAAGAGGGTCGCTTCATAGTCGCCTAAATGACTGAGGCCGTAGACAGTCATGGCTTGTCCGCCCATGGCGGAGACTAAGACCGAGAGCTCATGGGCACCGCGGGCCATGAGGGCACCCTTTAGGGCTGTCATGTGGGTACCGTCGAGCATGCCGGCTGCGATGCCGACGACATTCTTGGCGGCAGCTCCGATTTCAATGCCGAGAAGATCCTGGCCGTAATAAAAGCGAATCAAGGGGCTGGTGAAGGTGTCGACTAAAAAATGGGTAAGCCTATCGTCGGCTGAGGCGATGACCATGCAATTGGGCATACCGCTGATAAAGTCCTGAACATGGCCCGGGCCGACCCAGACAGCCGTCCGCACGGCCTTACCCAGTTCTTCTTCCATGACCGTCGTCAGCCGTTTGCCGCTGCCAGCTTCTAAGCCTTTCATGGCCAGTACGAAGGGAAGGTCGGCGTCGTATCCGGCCTCACGCAGGTTTTTGGTAAAGGAGCGAAGCTGCTGGGCGCTGATGGAAATGATGCAGATGTCGGCACCGGTAAGGGCCTCTTTCAAGTCATCGGTCAGGCTAATTGCGTCCGGCAAGGTAAGATAGTCATTTTTTCGTGTTTCTTTTAGGCGGCTCAGGTTTTGAGACCCCGGTCGTCCCCATAAGGTCACGGTATGACCGATGTGATCGGCATACCAGGCGTGGAAACTGCCCCAGCGGCCGCAGCCTAAGACGGTGATGTTCATAGCATGTTCTCCCTCAGAATTAATTTTTTGTAATTAAATTATAACATGGATTAATCCCTTCAGACAGTTTAGGAAAATTAGGCCTGTCTTTCTCTCCTTACAATAAGCTATACTTTTTTTTGAAATTACGATGAGTTCTGTTGTATTTTACAATGGATATCTGTCTTTCGTATCGGTATAATGAACTCAGAAAGGGCGGTAATGAGCCCTCTTGATTCGTTAGCTTTGGTCAGCAGATAGGCTGACTTGAAAGGAGAATGAAGTATGGGAAAGAAAATTACAGAAAAAGTTACTTGGGTCGGTAAAATCGATTGGGAACTCAATAAGTTTCATGGTCACGAATATTCTACGGAAAAAGGCTCGTCTTATAATTCCTATTTAATCCGCGACAAAAAGGTCGCCTTGATCGATACGGTATGGAAACCCTTTGATGAAGAATTTGTCGATTACTTAAAACAGGAAATCGACCTGAAAGACATAGATTACATCGTCATGAATCACAATGAAAATGACCACAGCGGGGCCCTTCCGGCCTTGATGCGGGAAATCCCTGACGTCCCGATTTACTGCACGCAAAAAGGGGAAGCCATCCTTCGCGGTCTCTACCACCAGGATTGGAATTACGTCAACGTCAAGACCGGCGATACCTTAGACCTTGGCGACAGCAAACTGGTATTCATTGAAGCGGCCATGCTCCACTGGCCGGACACGATGTTTACCTATATGACCGGCGAAAACATCCTCTTCAGTAACGACGGCTTCGGTCAGCATTTTGCCAGCGAATGGATGTACAATGACTGTGTCGATCAGGCAGAACTCTATCATGAAGCCATGAAGTACTATGCCAATATCTTGAACCTCTACAGCCCCATGGTTACCCGCAAAATCGATGAAATCTTAAAGATGAACGTTCCGGTCAATATGATTTGCCCCAGCCACGGCGTCATCTGGCGGGACAATCCCCTGCAGATCGTCGAAACGTATCAGAAATGGGCCAAGGAATATCAGGAAAACCAGATCACCATCATTTATGATACGATGTGGAATGCGACGCGCCGCATGGCTGAATGCATTGCCCAAGGCCTTCTCGAAGCCGACCCGACGCTGACGGTCAAACTGTACAACTCCGCCGTCGACGATAAGAACGACATCGTCACCGAAGTTTTCAAATCAAAGGCCATCTTGGTCGGCTCGCCGACCATCAATTACGGCTTCCTCTACTCCATCGGCGGCATCATGGAAATGATTCGCGGCCTGAAGTTTAAAAATAAGAAGGCCGCTGCCTTTGGCAGTTACGGCTGGAGCGGTGAATCGGTCAAACAGATTACGGGCCTCTTAAAAGAAGCCGGCTTCGGACTGATCAATGACGGCCTCCGCTGCCAGTGGAACCCCGATATGGAATCGCAGAACCTCTGCCGTGACTTCGGTCGTGATTTCGCTAAATCTCTCGCCAAATAAAACCTCCTTTATCTCATAAAAAAATCGGATCTCTCTGAAGAGGTCCGATTTTTTCATGACTTATAAGTGAGCGATGACGGCGTCGCGATAAGCTTCTGTCGTCGCCGTTCCGCCAAGGTCCGGTGTGAGGGCCTTCTTTTCGGCAAGGACGGCATCGACGGCTTTTCGGATATTGGCGGCAATAGCCGTTTCGCCGATATGTTCCAGGAGCATGCAGGCTGACCAAAGGAGGGCCGTCGGATTGGCGATGTGCTTGCCGGCAATATCGGGAGCACTGCCGTGGACAGCTTCAAACATAGCGTAATCGTCGCCGACATTCATCGAAGGCAGGAGGCCCAGGCCGCCGATGAGGCCGCTCGTAAGGTCGGAAATGATGTCGCCGTAGAGGTTCGGCATGACGATGACGTCGAATTGTTCCGGCCGCATGACCAGCTGCATACACGTATTGTCGACAATTTTGTCGTCACTTTCGATTTGAGGATAGTCGGCAGCTACGGCGCGGAAGGTATCGAGGAATAATCCGTCGCTCATCTTGAGGATGTTGGCCTTATGGACACAGGTGACTTTTTTTCGTCCATGGGCGATGGCGTATTCAAAGGCCGAGCGGATAATGCGTTCACTGGCTTTTTTCGTGATGAGTTTGATGGCGTGAACCGTATCTTCATTCATCTTATATTCGACGCCGATATATAAATCTTCTGTATTTTCACGGAAGGTGACGACGTCGACGTTCGGGAAGGGCGTCGGTACGGCCGCATTCGATTTTGCCGGACGGATATTGGCATAGAGATCGTATTTATTGCGCAGGGTGACGTTTAAGGAACGAAAACCCTTGCCAATCGGCGTCGTAATCGGCGATTTTAAGAGGATGCGGGTCTTTTCAAAGGAGGCAAAGGCAGCATCGGGAATGAGGGCGCCGTTCTTTTCATATTCGGCAGCGCCGACATTGAAAATTTCATAAGTAAGAGGCGCTTTGGCGGCGTCGAGGATGGCCAGGACGGCATCCGTGATTTCGGGACCGATGCCGTCGCCTTTAAATACGGTAATTGTCTTCATCGTTTATCTGTCCTTTCTGGGAATGTAATCCATGAGGTCGCCGACGTATTTTGCGGCCGGACGGACGATGCGGTTGTCATAGAGCTTGTGTTCGATGTTGTGAGCCAGCCAGCCGACCATACGGCTGATGACGAACAGCGGCGTATACAGGTCGCGGGGGATGCCCAGCATATTGTAGGCAAAGCCGCTGTAGAAGTCGACGTTGCTGCACATGGTGACGCCCTTTTCCTTGGTCAGCGTATCCATGGCCAGTCGCTCGAAACGATTATAGAAGCGGAATACGTCGTTCATGCCCTTTTCTTTGGCTAAGATGCCGCAGTAATGGCGCATGATTTCGGCCCGCGGGTCGGACAGGGTATAGACGGCGTGACCGAAGCCGTAGACCAGACCCTTATCGCTGCCCTTGAAGGTTTTGTTGAGGATTTGATGGATGACTTCGACGATTTGGTCGTCCGTCGCCTTAATGCCGATGGCATCGATGATCTGTTCCATCATCAAGGATACACGGATGTTGGCACCGCCGTGGCGCGGCCCTTTCAGGGCGCCGACGGAGCTGGCCATACTGGAGTAAATATCGGTGTCGGTAGAAGAAACGACGATGTTAGTGAAGGTCGAGTTAGTACCGCCGCCGTGATCGGCATGGAGGAAGAGCAAGAGATCGAGGAGCTGCGCTTCTTTTGGGGAGAACTTACTGTCCGGACGCAGCATGGATAAAATATTTTCAGCCGTGGAATAGTCTTTTCGGGGATAGTGGATGACCAGACTCTTACGATTGTAATAGTGAATCTTGGACATGTAGGCATAAACGGCAATGGACGGCAGCTTGCTCATGATATTGAGGCCCTTGCGCAGGGTTTGATAGACATCGGTATTGTCAGGATCTGGATCGTAGTTGTACAATGTCAGGAGGGCGTGCTGCAGCTTGTTCATCAGATTTTTGCCCGGCAGGCGGAGGAGGTTCATTTCCAAAAAGTCATCGGGCAGATCGTAGCCGTTTTGCAGTACCTTACAGAAGGCCTTCAATTCGTCTTCTGTCGGCAAGTATCCGAAGAGGAGCAGGAAGCTTGCTTCTTCGTATAAATAACCTTTATAATTCGTTTCTTTAACCAGCTCGCGAATGTCGATGCCGCGGTAGTACAAGATGCCGTCACAGTCGATTTTTTGGTCGTTTTCACCGCGGCGGTAACCGACGACATCGGCGATGCGGGTCAAACCGACGAGGACGCCTGTGTGATCTTCATTACGCAAGCCACGCTTTACACCGTACTTGGAAAACCATTCGCGGGGAATCTGCGTGTAGTTCTGTGACTTGCCGTAAAATTGGGCTAAATAAATATTTTTATCCAATTTGATTCCTCTCTTTCCTTCAAGTATGAATATAGAGGAATAACTTATAAATTATCGGTTATTCAGGAATATTCATATTTTTTTTCTAGGGAATATTTTTTAGAATATTCCTGTAAAGTATAAGTTATTATAGCATATTAATGGACAAAGTAAAATAAAAATACATGCAAAGTATGTAACGTTTAAAGGGTAGTCAAGGCCTTTTTGTTATGATATAATATTTACTGAAATGGGATAAATTTTATATTGTGAAAATTATTTTACTAAATTTCATATTGTGAAAAGCCGTCGCTTTGGCGATGACAAAGGAGGGGTTATGTATGATTAAGTTATACGATGGTGGTGTCTATTTAGTTCATGGAACGGAAATCGTACCGGAAAAGGAAATCGCTAAGGTCAAGCAGCTTACGGGAAAAGACGTTTCCAAAGAAGACGCCAAGAAGGGAACCATTGCCTATTCTATTTTAAAAAATCATAATACGTCAGGTTCGATGGATAATTTGAAGATTAAATTCGATTCCATGGCGTCTCATGACATTACCTACGTCGGCATTATTCAGACGGCGAAGGCTTCGGGCATGGATCATTTTCCCCTGCCCTACGTCTTGACTAACTGTCATAACTCGCTCTGTGCCGTCGGTGGGACCATCAATGAAGATGACCATGTATTCGGCTTATCGGCAGCTAAAAAATACGGTGGTATTTTTGTTCCTCCTCACGTTGCCGTCATTCACCAATATATGCGTGAAAAAATGGCCGGCTGCGGCAATATGATCATCGGCTCCGACAGCCATACCCGTTATGGTGCCCTGGGGACGATGGCTGTTGGCGAAGGCGGCGGGGAACTGGTTAAACAGCTTCTCGAAGATACCTATGACATTGCCTATCCCGGTGTCGTCGGCGTCTATCTGACCGGTAAACCGAATCCGGCCGTCGGTCCTCATGATATTGCCATCGCCATCGTCGGTGCCGTCTTTAAAAACGGTTACGTTAAAAATAAAGTCATGGAATTTGTCGGCCCCGGCATCGCTTCCATGTCGACGGACTATCGCAACAGCGTCGACGTCATGACGACGGAAACGACGTGCTTGTCTTCGGTATGGCGGACCGATGAAGATACGAAAGCCTACCTTACGCAGCATGGTCGCGGCGATGCCTATAAAGAATTGAATCCGGCCTACGTTGCCTACTATGACGGCTTCATCTATATCGACCTCAGCACGATCAAACCGATGATTGCTATGCCCATGCATCCGAGCAATGCTTTCACCATCGATGAACTCAATGCCAACTTAGAAGACATCCTTCATGAAACGGAAGAAGCCATCAATAAACGGATGAGCAATAAGGATTTGAAATACACCCTTACCGATAAGATTAAAGACGGCAAACTCATCGTCCAGCAAGGGGTTATTGCCGGCTGTTCCGGCGGTAACTACAGCAACGTCATGGCCGCCGCTCACATTTTAAAACAAGGTTCCAGCAATAGTCATGACTTCTCCCTCGACGTCTATCCTTCGTCGCAGCCGGTTTACCTGGACCTCGTCCGTAACGGTACCGTTTCGACCTTACTTGAAGCCGGTGCCATCTTTAAGACGGCCTTCTGCGGCCCCTGCTTCGGCGCCGGAGATACGCCGGCCAACAATGCCTTCAGTATCCGCCATACGACGCGTAACTTCCCGAACCGCGAAGGTTCAAAGCCGGGTAAGGGCCAGTTTGCATCTGTCGCCCTGATGGATGCCCGTTCCATTGCGGTAACGGCCATCAACGGCGGCGTTCTGACATCGTCTGAAGGCTATATGGACGACTATGTCGAAAAGCCTTACGAATACGACGATAAACCCTATGCAACCTTGGTTTATCAGGGCTTTAAACAGGGCGAAGATGAAGATTCGCTGGTTTATGGTCCGAACATCAAAGATTGGCCGGATATGGAACCCTTGGCTGATTCAGTCCTGTTGAAAGTCTGCTCGAAAATCATGGACCCGGTCACGACGACGGACGAACTGATTCCGTCGGGAGAAACGTCTTCTTACCGCTCCAATCCTTTGGGCCTTGCTGAATTTACCCTGTCCCGCCGCGATCCGGAATACGTCGGACGGGCCAAGGACGTCAATAAAGTGGAACAGGCCCGCCTTGCCGGAGAATGCCCGGCTGGTGTCGATCCGGAATTAAAAGCCGTCTTTGAAGCCTTGAATAAGCAGTTTGACGGCGTTTCCATGAAAGAAGTCGAAATCGGCAGCATGATTTACTGCGTCAAACCTGGCGACGGCTCAGCTCGTGAACAGGCTGCCAGCTGCCAGCGCGTCCTCGGCGGCCTGGCTAATATCTGCCAGGAATATGCCACTAAGCGCTATCGTTCCAATGTCATCAACTGGGGCATGCTGCCCTTCCAAATGGAAGGGGAACCGGATTTTGAAATCGGTGACTATATCTATGTTCCCAACGTCAAAAAAGCCCTCGACGGCGACATGAAGGACATTAAAGCCTATGTCGTCACCAAGGGCATGAAGGAACTGTCCCTCTACATCGCTCCCATGACCGACGATGAAAAGAAAATCGTCAAGGCCGGCAGCCTGATTAACTACAACCGCAGCCGATAATCGTCATTCATCGAAGAGATCGTCCTTTTCGATGAGTCCCTCCTTTGGTGAGGAATGGTAGCGGTTTTTCCAGGCCCGATAAAATGTTGAATAATTGGTGAATCCGCACTCGTAGCAGATTGCTGTCAAAGCCCGTCCCTCCTGCATGAGGCGACGGGCTTTTTGCAGGCGCTTGGCCGTAATGTAACTTCCCGCCGTCATTCCCGTTTCACTTTTGAAGAGGTGCATCAAATAGTCAGGGCTCATGTAGAACATCCGGGCCAAAGCCGGAATTGATAGATCATCGGTGAGATGGGCTTCGATATAGTCGACGATGGCCGTAATTTTTTATGCTGCGGTTTTTTATTTACAAAACCTATTTTTTGTGCCTTTACATCCATCCACAGGTGGAGGAGAAACTCGGAAAACAAGGTTTCCTGAAGGAGCGTCCCTTCCGGTCCCGGATACGACCAGGCACGCCGGAGGCGGCAGGATACGTTATACAGGCTGTCCGCTTCCTGGGGCTGGCGGAGGATAGGAGAGCGGGACGCCGAAAAAATCTGCTCGACGGGACAGCCGCGCTGGCGGTAGGTCTTTAAGTACGCCGGTGAAATATAAGCGATGATCCGCTCGTAAGGGGCATCGTCCATGATTGTCGGGCGATGAATTTTCCCGGCTGGAATGACGACGATGTCGTAGGGCTTTAAATCGTAGGCCGTTCCTTCCACATCATAGGATACGTGGCCTTGAAACAATAAGGTGATCTTATCAAAGTCATGGTAGTGGTACGGGCAGATCCACCGCCTTTTATCGACGAGGTGGAAGAGTTTTAAATTGCCCGATAAATAACCTGTCTTTTGTGCCATCGCAGTTGCTCCTTTATAGATTTTTCTCCTAAGAGAAGGGAAGGATATTTGAAATCGCATAATTTGCAATGTATAGAACATTATTTTCATATACTTTTCACTTTCAGCTATTGTATAATAGATGCTGTAAGGATTCAAGACAGTTACTAATCTATCATTTGTGAGTATAGAATTTTTATGGAGGGTACAAACTATGAAATTTGTCAAAATGCACGGTTTAGGCAATGACTTCGTCTTTTTTGAAGACAAACAGGGTGCCGATAAGGATTTTTCCCAGTTAGCGGTTAAACTTTGTGCACCTCATACCGGTGTCGGTGCCGATGGTATCATCGTCATCGTTCCCAGTGATAAGGCCGACGTTCGCATGCGAATCATCAATGCCGACGGCAGTGAAGCTGAAATGTGCGGCAACGGCATCCGTTGCTTTGCAAAATACGTCTATGACCATAAGATCATCGATAAAAAGAATTTACCGTTGAAACACTGGCCGGTATTATGAAGCCGAAGGTTATCCTCGGCGAGGACGGCAAGGTCAGCCTGGTTACGATCAACATGGGCAAACCGTTCACGAACCGTTCTCAGATTCCCATGGAAGGCCCGGAAGGTCCGGTCGTCGACGAACCCCTTGAAGTCGACGGCAAGACCTATAAGATTACCAGCCTGCTCATGGGTGTACCCCATACGATGATCTATGTCAAAGACGTCGATGCCGTACCCCTTCACGAATTAGGTCCTAAATTTGAAACCCATAAGGCTTTCCCGCGTAAGACGAATATGAACTTTGTCCAGGTCATCGACGACCATACGATTAAGGTTCACACCTGGGAACGCGGTGCTGGTGCTACCCTGGCCTGCGGGACCGGTTCCTGCGCCTGCGCTGTCGGCTCCTTTATGAACGGCTTTACGGGACGCAGCGTCGACGTTCAGCTTTACCTCGGTACCCTTCATATCGAATACGATGAAAAAGACGGCAACGTCTACATGACTGGTCCTGCCGCCGTTACCTTTACCGGCGAATGGCTGGAAGATTAATCTATAACTGTATATAATAAAAGAGGCTGTCAATGTGGCGGCCTCTTTTTACCATATACGAGGTATTTTATGGAAATGAAACAGATTCAAAAGGCGATATTCCTCGACCGGCCCAATCGCTTTATTGCCCATGTCGATCTTAACGGTCAGGTCGTTACCTGCCATATGCCCAATCCCGGACGTATGTGGGAACTCCTCTTTCAGGGAACGACAGTTTATGTGCGGCCGGCAGAAAATCCCAAGCGGAAGACCCCTTATGACGTCGTCGGCATCGAACGTGACGGGACGCCGATTTTACTCGATACACAGTACAATAACGATACAGCCGCTTGGCTCGTCGAAAACCATCTCGTTCCCGGCTGGGAGAAATGGGACCTCATTCGCCGCGAAGTGACCGTCGGCGACAGCCGCTTTGATCTCCTTCTGGGAAACGGCGAAGAGCGCTTTTTCGTCGAAGTAAAGTCCTGCACCTTATTCAGCAAAAATGGGGCTATGTTTCCCGACGCCGTTACCGAACGGGGCGAAAGCATATCTTAGAATTGGCTTCTATGAGCGATAAGGGAATCCATACCGGTGTCTTGTTCCTCGTTCATTGGGATCGGGCCCGGTGGTTCCTTCCCGATTACCATACAGATCCCAATTTTGCCGAAGCCTTCTATGAAGCGGCGCCTCGTCTCGATTGGAAAGCCCTGGCCCTGCGTTGGGACACTTCCTTTAAACGACCGGAACCGGTCCGACTCCTGCAATATCCGGAAACCATTTTAACGGCTGAAAACCATGACAGCGGCGATTATCTCTTCATAACCCAACTTTCAGAAGATGCCGATATCGTCATCGGCTCTAAGGGACTGATGCATTTTCCCAAGGGATACTACGTCTATACCGGCTCGGCTAAAAAGAATTTAGCAGCCCGCCTGGCCCGTCACAGCCGCAAGCGTAAAAATCTCCACTGGCATATCGATTATCTGCGGCAGGAAGCGGACGTCATTGCCGCCCTTCCCATCCGTACGTCTCAGGACTTAGAACATGAACTGGCTAAGGCTGTCGACGCGGCTTCCCAGTGGCGTATCGACGGCTTTGGCTGTACGGACTGCCATTGTCCGTCTCACCTCTTTGGCTTTACCGATAACCCCATTCACGATCGTGCCTTTATCCAAATTGTCGAAGACTTTCGTATGAATCGACTGCAAAATAAGATATAAAATGTAAATTATAGGCGTAAAAATGATGAACACCCTGTTTTTTATGCGGGTTTATGGTATAATGTGAAATAAATCAAGGATTTAGAGGGGGCGAGGCGCCATGGAACGCTCGCAGGCATTAGCTTTACTGCAAAAATATAATAAAGAACCTTTTCATATCATGCATGCCCTGACGGTTGAAGGCGTTATGCGCTGGTATGCTCAAGAATTAGGGTACGGCGATGACGTCGATTTTTGGGGACTCGTAGGACTTCTGCACGACGTCGATTTTGAACAGTATCCCGAAGAACATTGTAAAAAAGCACCAGAACTCTTAGTAGAAATCGGTGCTGATGATAAATTAGTCCATGCCGTCGTCTGCCATGGTTATGGCATCTGCGTCGACGTGGCACCGGAACATATGATGGAAAAAGTACTCTATGCTGCCGATGAATTGACGGGCCTCATTTGGGCTGCTGCCAAGATGCGTCCTTCGAAGAGCACGCAGGACATGGAAGTAAAGAGTGTAAAGAAAAAATTCAAAGATAAGAGTTTTGCTGCCGGCTGTTCCCGCGACGTCATCCGCAAGGGTGCCGACGTATTGGGCTGGGACTTGGCAGAACTGTTTGAAAAAACTATTTTGGCTATGCGCTCCTGTGAAGACGGCGTTCGCAAAGAATGCCGGGAATTGACCGGAGTGGATGAATAATAAGGAGGAATCTACTATGAAATTACGCAAAACGATTATGGCAGCTGTGGCTGCGGCTATGTTGACTGTTGGTGCTGCCGGTGCTTCTTTCGCAGCAGGTTTGGGTACGATTGACGCTGCCGCTCTCTTGCAGAATCATCCGAAGTATGCTAAGACTATGGCTACCTGGCAGGCAGATGTAAAATCGGCTCAGGACGATTTCCAGCGTGACTTGAAAAAGACCAACGATCAGAAAGCTCAGCAGGCCTTAGTTGAAAAATATAACAATAAATTAAACCAGCAGCGTATCGCTTTATTCCAGCCGCTGGAACAGGATATCCTCGCTAAAACCCAGGCTGTCCAGAAAGAAAAAGGCTTGGACTACGTCGTATTGAACGGCTCCGTCGTTGTCGGTCAGGGTCAGGATATTACCAAGGACGTCGCTGCCCGCTTGAAATAAGCCCGGCACGAAGCCGGATTCAGGCGTCGGTAAACGTTTACAACCAATAAGTAAAAGCGCAGCTCTATAGAACTGCGCTTTTTTTCATGTTAGGAAAAGGCTATTTTCTGGCTCACATTCAAAAGGTGTTATTTCACAGCTTTTTTATTTCATTTGCAATTTCAAAATTGTCGTGATAATATTTTATTAACATAATAAAAAAGGCGGGACATATCTCATGAATATCCTGGACATCTATAAAGGCTTGGTTCCCTTCTTAGGAGAAGCCTTGGGGAAAGACTGTGAAGTCGTGCTGCATGATTTTAGAGAGCCTGGTCATTCTGTTATTGCTATTGCCAATGGAAATATCAGTGGCCGTCATGTGGGCGCACCGGTGACGGATTTTATTTTAAAGCTGCTTCAAATGGATAAGAAACAGCATCAGCAATCGGTTACAAACTATTATGGGAAAAGTTTTAATGGACATACACTGCGCTCATCGACGTATTTTATCCATGATGAACAGGGCGAAAGCATCGGTGCCCTCTGTTTAAATTATGACGTTCAGCACTATGTAGAAGTCCGCAAGCAGTTGGATCAGCTTATTTTGATGGATCCGGCTAAACGGATTGATGGCATGCAAGGCGCTATCGTATCCGATGATACCCACCTTCATAAAGGTGAAGATATCGGAGAGTATGTATCCTACCGTAGACGATGTCATACAAAACCTGATTCAACGGGCGCTGGAACCTTTTGAAGCTGAAGCAGGCCGTCTTTCTCCAGAGGAAAGAATTTCCATTGTTGAAGAGTTATATAAGAATGGTTTGTTTGTGCTCAAGGGAAGTGTGTATGCCTTGGCAAAAGCGCTTGAAGTATCTGAGCCCACTGTATATCGATATTTGAATCGTGTTAAAAAGAATAATCCTGATAGTCATTAGACAAAACGTCCTTTATAAAAGGACGTTTTTTATTAGAGAAAAACTATACTTATTTTAGATTAAACGATTAATGTCCATTCGTAAAAAGCAAGTTTAAATGAATTTATTTTATTGAAAAATAATTATTACTATGATAATATTTATTACAAAGAGGGGACTAGTAAATCATGACGTACAAATGGCTGATAAGGGGATCACTGATTTGTACATATGCTATCGGAAAAGGAGAATGGAAAATATGGAAAAGTACTACCCGTCTTCAGGTGAAGAGCGGGAACTCGTAAAGAAGAAGAAAACTCACTGGGAAAAAGCCGGCATGAGCCGGGAACAATGGCTGACAGCCGTCAAGTTTGACAGCACGGACTGGGGCTGGGTCATTATGAGTATCGGCATGGCTATCGGCGCTGGTATCGTATTTTTACCGGTACAGGTAGGCTTAGCTGGGATTTGGATCTACTTATTGTCATCTATCATCGGCTATCCGGCTATGTACTTGTTCCAGCGGCTTTTTATCAACACCCTGGCTAAATCGGAACGATGCGAAGACTACCCCAGTGTCATTGGCAACTACTTAGGCAAAAACTGGGGGCTCTTTTTAGGTCTGCTGTACTTCTTGATGCTTATCATCTGGGTCTTCGTTTATTCTACGGCTATCAATAATGACAGCGCATCTTTCTTAGTCACCTTTGGCGTAACTAGTGAATCATTAGCTAAAAATCCGCTCTATGGATTGGGCATTATCTGCGCTTTGGTTGCTTTGGCGTCCCGCGGTGAGAAAGTCTTGTTTAAAATTTCGACACTCATGGTTCTGACGAAGCTTTGTGTCGTCGCCGTCTTAGGCATTATCATGATTCAGCACTGGAATCTAGCTAACATTGGGGCCTTCCCCGATTTTGGCTATCTCATTAAGCAAACGATCATCATGCTTCCGTTTACCCTGACCTCGATTTTATTTTTACAGAGCTTGAGTCCGATGGTTATTTCTTATCGCTCCCATAATAAGTCGATTGAAGTGGCTAGGTATAAGTCGATTCGGGCGATGAATATTGCTTTTGGCGTCTTGTTCGTTACCGTATTCTTCTATGCCATTTCCTTTAATTTGGCCATGGGACACGATCAGGCCGTCATCGCCTATGCCAATAATATCTCGGCCTTAGCCTTGGCAGCCCAGGGGATTCCCGGTAATTCTATTAAAATCATGAGCCTGATTTTAAATATTTTTGCCGTCGTTACGGCTTTCTTCGGCGTATTCTTAGGATTCCGCGAAGCCTGCCGCGGCATTGCCATGAACTGTTTAAAACGATTGATGCCGGAAGATAATATCAACGTCCGGGCTGTATCGATCGGAATTTTAATTTTTGCTGTTCTCGTTTCGTGGGGCGCCATTATTTTAAATGCTCCTGTGTTAAGCTTTACCTCCATTTGCAGTCCCGTATTTGGCCTCATCGGCTGCCTGATTCCGGCCTATCTGGTTTATAAAGTACCGATGCTGCATGAATTAAAAGGTATCTCCCTTTATTTAATCATCGCAACAGGTATTTTATTGATTATATCGCCCTTCTTGGCTTTTTCGTAAACGCGGGAATTTGGAATGTAAACTAAACCTATACTATAACAATCGGAGTGAGGACTATGGAATCAACTTATTTATGGAATCAGATGATCGATGTAATTCGTCAGGAAGTCAAACCGGCTACGGGATGTACCGAACCTATTTCTCTGGCTTTTGCGGCCGCGATGGCAGCAAAGGAACTGGGAGAGCCTGTTCAATCGATAAAAGCCTTGGTTTCAGCTAATTTGATGAAAAACGGCATGGGAGTTATGGTTCCCGGTACCGGAATGCCTGGTTTAATGATTGCCGCAGCAGTCGGTGCTTTAGGCGGCGATGCAGAGGCAGGACTGCAGGTTTTAAAATCTCTGTCACCGAAAGCTTTGGCTGAAAGCAAAGCCATGATCGAAGCAGGCCGCGTATCCGTTGATATCAAAAAGGATACAGAACACGTTCTATATGCAGAAGCTGAAGTACACGGAACGAACCATTGGGTGAAAGTCGTTATCGTCGATAATCACACTCATGTCGTCCTTATTGAGAAAGACGGCGATACTTTATTTGAAAAAGAAAGCACTTCGACTTTAGGCGAGACGGATAAGACGGCTTTCCTTCAGACATTGAGCCTGAAAGATATCTTAGATTTTGCCGAAGGCGTACCCCTTGAAGATATCCGATTTATCCGGGAAGCAGAGCTGTTGAACGATGTCTTGTCAAAAGAAGGCCTTCGTGGAGATTATGGGCTGAAAATTGGCTGTACGATGAAAGCCGGAATTGAACAGGGCGTGTTATCGACGGATTTATCGCGGGATATTCAACTTCGTACGGCCGCTGCATCGGATGCCCGCATGGGTGGTGCTCCCTATCCGGCCATGACTAATTCTGGGTCCGGTAATCAGGGGATTACGGCTTCCGAGCCGGTGACGGTTGTCGCCGATCATTTACAGGTGTCGGAAGAGCGACGGATAAGAGCTCTGGCTTTATCGAATATGGTGGCTATTTATGCTCACGGTTACCTTCCGAAATTATCGGCTTTTTGTGCCGTCGTAACGGCTGCCATGGGTGCTGCTGCCGGTATGGCCTGGTTGTTGGATACTAAAACTCCCTATCAGACGATTTGCAGGGCCATTGCCTCGATGAATGGCGGGATTGTCGGCATGGTCTGTGATGGAGCGGCTGACAGTTGTTCTATGAAAGTAGCGTCGGCTGTCGAAATTGCTTATCGATCAGTCATGATGGCCTTAGCTGGTATTCGTGTTGAAGGCACCGACGGCTTAGTTTCTGACTCTGCCGATGAGTGCATTCAAAATATCGGTAAACTCGCTTCGAATGGCATGCAGCAGACCGATTGTGAAGTACTCCATATCATGATGAATAAGAACAAAGCACAGTCACCGGCTTAATCAAAGGCCGCAGACATAAGAAGGATTTAAAGAAAGGGGATTTTTAATATGAAAATCATTGTAAGTCAAGATGCACCGAAGGCCATTGGCCCGTATTCTCAAGCTGTCGTTTCTAATGGAATGGTCTACATTTCGGGTTCAGCCGGTGTCGATCCTGAAACAGGTAAGCTTTTAGAAGGCATTGAACAGCAGACCGAACAGGCCATTAAAAATATTGAGGCTATTTTAAAAGCTGCCGGTACGGATTTTTCGAAGGTAGTCAAGACGACCTGTTTCTTACAGGATATGGCTGATTTTTCCGTATTCAACGGGATTTATGAAAAAGCCTTTATCAGTAAACCAGCCCGCAGCTGCGTAGCTGTAAAGGAGCTCCCGGCCCATTTCCTCTGTGAAATCGAAGTAATTGCCGAAGTATAAAGAATAGTCTGAAAAGAGCTTACTGCTTTTGACTGATTGTCTAGGCAGTAAGCTCTTTTTTATTTGTGAATGTATGGACACTCTCTGTGATGTTGTTGGCCTTAGGAATTTTTGGGTCACGGCGGGACACTTTTATAATCTGTTTTCTGCTGAGGCGATGCTTTCTTTGAAGCCTTTTGCTACCGATTCGCTGACAGTTTATAGAAACTTAGTGAAAAAAAAGCACTGACGTAGGTACGACAGTTGCTTTTTTTTTGATTATCCTTTCAGGTCTGCTGAACATACTCTTCCGATTCGTGTCAGGAGGTTCAACGCATCTTCCCGCTCCTTGGGGGTAAAATCTTTGAAGACCATGTCATTCAGCTCTTCGATTTTCTGCTGTACCGGTTCTCGGATGGCCATGCCGGCTTCTGTCGGTTTGACGCGGATACTGCGGCGATTTTTCGGATCCAGGATGCGGTCGATAAGGCCCCGTTTCTGCATCCGGTCGAGAACGCCGGAAATAGTTGAGTTTTCGACGCGGAGGATGGTGGCAATTTCCTTTGGCGTCAGGGTTTCATTCTTCCAAAGACAGGCCAGAACGCCGTATTGGCCAGGAGTAATGCCGAATTCTGCCAGGTGTTCGGAAAAGATTAGGAACACTTCATGCTGTGAAATAGTTAGTAAAAAGTTAATACATCTCGTGTAATCCACAGGATATCTTCCTTCTTTCTGGAAATATTTCGTATTACTAATTACTATATATTTTATCATATTTCAGTATATATAGCTATCAATTTTTTCTTGAAATGAAAGAAAAACTGCCAGGATATAGAAATTCTGCCTATCCTGCCGTATAATTGAGGTTAACAAGAAAATCAAGCGTATGAGGAAGGGACACTGAGGAAACCTATGAAACAAAAGAAAATATTCGGCTTTGACTACACGGATAATGAATACATGAAGCTCTTTATGTACCTCTTGGTAGGCGGCTCGGCGGCTTTACTGGAATGGGCCATGTTTTATATTTTTTTCCGCTTACTGTCATCGGCGGCCGTCTTTTCTGTACAGACGCAGATCGTCTTAACGGCAACGACCATGGCCTTTGCCTTATCGACGCTGTATCATTATATTCTTTGTAACCGCTTCGTCTTTGACAGCGGTAGCCGCTATCAGCGAGGAACCGAAGTATCCCTGGTCTTTATCGTCAGCGCTATGGGCCTTGGCTGGAACCTGTTGCTCATGTGGCTGTTTACATCACCGTCATTTTTGGGCTTAAATCCCATGATTTCAAAAATCATGGCCAGCGCCATCG
>ENA-OQKC01000381-OQKC01000381.1-human-gut-metagenome-genome-assembly--contig:-NODE-381-length-19098-cov-3.828949_pt1 | contig 19098 bp, 21 predicted proteins | sample MGYA00242774_ERZ504790 | MGnify/ENA primary metagenome ERZ504790 (study PRJEB26092, sample SAMD00036419) | human gut metagenome | host: Homo sapiens | study: EMG produced TPA metagenomics assembly of...
TTAACTCGTTGCGGGGAGAGTGGAGTCCAGAGGTAGGGAGGGGGGATTCGAAACACCCCTCCCTACCTCTGGCCCGCGCGGAGCGCAAAGCCATTTGACCAAAAGAGAAAACATCCCCCGCGCCACCGGCGCGCACGCCCACTTTCACTTAAAGAAGAGCCTCCTCAGTAACAATATGTATCCTCCCCGGTTTCGCCATCAGCTCCTCCTCCGGCAGCGGCGGAGCCTTCTCCGCCCAGAGCCACCACCCGGCCCAGAAGACGGGGACCGCCGCCGCAAGGGCCAGCCCCGGCCAAAGCACAGCCGGATAGCCCAGCGCCGCACTGCCGGGCCAGAACACCGCCGCTGCACAGAGCGCCAGCGCTGTCCAGCCCTCCCAGAAGATCGTCGTCCATTGTGTTTCCTGTCGCATGGCTTTTCGCCTCCTTCTGGCCCCAATATAACGCACTCCGGGCGAAAAATGAGGCGAAACGGCCCGCCTTGCACACAAAAACATCCCGGTTTGAGCCGGGATGTTTTTCTAATTCTGGTCATGGCTCTTCCCCACCCACGAGCAGACGACTCCGCACACAAGGCTGGTGGTGATCCCTGCCGCGGCGGCAGTCAGCCCGCCGGTGAGGATGCCGATGGCCCCTTCCTCTTCGATGGCCGTCCGCACGCCTTTCGCCAGCAGATGGCCGAAGCCCAGCAGCGGCACGGTAGCGCCGCAGCCTGCGACTCCGCCAGCGGCGCATACCACCCCACCGCCGAGACGAATGACGCCCGCCACCACATAGCCCGTCAGGATGCGGCCGGGGTCAGGCCGGTGAGGTCGATGAGCAGCTGGCCGATGACGCAGATGCCGCCGCCCACCACGAAGGCCCAGAAGTAATTCATCCGTTTTCCTCCTTCTGCTGCGGGCTGCGCAGCTCCACGAGATGGGCGATGGCCGGGATGCTCTCCTTCTGCAAAAAGGTCGTCTGGCTCATCAGCGCGCCGGTGGCGATAAAGAGCACCCGCTTCTGCGTCCCCTTCTCGAGGCGGGGCAGGATATGCCCGCAGAGGACGGAGGCGCAGCAGCCCGGGCCGGAGCCGCCGCTCTTCACAGTCTGCTCGGCGGCATCGTAGAGGATGCAGCCGCAGTCCACATGGTTCTTGAGCAGAAGTCCTTCTGCCGCCAGCAGGTCACGCAGGAGCTGGCTGCCCACATGGCCGAGGTCGCCGGTGTAGATGCGGTCGAAGTCCGCCGGGGCGCTGCCGGTGTCCTTCAGATAGTGCAAAAGGGTCGCGGCGGCAGCGGGGGCCATAGCCGCACCCATGTTGTTGATGTCTTTTATTTTATAGTCCTGCACCCGCCCGAAGGTGGCGGCGCAGAGCTGCACACCCTCACCGGCGGGCCGCAGCAGGCAGGCACCTGCCGCCGTAGCCGTCCACTGGGCGGTGGGCGTCCGGACAGCACCGTAGCTCAGCGGCGTGCGGAACTGACGCTCTGCCGCACAGAAATGGCTGGACGTCATGGCCAGCAGGCCGTCGGCCATGCCTGCACTGCACAGCGCCGCGCCGAGGCCCAGCGCTTCGGCCATCGTGCTGCAGGCCCCGAAGAGGCCGACAAAGGGGATGCCCAGCTCCCGCAGGGCGTAGCTGGACGCGGTACACTGGGCCTGCAAGTCGCCCGCCAGCGCGAGGCTGACGTTATCCGGCGTCGTCTCCGCCTTTTTGAGGCAGAGCCGCGCCGCCCGCAGGGCCATTTCTTTCTCGGCGGCCTCCCAGTTGGACTGGCCGAAAAAATTGTCGGCGCTCAGCTCGTCGAAGCAGGCGGCAAGGGGGCCTTCGCCCTCCTTTTTGCCGCCGATGGCCGCATGAGCCGCCACGACGGGCGGCGTCGGGAACAAGAGAGTGTCTCCGCGTCGTGCAGCCATCACAGTTTCCTCCTTTATGGGGCTGATTTTATCTGTTTTTTGTGGTATACTGAATTTTAGTGTGAAAGTGCAATTTCCGCACTTCCTTATGCGTATCCTTGGCAGGAGGACTTTTTTACTGCAGCAGCCAGTAGACGCTGCCGTAGAGAACCGCCGCCAGCGTACCGTATACGATGACCGGCCCGGCGATGATGAACATCTTCGCGCCGGTCCCCAGCACACGGCCCTCGGTCTTGAACTCGATGGCCGCACTGACCACCGCGTTGGCAAAGCCCGTGATGGGTACGAGGGTGCCTGCGCCCGCTTTCGCGGCCAGCTTCTGGTAGAGACCCAGCGTCGTCAGCAATGCCGACAGCGCCACCAGCGTGCAGCTGGTGAGTGTCCCGGCCAGCTCTTTGTCGAGCCCCATGGTCAGGTACCACCCGCGCAGCACCTCGCCCAGCAGGCAGATGCCGCCGCCCACGCCAAACGCCCAGAGGCAGTCCCCGCCCAGCGGCGAGGGCGGGCCGACCCGGCGCACCCTGCGCCCGTATTCCTCAGCCGACATTTTCATCCTGTTCGCCTCCCGGGAATAGGATGTCCGCCCGTGTGCAAAAATATACACACCCTTAACAAGAAAGAAGGTCCATTATGAATCCCTCTGCTCCTCATCCTCACCGCCGGCGCCTCACCCGCGCCGAGGTGCGCCGCCGCAGACGCAGCCGCGCCATCCGCCGGGTGGCCGGCCTTACCGTGATGCTCTGCGTCGCCGCAGGCGGCGTCACCTTCCTGCTCACCCGCCGTGCCGCCGTCCCCAGCGCTTCGGCGGCGTCCGCCATCTCCATGCCGGCCCAGAGCATCGCCGATCCCACTGTGAGCTCTGCCGAGAACACCGCTGCGCCCGCCAACGCCCTCGGCCTCACCGCCGACGAGGCCCGCGCCATGCTGGCCGACCCGCTGATGGTGCTGGTGAACCACACCAGCAAGATGCCGGACGACTATACTTTCGACACCAAGGAGTGCGGCTCTGCCACCGCCGTCAACAAGACGCTGCAGACCGTGGCCTGCGACGCCTTCCTTGAGATGCAGAAGGCCGCTGCCGCCGACGGCGTGACCGTCTGGATGCAGAGCGGCTACCGCAGCGTCAAGTATCAGACCAGCCTCTACGAGCGGAAGACCAAATACTACCTCGACAAGGGCTACGACAACGCCGCTGCCAAGGAAAAGGCCGCTGCCGTCGTCAACCCTCCGGGATACTCCGAGCACAACTGCGGCCTCGCCGCCGACCTGAACAGCCCGGAGCACACCGGTCTGGACGAGGGCTTCGAAAAGACCGCCGCCTTCCGCTGGCTCTGTGAGCACGCGGGCGACTACGGCTTCATCCTCCGCTACCCCAAGGACGCCGAGGACAAGACGGAGATCATCTACGAGCCCTGGCACTGGCGGTATGTGGGCGTCGAAAACGCCGCTAAGATCAACGCCAGCGGCCTGTGCTTTGAGGAATATATCGAGACTCTGCAGAGCATCGCCGCCGAGGGCTGAATCCACTGGTGAAGAAAAGGTTAAAATTTCACGCTTCGTTTGCAATTCTGCCGTCGATATGGTAGACTATCTTGGGGTTTCGGGCCGACAGTTTTCGGGGCGGCCGGGCCTCAGAATTTTAACGACAAAAGAGGGAAATCTTTTATGAATATTCGTCTGAAACTCGTCCTTTCTGCTGCTGCGCTGGCTGCGGGCTGTGTCCTGCTGGCAGGCTGCGGCGGCTCTGCTTCCTCTGCATCCTCTGCCGCTTCGAGCACAGCGTCCTCCGAGGCCGCCAGCCCGAGCGCTTCTTCCGAGCCGACAGCTTCCGTTTCCGCTGAGGAGAACGGCGCTTCCGACGCCGTGGCTTCTGCCGTGGACGCTCTGCTCAAGGCCGACCCCATCTCCAACCAGTTTGAGATAACGGCCATGAACATCGAGTACGACTTTGGCCTGAAAGCCGACGATGTGACCAGCTACAAGGGCATCAAGAGCAACGACAACGGCGATGCCGGTCTGGTGCTGGCCATCCAGCCCGCCGCTGGCAAGGCACAGGATGTCATGGACACCCTCAAGACCTACCAGCAGGACCAGGTGGCTTTCTACGGCAACTATGCTGAGTTTGCACAGGCACAGTCCAACGTGGAGAACGCCATCATCGACGGCGGCGACGACCTCGTGGTGATGGTCATTGCCTCCAACGACTGCTCTTCTGATCTGACCAGCGCCGTGAAGGACGTTCTGGGCAAATAAACAGACTCTCTCGGGCCGGTGCCGCAGCGGCATCGGCCTTTTTCAGCTTTATCACAATGTTAAAAGGAGGCTGACGCCGTGGTCTTCAGCACCATCATCTTTCTGCTGCGCTTTCTGCCCATCACACTGGCGCTGTACTATCTCGCGCCCCCGAAACTCAAAAATACTGTCCTGTTCCTGTGCAGCCTCGTGTTCTACTGCTGGGGCGAGGTGCGTTTTTTCCCGGTCATGCTGGCCCTCATCCTCATCAACTACCTCTGCGGCCTGGGGCTTGAGCGCTTCGAGCAGAACAAGACCGCCCGTCTCATCCTGCTGCTCATCGCGCTGGCGGGCAGTCTCGGGATGCTCTTCTACTTCAAGTATGCAAATTTCGTGCTCAGCAGCATCAATGCCATCTTCGGCACCGGTTTCGCGCCCATTCAGGGCATCAGCGTACTGCCGCTGGGCATCAGCTTCTACACCTTCCAGACACTTTCCTACACCATCGACGTCTACCGCCGGGATGTGAAAACGGAGCATAACATCATTGATTTCGGTGCTTACGTCGTCATGTTCCCCCAGCTCATCGCCGGCCCCATCGTCAAATACCGGGACGTCTCCGACCGTCTCCACGTCTACAAAGGCCGCTATGAGCTCAAGCAGATCGAGGACGGCATGACCCTGTTCACCTTCGGCCTGGCAAAGAAGGTCCTGCTGGCCGACGCCATCGGTGCGCTCTGGACGGACATCATCGGCGTGGCGGACAGCCCCTCCGTCTCCTTCGTGGGCCTCGCCAACGCTTCCACCCCGCTGGTCTGGCTGGGCGTCATCGCCTACTCGCTCCAGCTCTATTTCGACTTTTCCGGCTACTCCCTGATGGGCATCGGCATGGGCAGGATGCTGGGCTTCGACTTCCCCCAGAACTTCAACTACCCCTATATCTCCGCGTCCATCACCGAGTTCTGGCGGCGCTGGCACATGACGCTGTCCGGCTGGTTCCGGGAGTATGTGTATATCCCCCTCGGCGGCAACCGCAAGGGCCTCAAGCGACAGATCTTCAACCTGTTCGTCGTCGAACTGCTCACCGGCATCTGGCACGGCGCGAACTGGAACTTCATCTGCTGGGGCCTGTACTATTTCGTGCTGCTGGCTCTGGAAAAGCTCTTCCTCCTGCCCTACCTCAAAAAGGGCAGGGTCTGGCCCCATATCTACACCCTTTTCCTCGTGGTCGTGGGCTGGGCCATGTTCGTGGGCAACGACGCAGGCGTGGAGTTCGGCCTGCTGTTCCGCAAGCTTTTCATCCCTTCCGGCGGCGTGATGCCCCTTTACTTCCTGCGCAACTACGGCGTACTGCTGGCGGTCTCCGTCGTCTGCTGCACCCCGCTCATCGAAAAGCTGTGGAAGCTGCTTTCCCGCAATGCCATCACCAAGGCGCTGACCATTCTGGTGCTGCTGACGGTCTCGATGGCTTACGTCGTGGGCAGCACCAACAGCCCGTTCCTGTATTTCAACTTTTAAGAGGAGGCGTGAACGATGGACAAACATTCAAAGCGCTCCGCTTCGATTTTCCGCTATCCGGTCCTTATGGCCTTCACCCTGTTTTTTGCCGGACTGTTCCTGCTGGACCTTGTCACGCCGGACCGAGCCTACAGTGAACTGGAAAACACCACCCTCTCCCAGCGGCCCAGCCTGTCCAGCGTCTCAGCTGATGGGCTGAACAGGTTCTTCACGGCCTACACGAAATACGTCAAAGACCAGGTGGCGGGCCGTGACAGCTGGGTCGCCCTGCAGAGCACCGTGGAAACGAAGGTGATGCAGAAGGAGCAGAGCGGCGGCATCCTGCTGGGCAGACAGCAGATGATGTTCCCCCGCACCTACGGCCTCGTTTCCAGCGAGACGCGCACCCTGCCCAAGAACACTGCCGCGCTGGAAGCGCTCTGTCAGCGATACCCGGGCGAGGTCAACGTGATGCTGGTGCCTGCGGCGTCCGCCATCTACCCGGAAAACGTCCCTGCGGGGGCTCCGCTGCTGGACGAGGACCGTTATCTCGACTCCCTTTCCGATGCCGTACAGGCCGCCGGAGGCCGCTTTGTGGACGTGCGGCAGACCCTCACCGCGCACAAGGACGAATATATCTACTACCGCACCGACCACCACTGGACGAGCACCGGCGCTTACTACGCCTACAAGCAGCTCTGCGACACCCTGGGCCTTACGCCCTTTGATCCCTCGGCCCACACCGTGCTGACGGCAGACGGCTTCTACGGCACCCACTACTCCAAGGCGCGGACGCCGGACGCAGAACCCGACACCATCACTTATTACGACCTGCCGAACGAACTGACCATCTACTCGGTCAGCGGCCCCGGCCAGCCCGCCGACGGCGAGACGACCGGCCTTTACGACACGGCCAAGCTGGACGTTTACGACAAGTATGCCATGTTCCTCCACGGCAACAACGGCCTGAGCCGCATCAAGGGCGACGGCACCGGGCGGATCCTCGTCATCAAGGACAGCTACGCCAACTGCTTCGCGCCTTACCTGACGGCCAACTACGCCGACATCGACGTGGTGGATTTCCGCAATTATAACTACGGTCTGGACAAGCTCATCGCGGACAACGATTACGACCAGCTCCTCGTGCTCTACAGTTTCGACAGCTTCAAAAGCGACCCCTACCTCTACCGGGCCGGCGCAGCGGGCTGATGCTGGGAATTATTGCAGTATTTTTCCACAAACTTCCGAGGTGTTTTTCATGCATTTTCCCGGGTTTTTGTGGTTTCTGTCCAAAACCCTTGCACAAAATCCAGCGTTGTAGTAGAATGATGCTGTCAGAGATGTTTGCTCTGCAAGAGGGATCTTTGCAGTGCGGTGCGCCGCCTGCTGATATGAAGGAGTGATTCTTTATGAAGAAATATATGGAATTGCCTGCTGATTACGCAGTGCTTTCTGACGATGAGATGACCTACACCACCGGCGGCAGCGCTGTTGGCGGCATCGTCACCATCGTGGGCGTGGCCGTTCTGGCATCCAGCTATGTCTGGGGCATCTCGCAGGCCAGAGACTGGCTGAGCGTTGACAGCAACCGCAGGGGCAATCCTCTCACCGTTATGGGCCGTGCAATGGACGCCATCGGCAACGATATGTCCAAATCGCCTTCCAACTTCCTGCGTGACGTTGTTTCCACCGGTACGGTGGTGGCTCTCGCTCCCCTGAGCGCGCTGCTGCTCATCCTGTAAGTTTCCCCTGCGGCTTTTCGGAAACTTCTATCTTTCGTCAAACCGGCGCACACCGCGCTGTTTTGGGATATTGTTCATAAAGGAGTGCTATTATGGAAAACATCATGATGCTGCCCGCTTCCTACTGCGTGATGAACGAAGAGGAAATGACCTATACCACCGGTGGTGCCAGTGCTATTCAGGCTATCGCTGCATGGGTCTTCCCTCCTTATGCATGGCTTGCGGGCGTCACCGCTATCCGTGATTACCGCAAGAAGAACCCTAATACTTGGACTCAGGACGGTCTGGACTATTTCGCAAATGATATGGGGAAGAGTGTATCTAATTTCCTCTATGACCTTGCGTGTGCCAGTTGGGTTCTGGGCACCTCCGCTACCGGAATCGGCCTTGTGATCAACGCAGCTATTATCCTGCTTTAACAAATCAGGAGACTCCAAAGAACAACAAAGGCGGCGGCTCTTCCCGCAAGGGAAGGGCCGCCGCCCTCTTTTTATTTTAGTGCTGCGGCTGGACATGGGGGACGAATTCCAGCTTCAGCTCCATGCCCATCCCTTCTGCCAGACGCTTGAGCGTCCGCAGCGAGGGATTGGCGGTTCCATTTTCCAACCGACTGATATTGGCCTGATTGATCCCCGTGACCTGTGCCAGCTGCTCCTGTGTCAGATTGCAGTTCTGCCGTCCTTCCAGAATGGCGTGCATGATCTGCCGTTCCGGCTCCTGCGCTTCCCACTCTGCACGGAATTCCGGGTCTTTCATCTGCTCGTTCAATGTCTCTCTGAAATTCTTTCCCATTGTTCAGCTCTCCTCTCTCTGCTGATGATCTGCTCTGTACCGCTTGGCTTTTTCGATCTCTCTCGGGGGTGTCTTCTGGGTCTTTTTCACAAATCCGTTGGTCAGGATGACCTTCTTCCCGACTACAAAGAAGTACAGCACCCGGCTGATGTCTGTTCCCTGTTTTGCCCGCACCTCGAAGATGCCCTCACCCAGCGGTTTGGAAAACGGCTCACGAAGCATCGGCCCTTTCTCTTCCAGAAACTCCAGCGCCATAAATATCTTCGCCTGCATTTTCACGTCCTGCGCCAGAATGAACTCTTCCGCCGGTCTTGAGCCATCGGGAAGCTCATAATATTCTACTTCATAGCTCATCGTATCACCGCATTTTTATTTGTTCTCCACCCTCATTATATGTTATATAAAGCATATTGTCAAGCCATTTTTCCCAAGCAAAAAGCAGAGGCACCCGAACCGGATGCCTCTGCCTGTTTATGGACGTGTTGATTTAGTTATTGAACATATCCTTCAGCTTTTTGAAGAAGCCCTTGCGCTTTTCGTAGTTATCCTCTTTCAGGGTACCCTCGAACTTCTTCAGGGCCTCACGCTGGGTGCGGCTGAGCTTCTTGGGGATCTCGACCTCGCACTTGACGTACATATCACCGCGGCCTCTGCCATTCACATACTGGACGCCCTTGCCGCGCAGGCGGAAGGTGGTGCCGCTCTGGGTGCCTTCCGGCACATTGACCTCGACCTTGCCGTCGATGGAAGGCACCGTGATGGTATCGCCCAGGACAGCCTGACTGTAGGTGATGGGGAATACGACGTAGATGTTGTTCTCGTCGCGCTGGAACACCTCGCTGGGCTGGACAGTCACCGCCACGATGACGTCACCTGCGGGGCCGCCGTTGGTGCCGGCATTGCCCATGCCCGAGAGGCGGAAGCCCTGATCGTCGTCGATGCCCGCAGGGACATTGGCCTCCAGAGTCTTCTTGACCGCGATGGTGCCGCTGCCGTGGCAGCTCTTGCAGGGGTTCTTGATGAGCTTGCCCTTGCCGCCGCAGCGGGAGCAGGGCTGCTGGGTCTGCATGACGCCGAAGGGCGTACGCTGCTGACGAATGACAAAGCCTCTGCCGCCGCAGTCAGGGCAGGTCTCCGGGCTGGAACCGGCGGCGCAGCCGCTGCCGTGGCACTCGGTACACTCCTGCTGACGGGTGATGGTGATGTTCTTCTTGCAGCCATGCACCGCCTCGTCAAACGTCAGGGTGATGCGCACCCGGATGTCCTGGCCCTTGCGGGGGGTCGTTGGGATTCGCCGAACGGCTCGAGCCGCCAAAACCGCCGAAGCCGCCGCCAAAGATGTCGCCGAAAATATCGCCAAGGTCAACACCGTCGCCGCCAAAACCGCTGAAACCGCCAAAGCCGCCGGGGCCGCCGCCGTTCTGGGCAGCGTAGTTGGGGTCAACACCGGCAAAGCCGTACTGGTCGTAGAGCTGGCGCTTCTTCGGGTCCGAAAGCACCTCGTTTGCCTCGTTGATCTCCTTGAACTTTTCCTCGGCTTCCTTGTCGCCGGGGTTATAGTCCGGGTGGTACTTCATGGCCAGCTTGCGGTAAGCCTTTTTGATATCCGCATCGCTGGCCGTCTTGGATACACCCAGCACTTCGTAGTAATCACGTTTCTCCTGTGCCATAATCCAATCACCTCTCGTATAAGCAGCAACCTCCCCTATATAGCAGCGCACTGCCGCTTCCAGTACAGACAGCCTCAGGCAGATCTGTACAAGCCTGACCGGCCTGCCAATGGCTCCCCTATCCGGGGAGCTGGCGGGCGTCAGCGAGACTGAGAGGTTTTCTCTATAACCAGCAAGAGCCGCCCCGGCAAAACCGGAGCGGCTTTTGCTATTCTACGCGCATACCCGCCGGTTTGGCCGGGTACACACTGCTGTGTCTCAAATCAGACTTCCTTGAAGTCTGCGTCCACAACGCCGTCATCGCCCGGCTTCTGCTGGTCGTTCGCGCCAGCATCGGCGGGCCGGGCTGTGCGCCTGCGGCCTGCTGCTGGGCAGCAGCGGCAGCCTGATACATCTTCTCGAAGACGTGGCTCAGAGCATCCTGCTTTGCCTTGATGTCGTCGATGGAGCCGGACTGGACAGCGGTCTTCAGGTCGGCCAGCTTTGCCTCAGCCTCGCTCTTGACGTCGGCGGGCATCTTGTCGCCGTTCTCCTTCAGCATCTTCTCCGTCTGGAAGACCATCTGGTCGGCGCCGTTGCGGATGTCCACTTCCTCGCGCTTCTTCTTATCGTCGGCAGCAAACTGCTCAGCTTCCTTCACAGCCTTGTCGATGTCGTCCTTGGACATGTTGGTGGAAGCGGTGATGGTGATGTTCTGCTCCTTGCCGGTACCCAGGTCCTTCGCGCTGACCTTCACGATGCCGTTTGCATCAATATCGAAGGTGACTTCGATCTGAGGCACGCCACGGGGAGCCGGAGCGATGCCGTCCAGATGGAAGACGCCGAGGCTCTTGTTGTCGCGGGCAAACTCACGCTCGCCCTGCAGGACGTTGATCTCAACAGAGGGCTGGTTATCCGCAGCAGTGGAGAAGACCTGGCTCTTGTGGGTAGGAATGGTGGTGTTGCGATCAATGATCTTGGTGCAGACGCCGCCCAGAGTCTCAATGCCGAGGCTCAGCGGGGTGACATCCAGCAGCAGCAGGCCCTTGACGTCGCCCTGCAGGACGCCGCCCTGGATAGCAGCACCGACAGCCACGCACTCATCGGGGTTGATGCCCTTGAAGGGCTCGCAGTTCAGTTCTTTCTTGACTGCATCGTAGACAGCGGGGATACGGGTGGAACCACCGACCATCAGGACCTTCTTCAGGTCAGATGCGCGCAGGCCGGCATCCTGCAGAGCCTTGCGGACAGGGGTCATGGTGCGGTCAACCAGATCTGCGGTCAGCTCGTTGAACTTTGCACGGGTCAGGGTCATATCCAGATGCTTGGGGCCGGTAGCGTCAGCAGTGATGAAGGGCAGGTTGATCTGGCTGCTCATAGCGCTGGACAGCTCGATCTTTGCCTTCTCGGCAGCTTCCTTCAGGCGCTGAGCGGCCATCTTATCCTTGCGCAGGTCGATGCCGTTCTCGGTCTGGAAGGCGTCAGCCATCCAGTCGATGATGCGCTGATCGAAGTCGTCGCCGCCCAGATGGGTGTCGCCGTTGGTGGCCAGAACTTCGGTGACACCGTCGCCCATCTCGATGATGGAGACATCGAAGGTGCCGCCGCCCAGGTCGTAGACCATAATCTTCTGGTCATCTTCCTTATCGATGCCGTATGCCAGAGAAGCGGCAGTAGGCTCGTTGATGATACGCTTGACGTTCAGGCCGGCGATGGTGCCGGCATCCTTGGTAGCCTGACGCTGGCTGTCGTTGAAGTAAGCAGGAACGGTGATGACGGCCTCGGTGACAGGCTCGCCCAGATAAGCCTCCGCATCAGCCTTCAGCTTCTGCAGGATCATAGCGCTGATCTGCTGGGGAGTGTACTCCTTGCCGTTCAGGGTCACCTTGTGGTCGGTACCCATTTGACGCTTGATGGAAGAAACGGTGTTCTCGGGGTTGGTGATGGCCTGACGCTTTGCGACCTGACCGACCAGACGGTCACCGGTCTTGGTGAAGCCAACAACAGACGGGGTGGTGCGGGAGCCCTCGGAGTTTGCGATGACGACGGGCTCGCCGCCCTCCATGACAGCCACGCAGCTATTCGTAGTACCAAGGTCAATACCAATGATTTTGCTCATAAATGAAGTCTCCTCTCAAAAGAACTTGTTTATCTCATGCTTAGATGTGAAGCGGATGTCTATATTCAAAACCCCTGCGGGTCTTTGCGGATCTACTCGGCCACCACGACGGTCGCGTGGCGGACGATCTTGTCGCCCAGCCTGTAGCCTTTCTGGTACACCGTGATGACGGTGCCGCTCTCCTGCCCGTCCGTGGCGGGGATCTGCTGGACGGCGTTCATGAAGTTGGGGTCAAAGGGCTTGCCCAGCGCCTCGATCTCCTCCACATGGAGGGCATCCAGTGCCTTGGCGGCCTTGTCCAGCGTCATAGTCACGCCCTTTTTGTAGTTCTCGTCGGTGGTGGGGGCGTTGGCTGCCATCTCCAGCGTGTCCAGGATGGGGATGATCTGGTTCACGGCGAAGGACACGCCATCGTTGAACTTCTGGTCAGCCTCGCGGGTGGAGCGCTTGCGGTAGTTCTCGTACTCCGCTGCCATCCGCAGCAGCTGGTCTTTGGCCTGTGCGGCGTTCTTCTCGGCTGCGTCGAGCTTTGCCTTTACGGCGTCCATCTCGCGTGCCTTCTTGTTGAACCAGCCATCTTTCTTCTTGGCGTCTGCGGGTTCCGCCTCGGCCTCCTTCTCGGGGGCTGCGGCGGTCTCGGGCGCTTCCTGAGGTGCGGCTTCGGTCTCCTTTGCTTCCTGCTCGGGAGCTTCTGCCGTCTTTTTGGTCTCTTCGCTCATTCCAGATCCTCCTTATATATCACAGTCCGCCGGGGTGCGGCCATCTGCGGGGTGTCTTTTCGTTTGCCGCTCATGCCCTCGCCAAGCTCGTCGGCGAAGAGGTGGAGCAGCGGCATCAGCTTCTGGAAGGGCATCCGGGTCGGCCCGATCAGGGCCACCGTACCCCACAGCCCGCCGCCTACCAGGTAGCGGTCGCTGACGATGCACAAGCCGGGGATCTGAGGTTCCAGATCCTCGCCCAGCAGCACGCTCTCACTGCGGTCTGCCGGGGGTGCGATGATGCGGGCCGCCTGCTCTTCGTCGTTCAGCAGGGTGAGGATGTCGCCCACCTTGCCTTCGAGCTGCGGCCAGTTGAGCAGGTACTGCTCACCGCCCAGAAATACGTGGGGCTGTGCGGAATCCTGCAAAATCGCAGCGGCTGCGCTGATGACCGGAACCAGCTCCGGGTCGATCTGGCTGCACAGCTCTGCCAGCAGCCGATTGGACAGGTCCAGCGGCGCGACGAAGGTCAGGTTGCGGTTGAGCAGCGCGGCCAGCGCAGCGGCGTTCTCGCGGGAGAGGCCGGTGCGGACCCGCGCCACACGGGTGCGGACGTAGCCCGCCGTCGTGACGGCCAGCACAGCCGCCGCGCTGCGGCCCACCTGAACGACTTCGTAGTGGGCGACGCAGAGGTCTTCGGCACAGGGGGTGCTGACGGCTGCGGTGCAGCCGCTGATGGCGGCCAGCGCCTTTGCGGCGCCCTGTGCCAGCTTTTCCGGCTCATGGTCGAGGCTGGCGAAAACGGCTTCCACGCGGGCGCGGGTCACGCGGTCCAGCGGCTGGTCGTCCGTCAGCAGATTGTCGAGATAATAACGGTAGCCCTTGGCACTGGGGACACGGCCCGCGCTGGTGTGGGGCTGCTCCAGCAGACCCAGCTTGGTCAGCGCCGCCATTTCGTTGCGCAGCGTGGCGCTGGACACGGCCATATCAAAATAGTTTGCCAGCACACTGCTGCCCACAGGCTCGCCCTCGAGGCCATACAGCGCCACGATCGCCTGCAAGACTCGCTGCTTGCGTGCATCCATCGTCATAGCGCCTGCCTCCTTTTTGGCTTTTGTTTCTTTAGCACTCCATCTTCCTGAGTGCTAAGACCATTATAGCCAAAAATTTTCCCCTGTCAATAGCTTCTCGAAAAAGTTTATAAAGATTCATAATTCTGTCATAAACAAAAAAGGGAGCGCCTGCCAGAAACGCAGACGCCCCCCTTATTATAATAATGTTCACTCTTCCATCTGCTTTGCCAGGAACGCTGCCGCCACAGCCACAGCCTTCTGCTGGGCAGGGTCGGGCTGCTGGGTGCGGTTCTCGGCCAGCAGACCCACGGCCCCGGTGACATCCCCTGCCGCGATGATGGGCCACGCACAGAGCAATGGCCGCAGCGAGCCCTCGCAGGGCAGCAGGACATGCTCGGGGTCGCCCTCGCTGAGGTAGGGCTTGCGGGACTCCATCACCTTTTCCAGCGGCTGGCTGACGCTGCGGTCGGCAAGGTCGCGCCTCCCCGACCCGGCTGCGGCGAGGATGCGGTCGCGGTCGGCCACGAAGGCCGTCAGGGCGAAGCTTCGGCTCAGCACCTCGGCGTACTGCACCGCCACCCCCTGCAGCTCCCCCACCGGGGAATACTTCTTAAAGATGACCTCGCCGTCGCCGGTGGTGAAGATCTCGAGGGGGTCGCCGCGGCGGATACGCTGGGTGCGGCGGATCTCCTTCGGGATGACCACCCGTCCCAGCTCATCGATGCGGCGGACGATTCCGGTTGCTTTCATCTGTGTACCATCCTTCCCATTCTGCATTTTCCCATGCTGTGTAGTTATTATGTGGAAGCGGAAGGGAAATATACACCTGCCCGCCCTGTGTTTGCCAAACAGGGGCGGCTATGATACAATAAATTTACTACAGAAAGGATGGGCAGAGGATGCAGCAGATTTTGATTTTGGGCGGCGGCGCAGCCGGTCTGGCCGCTGCGCTGGCGGCAGCACAGACCGCAGAGGGCCGCGCACGCATCACCGTGCTGGACAAAAACGCGAAGGTGGGCAAAAAGCTTCTGGCCACCGGCAACGGGCGCTGCAATCTCGACAACCGGGACATCACGCCGGAGCGGTACTTTACCAGCAGCCCCAAAGCCCTGCGCCGCCTGCTGAGCGCCGTGGACAAGGCTGCGCCGCTGGCGTGGTTCGAGAGCCTCGGCCTCTACCCCCGCGCCGACGAGGCCGGGCGGGTGTACCCCTATTCCAATCAGGCGGCGGACGTACTGGCCCTGCTGGAGCACCATCTGTTAAGACTGGGCGTCGAGGTGCGCACCGGCTGCACCGTCCAGAACCTGAGCCAGAGCCGGGGCGGCTATGCCGTCCAAATCGAGACTGAGGCAGGCCGCGAGACCCTGCGGGCCGACGCCGTCATCTGCGCCATGGGCGGTGATGCCGGCCCTCAGTTCGGCACCGATGGCTTCGGCACCCGGTTCGCCGCCCAGTGCGGCGGACGGATGGCCCCCCTCTATCCCTGCCTGACGGCCCTGCAGTGTGCTCATCCCCGTAAGCCGCTGGCCGGCATCCGGGCCAAGGGCTGCGCCAGCCTGCTGGACGGTGCAGATGGCCGGGTGCTTGCCCGGGAAATGGGCGAGGTGCAGTTCACCGAATACGGGCTTTCGGGCATCTGCATCATGCAGCTTTCGGGCCTGCTGGCCCCGGGGCGCTGCCCGAAGCGGCCTGTCGTGGCCCTCGACCTCTTCCCTGCTCTGAGTGAGACCGAGCTGACCGAGCTGTTCGCCCAGCGGGTCGGACTGCTGGGCAGCGAGGTAGCGGAGTTCTGGCTGGGCTTGCTGCCCGCAAAGCTGGGCCGCGCCCTCTGGGCTGACGCCGGTTTACCTGAAAACGCCCGCGCCCTGCCCGCCTCCGCGTGGCCGAAACTCGCCGCCACGGCCAAGTGCTGGCGGTTCGAGGGCTTGACGCCCTGCGGCTGGAAGCAGGCTCAGACCACCGGCGGCGGCCTGCTGCTGGACGAAGTAGAGGACGATTTCCAGTTCAAGGGCTGTCCGGGACTCTACTTTGTGGGCGAGACGCTGGACTGCGCCGGCAGCTGCGGCGGCTACAACCTCCACTGGGCCTTCGGCAGCGGCATCATCGCCGGGCGGGCGGCGGCAAAGCTTCGCAAAAAGAAGAAGTAAACCAGCAAGCCCCCGGAAGGTCGCCTTCCGGGGGCTTGCTTTTTGTGTTATTTGTTTGCGGCCTTCTCCAGCTCCGCCTCCTCGGCGGCAGCCTCGGCCTCTTCTTCCTTCTGATACTCTTCAAAGGCCGACCACATGGGCTCGATGTCCTCGCCCCGGACACGGCGGGCAAAGTAGTTCCTGGTGATGTCCACCACAGTGCCGGACAAAGCCAGCACGCCGATGAGGTTTGGGATCATCATCAGGCCGTTGAAGGTGTCGGAGAGGTCCCACGCGAGGCCCAGCTTCATGGTCGCGCCCACGACGGTCATGCAGACAAAGACGACCTTATAGATGCGGCTTCCCGCTGTGCCGAAGAGATACTCCACGGCCTTAGGTGCCGTAGTGGCTCCAGCCGAGGGTGTGGAGTAGGCGAACAGCAGGATGGACACGGTCGATGAACTTCGGGCCGAAACTGCCGAAGGCCGCCGTGAACGCCTGGCCCACCAGCGCATTGTCCTGCACGCCTGCGAAGGACAGCGCCGCTCTCGAGTTCTACCACGCCGGTGGTCAGGATGACGAGGGCCGTCAGGGTGCAGACCACGATGGTATCGGCGAAGACCTCAAACACGCCCCACATGCCCTGATGCACCGGCTCCTTGACGTTAGAGGCCGAGTTGACCATGACCGCAGAACCGAGGCCGGCTTCGTTGGAGAACGCGCCGCGCTTGAAGCCCCAGGTGATGGTCTGGCTGATGCCGTAGCCCAGCGCGCCGCCGCCTGCAGCGTTGAGGTTGAATGCACCCTTGAAGATCGCCGCCAGTGCCGCCGGGATATTGCCCGCGTGCATGACCACGATGATGAGCGCACCTGCAACATAGAACAGTGCCATCAGCGGCACCAGCTTTTCCGTGACAGCGGCCACCCGCTTGAGTCCGCCGATGACGATGAGGGCCGTGACCACCATCAGCGCAAGGCCGGTGGCGAGGTACGGCAGATGGAAGGCCGCGTTCATGTTTCCGGCAATGGAGTTTATCTGGCTCATGTTGCCGATCCCGAAAGACGCGAGGATGCAGAAGCAGGCAAACAGGACAGCCAGCACCCTGCCCACTGCCCTACAGCCGGGCTTTGCGCCCAGACCGTCGGTCAGATAATACATCGCGCCGCCGTTCCACTCGCCTTTTTCGTTCTTGCGGCGGTAGTAGACGCCCAGCACGTTCTCTGCAAAGCTGGTCATCATGCCCAGCAGGGCCATGACCCACATCCAGAAGATGGCACCCGGGCCGCCGGAGACGATGGCCGTGGCCACGCCCACGATGTTGCCGGTGCCGATGGTGCCTGCCAGTGCCGTACACATGCTCTGGAACTGGCTGATGGCCATGTCTTCCTTGCTGGTGTGGGCGGTGACGTCCTTATTGGTAAAAATAGCACCGATGGTATGCTTGAGCCAGTAGCCCATCCGCCGGAACTGGAAAAAGCCGGTGCGGACGCTGAGCCACAGGCCGGTGCAGAGCAGCAGTGCCAGACCGAACGGCCCCCAGACGAAGCCGTTGACCACATTGTTGACGCGCGTGACGATGTCCACCATATGAAATCCCCCTCTGATCATCCCAAACAAAAATGCGGGCAGAACCTCTTTTCCAAAGGCTCTGCCCGCAAAAAACTCAGCGTATGACCCCGCACAGGACACCTTTCCTGCGCAAAAGACGTTTGCTCTGTCCTTTTGCCTGAGAGATCGGCCCAAACGGCCTTACACCTTCGGCACCCGCCTCCTGCAGGCTTCTCCAGAGTGCGGCACACCCGGCTCACCGGGCAGCACATCTCGCGATTCGGTTCTCACCACATGCACAACTGTACGCAGCGGAGATACTTTATCACATTTCCGGCTTCTTGGCAAGCCTTTTACCGCATTTTATTCCCGAGTTTCATCTTTCATACCAGAAGGTGAATTTTATTATGGTGTGACTTTTTTCGTCCTTTATCGGTCGATGGGCGGCACATCATCGGGACTGCCCATCGTGTCCAGCCACTCCAGCGCTTTCAGCTGGGGCGGCAGATGCGGCACCGGTTCGCTGTCCGGGTCGTCGTCGGGCGGGGCCACGAGGTCTTTCGGGCTTTCGGCCCCTTCGAAGCCATGGGCAAGGCCGTCCGGGCTGGCGTCGCCGTCGCGGCGGGCTGTCTCACAGCAGTCCAGCCCCTCGTAGGCACTGGCCGGGCCGAGGTCGAGCCAGAAGTCCTCCCGCTCTTCCCTGCTGGGGGTATCATCGAATTTCATAGCATTTCCCTCCTTTTCTGCATAAAGGTTCCCCCATCAGGCCATGCTTTATGCAGTTTTTTTATGGAGGGGAAATGGGAGATGAAAGAAAAAGGCTGGAGGCCCTTCTGGGCCGCACTGCTGGCGGCGCTGCTGGTGCTGCTGCCGCTGGTGGGCGGCACCGTGCTGCTCACCCGACGCTCTCTGCGGACAAGACTGGCCTCCCGGCCTCAGAGCGGCGTCGCCATCCGTCAGCCGAAGGAAGAGAACCGCCTGAGTCTGCTGGTCTGCATCGCCCCCACCGAGACGACAGCACCCGGCTTTCTGCTGCTTTACCTCAGCGCCAGTCAGAACTGCATCCATGCGCTGGCTCTGCCCGGAGAGCTGACCGTACCCTTCGGAGCGGACGAAGCCGCCCTCTCCGACTGCTACCGCGCCGCTGGCCCGGCCCGCTGCCGGGAAGCACTTCTCTCGGCTCTCTCCCTGCCCGAGGACACCCACTATCTCGCCCTTGCGCCGTCCGTTCTGCAAGCCATCGCCGACCGGTACGGGATGCTTCGGGTGGGCTTTTCGGGAGCGCTGACCGCCGAGGAGCTGGCCCTTACCGGGTGCAGCTCCAATGTGCAGGCCGTCTCGGCCCGGGAGGCAGAAGAACTGCTCAACGGGATGGAGGACACTGTCCCGCCCGCCCACAAAGCCGCCGCCCGGGCGGCGGTGTGGGACGCCTTTTTCCGGCAGGAGCTGGAGCTTCTGCCCGCCGCCCTGCCGGACGCCCTGCGGGCTCACAGCTCGAGCCTGCTCACCGATTTGACGGCGCAGGACCTGCTCATCTTAGATGATACGCTGGAATTTCTCGCCGACCGCTCTGCCGCCATCCACACCGAGGCCCTGCCCGGCGGGTGGGACGGCGAATGCTACACCCTCACCGACGACTCCCACGCCGCCGTGCAGACCCTCTTTCAACGTCTCACCCACCGAGGCGCAGCTCTCGTCGGCCAGCGAGCCGTAACCCAGCACC
>ENA-OQKC01000382-OQKC01000382.1-human-gut-metagenome-genome-assembly--contig:-NODE-382-length-19085-cov-3.534972_pt1 | contig 19085 bp, 18 predicted proteins | sample MGYA00242774_ERZ504790 | MGnify/ENA primary metagenome ERZ504790 (study PRJEB26092, sample SAMD00036419) | human gut metagenome | host: Homo sapiens | study: EMG produced TPA metagenomics assembly of...
AGTACGGCGAACCACGTTCCATCGCTGATTGCCCATCGTCTCTGCTTTCATGGTCAGCATTGCCTCGATGACGTCTGCAAATCGGAAAATACGGTACATCGCGGAACCGCAGCGCTCTTTTGTGAAGCTTTCGCAGACTTCCGATAACGCTGCTGCTTTTCCGGTCTCATACACCGGAATGGAAATGAAAAGAGAGTCAAGCGCATTTTCTTTTAAATAAGCGGCAAGTGCAGGAACGAAATCCTGTTCCTCCAACACTTCTGCTTCCACAACCTGGTTTCCGCCGCAAAGTGCCAGATATCCGATCCGCTCACCGTTTTTCCAGATTGCAATTGCCTGCTCGCCGAACGTTTTCAGGCAGGCTTTCACATCCTCTCTTACCACGTAAAGCGGTTTTTCCTCATTCAGCTTCTTTGCAAAGGCTGCCGCCTCTTCGTCCGCTTCGCCGTTTTCCGGAAACAGCGGCGCAAAGGTGTAAGCGGAGAGTTCCCCGTTTTTCCAGGTATGGCGCACATTTGCCACATCCAGGTAAAACGTGTATTTTTCACTTCCCGGCGTAAAGCCAAAGTAGGCATACCGCTGTCTCTGGCCGTCCAGTGCCAGAAGATCACACGTTCCTTCCAGATCCGTAATCCAGTCGCCAAGAAGACGCTTCATGTGGCCTTCGCCCCTTGCCTTTGGTATGCACGGAAACGCTTCCCACATATCCTGCGCGGAGCAGCTTAACCCCCCGTGCCGGCCATTTGCTGCGGAAGCACCGCAATCTCGGCCCGGAGTCTGCCGTTTTCCGCAACAGCGACGCGGTGGATCCGTGCCATTTCCGGTCCTGCCTGATAAACCCCTTGGAATTAACTGCTCAAAGTCGTGCGGACGGTGTGCCGTGCTGAACACGTAGTTTGCAAGTTCAATGCAGTCCTCCCACTCTTCCGGCTTTGCAAGTCTGTACTCTGTCATAATGTAAAAACCTCCTGATCCTAAAACCCTTTTGTTTTTGCTCTTCTTTTTCTCTATCCTAACGGATTTTTGCCTTTTGTCACGAAAATTCCGAACAAATTGCAATATTTTTGCTATATCTGGTAAAAAAAAGGAAACGCGCCCGGAAAATTTTCATTCCAGGCGCGTTTCCCTTTTCTCTATGTTTCCTGTTTTACTGGATTCCTTTTACGGTGTAATCCTGTGCCTCTACGGCTGTTTTCAGCACATCGTCTGATACCGGGGCTGTCAGTGTTACAACGGCTGTTCCTTTTTCATGGCTTACTTCTGCGGATGCAACACCCTCAATTGCCTCAAGTGTTTTCTTCACTCTTGCCTCGCAGTGGCCGCACATCATGCCCTCGATTGTCATGGTTTTTACCATTCCCTGTTCTGTTGTCATGTTCAGATCCTCCTTTGGAATTTCGTTTTTGATTCTTTTATCTTTTGACGCGTCGTGCATCCGAAACAGATTCAGACGCAGGGCGTTTGTCACAACGCAGAAGCTCGAAAGGCTCATCGCCGCCGCACCGAACATCGGGTTCAGCTTCCAGCCGAACAGCGGGATCCATACGCCCGCAGCCAGCGGAATACCGATGATATTGTAAATGAAGGCCCAGAACAAATTCTCGTGAATGTTCCTGAGGGTCGCACGGCTTAAGCGGATCGCTGCCGGTACATCGGAGAGGCGGCTCTTCATCAGGACAACGTCTGCCGCATCGATCGCGATATCGGTTCCTGCTCCGATGGCAATACCGATATCCGCACTGGTCAGAGCCGGTGCATCGTTGATGCCGTCTCCTACCATCGCTACTTTTCCTTTTTCTTTCAGGCGGCTGATGACCGCTTCTTTTCCATCCGGCAGAACGCCTGCGATGACTTCGTCCACACCCGCCTCAGCGCCGATGGCACGCGCGGTGCGCTCATTGTCTCCGGTCAGCATCACGACACGGATTCCCATATTCTGCAGCTCTTTCACCGCACGCGGGCTGTCCTCTTTGATGACATCCGCAACCGCGATCATACCGAGCATCTTTCCATCTTCACTGAAGAACAGCGGTGTCTTTCCTTCTTCGGAAAGTTTTGCTGCCTGCTCTTCCATCTGTTTCGCGAGAACCGCTTTTTTCGTAATCAGTGCGCGGTTGCCTCCGCAGAGCTCTTTTCCGTTCCGTTTTGCCACAAGACCGTTTCCAGGAAGCGCAGAGAAATCACTGACTTCTTCGCGGGCCAGGCCTTTTTCCTCTGCAAGTGCAAGAATCGCACGGGCCAGCGGATGCTCACTTTTCTGCTCCAGTGCAAAGGCACCTTTTAAAAGCTCCTCCTCACTTACACCGTCCGCCGGGACAAGATCGGTTACCTGCGGCTCTCCGCTTGTGATGGTTCCAGTCTTATCGAGTGCAACGATCTGTGTTTTTCCTGTCTCCTCGAGAGAAACTGCGGTTTTGAACATCGTTCCGTGTTTTGCTCCCATTCCGTTTCCGACCATGATCGCAACCGGTGTTGCAAGGCCGAGCGCACACGGGCAGCTGATAACGAGAACGGAAATACCTCTTGCAAGAGCAAAGCCGACGCTCTCTCCTGCAAACAGCCAGATCACAATCGTAGCAAGTGCAATGCAGATAACGGCCGGCACAAAAATACCGGAAACTTTATCGGCCACTTTGGCGATCGGCGCTTTTGTCGCTGCCGCATCGCTGACCATCTGAATGATCTGGGAGAGTGTTGTGTCTTCTCCGACTCTCGTCGCCTCACAGGTCAGGAAACCGGACTGGTTTAAGGTCGCCGCCGATACGCGGTCGCCGGCCTCTTTATCCACCGGAATACTCTCGCCAGTCAGCGCGGATTCGTTGACGGCACTCGTTCCCTCCAGGACAACGCCGTCCACCGGAATATTTTCGCCCGGGCGGACGATGAAATGATCGCCCTTTTTCACCTGATCAATGCCGACTTCCACTTCTTTTCCGTCTCTTAAGAGAACGGCGGTCTTCGGAGCCAGCTTCATCAGACTCTTTAACGCATCGGTCGTTTTTCCTTTGGAAATCGACTCCAGCATTTTTCCGACGGTAATCAGGGTCAGAATCATGGCTGCGGACTCGAAGTAAAATTCATGCATATAGCTCATGACTGCATCCATGTCCCCCTGTACCTGCGCTCCCGTCATGGCAAACAGGGCGTAGACGCTGTATACAAACGATGCGGTAGAACCAAGCGCTACCAGTGTGTCCATGTTCGGTGCTTTATGCCAGAGACTCTTGAAACCGCTGATAAAGAATTTCTGGTTGATGACCATGACCGCAATGGTAAGCAGGAGCTGTACCAGTCCCATTGCGATGTGGTTTCCTTCAAAGAATTTCGGCAGCGGCCATCCCCACATCATATGGCCCATGGAGAAATACATGAGCGGAATCAAAAGAAGAACGGAGCTCAACAGACGGCGTTTCATGACCGGGTGTTTCCTTGTCTTTCAGCATCTCTTCGTATTCTGCTGTGGAAGCCGACTGTGATGTGCTTCCCTTCTCGCCTTTTTTCGACGCACCGTATCCTGCATTTTCCACGGCGGCAATAATCTCTGCCGGGGAGGCCGTTCCCTCCACGCCCATGGAATTTGTCAGAAGGCTGACTGCGCAGGATGTGACACCGGGTACCTTTGACACGGCTTTTTCGACACGGGTCTGGCAGGCGGCGCAGCTCATGCCGGTTACATTGTACTGTTCCATCGTATGTCTTCCTTTCTGTAGTTCTGGATTTTCTATTTCATATACCCTAATGGGGTATCTTGTTTTCTTCTACACTATATACCCTGTCCGGGTATTTTGCAAGTGTTTTTTCAAAAAATTTCCACTTCTCTTCTGCCATCCCCCGCACAATCCGGCCGGACCATCCTCAGAAATCCCTTGACAACCCGGCGCATGTATTTTATATTGAAGCAATCATGGATGATTTTTTCTTCTTCATCCTTCGGAGGTTTTTATGATTACATATGATTATTATCGCATTTTTTACTTCGTAGCACAATATCACAGCTTTACAAAAGCCGCGGAAATTCTGAAAAACAACCAGCCCAACATCACACGGTGCATGAACAATCTGGAAAGTGAGCTTGGCTGCAAACTTTTTATCCGTTCCCACCAGGGTGTCACACTGACAGCGGAGGGCGAAAAGGTGTATGAGCGTGTGGCCGTTGCCTACGAACAGCTCCGCACGGTTGAGGAGGAGCTGGCTCTTGAGCGGTCTCTTGAGAGCGGCCTTATCACAATCGGTGCGAGCGAGACGGCACTTCGTCTGATGCTGCTCTCCCGCCTGGAGCACTTCCACACCCGCTACTCCGCACGTCCGCCTGCGCATCTCCACCACTCGACGCCGCAGGCCATCCAGGCGCTCGAAAACGGTCTGGTCGACTTCGCAGTCGTCACAAGCCCGGTGGAAATCCGCAAACCGCTGCACAAGATCCCGATTTTCCCATTCCAGGAAATTCTGATCGGCGGATCGAAATATGCATCCCTTTCCGCAGAGCCGCATCATCTCGGCGAATTGTCAGAATATCCTTTTATCTCGCTTGCCAAAGACACCGGCACGCGGGAGCTGTACGCCGAGTACTTTCTGAATCACAACCTCGCCTTCCACCCCGATATGGAGGCGGCGACGACGGATCAGATTCTTCCTATGGTCGAGTATAACCTCGGCATCGGATTTTATCCGGAGGAGCTGGCACGCGATGCCTTAAAGAGCCGTACCGTCTGTCGGATTCCGCTCATCGAGGAGGCCCCCAAACGTGAAATCTGTCTTATCATCAACCCGCGGCAGCACCAGAACGCGGCGGCAAAAGAGCTGATCGAGGAGCTTCTGGAACGCGTATAAGATTTTATGAACTTTTGTTTGAAACAGAAAAAGACCCTGTCTACCGGCGAACGGAACATCGCTGCTCCATCCTTCCCGTATACAGGGTCTCTTTTTTATTTATGCCTGCTGTCCGGCAATCTGCTCTTTTTTATGCGGCATGGCAAATACCATCGCCGTGTAGGAAAGCATTGCGCCTGTGATGTAGAAGAACATCAGAAATCCGCTCCGGTTCAGCACAGCGATGCGGACAATTCCAATCCAGAAACCGACGTTGGACGCCAGGGAGAACACACGCGCAAACATCATGTTTTTCTCCTCACCCTTTGCCAGGCGGACGATCAGCAGCAGCATGGCCGCTGAAAAGAATAGTGTCATACAGCACTCCAGAAATACTTCCATTTTTTCAGCCTTCTTTCTTCACTCTCTCTTATTTCTCAGCGGTACTTTTCCAGTGACATCAGAAGGAAGCTCACCAGAAGAAGTCCGCAGGAAATCCAGATTACATGGATTCCATACAGCATGGAGAACACGCCTCCGATTCCGGCGCCGATGGCGAAAGCCAGAATCACGCCGAAATAGTATCCGGCCTGACGGAGCTGTTCTTTTTTCTTATCCCGCATATACATAGACAGCGCTGCGGTTCCGCTTCGCAGGTTTCCGATGCACATGGTGCTTGCATACGAATAACCGCCGACCTTGCGGAAGGTCTGTACCTGAATCGCGCACGCAAACGATACAAGCATCGCCGCGAGCATATTATAAGAAGACGGAATAAATCCGACGATCGCAAGGATCACAATTTCCGCCGCGAGAAGTACCTGCCGCCAGTGCAGCCTCTTTGCATACCGGTAATGCTCCTGGAAATTTTCTGCCAGAAATACACCCATCGCAAAAAAGAGGATCGGGAAGAGATACCGAAGGCCTGCCGTAAAGTTTCCTTCCAGAAAATTCTGGCTCATCAGCACAACGTTTCCCGTCTGGGCATTTGAGAATACTTCATCTCTGCAATTGTACGTGTAGGCATCCTGAAAACCGCCGGACAGCGCCAGAAACATACTGTTGATAAATGCTTCCGACATCTGATTTTCCGAGAGCAGGCGTCCTACAAGGCTTGCTTTCTTTTCCATAAATTTTCCCTTTCTTTCAACAGACGGCCCGGCTTTTTGGTGCCTGCCGTTTTGCTTCCCTTATTATAACCGCCCGCTTTTTGAGATGGAAAAACGGATATCGTATTATGCTCATATATTTTTCATATGACTATATTGATTTAAAATCATTTTAATATGATACACCGTAAAAAATGGAGAAATTTTGTCACTTTGCACAAACAAAATTTCTCCCTTTTTGTAAATTGTCTTTATTGTTCTAAAATTTTCTTACTTTCTTCCTCTCTGTTTCTCACTCTGCTCGCGGTGGTACTGCAGCGTGTAGAGCTGGTAATATCTTCCCTGCGCTGTTAAAAGCTCCTGATGCGTTCCATGCTCCACGATTTTTCCGTGGGACAGTACGATAATCTCATCCGCATGCTGGATCGTCGAAAGACGGTGCGCTACGATCAGCATCGTTCCGATGTTCTTCATCTTTTCCATGGAATCCTGGATCAGAAGCTCGGTTTCGGTGTCGATGTTCGCCGTCGCCTCGTCAAGGATCATGACCGAAGGCTTATGGATGATGGTACGCGCAAACGAGAGAAGCTGGCGCTGTCCGGCGGAGAAGTTGTTTCCTCTCTCCCGCACCGGCTCGTCGAGGCCGTGATCCAGCTTGTTGATAAACTGGTCAGCATTCACGTAATGGCAGACGTCCATGATCTCCTCATCGGAAATCCCCTCCTCACGGAGAATAATGTTGCTACGGATCGTTCCCGAGAACAGGAAGACATCCTGCAGCATCTGGCCGAATTTTTTCCGCAGGGAATCGATCTTGATCTTTCGGATGTCGATGCCGTCGATCAGAATCTCACCCTTCTGGAACTCGTAGTTCCGGCAGATCAGGGAAAGAATCGTCGATTTTCCGGAACCGGTGGAACCCACAAATGCGATTGTCTCTTTCGGGTTGACGTGGAATGAAACGCCTTTTAACACCCACTCGCCCGGGATATAGGAAAACCATACGTCGCGGAACTCAATTTCGCCCCTGATGTCGGTAAGCTCGATCGCATCCGGCGCATCCTGCATTTTTGGCTCGAGATCCAGAATCGAGAATACTTTCTCGGCGGATGCAAATGCGGACTGCAGCCAGTTGAACTGCTCCGCCAGGTTCTGGATCGGGTTGAAGAATTTTGAAATATACATGTAAAAGCTGACGATCATACCGCTGGTAAGCGTCTGGCCGAGGAACGACATTCCCTCCAGATAGCCCTTGCCGCCTAAATACAAAAGGCAGAGCACGGAGCTGATATACAGCATGTAGACGAGCGGACGGAAAATACCAAACACGAAAATCTGCTCCTGCTGTGCGCGGCCGAGTGCGTTGCTCTTGTCGGTAAACTCGCGCATCTTGGCATCCTCGCGGTTGAAGATCTGTGTGATTTTCATACCGGAAAGGTTCTCCGACAGATACGTATTGATGTCCGTAGTACAGTCTTTTACTTTTCGGTGTGCTCTTCGCGAGAATTTGCGGAAAATAATCGAGAACAGCACGATAAACGGCACGAAGCAGAGCACCATCAGCGTTAGCTCATAGTTCAGAAACAGCATCGCAATCAGAATACCGATGATCACGAAGAAGTTCTTCAGAAGATTGACCAGAAGGTTGGTGAACATCAGTGAAATCGCGTTCGTATCGTTTGTCGTTCTCGTGACAAGCTTTCCGACCGGAATCTCATTTAACTGCTCGTGGGAAAGGCGCTCGATGTGGACGAACAGATCCTCCCTCATATTGGAAATAATTTTCTGACCCGTCTTCTGCAGAATCACGGCCTGGAAATACGTGCACGCCATCGAGACAAGAAGGATTGCCGCATAGCCCGCTACCCACAGAAACAGGGCATTCAGCGCGAATTTTCCAACGACGAGCTCCTCAATTTTGCCGACGATCAGCGGCGAAATGATATCGTACGCGATCGAAAACAGCATCAGAAAACCAACAACGATAAACTGGCGGTAAAACGGCTTTGCGTAATCCATCAGACGCTGCATGATTTCACTGTCTTTCATGTTCCGCTCAAAGCCGGTTTCTTTTTCTCCATCTTTCACTACAAACGCGGCCACAATCAGCAGGGTGGAAATCACGCCGATGATCGCGCCGACCCAGAGAATCGGATAATAATTGTGCATTTCTACTCCTCCCCCGCTTCCTCTTCAAGTTTCTGCAGATCGACCATCTTGCGGTACGCCGTGCAGGTCCGGTACAGATCCTCGTGTTTTCCGACTGCATGGACTTCTCCGTCCTCGACGAACACGATCTTGTCCATCTGCTCCACCGTTGAAATCCGGTGTGCGATCAGAATTGTCGTCAGTCCCTCACGTTTTTTGAGATTGTCGAGAATCGTGCGCTCTGTTCTGGTATCGACCGCAGAGACGGAATCATCGAGAATCAGAATCGGTGCGTGTTTCATCAGCGCACGCGCAATCGAGATTCGCTGCTTCTGTCCGCCGGAAACCGTCACACCGCGCTCGCCAAGAACGGTGCGGTAGCCCTCTTTGAACTCTGCGATATTGTCATGGACATCGGACATCATCGCCGCATCCTCAATGGCCTCCTGGTTTTCGTCATCAAAGGCGAAAGAAATATTGCCGGAAATCGTGTCGGAGAACAGGAAGTTGTCCTGCGGCACGTAGGCACAGCCCTCACGCACGGAGTGGATGGAAACGGTGTTGACATCGTGGTCATCAATGAACAGCGTTCCGTCCGGCACGTTGTAGGTGCGGAGCAGCAGATCGACGATGGTCGTTTTTCCGGAACCGGTCTTTCCGACGATGCCGACACTCTCGCCCGGCTCAATGGTAAACGATACGTTTTTCAGCACATCGTACTCCCCGTCTGGATAGCGGAAGGTCAGATTGCGGAACTCGATTTTTCCATGGATGGACGGCAGATCCTGCACACCGCCGCGGTCCTTCACATCGACTTTTGCGTCAAGCAGTTCCGTAATACGGTTTAAGGACGCTTTTCCACGGGATGTCTTCTCAATCAGCATGGAAACCGCCATGATCGGCCATACAACGGCCGAGAAATAGCCGATATACTCGACAAGCTGGCCGGCGTCGAAGCTTCCGCAGTAAACGAGATAGCCGCCGTAGCCTAAGATTACGCAGATAACGGACTCGACGAACAGCGTTACCATAATGTTCAGCAGTGTGGAAATTTTGGTATATTCTACGTTGATGTCCTCGTTCTCGCGGTTCAGTCTACGGAACATCATCAGCTCTTTCGTCTCTTTGACGAATGCTTTGATGACAGCAAGACCGGAATAGTTTTCCTGCGCGAAATCGGACAGCTCGGAAAAAGCCGCCTGGCGCTCTTCCCACTTTTTCATCAGGTATTTGCCGAGCGTTGTACCGGCGGCCATCAGAAATGCCATCGGGATCATGGAAAGGCCGGTCAGGAAGTGGTTCATGCGCCACATTTTGATCACGGCAAGCAGGCCTAAAAACAGCGCATCGCAGAACATCAGAATACCGTCGCCGAAGCACTCCTGCACGGTATCGAGATCGTTCGTGTAAAGACTCATCAGGTTTCCGACTTTGTTGACCTGATAATACTCCTGGGACAGCTCCTTGCTGTGCGCGAACATGCAGGTACGAAGATCGGTCACCACGCGGATTGCGGAGCCGAAAAAGCAGACTCGCCACAGGAAACGGCCGACTACCATGACGATAATGGTAATAATCATGGGCCGGCAGACCTGATCCAGCAGAAATTCCATATCAAACACCGCCGCCTGGCCGTTGACCAGAACAGGGTCGCCGTTCATGCCGTTGATGACCATGCGGTACAGCTCCGGTATGAAAAGCTGGAAATAATCTACGAGAATCAGCGCTGCAAGACCGAGAATCAGAATGGGCGCATTCTTCAGGTAGTATTTGTTAATGTACTTTCCAAATATCATATATTTTCTCCCTCTTTTTGTTTTTGCCATTGTCTGCTATGATCTTTCTGACCATAACAGTCCTTCCCTTTTCCAAAGCGTTTTCGCCCCGGAATGCCTCCTTTCTTCTCCTGCATTTCACAGCTCCGATGCAATTTTAACAGAGATAAACAGAAGGAACTGGACTTTGAAAAATCCAATTCCTTCTGTTCCAATTCACATTCCTGCTCCAAAAGCGTTCCGCTTCTTCTTTGCAGGACACCGTTGTCCTGTGAATGTTTGTTCTATTTTTTAGTATACGGTTCTTTTTCTCTCCCGTCAAGCATTTCACGCGTTTTTCTGTTTTCTTTTTATTTTTTGCCGTTTTCCGCTTTTTTTGCGCAAAATCTGCGCATTCCGGTTAAAACACCCAAAAGAAGAAGAAGGCTGACGCCAAGTGTGATCCACCACGTTCTGGTCACGGCTGCAATCAGATATCCCACCAGGCAGACACACGCTGTAACGGCCGCATACTGCATCTGCGTCGATACGTGGTTCAGATGGTTGCTCTGCGCACCCGCACTTGACATAACCGTCGTATCCGAGATCGGCGAAATATGGTCACCGCAGACCGCCCCTGCCAGGACGGCGGATACCGAGATAATCATCATCTCCAGATTTGTTCCGGCGGCGAACATGCCCGTTGCAATCGGCACAAGAATCGCGAACGTTCCCCAGGAGGTTCCCGTCGAAAAGGAAAGGAACACCGCCACGGCGAACAGCACCACCGGGATAAAAATACTTGCGGATGCATGGTCTCCCACGACGCTTCCGACAAACTGGGCCAGGCCCATCGCATCACCGACGCCTTTTAAGGTCCACGCAAAGACGAGAATCGTAACCGCCGGAACCATCAGCTTGAAGCCCTCGGACAGGCTGTCCATAAAGCTCTTGAAGGTGATGACCTTCCGCGGCAGATACAGCGCCATCATAAACAGGATCGTCACGACGGAGGCAAAAATCAGACTCGTTTCTGCATCACATCCTGCGAACGCGGAAATCACATTGTCCGCGCCGCCGAGGAAGCCAGTGTAAACCATCGCTCCAATCGCTGATACAATCAGCACGGCAACTGGGAGCACGAGGTCGATGACTTTTCCGTTCGGATTGACCTCCTGCTCGGAAACCTGCTCAAACTCCTCGCCTCCGGTCGTGAAAAGATCACCTTTGGCGGCATTATCCTCGTGGAGCTTCATCTGACCAAAATCAAAGCCGGTGTAGCAGATGTAAAAGACCATCGCAATTGTAAGGATCGCATACAGGTTATACGGAATTGTCCGCAGAAACAGCTGGAATCCGCTGATTCCCGCATCCGCCGGCACATACGAGTTGACGGCTGCCGCCCAGCTTGAGATCGGCGCGATAATGCAGATCGGCGCTGCGGTGGAGTCGATGATGTATGCGAGTTTCGCGCGGGAAACCTTGTGGCTGTCCGTGACCGGGCGCATGACAGAGCCGACTGTCAGACAGTTGAAATAGTCATCCACAAAAATCAGAACACCAAGCCCCATCGTTGCCAGAAGCGCACTCCGCTTCGTTTTGATCTTCGTCCCCGCCCATTTTCCATACGCCGCCGAGCCGCCGGATTTCGCCATCAGCACGACAACCATGCCAAGCAGGATATCGAAGATCAGAATGTTGATGTTCATGCTGTTCCGTAAAATTTCAAAGAAGCTTGTGAACGCATCCCACGGATGGAAGCCGGTGTACAAAAGGACACCGACTGCCGATCCGATGAACAGGGAACTGTAAACTTCTTTTGTTACAAATGCAAGCAGAATTGCAAGCAGCGGCGGGACGAGTGCCCACCAGGTTCCGATAAACATTGAACCATTCATGTCGTCTGTTTTCCCTTTCTGCTGTTAAGTTCGTTTACACTTCCGGCGTCACAATTTTTCCAGCTACTGCACATGCTGCCGCTGTCTTTGGAGATGCCAGATAAATTTCAACTTTAGAAGTACCCATTCTTCCAAGAAAGTTTCGGTTGTTCGTTGCTACAACACGCTCGCCGTCAGAGAGGATTCCGCCCGCTCTTCCGCAGCACAGACCGCAGCCTGGATGTGTAATCATGGCGCCTGCCTCTGCCAGTGTATCGAGAATGCCCATTTTGCTTGCCTGCAGATAAATCTTGCGGCTTGCCGGTGTTACGATCAGTTTTACGTAGTCGGCTACTTTTTTGCCTTTTAAAACCTCGGCTGCCGCCTGCAGATCCTCGAGACGGCCGTTCGTACAGGAACCGATGAAGACCTGATCGATCGGGGTTCCCTCGAGAACGCTGGTATCACGGATCTTGTCTACCTGGGACGGGCATGCCATCACCGGCACGAAGTCCTCAGCACGGTAAGTGATAGTGCGCAGATATTTCGCATCCTCATCGCCTTTTAAGCTCTTCTGATAGTCATTGAGTTCGATCTCGCAGTATTCTGCGGTCTTCTCATCCGGGGTAAAAAGTGCACATTTGGCACCTGCCTCGATCGCCATGTTGGCAATCGTCATACGGCTTGCCACGGTCATATTTTCTACGGTGCTTCCTGAGAACTCCAGTGCGCGGTACGTTGCGCCGTCTGCACCGAGGTCACCGATCAGACGCAGGATAATGTCTTTTGACATCACATTTTTCGGCAGCTCGCCTTCGATGACAACTTTGATCGTCTCCGGCACTTTGATCCACATCGTACCTGTTCCAAGGATGCTCGCCATCTCTGTGTAGCCGATTCCGGAAGAGAATGCACCGACACAGCCGTATGTCGTCGTGTGGCTGTCGGTTCCGAAAACAACGTCGCCCGGTTTTACGTAACCTGCCTCTGTCATTAACTGATGGCAGATTCCGTCGCTTCTGTGTACGTTTTTCATGCCATATTTCTTTGCAAATTCATCGCCTTTGTGGAAATGTCTCGTATCGTCCACCTGGCTTGCCGGAACGAGGTGGTCGTAGATCAGAACGACTTTATCCGGGTCCCACAGTTTGGTAAAGCCCATCTCCTCGAATTTATCGCCGACAAACGGGATGAAGATATCATGAATCATGACTCTGTCCACGTTGACCGTCACAATGTCGCCCGGTTTTACGTCTTTTCCGGTGTTGTGGCGGATGATTTTTTCAATTACTGTATTGCCCATCGTTTCTTCCTCCCGCTCTTAGTCCAGTCCGTTGCGCTTGCGCATTGCCTTTACCAGGCCGCCTGCCTGAATGATATCCATCAGGTTCTCCGGCAGAGCTGCGATCGGGTATGTTTTTCCGTTGTAATCGACATGCTCATTCATCTTGACGGTGATGGTGTCGCCCTCTTTGATATCGTCGTGCAGATCCGGCTGCTCGATCAGAAGAAGACCGTTGTTGATAGAGTTGCGGAAAAAGATCCGGGCAAAGGACTTCGCGATGACGCAGGAAATGCCGAGCGCCTTGATGATCTCCGGTGCCTGCTCTCTCGAGGAGCCGCAGCCGAAGTTCTTTCCTGCCACGATGATGTCGCCCTTTTCAATCTGTCCGGCCAGTTCCGGGCGGAGCGGGGAAAAGCCGTACTGTTTCATATCGTCAATTGTCTTTAAAGCAAGATACTCGGTCGGGATAATGATATCGGTATCAATATCGTCTCCAAGCACCCATACTTTTCCTGTAAATGCTTCCATATGTTTATTCTCCCAAAAATATTATGTATCCCTCAAAGAAAATGGTCAGATCTGATCTGCCGTCGCAATCTTTCCGGCAATCGCGGATGCGGTTACCGTAGCAGCGGATCCCAGGTATACTTTGGAGCTTGGATGACCGGCACGGCCCTTGAAGTTACGGGTTCCGGTGCTGATCAGCACTTCGTTCTCGCCGATGACACCCTGGCAGCTTCCCCAGCAGACGCTGCAGTTCGGGTTCATGACGATGGCTCCGGCCTCCATGAAGGTGTCGATGATGCCTTCTTTTAATGCCTGACGGTAGATCGTCTGGCTTGCCGGAACAACGAGGAAACGGACACCCTCTGCGACCTTCTTTCCGCGGATGATCTCTGCGCCGACACGGAGGTCTTCGATTCTTCCGTTGTTGCAGGAACCAAGGAATGCCTCATTGATTGGCGTTCCGCACGTTTCCTCTGCCGGAACAACGCGGTCCACAAAGTCTGGCTTTGCAACAACCGGGCGGACTTTGGAGAGGTCAAAGGTATACTCTCGGACGTATTTTGCATCCGGGTCGCTGTGGAAGACTTCTTTTGGCTCTCTTCCGTGCTCTTTCAGGTATTCCATGGCTTTCTCATCTGCCTCAAAGATACCGGTCTTGGCGCCGGCTTCGACTGCCATATTACAAAGTGCCATACGGTCACTGATGCTCAGCGTTTTTGCACCCTCACCGGTAAACTCCATCACCTGGTAGTTGCATCCGTTTGCGCCGACCTCGCCGATGATGGTGAGGATCAGGTCTCTCGCATAAACGCCCTCCGGCAGTTTTCCTACAAGATTGAATTTTACGCTTTCCGGTACGAGTACCCAGGAAGTTCCCGTTACCATGCCGTACAGGAAATCGGTACAGCCGACACCGGTGCCGAATGCGCCGAGTGCTCCGTAAGAGCAGGTATGGCTGTCAGCGCCGAAGATCAGCTCGCCCGGGCGGACATAGTTCTCGATCATCACCTGATGGCATACGCCTTTTCCTTCCCAGAAGTCAATGTTGTTCTCTCTTGCAAAATCACGCATCTTTTTCTGGGATGCTGCTGTTTTCGGGCTGTCGGACGGCACGTTGTGGTCGACGATGAAAACGAGCTTTTTCGGATCCGCAATGTGCGGGTGGTTTAATTTGTTGCGGTACATATCAACCGTCAGATGAGTTGTTCCGTCGTTGCTCATCAGACGATCCAGTGTTACGGTGTGGATATCTCCCGGTTTTACTTCCGGAACGCCGGCTGCAGCGGCGATAATTTTCTCTGCAATTGTCATTCCCATGGTTCTTACTCCTCCTCGCGGTTCAAAGAGGCAATCAAGCCTCCCTGATTCAGTATGTTCTGCATATATTCCGGCAGTTTGGTGCAGGTGTACGTTTTGCCGTTCACCTCTGCGGTTCCCTCGGACATATGGAGGACCATGGTGTCCCCGTCTTCTACGGCATCCGGCAGGTCTTTACAGACAATCGCCGGCAGACCGATGTTGATGGCGTTGCGGAAAAAGATTCTGGCAAAGGATTTTGCGATAACAGCCTGTACACCAAGTGCCTTTAAAACGCCCGGTGCCTGCTCTCTTGAGGAACCACAGCCAAAGTTTTCTCCTCCTACGACAAATCTCCCGGTTTACTTTTTTGCAAAGTCCGGATCTAACGATTCAAACGCATGACCTTTCATCTCATCCAGATTCGGCAGAAGCAGATACTGGGATGCGATGATCTGGTCTGTATCAAGGTCATTATGAAATTTAAAATTTTACCCTGTTCCATTTTCTTTCTTTCGTTCCTTTCGCATAAAAATTCTGACGAATCTTATTGTATCACAAAGATATAGTTTGCAAAAGAGAAAATAGCAAAAAAGCAGACCGCCGCACCAAATTCCGGTACGACGGTCTGAAAGTCTGTTTTAGTGGGTAGTTCCCATTGCTTCTTCTACTTCTTCTTTGTTGGTTACGACTGCCTCGATGCAGTATTCCAGAGATTTTGCAATCGTTTCCAGCGGCATGCTTGCCATGGTGCTTGCTTTTCCGACTACCTGCTCGCATGCGAACGGTACGTGGATGAAGCCTGCGCGGATGTTCGGATATTTCGTTGCGCACAGGTGAAGCACATTGTACATGACGCAGTTGCATACGTAGGTGCCTGCGGTGAAGGATACGTGGCACGGAAGGCCGTGTTCGCGGACGTTCTGAACCATTGCTTTGACCGGAATCGTTGCAAAGTATGCGGTCGGGCCGTCTGCCTGCAGCGGTTCATCGGACGGCTGCTCTCCGGCGTTGTCCGGGATTCTTGCGTCTGCAAGGTTGATGCCGACTTTCTCTACGGTTACGCATGCGCGTCCGCCTGCCTGTCCGACATCGATGACAACGTCCGGATTGTGCTCTTTGATGGCTGCTTCCACGCAGGAAATACTTCTGGTAAACTCGGTCGGGATCTCAACTTTTACGATCTCTGCTCCGGCGATGGTATCCGGCAGAAGTTTGATGGCCTCGAATGCCGGGTTCACGCTCTCTCCTCCAAATGGGTCAAATCCTGTTAATAAAACTTTCATCGTCTTTTCTCCTTTTGTCTCTTAATTTTTGTCTCCTGGTTCTGTCCTTTAGTATAACACAGGCTCGGGTGCAATAATCTTTCCCCGGTCCATAATCTGACGGTTATCGGTAAAAATATCGGGTTCCCGGCAGACCAGGTCGAAGTGGCCTTTCGCATTCTGCACGCCGCCGAGCGCGATATTGCGTCCAAGCCCTACGTGGAAAGTTCCATACGCGGATTCATCCTCAATGTAGCAGTTGCCGAGGCAGTTCGAGCACGAATTCAGTCCGATGCCAAGCTCTCCTGCGATATAAATCCGTGGATCGAAATATTTCTCCATATACTTCTTTAAGCGGATGCCGGTCGGTGTCTCCTCGATATCGACATATGTTGTAACTGTAACCAGCGGTTGGATTCGTCATCCAAAATCCGCCGTTTTCCGCACTGCATCATGAATTCAATTCTACTAAAATGTTCAAAAGATATCAACCTGTTTCTGATTTTTCTATGAAATTTGCACAATTCTTCCAATAAAAATCAATTTTGCGTCCGTACTGTCTGAAAATTTTGCAGAAAATTTCTTTTTCCTCAAAAAGAAAAAGAGGCGTTCACAGCCAGCAGAAACATTTCTTTCCTGCGGACCGTGACAGCCTTTTTGCCGTCTTTCTTTTTCTTATTTCCAGACCGTATCGTAGTTGATCGGTTTATAGAATGCTTTTTCCCGGCTCTCATGATCATCCGGACGGTTGCCGAGAAGCCACATGGTTTTAGTTGCGACTGCCTCCGGGGTCATATCGTATGACTCGAGAATGTTGCACAGGGTTTTCATCTCATGGCCGACTTCATAGACGGTCATATCGCTTCCCTCGTGAGAAACCTGGGTACACATGATGATGAGTTTTTCCGGGTACTTCTGGCAGAGCTCGTAAAACGGCTCCTTGATGCTCGCCGGAATACCGCCGACACCGAAGCTCTCCACAATGATCGCATCGTAGTGCTCAAAAATCGCCGGAAGCAATACCGGGCTGATTCCCGGGATCAGTTTCAAGAGAAAAACGTTATCGCTTAAGTTTTCATAAAAACGAACCGGCTTTTCATACGGCAGCATCGGCAGATACCGCAGAATCCTGCGGTCCTGTATTACCGCAAGGTACGGGAAATCGATGCTGGAAAAGGCATTGTAGCTCTTCGTCCGCACCTTCTTCGCGCGCGTTCCCGCGATGACTTTTCCGTCGAACACAATCTGTACACCCTGGGATGCATCATCACAGGCGTAATAAAAGCTATCGGACAGGTTTGTCTTTGCATCCGTGATATCCAAATTGATCGGTCGCTGTGCTCCGGTGATGACGATCGGCTTTTCCGAATTCTGAATCATATAGGAAAGCGCCGCCGCGGTGTACGCCATCGTATCAGTTCCGTGCGCGATGACGAAACCGTCGTAATCCTCGTAATGCTCCTTCGCCACTTTCACCAGCGTGCTCCAGTTCTCCGGAACCACATTCGAGCTGTCCAGATTAAACGGATTCACCGCCGTAATCTCACAGAGGCCTTCCACCTCCGGAATATAAGACAATAACTCCTCCGGCGTAATCTGCGGAGTCAAACCATTTTCCGTCTTCTTCGAAGCAATTGTGCCGCCGGTTGCGATAAATAAAATCTTTTTCAATGTAAATCACTCCTGTTTTCTCGTTTGGTAACAAGTTTTCTTTATCTTAGCAGACTTTGGGGACGGCGTAAATGATGAATTTGGGAATCGAGAAACCAATCCTTTCCATTGACGCGAAAAATTCCGTTTGCTATACTGAATTTTAGACACAGAAAATCCTTATCTACGAATTTTACATTCAGAAAGCCAGGCTTCCTATGAATCATGAAAATCATCCCGGTCATCCATATCTTTATTCTTTTCTTCTTGTTTTCGGTCTGACGCTGATCTGCGCTCTGCTTGCGGGATCTTCGTATCGATCGGAGCGTGAAAAACAGGAAGCTGCCGAACAGCGCAGAATCCAGGAGCTGCATAATGAATTTCTGACTCAGAAAGATTAAACACATGTTAAACATGCGTGAAACGCCCTTTACCGGCTACGCCTTCAGCAGCACCTTCTGCCCGCAGACCGGGATTTCCTCGAGATACTTAAAATACCACTTCTTCCTCCGCGCCGAATACCGCACCACCACCGGAATCCAGCAATTTTCCACTTTCAGATACACATACTGCCCGGAAGCCACTTCCACCTCGCCGTTCTGCTGCTCTACAAATGCACGGTTTTTCTTTATTTTTACAATGCCTTTCGTCATAATGATCATCCTTTCTGAACGGGTTTGAAAAGATACTCTACCTGTATTGTATGCAGAGGGGATAGGAAATTTCCACTTTTCAGGGGCAAAAAACAGGACACGGGATTCCCCCATTGTCCTGTTATCCTTTTATCACACACCTGCTTACCCCTCAGCATCGTTCTGCTGCCAAACTTTATCGCTCGAATCAGAACAGCTGCCCCAGCAGTTTCAGCTTTTCCTTTTTGAGGAATGCGGCTTCAAATTTTTTCAAAAGCTTCCGGGTTCTTGTCACAGATAAAAACTCCAAACGCCAGCTGCATGGCCGTTTTCATCAGAATCCGCCAGCTTACGAAAAATCACCGCCATATATTTCAATGGTCCGCCCGCCAGATAATCATGATGAAGCTGCGCAAGTTTTGGATCGCGGTATTGTTCCAGCGTCAGCATTTTGCGAAAATTGGCAGAGAATGTTTCTTTCGTCCAATGCTCAAACTGCGCCATGCTGTAATCATGAATCTGTGCAATCGGGGTCTGCAGATAGAAGTGTAATGGGGTCTGGTACCAATGTGCAGCTCCTCGGTGTCCAGAGACGCATCCTTGTGATCGACTCTTCCGGCTTTCCGGATCTGGCCTGTCTGTGCTTTTTTCAGGCAGCCACATTCCCGGCAGCCCGACTCACTGATTATCGTAACACGTAACCTCTCTTTGTGAAACCCCGGAGTCAAAAAGCAAAAAAATCTCAAACCAACG
>ENA-OQKC01000385-OQKC01000385.1-human-gut-metagenome-genome-assembly--contig:-NODE-385-length-18969-cov-4.273272_pt1 | contig 18969 bp, 11 predicted proteins | sample MGYA00242774_ERZ504790 | MGnify/ENA primary metagenome ERZ504790 (study PRJEB26092, sample SAMD00036419) | human gut metagenome | host: Homo sapiens | study: EMG produced TPA metagenomics assembly of...
ATATTTGCCCAATTAACAATCATCAGGCAATTATAGTGAATGATAAATCTGCAAAGGTGATTTGTATTGATTAGTTTACAAATTGCAGTTTGTCGTTCTATTTCCAGACAAAAAGGGTGAGCCAGCCGTCCTCCAGGGTGCAGGGGACACGGTTCTCTCCCAGCAGGCGGGCCGCCCCGGCGTTGTCGGTGGTGCGCAGGGCGATGGCACCCGGGGTGATGCCAGACTCCTCGATGAGCTTCTTAGCCTTCTTGGCGTCGGTCTTGTACACCGTGGAAGCCTCATGATAGTTGGTGAAGCTCTTGGGCAGGTAGCAGCTGGCAGCGGTGGCAAGGCCGGCGAAGGTGTTGCTGACCATCTTCTCGGTGTCGAGCGCATACATGACAGCCTGACGGACCTTGACGTTGTTCCAAGGCTCCTTGGCGACGTTGAACATGATGAAGCGGGTGCCGAAACCCTGAACGTTATCGATCTTGCAGCCGGCGCTCTCGAGCTGGTCGACGGCGTCAGCGGTAACGAGCTCCATAACGAGCGTGGAACCCTCCTGCTGAGCGGTAACGCGAGCGGTGGGGTCGGTCAGGATGCTGTACTGAATCTTCTTATCCTCGGCAGCATACTCACCGTTGTACTCGGGGTTGGGAACCAGGGTGATCTCGGTATCGGAGATAGAGTCGTACATCCAGGGGCCGGAGCCGATCGGCTGCTTGGCGCGATCCTCCTCGGTCTGGGTGGCCGGGGTAACGCGGACGATGGCCAGACGATCCTTGAGCAGGGAGAAGTTGGGGACCTTGGTCTTGACCGTCACGGTGCTGGCGTCCTTGGCCTCGATAGACTCGAAGGGCTGGAAGAACGGAGCATAGGTAGCGGAAGCGGCGCAAGCGGTGTAGGAGGCAACGACATCGTCAGCGGTGACCTCGGTGCCATCGGAGAACTTGGCACCCTTGCGGATGGTGACCTCGAAAGTGGTGTCGTCCACAGACTTGGGATCGTCGGTGGCGAGCTCGTTGAAGGTGCTGTAGTCGTGGTAATCGATGCCGTAGAGGCCCTCGACGACGTGCCAGTTAGCACCCAGGCCCACAGCGGAGCCGGTGCTGGCGGGATCGAAGCTGGACGGAGCGTAAGCGGAACCAGCGGTGATCACGCCGCCGCCACGGTTGGCGGAATCGGTGGAACCGGAAGCGGAACCCTCGTCGCTAGAGCTGCCACCGCAGCCGGTGAGACCAAGCCCTGCGACAGCAGCGACGCTGCCGGTGAGGCCGAGGAACGAACGCCTGGACATACCCTTGTTGATGATGGCCATGTCTTCTCCTATCAATAGAGAATCTTACTCGGGAGCACCTAGACTTGCCCCCGCGCAACTTGCGGACGATATATACCTTACCTACCGACGAACCCAACTGAGGTGCCGCGCTCGGCGACCGATACATACATACGCTTGAACGGTATTTACTACCGTTCACCGAATTCGTTGACAAACGATTCGTCAGACAGTATGTATCGGCGAGGTGAGATATCAGTCTTCGTCAACCCGCAGGATAGCAGGGTTTTCGCTTGGGTTAGTCAAACGTTTTAGCGTTAATAAAACCCGAAACTAGCAGGCAATCATGGCGAAATAAATGGTTGAAAATCGCGCAATCATGTATATCAGTTGTTTAGGCTCGTGTTTAGCTACCGGAATGGCCAGCCGCCGCCTCGGCGCGCTCGGCATTCCATGCAACGAGCGCCTCGTGGACCGCCTTGGCGACATCGGCAGGTATGCCGCGAACTTGTGCAATCTCCTGCTCGCTTGCCGCACGCAAACGCTTCATCGAGCCAAAATGGCGCATAAGGGCACGTTTTCTGGTGGGTCCCACGCCTGGAACGTCATCGAGTACCGAAACCGTCATGGCTTTATCGCGCAATTCGCGATGGAACGTGATGGCAAAACGGTGCGATTCATCGCGCACCTGTTTAATTAGATAGAGCGAAGCAGACCCGGTCGGCAGCACGACAGGAGTCTCGTCCCAAGGCACAAAAACTTCCTCGTCGGCCTTTGCCAAGCCACAAACTGGTATATCGAGCCCAAGAGCCTCAAGTTGCTTGATCGCAGCGGTCAATTGCGGCTTACCGCCATCGACAACGAGCAAATCGGGGCGCGAGCCAAAGCGCTCGTCGGCCATGCGCTCGGGAGCATAGCGTCGTCCCAAAACCTCGGACATCGACACGAAGTCGTTTGCCTCGTCCAATTCGGCCTGAATTTTAAAACGACGGTACTGGCTCTTGTCGGCGCGCCCGTTGGTAAACACCACCATCGAGGCGACCGTAAAGGTGCCATGCAGTGTAGAGATATCGAAGCACTCGATACGCAACGGCGGCAATGGCAGCGCCAGCGCACTTTCGAGCTCCAGGAGCGCTTGATTGGTGCGGTCGTCAGCGTACCCCGTTCGCATCATGTAGCGCATGAGGGCATGGCGCGCATTTTTTGATGCGATATCAAGCAGACGGTGCTTCTCGCCACGCTGCGGCCTATGGAGATGGCAGGAACGCTCACGCTTGCCCGCAAGCCACTCCCCCAGCGCCTCCGTATCCTCAAGCTCGACAGAGAGGTTTATCTCAGCTGGAATATCAGCCGTCTCGTCGTAATAGCGCTTAAGAAAGCCCGACTGGAGCTCTTCCTCGTCAACATCAAGACCCTTGTCGAGAATGAACTCGCAGGTGCGAACTGTTCGGCCCTCGCGAACGACGAAGACGCAAGCGGCGGAGATGGTCTCCTCGCGATAGAAACCGATGACATCGATATCGACACTGGAGGGAAAAACGACTTGCTGACGATCGTCCAGACCCCTGATGACCTCCAAACGACGTTTGACGCGTGCCGCGCGCTCAAAGTCGAGCGCCTCGGCGGCATCCGTCATCTCGGAAGTCAGCTCGTCGACGACATCTTTGCGATGGCCCGACAAAAAGCGCTCGACACGCTTGACGTTCTTGGCATAGTCTGCCGGGGAAATCGCGCCGACACACGCACCCGGGCCGCGCCCGACATGGTAGTCAAAGCAGGGACGACCGTTTTGCGCGCAAATCATATTGACGATGTCTTCCTCGCCCTTGTGGGACTCGACGATACGACGACAACGACGCCACTCCGCACAGGATGCGGAGCAGATGGGGATAACCTTGCGCAGCGTATCTATCGTCTCACGTGCCGCACGGCTATCGGTATAGGGTCCAAAATAGCGCGTTCCCGGCTTATGACGCTCACGCGTGTATTTGATAGCGGGATACAGGTCGCCCTTTGTAATGGCGATAAAGGGATAGCTCTTGTCATCCTTGAGGTCGACGTTAAAGTACGGATGGTACTGACCAATCAAATTGCGCTCGAGCACCAACGCCTCATGCTCGGTCTCCACCACGATATAGTCAAAGCTCGCCACCAGCTGCATCATCAGCGGGATCTTTTGACGCTCATCCTGCAGTGTCACGTATTGGCGCATACGGGCGCGCAGGTTTTTCGCCTTGCCCACGTAGATGACATCGCCCTTGGCATCCTTCCAAAGGTAGCAACCGGGCTGCGTGGGAACGCGCGAAACCTGTTCGGCAAGCGTTGGAATGTTGTCGTGACCGGCCACACGCACCTACTTGCGACGAAGCAGCGCCGAGACCTCGGGCATCTTAAGGACGACGGCAAGGCCAAAGGTAACAGCAAGCGAGACGACACCCGCAACGCAAACATAGCCAAGAGTAATCAGAATCGAGCCGCCAAGTGCCCCGACAAAGTGCTCGAGCGCCCACATGACGCCGGCGCCTGCGGCAGCACCCAGGCCACCGAGCAAAAGGCCAAAGAAACCGCCATGCAGGATAGATTTGACCTGAAGGCCACGCAGACGACGACGCAGCCACCACAGCGAACAGCCGACCAAGATCACGTAGTCGACGACATACGAAAGCGCGATTGCCGGCATACCGAAGCCCAGCACAACGCCAAACAGCAGAACCGAGCCGGCCTGGCCGATGGCGGAATACAGGCAATAGCGGCTATAGGGCTTCATATCGAGCAAGGCAGAGAAGCTCTTCTGCATCAACACGACCACGCCGTAGAGCGGCAGCGAGAACGCCAGGTAGACAAGGAACTCGGACACCAGCGCCACGCCGGACTCATCAAACTTGCCGGCACAGTAAATCATGTTGAGCGGACGCGCGAAGACAATCAGGTACAGCGCGAACGGAATCAGGAAGAACAGCATCTGGGCGACGCCACGCGAAATGCCCGTGCGAACGCTGTCGTAATCCTTCTCCTGTGCGTCGTGAGAGAGCTCGGTATAGAGCGCCGTCGAAAGCGAGGCGGCAATCAGCGCGTAGGGCAGCGTGTACCACAGGCGCGCATAGGCGATGACGGAAGGACCAGTCTCGGGCTGGACAACCAGCGCGGCAGCGTTGGTGATAGAAGTCGAGACAAACATGCACACCGTGGCGAGCAGTGTCGGGATACCGAGCGCAATCGTCTGGCGCAGTGCGGGGTCTTTAAAGTCGATATGGATATGGGGATGCACGCCGTGCTTGCCAAGCGCAGGGATCTGACATGCCATCTGAACAAAGACACCGAGGGTCGTACCGGCCGCAATCAAGATGATGCCGGCACGTTCGCCAAACTGTGCGGACACGGGCGCAAAACCCATAAAGCTCGCAATGACGATCACATTGTTGAGGACCGGAGCAAACGTCGACCAGAAGTAGTCGCGGTGTGCGTTGAGAACGCCCGAAAACACCGAGCCCAAACCATAAAACAGAATCTGGATGGCAAAGAAACGGAACATGAACGCAGCGGTATCCATGCTGCCGCCGTCACCCGAAAGGAACGATTGCGTCCAGATAAAGCCCGGGGCGAACACGGTCCCCAGCAACGAAATGCCACCCAGCACCAAAAGCAGAATGCCGAGCAGGTTGCCCACGTACTCGTTCGAGGCCTCGCGACCCTGCTCACGCCTCACGCCCATGTACACGGGCAAAAACGCCGTCACGAGCATGCCGCCCATCACGAGTTCGTAGAGCATATTGGGCAGGTTGTTGGCGACCTGATAGGAGGACGAGAGTAGCGACATGCCGATAGCGGCCGCCATTGCCCACGTGCGGATAAAACCGGTGACGCGAGACACGATGGTCAGGATGGTCATAAGCCCGGCGGAACGACCAACCGTGGAGTAGTCCGACGAGCCCATGTCGTCAGTGTCATCTCGCGACGAAGAAGCTTCGGACGAGGGTGTCTGAGGCGCAGATTCTTTTGCAAAATGAGCTCCGCGCTTCAATTCTTCCTGCGGCATCGCTCAGTCCTCTCTCGTAATCGCGGCAACCGTCGCCCCGCAAAATGCAATTAAATCATCGGGCGCAAGCTCGAGCTGATAACCACGCTTGCCTCCCGAAATAAAAATGGTATCCCAAAGGACGCATGTCTCATCAATGAGCGTTCGGTAGCGTTTTTTCATACCGACCGGGCTGCAGCCGCCGCGAACGTAGCCAGTCGCCGCAAGCAAATCCTTCACATGCATCATGGCCAAGGACTTCTCCCCCGCGGCACGCGCGGCGGACTTTAGATCGAGCTCGTCGGCAACAGGGATGCAGCACACGACATAGTCGTTGGACGGTGTTGCGCAGACCAAAGTCTTAAATCCTTGACCGGGCTCCTCGCCAAGCTGCTCCGAAATCGCGACCCCCAGGCCCACCGACTCATCACCATCGTCTTCGTACGTATGTAGAACATAGGAAATGCCGGCGCTTTCCAGCTCGCGCATCGCATTGGTTTTTGGCGTCTTTACAGCCTTTGCCATGACATATCCTTTCCCTCGCATTCGGACGCAAGGATTAAGTATATGTCCAATTCGACTACATACGTCACTTCGGCATAGCAAGCGCCATCGAATCACAAGGAGTCGATGGCGCCCATAAACTGAATCGCCTATTTATTGAGCATCAAGTTGAGCCTGGCGCTCCCGGTCACGTCTGAGCAACGGCGCCAAAAACTTGCCCGTATAACTCTGCGGACAGTTCGCAACCTGCTCCGGTGTACCCGAAACCACGACGGTTCCGCCGCCGTTACCGCCCTCGGGACCCATATCGATCAGGCGGTCGGCAACCTTGATGACATCAAGGTTGTGTTCAATCACCAGCACCGTGTTGCCCGCATCGACCAAGCGCTGCAGCACATCGAGCAGCTGGCGGACGTCCTCAAAATGAAGGCCAGTCGTCGGCTCGTCCAAAATATAGAACGTCTTGCCCGTCTGGCGTCGATGAAGCTCCTTGGCGAGCTTCACACGCTGCGCCTCGCCGCCCGAGAGCGTCGTGGCGGGCTGGCCCAGGCTCACGTATCCTAAGCCTACATCGTACAGCGTCTGGAGCTTGCGCTTAATCTGCGGGATATTCCCAAAGAAGGCCAGTGCCTCGGTGACGCTCATGTCGAGCACGTCCGAGATGGTCTTGCCACGGTAGGTGACCTCGAGTGTCTCGCGGTTGTAGCGTTTACCGCCGCAAACTTCGCAGGGAACGTAGATATCGGGAAGAAAGTGCATCTCGATCTTGATCTGTCCGTCGCCCTTGCACGCCTCACAGCGTCCGCCACTCACATTAAAGGAGAAACGACCCGGCGAGTAGCCGCGCGCCTTCGACTCCGGCGTACTCGCAAACAGCGCGCGAAGATCATCCCACAGGCCGATATAGGTAGCAGGGTTGGAACGCGGCGTGCGGCCAATCGGCGACTGGTCGATATCGATAACCTTATCGATACACTCAATGCCCTCGATTTTCTTATACGGACCCACAGGGCGCGTCGAGCGGTGAATGGCATTCGTAAGGGCAGGCGCAATGGTGTCGGTAACCAGGGAGCTCTTGCCCGATCCCGACACGCCGGTAACAACCGTAAGCGTACCAAACTCGATCTTGGCGGTAACGTTTTTGAGGTTGTTGGCTCGAGCGCCCGTAATTTTAAGGCAGCCGCGACCGGGCTTGCGCCGTTCATCAGGCACCCGGATCATTCGTTTGCCGGTCAGATAAGCGCCCGTCATCGACTCAGGACACGCCATGATATCGGCAGGCGTTCCCGCCGCGACTACGTGTCCGCCGTTGACACCGGCGCCGGGCCCCATGTCGATCACGTAGTCGGCGGCACGGATTGTATCCTCGTCGTGTTCGACGACGATAACGGTATTGCCGATATCGCGCAGGCGCTCGAGCGTCTTGATCAGGCGCTCGTTGTCACGCTGATGAAGACCGATCGAGGGCTCATCCAGAATATAGAGCACGCCCATGAGACCCGCGCCGATCTGCGTTGCCAGGCGAATACGCTGCGCCTCGCCACCAGAAAGCGTCGCCGAGGCACGATCGAGCGTCAGATAGTCGAGTCCAACATCGACCAGAAAACGCAAGCGCTCCAGGATTTCCTTGACGATGCGCCCGCCGATAAACTGTTGGCGCTCGGTGAGCTCCAGGCCCTCAAAAAACTCGAGCGACTCACGGCACGACAGGCAACAAACCTCGTAAATGGACTTGCCGCCCACGGTGACGGCGAGCATCTCAGGGCGCAAACGAGCGCCGTGGCAGCTCGAGCACGGTTCCTCGCGAATGTACTTCTCCAAGCGCGCCTTGGTGTTCTCGTTCGTCGTCTCGGTATAGCGTTCGTACAGAATGTTGCGAACGCCCGAAAACTTGGTATCCCACTGGCTGCGACGTCCGTCGAGCTTTTGGTAGTCGACCGAGATCTTCGTATCGCCCAGGCCATCCAAGAATGCACGACGCACGCGAGGGGGCAAGTCCTCCCACGGCGTATCGGTGCTCACCTTAAAGTGTTTGCAGACCGCAGCAAAAATCTGCGGATAGTAGTTCGAATTGCCGAACAGGCTACCAAAGACTCCGTCGGCAATGGACTTCGAGGGGTCCTCGATCAGCGCCTCGGCATCAACGGTTTTCTTAAAGCCCAGGCCGTCGCACTCAGGACATGCGCCATAGGGAGCGTTGAACGAAAAATCACGCGGCTGAAGATCGTCAATGGAGTGACCATGCTCCGGGCACGCCAAGGCCAACGAATACTCCAGCAGCTCGCCCTCGGTCCCCTCGGGAGCATCACGATTGGGCAGCATGTACACGTTTACATTGCCGTGAGCCAGCGCGGTCGCCTGCTCAACAGACTCGGCGATACGGCCCAGAGAGTTCTCACGGATCACGATGCGATCGACCACGACCTCGATATCGTGCTTGAACTTCTTGTCCAGATCGATCGGATCGTCGAGCGAGCGCACTTCACCGTCGACACGCACGCGGCTAAAGCCCTCGGCGCGAAGGTCCTCAAACAGTTTGGTGTACTCGCCTTTTCGCCCGCGCACCACCGGTGCCAGCACAAACGCGCGGCGGCCCTCCCCCGCCGCCAAGACCTTGTCGGCAACCTGGTCGGTCGTCTGACGCTCAATGACGCGGCCGCATTCGGGGCAGTGCGGGGTGCCCACACGGGCGAACAGCAGGCGCAGATAGTCATAAATCTCGGTTACGGTGCCAACCGTCGAGCGAGGGTTTTTAGACGTCGTCTTTTGGTCAATCGACACCGCCGGCGAAAGGCCGTCGATTGAATCCAAGTCGGGTTTGTCCATCTGGCCCAAGAACTGGCGCGCATAGCTCGAAAGGCTCTCAACGTATCGACGCTGGCCCTCGGCATAGATAGTGTCAAATGCCAGCGAACTCTTGCCCGAGCCAGAAAGACCGGTAATGACCACGAGTTGGTCACGCGGAATGGAAACATCGATATCACGGAGGTTGTGCTCACGAGCGCCGCGAATAACGATAGAAGAATCAGACATGGAAGCTCCTTGCCTCCTATTGCATCGAATCATACTGTCGATGAGTTTAGCGCACTCGACGCGCACAGATGTTCGTAATACAAGATTCGCAGACCTTTAGCTTTGCGTATCGGGCGCTTTGTTTCTCGAAATGCCGTGGAAAGGTTACAGTAATCTAATACTGAACTTAATTTGCCGTAACAGAGGAACGTCCATGACCGAAGATATCCCCCTTGAAATCACTTCGAGTGACATGGCCAATCTGCCCATATTCATCGCCATCCTTATCGTGGCCACCGTCGTCGTGCGCGTGTATTTTTCAATCAAACACAATGAAAAGCCACCCATTGCCCGCGTCTTTTGGTGCGCGACGCTCCTCATCCCGCTCGGCATGGTAGCTGCATGGATTACGAATCAATTGCTCGTAAATGAGGACAGTTCCCTATGGGTCCTTTCTTATTCGGCGCTCGGTGCTGCCGCCGTCATACTTCTTGTCGAGCCCTTGGTTTCGGGACTTATCGACCAAACCGATCTTGCGACGGGAACGGTTGCCTGTATTTGCCGTGACATCCTTGTCATCGCCGCTGTTTCAGCGCTCTCGTTCGTTTCACTCGAAATTGCCTGCAACGAAACGTTCTATCGCATTCCCGCCAACTCATTCGGGTTTTCCGTCGGGCTGCTCGCGACGGTTCTGCTCTCCCTTTATTTGCTGGGACAGCGTCATGGAGGCGTCATGGCCCTCGTGCCCGTCGCCTGCTGCATCCTTGGCATTGCCGAGCACTTCGTCATAACGTTTAAAGGCGAAGCCATCCTGCCAAGCGATATCTTGGCCCTTGGCACCGCAATGGAGGTGAGCGAGGGATACGAGTTTACCTTTACCGCCGGAATCGTAACCTCTCTCGCCCTGCTGGAGATTTCCCTGGGGCTTCTTTCGCTTATCCGTCCGCGAAAGCTCCGTACGCCCACCCATGTCTTCCCCGCAATCGCCGCTAACCTCTGTGCTTTTCTGTTAGTGACCGTTGTGGGGCTCTCGGGCTTTTCCAGCATCGACTTGGAGCAGGCGCTGAATTTTGGATTTGACCGTTGGCAGCCCATCACCACATATGCGTCTCAGGGTTTTATCACTTCGTTCACCGAAATGGTCAACGAGTTGCCCATTGAGAAGCCCGAAGACTATACGCCCGATGAGGCGCAGAGCATCGAGCAGGAGCTCGCCGCCACCTACGACAGCACGTATGGCTCGAGCGAGCAGCGCGCGGCGGCCGTTGCCCAGTTCAATGAAATCAAGCCGACGATTGTTGCCGTCATGAATGAGAGTTTTAGCGACCTTTCGTGCTTTGAGCAGCTCCAGGCGGCCGGGTACACCGGCCCCGCATTCTACAACTCGCTTCCCGACACACTTGTTCGCGGCACCATGCTCGCTTCGGTCGCCGGTGGCGGAACGGCGAACTCCGAATTCGAATTTTTGACCGGAGCGACAACGGCCTTTGTCGGATTAGGCAAAATCCCCTATCAGCTATATCAGATGAATGGCGTCGACAGCCTGGCAAAGGACCTTAAGGAGCTTGGGTATACCGCTACCGCTATGCACCCGCAAAACCCCGTCAACTACCATCGAGATAAAATCTATCAGCAGCTGGGCTTTGGAGACTTTCTTTCAATCGGCGATTTCGAAGGTGCGCCCTGTTACCATGCCGGCGTATGCGACTACGCCACCTACGACAAGATACTCGACCTGCTTAGAACCGACGAAGCCCCGCAGTTCATCTTTGACGTCACGATGCAAAATCATGGCGGCTACGACTATGGCACCGTTCCCGCCGAGGAGCTTACAAACTATTGGGTCGAGGGAGCCAGCGAGGGTGCCAATAGCGCGCTCAACACCTATCTTACCTGCATCAACGCATCCGACCGGGACCTCGAGTACTTTATCAACGAGCTCCGCAATATCGGCAGACCGGTTGTCCTTGTCTTTTTTGGCGACCATCAGCCGAGCGCCGCAACGACTCTCAACGACGAGCTGTACCCTCAGGAAGATACGGCAAGCCACGCTTTCCGTATCTATCAGTCGACATATTTTGTCTGGGCTAACTATGAAATCGCCGGCAATACCGAGCTCAACGTCTACGACACCGTCGGGGCAAACGAGGTTGCAGCCATTACCCTTAATAAGATCGGCGCCCCGCTCACCGACTATCAAAAGGCTCTGCTTGCAACAAGGTCAGATGTGCCCACCATCAATGTCGCCGGCTACCTCGGTACCGACGGGCTGCGCTACGACTTGGAATCTGAAGACAGCCCATACGCCTCGACGATCAACAAGCTGCAGCGCATGCAATACCTCGAGTTCGCCAGCAAAGTTCAGTAAGCCCGCCCATTCGCTTGGACCCATCGTATTGCAAGCACGCTCGGCCCAAATGCATCGTAAATGACTCCCGCTCGCAAACGAGGGTACAATGACGCTCGTGTCACATCACGGGGCCCCGGCCCCAACATATACAAAGGAGTCATACATGGGTTGCGAGCACGCACAGGCCGCCGGCGGACAAACGTCGCCGTCGCAATTTGAGGAGAATACGCTGTCCGAGGTCAAACGCGTCATCGCCGTGCTTTCCGGCAAGGGCGGTGTCGGCAAGTCGTTTGTCACCGGTGCCATCGCCACCGAGCTTGCCCGTCACGGCCACAAGGTCGGCGTCCTCGATGCCGACATCACCGGTCCCTCTATCCCCAAGATGTTCGGTATGAGCGGACGCCACGTCCATGCCCTTGGCAACCTCATGCTGCCTGAAATCTCCGAGCACGGCGTCAAGGTCATGAGCTCCAACCTTCTGCTCCAAAACGAGACCGACCCCGTCCTTTGGCGCGGTCCGGTCATCGCAGGCGCCATCAGGCAGTTCTGGAGCGAGACCTCGTGGGGCCCCATCGACTACCTGCTGGTCGACATGCCTCCGGGAACAGGCGACGTCGCGCTCACCGTCTTCCAGTCACTGCCCGTCGACGGCATCGTCATCGTCACGAGCCCGCAGGATCTGGTCTCGATGATTGTCGCCAAGGCGGTCAACATGGCCGAGAAGATGAACGTCCCCATTCTGGGCATCGTCGAGAACATGAGCTATATTGAGTGCCCCGACTGCGGCAAGAAGATCGAGGTCTTTGGCAAGAGCAAGCTCCCCGAGGTCGCAGAGCGCTATAACCTCGACATCTTGGGCACGCTTCCCATTAATCCGGCACTCGCCGAGGCCTGCGATAAGGGCGAGGTTGAGACCGCGCTGCCCGATGGCATGTTGCCCAAGGCAGTCTCTGCCGTCGAGGCTATTACCCCGCACGAGACCGACGAGGCCTAAGTGAACACGAGCGCCTTCTATGACGTCCTGGTAATCGGCGGCGGGGCTTCAGGCCTCGCCGCCGCCATTACGGCCGCACGTGCTGGCAAAAGCGTCTGCATCGTTGAGCGCGATGTCGCCTGCGGCCTTAAGCTCCTTGCGACCGGTAACGGCCGCTGCAACCTCTCCAACGAATCGATTGATCCTCAGCGGTATAACCACCCCGCATTCGTCGAATCTGTCATGGGCCCCCAACCCGAACAAGAGCTTATGGGTTTCTTCTCCTCGCTGGGCATCATGACAACCTCCGAGGAAGGCCGACTGTACCCGCGCTCCCTTCGCGCCGAATCGGTGCGCGACGCGCTTCTCAACGTTTGCGACCGCCTAGGTATCACCTTAATCTGCGGAGCCAATATTGCCACGGCGCGCAAAGCTTCCGAAGGCTGGACACTCCAAATAGACCGTCCAGCGCGGGCACTCAAGGCAAAAAAGCGCGACGACCGAAATCGGAGCTCCGCTCGCTTCGGAAAGCGCTCGCCGATGTCCCTCGCAAGACGAGGCCCTGCAGGCACATGCCGTAATTATCGCCACGGGTGGCAACCCCACTGGTATCGCCGATACGTTTCGCCTCCCCCTCACTTCGCTGCGCCCCATCCTCTGCCCCGTATCGGCAACGGTCGTCGGCGATCGGGCGGCAATCAAGACGTTGGATGGCCTGCGCGTCCGCGCCCGCTTGACGCTCGCCCGCAATCATAATGAGCTCTGGCACGAAGACGGTGAAGTCCTGTTTCGAACCTTCGGTATCTCGGGCGTCGCTGTCTTCAACCTCTCCCGTCGTATCCAGCACGGCGATACGATCCTGCTCGACGTTTTCCCCGACCTCTCCAAAGACGAGCTGCTCGATATGCTCAACCGGCGCGTTGAGCTGCTCGGCGGCTTTTCGCCCCGCGATCCCCGTTGGCTCGACGGCATGCTCGCCCCGCAACTCTCCCGCGTCGTCTGCACGGCGTTCGAGCAGTGCCATCCAGGCTCCAACGATGTCATCCACCTGGTCTCGATCCTCAAGCACTTTAAGTTGCTCGTCGAGGGAACAGCCGAGGAGCGCTCGGCGCAGGTCACGCGTGGTGGCGTATCTGTCGAGAGCATCTCAACACCCAGTCTACGCGCGAGCAGCGCTGTCGACGCCCCGCTTTACGTCTGCGGCGAAGCGCTCGACATCGACGCCGATTGCGGAGGCTTTAACCTTGCGTGGGCCTGGCTCTCGGGCATTCGCGCTGCAAGCAGCCTGTAGCCGCGCAGTCTATAATCAAAAACGCATTCGGGCCGTCTGGGATACCGGACGGCCTCTTTCTTGCCTCTAAGGAGACCTCGATGATCGAAATCACCCAAGTCAACGTGTCGCTCGATGAAGCCGGCGATGAAAATACCTGCCTCATTGTTGGCAAGCGAGTCGCCAAGCGCATCCTACGTTGCAAGGACTCCGAGATCAAGTCCATCGAACTCCACCGCAAGTCAATCGACGCTCGCAAAAAACGAGACGTCCATTTTATCCTGAGCTTTCGTGTTGAGCTGACTAGTCCCCACCTCGAGCGAGAAGCGGTCGACAGCGTTGCCGAGCGTGACCGCTCGCGCGTACGCGCGATAGAAGACGATGAGCCTTCATTCCCCTCCCCCGTCTCCGACGCACCTCAAGAACGCCCTGTCGTTGTCGGCGCCGGATGCGCCGGCCTTTTCGCTGCGCTCACGCTCGCCAAAGCAGGTCTTAAGCCCTTGCTTATCGAGCGCGGCGACCCGGCATTTCGCCGCTCGCAGGCGATCGACCTCTTTCTAAAGGAGCGCATCCTCGACCCCGAGAGCAATATTCAGTTTGGTCTGGGCGGCGCGGGGACCTTCTCGGACGGCAAGCTCAATACGGGAACAAAAATCCCGCCATCGCCTTATCCTCGAAACCTTCGTCGAGGCGGGTGCGCCCGCGATATTCTGTGGGATGCCAAGCCGCACATTGGCTCCGACATCCTTCCCAAGGTTGTCACCGCTATATCCCAGCGCATCGAGCAGCTCGGAGGTGTCGTCCGTTATCGAACGAAGCTCGTCGACATTCGCATCGACGCGTCTGGCGCCATCACCGGTATTGATGTCCAATCGTCCCAAGACGCCGCTTACGAGCCAATCGAGACAAAGCACCTCATCCTCGCCTGCGGGCATTCTGCTCGCGATATTTTTGAGCTCCTTAAGGACCACAACGTGGCCCTCGCACAAAAGACCTTTGCCATGGGCGTTCGCATCGAGCATCCGCAACGCGACATCGACAGAGCCCAATATGGAGCCTCGGCGGGACATCCAGCGCTCGGGGCGGCCCCCTACAAACTTGTTGCCCATCTTCCCAACGGCCGCAGCGTGTTCTCGTTTTGCATGTGCCCCGGCGGACAGGTTGTTGCCGCCTCTTCAGAACCGTGCCATCTGTGCGTCAACGGGGCCAGTCTCAATGCCCGCGACGGACGCAACGCAAATGCCGCCCTGCTCGTTAACGTCACGCCTGAGGACCTTCCCAACGATGACCCGCTCGCCGGCATCGAGCTCCAGCGTGCCTGCGAGGCGGCCGCCTATCGCCTGGGCGGTTCCAACTGGAACGCACCGGCACAACTCGTCGGAGATTTCCTCGCAGGACGCGCCAGCAAGGCGCCCGGAAAGGTAAAGCCCACCTATCCGCTCGGTGTGACCTGGACGGCAATTGACGAAGCCCTACCGCAGCATATCGTCGAGTCGCTCCGCCTGGGACTTCCCCTACTCGGAAAAAAGCTACGAGGCTACGACCGTCCCGATGCCGTTCTTACCGGCGTGGAGACTCGTTCGAGCTCACCGGTCACTGTTACCCGAGACCGAACGTGCCATGCCGTGTCGACCCCGGGCCTCTACCCTTGTGGTGAGGGAGCTGGATATGCCGGCGGCATCATGAGCGCGGCCACCGACGGCATCCGTTGTGCTGAAGCCCTGATCGCAGACCTCTAACGCACAAATTCCAGCGCGCAAAAGACATAGGCCCCGAGCTCCACAGAGAACTCGGGGCCTGTTCGCTATTTCTTAAACCGTGCACCCTGGCGTTTTCTGCCCGATGCGAACGTGGAACCCTTGCGGGCCTGCGAGCGTAAGCGCTCGATCGTCTCGTCCTCAGACGCACCCTCGAGCATCGCCCGAATCTGAACGACGGCATCGCGCAGGCGCGCCGCCTCCTCAAAGTCCATAGCGGCAGAAGCGTTACGCATATCCTCTTCCATGGTTTCGACGATCCGCACAAGCTCGTCATGCGGCAGTTCTTCCAACTGCTCCGCAAGTGTCTGCTCGGGCGCCACCGTTTCCGGCACACCGCCCTCGCCCGACTCATCGGGCGTATAGAATGCGCCATGGCCAAGAGAGTCGCCCTTCGAGCGTCCCTTGGAGCCCACAGTTTTTTCGGCCTCGGCAATAAAACTTGAGATGTCGTTGATGGCCTTGCGCACTGTCTTGGGCACAATGCCATGTTCTTCGTTATATGCCATCTGAATCTCGCGACGGCGCTGCGTCTCCTCGATGGCCTCTTTCATCGAATCGGTCACAACGTCTGCATACATGATGACTTCACCATCGGCGTTACGGGCCGCACGGCCAATCGTCTGAATCAGCGAACGGCGGTTGCGCAAGAAGCCTTCCTTATCGGCATCGAGAATTGCCACCAGTGAGACCTCGGGGAGATCCAAGCCCTCGCGAAGCAGATTGATGCCAACGAGAACATCGATCTTGCCCTCGCGCAGCGTTCGCAGGATCTCGACACGGTCCATTGTCGCCGTATCAGAGTGCATGTAATTGACCTTAATGCCCGCGTCGAGCAGATGGTCGGTCAGGTCCTCGGCCATGCGCTTGGTCAACGTGGTCACCAGCACGCGCTCCTTGCGGGCAACGCGCTCGCGAATCTCGTCCTCAAGATCGTCAATCTGGCCGCGAACTGGACGCACGTCAATCTTGGGGTCGAGCAGGCCAGTCGGACGAATAATCTGCTCCACATCGTTTTGGCTCACGCGCAACTCATAGTCGCCCGGCGTGGCCGAAACATAGATAAACTGGGGTATCCTTGCCTCAAACTCATCGAAACGAAGCGGGCGGTTATCGAGCGCCGAGGGCAGGCGAAAACCGTGTTCCACCAGCGTCACCTTACGCGAGCGGTCACCTTCGTGCATGCCGCGAATCTGCGGCACCGTCACATGGCTCTCATCGATGATGCAGAGCATATCCTTGGGAAAGTAATCGATTAGGGTAAACGGCGGCTCACCCGGCTTGCGACCGTCCAGATGACGCGAGTAGTTCTCGATGCCGTTGCAAAAGCCCATCGTCTCGAGCATCTCAAGATCATAATCGGTGCGCTGCTGCAGACGCTGCGCCTCGAGCAACTTGTCGGTCGCCTTGAGCTCCGCCACGCGCTTCTCGCACTCTTCGCTGATCGATTTCAGAGCGGCCTTGACCTTCGGCTTCTCGGTCACGTAGTGTGATGCCGGCCATACGGGGATGGCCTCGTACTCACGAAGCATCTCACCGGTGACCTCATCGATCTCGGCAATCAGCTCGACCTCGTCGCCAAAGAACTCAAACCGCAACGGATGCTCGGCATAAGGCGGATACACGTCGACAACATCGCCGCGCACGCGGAACGTGCCACGCGCCAGGTCATAGTCATTGCGATCATATTGAATGTCGATAAGCGCATGGATAAAGTCATCGCGCTCGAGCGGCACCTTCTTGTCGACGTTTGGAGCCAGACCCGCATAGTCCTCAGGAGAGCCAATGCCATAGATACACGAGACCGATGCGACAACGATCACATCACGTCGAGAGAGCAGTGACGCGGTCGCCTGATGGCGCAGCATCTCGACCTCTTCGTTAATCGAGGAGTCTTTCTCGATATATGTATCGCTTTGCGGCACATACGCCTCGGGCTGATAGTAGTCGTAGTACGAGACGAAGTAGACCACAGCGTTATTGGGAAAGAACTCTTTGAGCTCGCTCGCAAGCTGAGCGGCGAGCGTTTTATTCGGAGCCATGACAAGGGTCGGCTTACCCAAGGCCTCAATGGTTTTGGCCATCGTAAAAGTCTTACCCGAACCAGTCACACCCAGCAAAACCTGATAGCGGTCTCCGTCCCTCACGCCCCGCACAAGTGACTCAATGGCCTTGGGCTGGGAACCGGCAGGCTCATAGGGGGAAACGACTTCAAACGGCACCTCAGCGCCCTCAACGCCAAAGCGCTTAAGTTCACCACCAACGCGTTCTACTTCAAATTCCGCCATGGATACTCCTAACTCATATATCTGCAGTATACGCAGGCGGCAGGCATAGTCCTATACGAACCGATCGGGATAGAGGGTCTTGTAGAGAACCCAGGCATTATTGACACGAATCAGATACGCCTGCGTCTCGGGAAAGGTGATTGCATTATGAAGCGACGTGCTCTGCTGCGCCCATCCGTCGACATTGCCCATGCCGGCGTTATAGGCGGCAATGGCACTGTCAGTGCCCGTTAAAAATACGTTAGAAGATACGAAAGATACGCACAGCCAAATCGATGTTCGTAGCGGGATCGTTAAGGCTGTCGGCTGAATACTCGCTACCATCGACAAGACCCTTGGCAATCATATCCTGGGCAGTCTCGGGCATCAGCTGCATCCTAAGCCCCTGTGCGCCTTGATTCGACTCGGCCTCGGGATCCCAATTCGATTCCGACTTTATGACGGCACACACCAGATACGGATCAAGATTGTGCGAAATGCTCGATTGCTTTACGTACGCCTCGTAGTCAATCGGATACAGCGGCTTAAAGAAAGCGGCAGGGGCACACGAGTAGACGAGCGAAATAAGGCCGAAGACGAACACAACGGCAAGTGGCGCCACGCGATACCACGTAAAGAAACGTGCCTTAGGCATCGGCCTCCTCCTTATCCGGAGTATCTATAAACCCGTGGCATGCAAGCCATGAGTCAAGCTGCTCAAAGAGCGAATTATCGCCTGCGGCATTATCAATCACCGTAGTAGCGAGATTGCACAGCGCAGACTCATCGGGCTGACAAGCAGAACGGGCATCGAAATCAGATGGCTCCATGCCACGTTGAATAGCGCGCTCGCGACGAACTGACAAAGGGGCGCTGATGACCAAAATTTCATCAGCCAAGCCAAATGCATCCTCAAAACCAGTCGGAGCAGAAACCTCGACCACCGCAAAGGGATAACGGGGAGACGAAACCGTACAACAAACCGGATCGAGAATCCTAAGCGAAAGCTGTTCAATGAGAACGGGATGCACAATGCCATTGAGCCGTGCGACCGAATCAGGAGAAGCAAAAGCTCGAGAAGCGAGGATGTTGCGGCGAATGCCGCCATCCTCATCCAAAATGTCCCAACCGAATTCATCCGCGAGAGCATTGACGATATCAGAGCCCGGCACATACAGCGATTTTGCAAGCTCATCCAGATCGATTAGCATAGCGCCACGAGATTCGAAATAGCGGCAGGCAGTCGACTTACCCGAAGCAATATTGCCCAAGACAAATACGGTAAACATCAAGCCCTCCCTAACGCCAATGCGAGTAATTATCGCTCAAATACACTAGAAGGACTCAAAATACAGCCAAACAGTAAGAGCGCATACGGGGGAACTAGGTCCCAAAGTACAACGTGTATATAACGCAAAAAAAGGGGGAGGCCTCGCGGCCTCCCCCTTCTCAGTTCAAGCGTACGGCTCGGTGCCGTCCACCGGTCAGCGGCGCCCTGGCCTCCCACGGGCTGACCCCGCAGTACTCTCGGCGCGATGGGGCTTAGCTTCCGGGTTCGGAACG
>ENA-OQKC01000388-OQKC01000388.1-human-gut-metagenome-genome-assembly--contig:-NODE-388-length-18775-cov-2.389318_pt1 | contig 18775 bp, 15 predicted proteins | sample MGYA00242774_ERZ504790 | MGnify/ENA primary metagenome ERZ504790 (study PRJEB26092, sample SAMD00036419) | human gut metagenome | host: Homo sapiens | study: EMG produced TPA metagenomics assembly of...
GAACAGACCGACGATGATGGCCAAGGCCAGCACCACGCCGATCAGAATCTTGCTGCCACGGCTGCCTCCTGAGCCACCGGACGCTGGCTTACGGGTGATACGCGGATTGGCCGGGCCACGTGGAGGGCGGGATGACCCGGAGGGGCCGGCGTTGGTGTTGCGGGCCGGACCGTCCCCATCGGCCTCGACATCGAGGATGATCGGATCGTCATTGTTCGCATTGTTGCGTCGTGAATCGCCGCCATTGCCGAACAGTATTGAGAAAGGATCGTTAAAAGACATAACTCAAGCCTATCGAAAGGGCGGGAGGTAGGTTATGCCCTGAGCACAGAATGAGGCAGCGTTCTGTTCTACGCTCCGTTCTACGCTTGCCGGTATGAACAGCCAACGGCCACAACATATGCGTCCCTCAGCACACGCCACACGCCAACTTCGGCACAGGAGCACTCCAATCGTGGCGACAATATGTGCTTTGGCAGTGGTGTTGGCCGGCGTGGCAGCCTACGGATGGCATGTCGGATGGTTCGCCAAATCCACATCAAACGGCAACACCACCACTCCCCAGACCTCCCAGACAAGTGCGTTACCACGCGCCGACGTTCCTTCCCCGAAGAAGAACGAACCGGCCGCACAAGCCCAACGTGCGGTATCCGCCATGACACTTGAGGAACGTGTGGGACAGTTAGTGATGGTGCCGTTGCTTGCCGGTTCCGATCCCTCCTCGTTGGCTTCAACAATCGCCGATGAGCACATTGGCTCGGCCATTCTCATTGGCAATTGGAATACCGGCGCCGATACGGTCAAGACCGCGACCGCGCAACTCCAAGGATATGCGCCGGCCGGCAATCGTCTCATCATCGCCACCGATCAGGAGGGTGGTCAGGTGCAGCATCTGACTGGTACCGGTTTCGACACAATGCCCAGTGCCGTTGAGCAGGGCACAATGTCCGCTGACGCATTGCGTCAATCGGCAGGCACGTGGGGTTCGCAATTAGCTGCTGCTGGCATAAATGTCGATTTGGCACCGGTGCTCGGCACGGTGGTGGGCGATCGTGCCTCAAATGCTCCGATTGGCGCGCTGGATCGTGATTTCGGATTGGATGCGGCCGGCAACGCCGAACATGGCATCGCCGTTATTGAAGGTTTGCGAGACGCTCAGGTCGGCGCGGCGGTCAAACATTATCCTGGGTTGGGCGCGGTAAGCGGCAATACCGACTTCACCACCGAAGGCATTCTGGATACGACCACCACGTTGGGCGGGGCCGAGGCAGGTGCCTTTGACCAGGCGATCACCAAGACCGATCCTGCGATGGTGATGATGTCGTTGGCCACGTATCAATCCATCGACCCGAATAATCCGGCGGTGTTTTCTTCTACGATTATCGACGGTCATATTCGCAACGCCCTGAAGTACACGGGCGTGGTGATTTCGGATTCGATGTCTGCCGAAGCGTTAAGCAGCTACGATGTAAGCCAATTGGGAGTAAAGCTTGTCGAGGCGGGCGGCGACATGTCCTGCATCGGTCAGACGGATTACGTAAAGCCAATTGTGGACGGCCTCAACGAACGGGCGAAGTCCGATCCGGCTTTCGCTTCGAAAGTGACGGCGGCGGCGACTCGCGTAATGGCATTGAAAATCAAGATGGGACTGGCCTGACTGCTTATCCTTTGCACTGGTGAGGATTGATGCGCACTGATTCGCGCTAATCCTCACCAGCCCTCGTACAAATGCACACTAGTCCTCGTACGAATCGTCAGTCCTCGTATGAATACAGACCATGCTTGCCGATGTATTGCACCACGCCGTCAGGCACCAGATACCAGACCGGCTCGTCGTGTTCGGCGCGGCGGCGTACATCGGTCGAAGAGATGGCCAAGGCCGGGATCTCAAGCGTATCGACCTTTCCTTCGGGCAAGGTCACGCCGTCCGGACTGGAGTAGCCGGGGCGCGTGACGGCCACGAAGTGGGCGAGGTCCCACATGAGGTCGGCGTCCTTCCACTGCATAATTTCGGCCACGGCGTCTGCGCCGGTGATGAAGAACAGCTCGGCGTCGGGATGTTGGGCGCGGATATCGCGCAGGGTGTCGATGGTGTAGGTGACGCCCGGACGGTCGATGTCGACACGCGAGACGGTGAATTTGGGGTTGGATGCGGTGGCGATCACAGTCATCAGATACCGATCTTCGGCGTTGGTGACGTGCTTGTCCAGCTTGAACACAGGTCGGCCGGTGGGTACGAAAATCACCTCATCGAGGTCGTATACCCAAGCTACTTCGGAGGCGGCGACCAAGTGGCCGTTGTGAATCGGGTCGAACGTGCCGCCCATGATGCCGACGCGCAGGCGCGTATGCCAGTTGCCGCGTGCGGAAAGCCTGCCTTTGCCATGGCTGCTGGCCCCGGCCGGCGCGGACAGGTCAGACATGCGCCGTTCGGTTTCGCCTTGGGTGACGGCAACGATTTCGGCGGGCTCGGCGGATTCCACTGATTTTTCGGACTGAACTGACGCAGCCGTTTTGTGGCTGTCGGTAACACCACTCATGCCTGGTCGCCCTCGCCGGCGGCGTCATCGGCTGATTCGGTTTCCTCTTCGATTTCGCCGGCGGTGGGATTGTCTTCCCTGGGATCGATCTTGCCCATGTCTTCATCCCATTCGTCCTGGACCACGCGACGAATTTCGGCGAAGGTGGGCAGCGGGAAGTCCGGCTGGTAGAGGCGGCGGACCTCGGCCACACGCTCGGTGATGCGGATGAGCGTGTCGGTCATGCCGTCAAGGTCACCGTCGTGCTCCATCTGGCTGTATTTGCCGATGTAGCCTTCCATGAGCTCCATGTGTTCGCGCACGATCTTGAGCTGGGCATCGTCGAGGTCCGCGACTTCGGGCGAATCGGTCTCGGGCCAACCGATGAGCACGGCGTCCGCGTATTCGAGCGACGCACGCTGGGCGGCGGAGGCGATGCCGTCCTCGATCTGCACAAGGAACACGTAGCGGACGATGCTGAGCCGTTCGGCCGCGATCTTCAGGCCGAGCTTGGGATCGTTGAGGTCGATGTCGGGCCGCAGTTCGCTTGCCTTGTTTGCCGTGTCAGCCGTAATGTTCATGTTGCCGTCCTCGTTCATGCGCGCACCTGTCCTGTTCCGTAACCGATCCACTTGGTGGTGGTCATCTCCCGCAATCCCATGGGACCGCGTGCGTGCATCTTCTGCGTGGAGATGCCAAGCTCGGCACCAAAGCCGAACACGCCGCCGTCGGTGAAGCGGGTGGAGGCGTTGACCATGACCACGGCCGAGTCGATGCGCTTGGTGAATTCCTCGATGGCCGCATAATCCTCGGCGATGATGGATTCGGTGTGGCCTGTGGAATGCGTGTTGATGTGGTCGATGGCCGCGTCCAGGTCCGACACCACCTTGATGCCCATTTTGAGGGCCAGGTATTCCGGTGTCCCAATCCTCTTCGGCGGCGTGGTTGAGGTCAAGGCCCTCGATTGCCGCACCGGAGATGATGCCGTACGACGTGGTGTCGGTCTGCAGCACGACGTTCGCCTCGGCCAGAGCGGCGGCGATCTGCGGCAGGAATTCGGCGGCGACATCCTTATGAACCAATAGCTTTTCGGCGGCGTTGCACACGCCCACGCGCTGGGTTTTGGCGTTGATGATGATCGGGATGGCCTTGGCGAGATCACCGGACTTGTCGATATAGATATGCACGTTGCCGGCACCGGTTTCGATGACCGGCACTTTGGAGTTGCGCACGACGGCTTGGATCAGACCCGCTCCTCCTCGCGGCACGAGCACGTCGATATGGCCTCGCGCCTCCATCATGGCGGTGGCGCCGGCGCGCCCGTACTGGTCGACGGATTGCACCAGTGCGGATTCGAAACCGTGGGCTTCAAGCACCGGGGCGATGACGCCCAACGTGGCGGCGTTAGTGCGTTCGGCGGCGTGGCCGCCTCGCAGCAACGCGGCATTGCCGGACTTGAGGCACAGGCTGGCCACGTCCACAGTGACGTTCGGCCGGGCCTCGTAGATCATGCCGATGACGCCCATCGGCACGCGCGTCTGGGTAAGGCGCAGACCGTTGGGCAGGTTGTATCCGCGCACGATCTCGCCGACCGGATCGGGCAGGGTGGCCACATGGCGCACGCCTTGGGCGGCGGCGGCCACGCGCGGCACGTCGAACAGCAGGCGGTCGAGCTTGCCCGCATCCATGCCGTTTTCCTTGGATTCGAGCATGTCCAGCGCGTTGGCGGCTTCGATGTCCGCAGCATGCTCGTCCAACGCGTCCGCAATGGCAAGCAACAGTTCGTTTTTGGCTTCGGTATTTGCCTGTGCAAGATGCTCCTGTGCGCGTGCGGCCTGATCGGCCTGGCGGCACACCGCGTCGAACACCTCAGGACTCAATTCATCGCTCATAAAAAACAAGAGTAACCCACAATGGGCCGCATTGCCCGTTTCGACCCATATTGCACCGAAGATAGCCGGGGATATAAGCGCGGCTCCCTCTGATGAGGGAGCTGCGTACATCCGCAAAAAATCAGTGAATCTGGTCCAGGTCGGGGTAGAGCGGGAAGTCTTCGGCGAGCTTGTCGACGCGGGCCTTCAGCGCGGTCACGTCGGCGGACGGGCCGGCGGCGAGCGCGGTGCCGATGATGTCGGCCACCTCCTCGTATTCCTTCGGTCCGAAGCCGCAGGTGGCCAGGGCGGACGTGCCGATTCTCAGGCCCGAGGCCACCGAGGCCGGGCGCGGGTCGAAGGGCACGGTGTTGCGGTTGATGGTGATGCCGCAGGCGGCGAGCAGATCCTCGCCCTGCTGGCCGTCCATCTCGCTGTTGCGTAGGTCGACCATCACCAGATGCACATCGGTGCCGCCGGTCAGCACGAAGATGCCGTTGGCCTTGACGTCGTCGGCCAGTAGTCGTTCGGCAAGGATCTTGGCACCGTCGAACGTGCGCTGGCGGATGATCTCCGGGTCGATGCGGAAGGTCTCGGGGTTCACGCCGTACGCCTCGGCGTGGTAGAAACGGCCGGGGTAGCCTTCGGCGTATTTGTTGGTCAGCACGGAGCCCTGGCATTGCAGTACCGCTCGCGGCACGAAGTTCTCAGAGGCGATCATCTCAAGGCCACTGCGCTGGCGGCCCAGTTCGGAGTCCAGCAGTTCGGCGATCTCAGGATCGGTTTCGCAGATCGGCGCGTTGAAAGCATCGGTTGCCTTCTGCGCAAGGGGTGAAGCGGTCATGGGTGCTCTTTGGTATAAGCGACAATTGATTCGCCGTTGTCGCCTTACCGTATGGCCCGTTTGCAGCCGGCCTGTTTCATGATATGGCCGGTCCCCGTTCGATGGCAATGGTGATTTTCGCCGGTGCGACCGGTCGGTTATGCGAGACGGACGGCCCTTCTGCCCACGGCCCACGCTGACTGATGTGGATTCATCATCCCTTTCAGGCAGAAGGATCATCGTGACAACCACCTTCCATTCCACCCGTAGCACCACCGATTCGCTGACCGCCAAGCAGGCGATTCGTAAGGGCATCGCCGATGACGGCGGCCTGTCGTTTCGGACGCGTTGGGCAAGACCAAGGTGGACGTGGCCTCCCTGCCGGGCAAGTCGTACCAGCAAATCGCCGCCGAGGTGCTGGGCGCGCTGCTGCCGGACTTCACGGCCGAGGAGCTGGGCCAGTGCATCGCCGACGCCTACGGCGAACAGTGGTCCGACGAGCGCATCACCCCGCTCAAGCCCCTGGGCGACGATTACGTGCTCGAACTGTTCAACGGCCCGACTTCCGCGTTCAAGGACGTGGCGCTGCAGATCCTGCCGCGCTTCATGGCGCACACCACGCCGGCCGATGGCGACGCGGACGAGAAGATCATGATCCTCACCGCCACCTCCGGCGACACCGGCAAGGCCGCGCTGGCCGGCTTCGCGGACGCCCCGGGCACCGCGATCACCGTCTTCTACCCGGAAGGCAAGGTCTCCCAAGTCCAGGAGCTGCAGATGACCACGCAAGCCGGCTCCAACGTGCAGGTGGCCGCCGTGGAAGGCAACTTCGACGACGCCCAGTCCGCGGTCAAGCGCATCTTCGGCGACCGCGCCCTGGCCGAGCGTCTCGCCGGCAATTCGCACGTGGTGCTTTCCTCCGCCAACTCCATCAACGTGGGCCGTCTGGTGCCGCAGGTCGTCTACTACTTCTCCGCTTACGCCCAACTGCTCGCCGACCAGGTGATCAACGTCGGCGATGAGGTCGAGTTTGTGGTCCCGACCGGCAACTTCGGCGATATCCTCGCCGGCTACTATGCCAAGCTGCTCGGTCTGCCGGTCAAGCACCTCGTGGTGGCTTCCGACAAGAACAACGTGCTGTTCGACTTCCTGACCACCGGTACCTACAACCGCCAGCGCCCGTTCTTCCAGACCATCTCCCCCTCGATGGACATCCTCATCTCCTCCAACCTGGAGCGCATGCTGTACTACTTGTCCGAGGGCGACACCCGTCTGATCTCCATGCTGATGAACGACCTCAACAAGTGGGGCACGTACGAGATCCCGGAAGAACTGCTGGCCAAGATTCGTCAGATCTTCGGCACCGGTTGGGCCGATGAGGATCAGGTACGCGAGTCCATCAAGCACTGTTGGGACGAGAACCACTACGTGATCGACCCGCACACCGCCTGCGGCTACTACCTGCTTGAGCAGATGCCGCGCGACCCGCTGACCCCGCGCGTGCTGCTCTCCACCGCCAGCCCCTACAAGTTCCCGCGCGTGGTGAACGAGGCATTGGGCTTCGACGCCACCGGCACCGACTTCGAGTGCATGGATGTGCTGGCCCACGAGACCGGCACCACCGCCCCGGCCGCCCTGCGTGGTCTTGAGACCGCCGACGTGCGGTTCAAGGACGTCGTGGCCATCGACGGCATGGAGGACTACGTGGAGAAGGCCGCCCAGGCGCTGTGATAGTCCGCTGACGGCACTAACTGACAATTCCCAACCGATACATGCTTTACCAGCATGTATCGGTTTTTTGTTTTCTGATGTCACAAGTCGAAGGTCCAGGCATGTTCAAGCATGTCCGAGCCTTGTCACGCGCGGCTTTCTTGCGGCTTTTCACCTGCAACGAGCCAATGGCGTGTTGCTTGTTTTTCTAGGAAGGCGGGAATCGCCATGCTGCCGGCGAACGGGAAAATCCATGTGGTTTGTTAGGTTCTGTTTCTGCAACTGAATAGTCCCATGAGGGAGTAGACAGCATTGCGGCGAAAGGCTCGGCCCAAACCGCAATGTGGCAAGTCAACATCGTGGCCGTCGGCAGTTCCGTTACGGTCTGGCTTTGCCTTAAATGACGAGACTCATGTACCGCGGAGTATGCGATACATGGTCGTCAACGATTCGTTTGGCTGCGTGCCGCCATGTTGCGCGGTACGCGAGTGATATTACGCGGGTTTCAGTGCGGTGTGTCAACCAAACGAGAGGAACATATGACCACGGCCAACGGGCAGACGCCCGCACCATTCATGCAGGATGCGCCAGCAGTCATCAGCACGCTGGGCACCGATGCACATCAAGGCCTGACCAGCGAACAGGCCGCGCACAACCTGAACCAGTACGGTCCCAACGCCTTCACCAAGCCGAAGCCGGAATCGATGCTTTCCCACATCGTCAAGACGGCCGCCGACCCGATGCTCATCATGCTTATGATCGCGGCGGCCATCACCCTGGGCGTCAACATCACCCGCGCCATGGCCGGCGGCCACGCCGACATTCTCGAATGCGTGGGCATCTTCTTCGCCATCGCCCTGTCCGTGACCATCACCGTGGTGATGGAGGGTCGCAGCGCCAAGGCATTCGAAGCGCTGAACGACATCAATGACGACACGACCGTCACCGTGGTGCGCGATGGCGAGGTCACGCTGGTGTCGCAGCGAGACATCACCATCGGCGATGTGCTGCAGATCAGCACCGGCGACAAGCTGCCGGCCGATGCGCGCCTCATCGAATCGAACGATCTGACCGCCGACGAATCCGCGCTCACCGGCGAAAGCGTGCCGAGTGCCAAAGCCACCGACGCCGTGTTCACCGACCCGAAGACCCCGGTGGCCGACCGCACGAACATGCTCTATTCCGGCTGCTTCGTGACCGCCGGCAATGGCCGTGCCGTGGTCACCGCCGTGGGCGACGACACCGAGTTCGGCAAGATCGCCCGCGAACTGCGCGCCGCCAACACCGGTATGACGCCGCTGCAGGAGAAGCTCGGCGAAGCTCGGCAAGGTGATCGCCGTGGTGGGCTCGATTGTGGCCGCACTGGTGTTCGTGCTTCAGGTGGCCCGGTTCGTGGCTTCCGGCACCGCCTCGTTCGACACGATTTCCGAGGCGTTCATCACCTCCATAACGCTGATCGTGGCCGCCGTGCCCGAAGGCCTGCCGACCATCGTGGCCGCGTGCCTCGCGGTGAACATCATCAAAATGTCCAAGCAGAACGCGCTGGTCAAGAAGATGGTGGCGTGCGAGACCATCGGCTGCATCAACGTGATCTGCTCGGACAAAACCGGCACATTGACCCAGAACCGCATGACCGTGATCGAGGCGTACAATGCACCGGGCCGCGCCTTGGAGAAGCCCGAGCAGATCAGGAACCGCATGCTGCTGGAGAACTTCTGCGTCAACGGCACCGCCGACGTGACCTTCCCGGGCGCCACCGAAGCCGAGGCCGGCGCGATGCCGGAATTCATCGGCAACCCCACCCGAATGCGCACTGTTGGTCGCCGCGCACAAGGCCGGACTCGACTACCGGATTCGCCGCGAGCGCGCGACGGTGCTCCACACGTATCCGTTCTCGTCGGAGACCAAGAGCATGACCACTGTGGTGCGTGACGGCGACGGCATTACCGTGTTCGCCAAAGGCAGCCCGGAGAAGATGCTCGACCTGTGCGCCGTCGACGCCAAGACGCGCGGCGAAATCGAACGGGAAATCGCGAAGTTCCAGGCGCAGTCCTGCCGAGTGCTCGGCTTCGCCCACCGCCATATTTCCGATAAGGACGCCGACACTGCGGCTCTCGATTACGCTGCCGACCGCGCCGGCTTGGAATCCGGCATGATGTTCGACGGCTTCGTGGCCATCGTGGATCCCCTGCGCGAGGATGTGCCCGGTGCCGTGGAGCGCTGCCGCAAGGCGGGCATCGAGCTCAAGATGCTCACCGGCGACAACATCGTGACCGCCACGGCCATCGCCAACGAACTCGGCATTCTGGACGAGCGGCATATCGCCGTCGAGGCGCGCCAGATCGAGGAAATGAGCGACGAGGAACTGTCCCGCGAAATCGGCCGCATCCGCGTGATCGCCCGCAGCACGCCGGTTATCAAGATGCGCGTGGTGAACGCTCTGAAAGCCCAGGGCAATGTGGTGGCGGTGACCGGCGACGGCATCAACGACGCGCCCGCCATCAAGAACGCGGACGTGGGCATCGCCATGGGCATCGCCGGCACCGAGGTGTCCAAGGAAGCCAGCGATATCGTGATGCTGGACGATTCCTTTGCCACCATTGTCAAGGCCGTGCACTGGGGCCGTGGCATTTACGAGAATTTCCAGCGATTCATCCAGTTCCAGCTCACCGTGAACCTGTCTTCGGTGGTCGTGGTACTCGCCTCGCTGTTCAGTGGTCTGGCCGCGCCGTTCACCGCATTGCAGCTGCTGTGGGTCAACATCATCATGGATGGCCCGCCCGCGCTGACGCTCGGTATGGAGCCGATTCGCGACAATCTTATGGACCGCAGGCCCACCCGCCGTGACGCCGGCATCGTCTCGCGCGGCATGCTGGAGCGCATCATCGTCTCCGGCGCGTTCATCGCCGTGGTGTTCATGGCGCAAAGCTGGACGAACTTCATGGGCGGCACCGCCGAACAGCAGTCGACCATTCTGTTCACGCTGTTCGTGGTATTCCAGCTGTTCAACGCCTTCAACAGCCGCGAGCTGGGCAACGCCAGCCTGTTCGCCAATCTGCTGCGCAATAAGGTGATGATCGGCGTGTTCGCGCTGATGTTCGCACTTCAGGTGCTAGTGGTGCAATTCGGCGGCGCGATGTTCCGCACCGTGCCGCTGCCGATCGACATGTGGCTGAAAATCATCGCGGTCGGTTTCGGCGTGGTGGTGCTGCAGGAAGTTATCAAGACCGTCAAGCGCGCAGCCGCCGCCATCCGCGCGCGCCGCACGGCCAATGAAAGCGATTCCCAGCAACCGCACCAGCCAATCGCTCTGGATCTGGTGGACTGATAACACACCGATAACGGAAAGAGACCGACAGATTCCTGTCGGTCTCTTTTCATTCGCGGTCGGACAAATGCGCGGCTAGAGTTCTTTGGCTCGGTAGATGCGGATGGCTATAAGCATGGAGCCAAAAAATGCGAGCAGACACAACACGGCGAGAACAAGCGCCGTATGCCACCAGATCGTCAGGAAATCGGCAATATTCAGCAATAGCCATTGCCAGTCGACAGGCAATCGAGCCAGCAGCGCAATGACGGCATACAAGCCAACCATGACCGCGACAGAGGCCACCATCATCTTGCGGAAGGTGAACCGGTATGCACAGGCCAGCAGCACCGACCCAAGAATGATAGCCAAAGCGAAGATGGAGGCACCTGCTGCCAAGGTACCAATCCAACCCATATCTGCTATATCGCCAAAGACAATGAAGACGCCGCCGCATATCGCCACGTCCAAAGCCCAGAGCAGACCAACCACCAACAGAAAAAGGTACCGACCTACAACTTGTGCAGTGCGTGAAACAGGAATCAGCCCTCGCATGGCACTGTGCCCTGCAGATTCCTCGGATGACGCAGGCCCCAATGCACTCATACATGCCATCGTCGATGCCAAACCTCCGAGTCCGCCCATCAGACCACTGGCAACGTGTTCATCGACGTGGGTCGATATCATCACCAGCGATACCACGATAGACAGCACCGGGAGAACCAGCAGAAATACCATATTCGCCACGCTAAACAGACCCATCCCGACACAATCGAATCGACATTGCTTTACTACGGATTTCCAGTTCATCGTCACCATTCCCTTGAAGCAAATATGCGAGAGGCAATTACATACGAGATTCCATATGCCACAACCGTCGTTGTCAATACCGCAATAACCAGCCACAATCGTTGCGCGATGATGGCATTCGCGGCATGGGCCAATCCTCTGGTCACCGAAGCAGGCAAAATAGATAGCAGTATGGATACAGCCAATGCAACGACATAGATCACCATCATCGTGACTTGAAGACCGCCTAGTTTGGTCCACAGATAACCCGTGGGCACGATAAGCGCGACCATCAGCGCGGTGCAGAAACCTCCCAACGGCGCCGCCCACAGATTGCCCGCGAATGACCAATCTGGATTGACCAGCACTTGCAACCCGTCAATCAGAACAATCATCGCTATCGACAATACGGAAATCACCAATCCAACCACATATCGCGCGGCCACCTGACTCTTCCTCGAAGCCGGAATAATGCCACGAAGTCGATATCCGTTCTGTAAGTCAGCAACCGCCATGGTTAGCACCCACATGGCGCAGGTGAATACCGTCATGATGACACCCATGCGATAGCCGAAGCCATCACCATAAGCTTCACCTTGAAAGATGACGGAGAACAACGGTGCCAACAACAACGAGAACACAGTCCGTACATCGACGCACAGGTAGGCCATATCGACGCGCAATGCAGTGGTCAATGCATGTTGCCGAGACCGCGACACCCTCAGTATTGCCTCCATGGCCGCTCACCTCCCGCTCAAGTCACGATTGGAATCATGGGCATTGGTCAGTCGAATGATGTCATCAATGGAAGCCGATTCAACGACAAGCCCCGAAACCACCGACGCAACAGCATCAAGCCTGTCTGACCGGACCAGCGCATCGAATCCGGTGGCATACGTATGTGAGCCCAGCACTACGTCCGCAGGCAGTTGTGCCAGTTCGTCTGGACCGCCCTTAATCAGGCGGAACGATTCCTCAAACTCGTCTTTCGGACCGGTGTAGTAGAGACGGCCATCGGTGATGTAGGTAATGAAGTCAGCAGCACGTTCGAGGTTGGCAGTGATATGGGTGCTGAACAGTACCGAATGTTCGCCATCCTCAATGTAGGCATGCAGGATATCCATGAGTTCGTCGCGGGCAAGCACATCGAGTCCGCTGGTCGGCTCGTCGAGAATCAGCAGTTTGGCGTCATGGCTCAATGCGATGGCGAGCATCAGCTTCATCTGCATGCCGCGGGAAAGATCCTTGATATGTTTCTTGCCGTTCTGTGCGTCACCAAGGCCAAAAGTATCCAGATACTTGTGATAGCATCCACCGTCCCATGATGGATACAGTGGCGCAACGATACGTTCAATGTTCTTGACTTGCCACTGTTCATGCATGTAGCTGAAGTCAAACACCACGCCGAGTTGTTCTTTGACGGGCTCCTCGTTGGCGATGTTGTCGAGGCCGAGCACGTGAATCGAACCGGCGTCGCGGTGGATCATGTTGAGGATGAGTTTGATGAGGGTGGATTTGCCGGCGCCGTTCGGGCCGATCAGTCCCATGATGTAGCCCTTGGGCAGGTCGAAGGTCACGTCGTCCAGCGTGAAGCCGGAATCATAGTGTTTGGTGACGTCGGTGACCTGCAACGCCATCGCGTCGGATTCGGATATGGCGGTCATGTCCATGGTCCTTTCTTGAGGTTATTCCTTGCGGTATTCCTCTTCGAGCATGCGGTCCAATGCGTTCAGCGGAATGCCGGCGGCTTTGGCGCCCCGGCTTGCCTCGGCCAGGCTTTCACGAATCTGGGTTTCGAGCTGACGTTGCATCAGTTCGTTGCCCTTGTCCATCACGAAAGTGCCTTTGCCTTGAATGTTCTGCACCACGCCCTCATCGGCCAGTTCGTTGTACGCCCTGGTGACGGTGAGTACGGAGATGCGCAGCTCCTTGGCGAGTTTCCTCAAGGACGGCAGGGCCTCGCCCGCCTTCAGCTCGCCGCCGAGCACCGCCGAACGGATTTGGGTTTTGATTTGCTCGTAGATGGGTTCACCGGACACGGATGAGATGATCAGTTTCATCTATGCCCCTTTCGATTGTGGTTGACTAGCACCCCAGCTGTTTAGCTGTTATACAACACAGTATAACTGTTCTGCTTAACTGTCAAGGTGTGTTATATAACAGCTAAACAGTGAACAAACACCTCGCCAACATACAGTGTCGAAACATGGGCCGTGCCTACAATGGCCTCGGAAAGAGGTACCTATGCCGAACAACGCCGTTCCGCCGACAGCCCCGCCAGCGGGGGCGTAACTTTTTTATCACAGCACGCGCGGGGCGTCGTGGAAGTCGAAGAGGACACCGTCGGCTAGGTGGCAGATTTCGGGCCAGTCGGAGGCGGAGGAGTCGTCGTGCATGGCCCAGACCTTCATGCCGACTGATTTGGCCGACTTCATGCCGACCAGCAGGTCTTCGAACACTGTGCAGTCGGCCGGTGCAGCACCCAGGCGCTTGGCGGCGAGCAGGTAGACGTCGGGCTGGTCCTTGCCGACGTCGTTCGCGTCATCGACGGAGACGATATCGTTGAACAAATCGAACATGCCGACGTGGCGTAGCGCCGGCTCACGCAGACGCGGGGGCAGCGAGGTGGCGACACCCAGTTTGACACCGGAGTCTTTCAGATCGCGCAGATAGTCAAGCGCGCCGGGTTTGGCTTCGACCGTGGTGGAATAGGCGACGCTGGCCATGTCGTCCCATTCCTGCATGAGCTCTTCGGGCGTGTCTGTAAGGCCGAAGCGTGCGATGGTGTATTCGGCGATCTGGCGGAATTGCATGGCGGAAACTTTGGTCATGTAGTCGGGCGGTACTTCGATTCCGCGCTTGTTCAGGAAGTCGATGTCGACTTGGTCCCAGACTCCCATGGAGTCTAGGAGGGTGCCATCGAGGTCGAATATGGCGGCCTTGGTCATTTGCTAATCTCCATCTTCTTCAACCACCCTCAGTCGCCTGCGGCGCCAGCTCGCGCCAGCGGGAGCGTAAGCCGAGAATCGGATAGGAGTTCTCGGGCGTGGTCCAGGGAGGCTTCGGATTCGCTGCCGGAGAGCATGCGGGCGATTTCGTGGACGCGGGTTTCGCCGTTGACTTCGGCGATGGTGGTGACCACGCCCTAAATCGTCGTCATCGGCATCCGGCGGCTCCTTGGTGACCACGAACTGCGCGTCCGCCCACGAGGCGACCTGCGCCAAGTGGGTGACGACGATGACCTGCGCGCTGCGGGCCAGCCGTGCCAGACGTTTGCCCAGTTCGACCGCGGCCTGCCACCCACGCCGGCGTCAACCTCGTCGAAGATGAAGGTCTGGTCGGCACCGCCGCGCGTGTCGGCGGCCACCAGCTCCAAGGCCAGCATCAGTCGGCTCAGTTCACCGCCCGAAGCGCTTTTGCCCATCGGCAACTGCGGCGACCCCTCGAACGGCGTAAACAGGAACGCGATATCGTCGCGACCATACGGGCCGAGCGGATCATCGGCCTTGTCTCGCGGCGTGACGCGCACTTCCAAGGAGGCGCCCAGCATGGCGAGCGAGCCGAGTTCTTCAGTGACGCGCGCGCCCAAGTCGGCAGCGGCAGCCACGCGCGCGGCGCTCAGCACGTCGGCGGCGGCGAGGGCCGCATCGTACAGCGTCTGCCGTTCGGATTCGAGTTCGGCGACCTTTTCCGGCGAGGCGTCCAGATCCTCCAGATCGAACGCCGCCTTGTCCCGCCAAGCGAGCACGTCGGCCAAGGTGGGGCCCCACCGACGGGTGAGGTCGCCAAGCTCGTGGATACGGCCGTTGATCTGGTCCAGATCCTCCACGCTGCCTTCGTCGCCCAGCTCCTGGCTCAGGGCGAACACCACGTCGCCCAAATCGGCATTGATGGATTCAAGCCGATCGGCCTGCTCTGCGAACGTGCCGCCGACGCGAATCGCGCGCAACGAGGTCACCGCATGATTGATGAGTTCCACGGCCGAAGCGCCGTCGGCGGCGTCCACATCCACCTGCGAGGCATCCAGCGCGCCCAGCGCCGAACCCACGCCTTGGGCGATGTCGGCCGCGTTTTCGATGCGTTCGCGGCGCGCCTTCAGCTCCTCGTCCTCCCCGGCTGCGGGTCGGTTCGGTTGATGCGGTCGATGGATTCGCGCAGGTAGTCGGCCTGTTGGCGGGCAGAGGATTCCTGCGAGCGCAGGCGTTCCAGCCGCTCATCCATGGCGGCCAGCGCATCCCACGCCTTGCGGTAGGCGGCCAGTTCGGCTTCGTCTCCGGCCACCCGGTCCAGAAACTCGCGTTGCCGTGCGGCGGCCGCGATTTTCAGCTGATCGGTCTGGCCATGAATGGTAACCAGTTCGCCGGCGATGGCCCCCAGCACCGAACGCGGTACGGACTTGCCGCCGAGCACGGCCCGCGAACGTCCGGAAGCGCGTACGGTGCGGGAAAGGTAACAGTTCGCCGTCTTCGGGGTCGACGCCCGCGTCATGGGCCTTGGCCACGGCCGCGGCAGCACCGGTGAACCCACTGTCGGCATCGTCCAGAACCGGCAGTCGTTGGTGTCGCCGGAATGTTCAGATGCGACGGCATCATCCGAGAGCGCGAAAATCGCCTGGGCCCAAGCCTCGTCCGCCCCGGACGAGACGCGCGAGGATTCGGCGGCCCCACCGGAAACCAGTCGGATCGCGGAGAGCAGCATGGATTTGCCGGCGCCGGTCTCACCGGTGATGGCGGTCATGCCTGCGGCCGGCGCAATGGTGGCTTCTCGAATCGGTCCCAGATTGCGGATATCGAGTTCTTCGAGCATCAGGATCCTGCCTTGCCGTCACGTTCGCCCGACTTGTCGGGCCCGGTACCAGCGACGCCAGCGTCACCGGCAACGGCAACGCCAACCGCATACGCGGCCGCCGGGAACGTGTGCCCGTGATGCAGCGACTGGCTCGAGGCCTCGTTGCGCGCGTGCTCGCGCCAACCGACCACGGGCAGATCGAACTTGGAGACCAGACGGTTGGTGAACGGCACGCCGGAGAGTCGGGCGAGGCGCAAGGTATCGCGCGATTCGCGCACCATGACGCGCGTACCCTGCGGCAGGGCGCGCTGACGGCGTCCATCGCAGCAAATCCAGCCTTCGGACATGGAATCGTCCAGAATATCGATGGTGAAGGTCGAGCCGGAGCCGATGATCAGCGGCCTGGCGAACAGGGCGTGCGCGGCCAACGGAATCAACTGCAGGGCCTTGACGTTCGGCCACATGACCGGACCGCCCGCGGAGAAGGCGTAGGCGGTGGAACCGGTGGGCGTGGAGACGATGACGCCGTCCGCGCCGAACGAGTTCATCTCCACATCGTCCACGCGGATGGACAGTTCGACCATCTTGCCCCGGTCGGCGCGTTCCAGTGTGATGTCGTTCAGCGCCCAATCCTCAATGGGCTTGGTGGCGCCGGGCAGCCAGACGTCCACATGGGCGATCATGCGTTCGTCGATCGAATAGTCGTGGGTGGAGACCCGGCGGATCGCCTCGTCGATCTGGAAGCTTTCGAATTCGGCCAGGAAGCCGACATGCCCCATGTTCACGCCGAGAATCGGCACTTGGGTGCAGTGGACGAGTTCGGCGGCGCGCAGTATCGTGCCGTCGCCGCCCAGGACCACGACGATTTCGGTGTCGTCCGACACGCACGGCGGCTGCACGCCGAAATCGGGGGCCTCGGTGTTGTCGATGATGGCGACTTCGAAACCGGCCACTCGCAGCTGGCTCACCGCCTCGGCCACTACGGTTCCGGTCTGCCTGAGCCTGGTATGCGTCACCACCACCGCGTTGCGCTTGGCCATGGCATCCTCCTGTCGATTCGGTCGCACTGCTCATTATTCTAACCGCAGACACCGTCATCAGTCGTACAGGTGTTCGAAAAATGCTGCTTCGTGGCGCGTCGCCGGCAACGTTCCACAGAGTCGATTATCGTAAGGCTTCGGCATACAATGGCATACAGCCGCGCGATCACCGTACGCGTGCCGTGCGCAGCGCGATGGCATGCCGTATGACCATACAGCAGTATCAGTTGAGGAGCTTGAGGACCCATGGCCAATGACTTCGACGAATCCTCCGCCAATGAGGAGGCCTCGAAGGGCCTGTCATGGTGGTATTCGGCCGATGTACTGAGCCGAGACAAAAGCGATAAAACCGCCAAGCGCATTCGCCGCATCAGCATCACCGACCGTCTGCTCAGGCACCCGGGCCGTCTGTCCATGGTGTATTTCGGCGCACTGATCATCATCGTCACCGGCTTGCTGCTGCTGCCGATCTCCACATCGGACATCATCTTCACCAACTTCCCGGTCGCGTTCTTCACCGCCGTCTCGGCCCTGTCCACCTGCGGCATTCCGGTGGTGAACACCGGCGAATACTGGTCGACGTTCGGCCAAGTTGTCATCCTATTCTCCATCCAGTTCGGCGGCCTGGGCGTCATGACCTTCGCCTCGATGGTGGCTCTTGGCGCTTCCCGCAGACTCAAGGTCTCCCAGCGCATGCTTACCGCGAACGAACTGGGCACCACGAAGCTTTCCGAGGTCAAAGGCGTACTCACCGTGGTATTGGGCACCTCCATCATCGCCGAGGTGCTTACCTTCGTGCTGCTGCTGCCCGACCTGTTCCGCGTGAACCACGGCAATATGGGACGTACATTGTGGCAGGCGCTGTTCTACGCGGTATCGGCCTACAACAACACCGGTTTCACGCCTGACGCCACCGGCCTGCATGTGAACCGTTGGGGCGTGGGACTGCCGATTCTCATCAGCGCATTCATAGGAACGCTCGGCTTCCCCGTGGTGCTGAATCTGGTGCAGTGCGCACGCCGACATCTCAGCCCGAAACGTTGGACGTTGCACACCAAACTCACTTTGGTGACCACCGCTGTGCTGGTGGCCACCTCACTGGCTTGGTTCCTGCTGGTCGAGTGGGGCAATACCGGCCTGTTCCCCGCAGACGGTCCCGGCATGAAGATGCGCCGTGCGATGAGCGCCGCCGTCATGCCCCGCTCCGCCGGTTTCGATATTTCCTGGGTGCCCGAAGTCACGAATGAGACCAAGGTGTTCATGAGCATACTCATGTTCATCGGCGCAGGCTCCTCATCCACCGCCGGCGGCATCCGTGTCACCACGTTCGCGGTGATTCTCTTGATTTGCCGCGCCGCATTCACCGGCCATCGCGATGTCACCGTGTTCCGCCGCCGTATCCCCCGCCGCATCCAGATGACCGCCGTGTCCGTGACCACGGCCTGCTTTGCGCTGGTTATGGTCGGTGCGATGATGCTGATGCTCACCACCGGCTGCGCGTTCGTGGACGCCGTGTTCGAGGCCTGCTCGGCCTTCTCGTTGGGCGGTTATTCGGTGGGCGTGGCAAGCGCCGGCAATCCGGCCAGCCTGTTTATTCTGTCCGCCGAGATGATTGTCGGACGACTTGGCCCGTTGACCATCGCCTACTCCATCAGCAGACCGATGGCTCCCGAACCTATTCGTTATCCGCAGGAAAACATTATCGTTGGCTGATCGGCCATTCAATCGGCACACAGAAATCCGGCATAGAGAGGACCATCATCATGGCAGCAAAACCGAGCGGCAACAAAAGCGTGCTGGTCATCGGCCTGGGCCGTTTCGGCGGGTCCGTGGCCGCCACCCTCGACCAGATGGGTCAGGATGTGCTCGCCGTGGATAAGAACCCGGAGCTTGTGGCCCGTTGGTCCGCGCATCTGCCCACCATTCAG